>Ga0310345_10006191_pt1 | contig 10471 bp, 13 predicted proteins | sample HC15DNA20500_MG_FD_204667 | JGI IMG/M metagenome (GOLD analysis project Ga0310345, IMG submission 204667) | Marine microbial communities from station ALOHA, North Pacific Subtropical Gyre - HC15-DNA-20-500_MG | ecosystem: Environmental > Aquatic > Marine > Oceanic | place: Pacific Ocean: North... | reverse complement strand
GGGCCTCGCCGAGCGGCTGGCCGTCGACCTCGACGTCGGCCTTGGCGGCGTCGACGTCGGCGGGGCGGGCCGCCAGGATCGCGTCGGCGACCTTCTGGGCGAAGCCGACGAACTCGTCGTTGCGGGCCACGAAGTCGGTCTCGGAGTTGACCTCGGCGATGACGCCGGCGGCGCCGTCGTCCGTGGTCGCGGTCACGATGGCGCCTTCGGAGGCCTCGCGGTCGGCGCGCTTGGCGGCGACCTTCTGGCCCTTCTTGCGGAGGATCTCGACGGCCTGGTCGAAGTCGCCGTCGGCCTCGACGAGCGCCTTCTTGCAGTCCATCATGCCGACGCCGGTGGCCTCGCGGAGCTTCTTGACGTCCTGGGCGGAAATAGCCATGGGTTGGGTTCGGGTTCGGTCTGGGGCCGGGCGGGCGCCCGGCGGAAACGAGAGACGGGGAAACGACGAGGCCGGCGGCGCCCGCGTTTCCCCGTCACGGAGTGTTCGCGCAGTGCGCTTTTAAGCGGACTTGGCTTGGGCGGCCTCGACCTTGGCCTCGGCCTCGGAGTCGGCCATCGTCGTGACCTCCTCTTCCTGCTTGGCCTCCTCAGCGTCGGCCTTCTCGTCGTCGGCGGCCCGCTTCTGGGCCTCGGCGACGGCCGCGTCGCGCTCGATGGCGCCGGCCTTCTGGCCCTCGATGATGGCGTCGGCGATGACGCGGGTGAAGAGGGCCACCGACTTCATCGCGTCGTCGTTGGCCGGGATCGGGAAGTCGACGAGGTCCGGGTCGACGTTCGAGTCGACGAGGGCGATGATCGGGATGTTGAGCTTGCGGGCCTCGTCGACGGCGATGTGCTCGCGCTTGATGTCGACGACGAAGACGGCGCCGGGCAGCTTGCCCATGTCGGAGATGCCGCCGAGCACGCGGTCGAGCTTCTCGAGCTCGCGGGACCGCATGAGCCGCTCCTTCTTCTTGAGCTGGGCCGTCGTGCCGTCGGCCTCCTCGCGGCGGAGCGTCTCCATCCGGCGGAGCGAGCCGCGGATGGTCGAGAAGTTGGTCATCATCCCGCCCTGCCAGCGGTCGACGACGAACGGCATCCCGGCGCGCTCGGCCTCCTCGCGGACGACGTTCTGGGCCTGCTTCTTGGTGCCGATGAAGAGGATCTTCCGGCCCTTCGCGGCGAACCGGCCGGCCGCGTCGGCGGCCTCGTCCAGGAGCTGTTGGGTCTGCTTGAGGTCGAGGATGTGGATCCCGTTCCGCTGCATGAAGATGTACGGGGCCATCTTCGGATTCCACCGGGAGGTGAGGTGCCCAAAGTGGGCGCCGGCGCGGAGCAGGTCTTCGAGGGAGGCGCGTGCCATGACTGGGGGAGAGTGCGCGCCGCAGCGCGGCGCTGGTTGGGCCTGGCCCCGCCGTCGGCGCCGCTGGCGACCCCAGCCTCGGCGCGTCCGTGGAGCGGGTCGCTCCCCGGAGCCCCCGAGGCGGAGGCACCCGCCAGCAGCTCAGGCGGGGTGTGGGATGAGGCCGCCTCCGGGGAGGCGACCGGCGAAGCGGCTTAGCGCTTCGAGAACTGGAACTTCTTGCGGGCCTTCGGCTGGCCCGGCTTTTTCCGCTCGACCATGCGCGGGTCGCGCGTGAGGTAGCCGGCGTCGCGGAGCGGCTTGCGGAGGTCCTCGTTGAAGTCGACGAGGCACCGGGCGATGCCGAGCTGGATCGCCTCGGCCTGGCCGGTCAGCCCGCCGCCCTTCGCGTTGACGAGGACGTCGAACTGGCCGCGGAGCTCGGTGAGGTCGAGCGGCGCCGTGGCCGAGGCCTGGCGGATCGCCGTCGGGAGGTACTCGGCGAGCGGCCGCTTGTTGACGACGACGTTGCCGGAGCCGGGGCGGAGGTAGACGCGGGCGACCGACGTCTTGCGACGGCCGACGGCCTGGTACTGGGTTGCCATACTGCTGGGGTGCGAGGGGTCGGAGTGCGCAGGTCGGCGCCGGCCGACCCTCGCAGGACTAGTCGATCGTGAGCGTCTGCGGCTGCTGGGCCTCGTGCGGGTGGTCCGGGCCGGCGTAGACGTGGAGCTTCTTGTAGAGCTGGCGGCCGAGCTTCGTGCGCGGGAGCATGCCCTTGACGGCCTGCTCGACGATCCGCTCAGGGTGCGTCTCGCGCACCTCCTTCGGCGTCCGCTGGCGGATCCCGCCGGGGTAGCCCGAGTGACGGAAGTACGTCTTCTCCGTCTCCTTCTTCCCCGTGAACCGGACCTTGTCGGCGTTGACCACGATCACGTAGTCGCCGACGTCCATGTGGGGGGTGTACTCGGGCTTGTGCTTGCCGCGGAGGATGGTGGCCACGCGGGCGGCGAGCCGGCCGACGACGACGTTCTCGGCGTCGACCACGTGCCAGGCCTGCTCGACGTCGCCGGGCTTGGCGCTGTAGGTCTTGAACGAGGTCGTGTTCATAAAGGGGGAGGGTCTGAGAGCCCGGGTGGGCGGGGCGCGGCGGGCGGACACAAAAAGGGGCGGCCTCGGGACCGGCGCGGAAGTGGCCGGCCCGGCCGCTCCGCGACCGGCGCGCCGGGGTCCGCGGGCCCTTCGGGGCGGACCGGGCGCAATCGAAGGGTTGAAGCTAGGCCGTCGCCCCCGGGGCGGTCAACGCGCGAGAGGCCGTTGGGGGCGGTATTCGGCGGGGTTCAAGGATTCTTCCCCGGTCCTCTGGGCGCCCTCTATCTTCGCGCGGGACCGCCGTTTACCCGCACGTGGCTCGCGACCGCTCCTCTCGGCTCCAGGACCTGGCCCGCCACCTCCCGTACGCCGTCGACGACTTCGACGCGGCCCGGGAGACGTTCGTGCGTTGGCGGGCTGAGGGCCGCGAGGCCGACCGGGAGACGGCCCAGCTCTGGGCCTACTGCTACGTCCTGTGGTACTTCTACGGCAAGTTCGCCCGCGAACGGACGTCCGGCGCCAGCGACCTCGATGGCGTCATTGAGCGGGCCACGCGCCGCGTCCTCCGGTCGATGCCGACGGTCCGCGACCCCGAGCGGTTTCCGCAGTTCGTGAGCGTCCTCTGCCGGAACGTCCTCTACACCTACCGTCAGCGGCGCCGGGAGACGGTCGAGATGGAGGACCATGTGGCCCCCGTGGCGCCGGCCGAGCCGGGCGATCTCGACCGGGTCCTCGTGCGCCGCGTCGTCGCGCGGGCCGTCGAGGCGCTGCCGCCCGCGATCTCCGAGGTCGTCCGGATGCGGCTGCTCGAGAAGCGCAGTTACCAGGACATCGCCGAGGCGACGGGTCGTTCGCTCGCCACCACCCGGACGTACTACTCGAAAGCGATCGCCCGTCTCCGCGAGGACCCCGACCTGCTCGCCCTCCACCTCGGGGGCCTCCCTGAGGACTACGCCGGCGAACCTTCCGTGGAGGGCGATGGGAAGGTTAGATCCGACCCGCCGGAGGGTCTAGGACCCCGATCCCCTTCGCCGTGACCGACATCGCGCTCCTTCTCGACGACTATCCCGTCCTCTCTCCCGACGAGCGGGCCGCGGTCGACGCCCGCGTCGCCGGCCTGCCCGAGTGGGCAGAGGCCTACGCCGAGGCCCGCCGCCTCGCCGCCGTCGCCGACGCGTCGACGGGCGATGACCGCGCTCAACGTGCCGTCGCGGCCCGGTTTGGACGTCCCCTCCTCGACTCCGCCTCTGGCGAGCGGACCGAGGCGGACGACGTCCTCCACGCGCGCCTCGACGCGATCGAGGCCGAGGCCGAGGATCCGATCCGCCGCTACGAGCGGCTGACGGGGCGCGCGCTGGGCGACGGCCCCAATCCAGGCGGCGACTCGGTCGCGGGCCCGCTGTCGCTCCTCACGCCCGCTCCAGCCCGGACGCGCCTTCGGCTGGTGCGCGCGCCGGTCTGGGCGGCGGCCGCTGCCGTCCTGCTCATCGTCTACGGGGGGCTCTTCGCCGCGTCGGCGGCGTTCGTCCCCGAGCGCGCCCAGGTGGCGGCGCTCGGCGAGATCGAGGCGACGGCCCCGCCCGTCCTTCGCGGGGACGACGTCGTCCCCGAGGCGGACCGCCTGGCGGCGGCGCTGGGCGCCGTCGAGGCCGCACGCCGGTCGACGCTCGGGCTCTTTCCGACGTACGACGCCGACGCGCTCGACGCGGCCGCCGCAGATCTCGACGCCGTCATCGACGACGCCGACGCGGCTTCGTGGGCATCGCAGGAGGCCCGGCTCGCGCTCGGGCGCGTCCTCCTCTACCGCGGACGCGACGCCGAGGCCGCCCGCGTGCTCGGCACGCTCGTCGAGCAGGGCAGCTACCGCGGCGCCGACGCCCGCCGGCTGCTCGACTTCGTCCGGAGCGAGGGCGCGTAGTCAGGAGCCGAGCTCGCGGCGCTCGAGGCGAGCGATCGTCGTGCCGTCGTCGAGCGTCTTGCCGTCCTCCTCGGCAGGGCCGCCTGCCAGCGGCGAGTCGGGTGGGACGGCGCCGTGTCCACCAGCTTCGTAATTGCCCGACGGCGAGCGGTCGCGCTCGAGGTCGTCGGCCTTGGGGGTGTCGTGAGGAGCGGCGTCGGACATGGATGCGGAACGAAGGTGGGGGGAGAGAACCCGAGCGGAGGGCGGAGGGTCCCCGCCCCGTGACAGGTCGGTGGCACCGGGCGGGCCTAGCTTGGACCGATTCCGCCCTCCCGCCTCGCACGCTCCGCACTGTGTACGCCTACGTCTCCGGCACGCTCGCCGACAAGAAGCCGACCGAAGCCGTCATCGAGGCCGGTGGCATCGGGTACCTCCTCTTGATCCCGGCCTCGTCGTACGAGCGGCTGCCGGCGGTCGGGAAGCCGGCGAAGCTGGTCACGACGTTCGTCGTCCGCGACGACGCGCTGACGCTCTACGGGTTCGCCTCGGAGCCCGAGCGGACGACGTTCGAGACACTCACGAACGTGAGCGGGGTCGGGCCGAAGCTGGCGCTCGCCGCGCTCAGCGCCATGAGCCCGAGCGAGCTCCGCGACGCCGTCGTGGCCGGCGACGCGGCCCTGCTCACGCGGATCCCCGGCATCGGGAAGCGGACGGCCGAGCGGCTCATCGTCGAGCTCAAGGACAAGTTCGCCGGGATGGACGGGCTCGAGCCGGCCGGCGCGCTCGGCGGCGACGGCACCAGCGAGGCCCGCGCCGACGCCCGGTCGGGCCTGGAGGCGCTCGGGCTCAGCCGCGCCGAGGCCGAGAAGCGGCTCCGGAAGGTTCTCCGCGCGCACCCCGGCACCCAGTCGGCCGAGGACCTCATCCGGCTCGCCCTCCGCGAGGCGTAGGCCGGCCTCGGCGCCGAACCGTCAGGTCGGCACAGTCGGCGGAGGGAGCCGGTCGGGCGACAGACACACTGCGGTAACACGCGCTCTCGGAAGCCCTCCTAGCTTCCGGGCTCACCGACACGCCACCGCCATGGCCGACGCCGCGCCCGAGACCCCGCCCGACGACAGCCGCGCGACGGTCCTCGTCGTCGACGACGAGCCGGACCTGGTCGAGCTCCTCCAGTACGCCCTCGAAACAGAAGGCTTCACCGTCCTCACGGCCGCCGACGGCGTGGCCGGATTGGCGCTTGCCGAGGCCGAGAAGCCGGACCTCGTCGTCGTCGACATCATGATGCCGCGGATGGACGGCGTCGCGCTCACCGAGCAGATCCGCGAGCGGGCCGCGCTCCGGCTCACGCCCATCCTCATGCTCACGGCGCGGACCGACGAGCGCGACGAGATCGCCGGACTCGAGGCCGGCGCCGACGACTACCTCCCGAAGCCGGTCTCGCCGAAGCGGCTCGTCAGCCGTGTCAAGGCGCTCCTGCGGCGCGTCGAGCGGGAGGAGGAGGCCACGACGGCGCAGGTCCGCGTCCACGACCTCGTGGTCGACCGCGACCGGTACGTCGTCGAGCGGCCCGTGACGGGCGAGACGTTCCGTCTGCCGCGCAAGGAGTTCGAGCTCCTGTTCTTCCTGGCGAGCCACCCCGGCCGCGTGTTCGAGCGCGACGAGCTCCTCAGCGCCGTCTGGGGCGCCGACGTCGTGGTGGTGGACCGGACGGTCGACGTCCACGTGCGGAAGATCCGAGAGAAGATTGGGAGCGACTACATCGAGACCGTCAAGGGCGTCGGGTACCGGCTGGCGGAGGCCCTGGAGGGGTAGCGGGCGGGGGGGGCTCGGTCGAGCGTGCGCCTCTCAGCGCCGAACCGCCAGGTCGAGACCGCCGGACGGGAAGGCCAGTGGGCTGCGATTGGAAGAGCGGTGCCCCCGCCCAGTCTCTATCCTCTATCCCCCGCCCTCCCACCCGTGACCGCGCCGACGTACACGCCGTCCCGCATCCACCGCCTCGCGCTCCGCGTGGCGGCGACGGTCGCGCTGCCGGTCGGTGCGGTTGCGGCAATCGGCGCGGGGGTGCCGGGGGGGGGGCGGACGGGGCTGCTGGCCGGCCTGCTGATGGCGCTCGTCGCGGGTGTAGCGACGTACGCGGCCGTCTCCCGTCAGATCGCCGGTCGGCTGGAGCTGGCGCGGCGGACGCTCCGCGAGGCCCGCAAGCGCCGGTTCGACGCGCTCGCCTCGTTGCCGGGCGCGACGGGCCGCGACGAGCTCGACGCGCTCATCCACCAGGTTGGGCGCGCCGGGCGGACGCTCCAGCGCGAGATCGAGCGTTTGGAGCGGGTCGAGAGCTACCGCCGTGAGTTCCTCGGCGACGTGAGCCATGAGCTTCGGACGCCCATCTTCGCCGTGACCGGCTTCGCCGAGACGCTCCTCGACGGTGCCCTCGACGACGACCGCGTCCGCCGTCGGTTCGTCGAAAAGATCTACCGCAACGCGAGCCGACTAGACTCTCTCACGCGGGACCTCTCGGACATCTCGAAGCTGGAGACTGGGCGCCTCCAGGTCACGCGCGCCCCCTTCGATCTCGGCGCGCTCGCAAGTGAGGTGGTCGAGGGGCTGGAGCACGCGGCCCGCGAGCACGACGTCGAACTGGCCGTCCGCGTACCGGCCACGCTGCCGCCCGTGCTCGGCGACCGCGACCGGATCCGGCAGGTCCTGACGAACCTTGTCGAGAACGCCGTCAAGTACAACGAGGCGGGCGGCCACGTCGAGGTCGCCGCCCGCCTCCGCGACACCGGCGACGTCCGCATCACCGTGGTCGACGACGGGATCGGGATCCCCGAGGACGCGCTCGGCCGGCTAACGGAGCGGTTCTTCCGCGTCGACAAAAGCCGGTCGCGGGCCGAGGGCGGCACGGGCCTCGGGCTGGCCATCGTTAAGCACATCCTCGAGGCCCACGGACAGCGGCTCGACGTCGAGAGCCGCGTCGGCTACGGGTCCGCGTTCGCGTTCGCCCTCCCGCCGGCTCCTCTGGGGTCGGGCGACGGGGCGGTGGGAGCGGTGCACCCCGCGCCGTCGGAGCCGGACGCGGCGTAGCGGACGTCTGTTGGAACAACCTCTAGCAGGCCGGCCGTAGGACCCGCCCCTCTGCCGCCCGCCCGTGACGCTCTCCGATCTTATCCAGCAGGACACCTTCGCCTCTCTCGAACAGGAGGCCCTGCTCAACGTCCTCGCGACCGCGTCCTGGATCTCGGGCGAGCTGACCGCCGCGATGGCCCCCCACGGCGTCACGCAGGCCCAGTACAACGTCCTCCGGATTCTGCGGGGCCGGCACCCCGAGCGCTACGCCTGCTCCGAAATCGGCGAGCGGCTCCTCGACCGGACGCCGGACGTAACGCGTCTGCTCGTCCGGCTGGAAGCGCGCGGCCTCGTCAAGCGCGAGCGGGCCGAGCACGACCGGCGCGTGGTCGAGGTCCACATCACGCCGGAGGGTCTCGACGTGCTGAGCCGGCTCGACGCACCGGTGTCGGAGGCGATCGAACGCCTCGGCCGTCACCTCACGGACGACCAACTCTCCCAGCTCTCGGGACTCCTCGAGACGTTACGGACCGACCAGGAGGCCTAGGTCCGCCTCGGCGCCGAAGGGGACCGACCCTACCAGGCGGGCTGGCCGCGGACGGCCGAGAGCGTCGCGGGGGCCTCGTTCGGCGAGAACGTGCCGACCCAGACGACGTAGGTGCCGGGCGACGCGCGGGCGAACGTCACGGCCGGGTTGCTCCCGTTGGCGTCGTCGGAGCAGTGCCAGCGGCCGGAGGGGTCGGAGACGAGGAGCGTCGTGTCGGAGCCCGAGACGGCGTAGATCGCGAGCGGCCCGTCGCCCTCGACGGTCAGCTTCGCCGACGGCCGGGCGTTGTCGATGTAGCCCGAGCAGCCGCTGCCGGGGACGGCGTTCCGGTCGGAGCCGCCGGCCTGGAGCGAGGTCGAGACGGCCTCGTCGGCGATGGAGAGCGTGTGCTGTGGGGCCGCGCTCGTACGCGGCTGGGCCTGCGCCGCGATGGCGAAGACGACCGGGAGCGCGAGGAGAGGGACGAGACGCATGGCCGTAGGGGGGTGGGGGACCAAGAGATCTGCAAACGCAGTGCCGCGCCAGATTGGTGCGGGCGCCTGCATGATCAGTTTGTGTCCTACGCGGTTCCGCCCGCCCGCCGAAGTGCCCAGGCTTCGTCGTCACAGGGCCCGCCGGCGGCTGGGGCCTACCCACCCGTAACGCCCAGCGCTCTGCCGACCGGGCTACTCGACCGTCAGCGTGGCCACGCTGGGCTGCGCCCGCCGGTAGTACGTCCCGACCCACACCGAATACACGCCCTCGCCGCCGTCGACCGTCGCCCGCGGGTCGGAGCCATCGGCGTCGTCGCTACACGTCCATGAGCCGTCGGGGGCCTGGACCACGAGCGTGAGGTCCTCGTCGCCCGTCGCGCCGATCGTGACCGGGCCGCTGGCCTCGACCGAGGCGGACGGGGTCGCGCGGAGGAAGCCGTGACAGGCCTCGCCCTCGACCGGGTTGAGGACGGTCCCGCCCGCCTCGACCTCCGTCTCGGACGGGGCGGTGACCTCCACAGTCGCCGATCCGCCCACGATCTCGGACCCCGCGTACTCGCCCTCGGACTGCGGATCGACGGCGGGGCCGACGGGCATCCCGAAGTCGGTCTCGCTCACGACCAACTCGCCCGGCGTCGCCGCGAGCGTGGCCTCGAACGCGTCCCCGGCCATGTCGCTGAACGCGCCGACCCACACGAGGTACAGCCCGGCCTCCGGCGCGTCGATCTGGACACCCGGGTTGAGACCGTCGGCGTCGTCGCTGCAGAACCAGCCGCCCTCGGGCGTGCGGACGAGGAGGGTGAGGTCCTCGTCGGCGGTGGCCGTGAGGGCAAACGGGCCGTCGCCGCGGAGCGTGACGCCGGCCGTCGGCGCGGCGTCGATGTAGCCTGCGCAGGACGCGCCCTGGACCGGGTTCGGCGCCATCGGCCGGAACGAGACCGTCGCCGACTCGCCGTCGTCGTCGTTGGCCGCCACGCGGACGTCCGGCACGGCATCGACGTCGAGCGGGAGGTACGTGCCCTCCGAGAACGGCCCGCCGCCGTAATCCTCGATGTACTCGTCGTAGACCTCCACCTCGGGCTCCGTCTCCGAGACCGTGAGGGTGGCGTCGACCGAGTTGCTGAGCGAGAACGTCCCGACCCAGACGACGTAGCGCCCGCTCGCGGGGTCGAAGACTTGGACGAGCGGGTCGGTCCCGTTGAAGTCGTCGTTGCAGAGGAGGTCCCCGTTCGGGTCTTGGACGAGGAGGACGAGGTCGTCGAACGCCGTCGCGCCGATGGTGAGGACGCCGGTCCCCCCGTCGGCATCGTAGTCGATGGCGGCCGTGGGGGTCGCGGCGTCGATGTAGCCGGTGCAGTAGACGCCCGCCGCGTCATCGCCGAACGACTGGGCCGAGTCGGAGCCGCCGGCGTCGACGGTCACGGTGAGGGCGCCCTGCTCGGCCTCGAACCCCCCGTCGACATCGAGCACGCCGCCCTGTGGGGTCGCGTCGGAGGCGAGGACCGGCGGCGGCGGCGGCGGACCCGCGAGGAGCGTCGCCGGCATCCCGTCGGCGTCGGGCGTGAACCCGCCGACCCAGACGACGTAGCGCCCGGCGTCGGCGCCGTCGTAGCTCAGCGCCGGGAGGACCCCGTTCGAGTCGTCGTTACACGCCCACTCGCCGTCCGGGCCATAGACCGCCAGCGTCGCGTCGAAGCCGCCCTGGACCCAGACCTGGAGGTCCCCTCCATCCCACTCGACCACGGCGTCGGGCGCGGAGGGGTCGACGTAGCCGGCGCACCCGTCGACGCCGGAGAGCACGAGCTCGTCCGACGCCCGGGCGTCGAGGGTCACCGCGGCCTCGGTGGCGCCAGGGGTGAGCGTCCCCGCGACGGGCGGGGCGTCGACCGCGAGCGACTGGGCCGAGGCCGTCGAGGCGAGTCCGAGGGAGAGGGCGGCGAGAAGCGCGCGGGCCATGAGTCGGGGGGGAGGAGGGGTCGCAATCTCGACACGGCCCCTCGCCCGTTCCACCCCCGGCTCAGGGGAGAGCCACCCCAGACGCTACGAAGACGGCGCCGGAGCGCGGGGCGATCACG
>Ga0310345_10006190_pt1 | contig 10472 bp, 10 predicted proteins | sample HC15DNA20500_MG_FD_204667 | JGI IMG/M metagenome (GOLD analysis project Ga0310345, IMG submission 204667) | Marine microbial communities from station ALOHA, North Pacific Subtropical Gyre - HC15-DNA-20-500_MG | ecosystem: Environmental > Aquatic > Marine > Oceanic | place: Pacific Ocean: North... | reverse complement strand
GACGTGATACCCAGATTCGTGCACATTGTTCTGCCATCGCAGAAGTCGCGCCAATAATGATGATGACAGGTTGGCCAGTCGTGTTAGGCAAACTCATTACATGACTTCCTTGGGAATGTGATTGAGTCTATGGTGCGGGCGGAGAAAGCCGAGCTGATACCGGGGTCGCGGTACGTCTGAAAACGCTGCAGTTCGGGGTAACCCTGTAAAAACATGGCGGCGCTCATACGTGCATCTTTTGCCGGGTAAAGCCGACCTCCTGCCTCCGCAACCACCTCGTCCAGAGCTTTCATCAGATTCAGTGTTTTGTTGCCACGGTTTGGAAAATCGAGGGCCAGGGTTGTACCTGCCCGGGGGAAGCTGAGCATCCCGGCGGGCTCTCTGTCTGAGAACGTTTTTAATACTGCTAAAAAGGATCCCTGGCGGTGCTTTCTTAAAACGGAAAGTAGTTCGGCGATGGCCGCCTGACTATGGTTGACCGGAATGACGCACTGGTACTGATAGAAACCGTTCGGGCCATACATTCGGTTCCAGTTGGCAATCGCATCCAGTGGATACGAAAACGGTTCATAGTGAACGGTGTTAATACCGGCTTTACGCTTATTGAGCCAATAATAGGCGGTGTTAAATGGCTTGAGCGTCAACCGGTTCACCAGTGATAGCGGAGGGACGATGGGAAAAGCCAGGTTGCGTTTTTTATGGGAAATATCCGCTACGGGTTTCTGGCAATGATTGGCTCGTAAAAAGATGCCTTTGGGTTGACTGCCGGACAAACAGTCGAACCATGAAACCGTATGTTCCCAGTTTCTTTCCGAAGAGCGAGACAGGGCAAAGAAATCCTTGAGAGATTGGTAGGGAATGGTTTCTGCCGTTAGCCAGGGGCCGTTAACAGGTCTGAGCTTCAGTTCTGCCCGGATGATAATTCCTGTGAGGCCGAGCCCGCCAACCGTTGCTTTAAACCAGTCAGCATTTTCGCCGTCAGGGCTGCAGATCAGCAAACTGCCATCGGTTCGTTGCAGTGTCAATGAACGAACTGTTTCGCCAAAAGTGCCATAGACATGATGGTTTTTACCATGCACGTCATTGGCAATGGCCCCGCCCACAGTGATCTTTTGTGTACCAGGTGTCACTGGCAGCAGCCAGCCGCGAGGCAATAACAGCCGTTGAATGTCTTCAAGGAGTACCCCACTTTCGCATTGCAGAATGCCGTCATGGCTGTCAAAACTGACCAGACGATCGAGATTGCGTGTCAGCCAGGCAGTGCCGCCTGGGTTAAGGCAACTGTCACCATAGCTTCGGCCCATGCCGTAGCAAATGCCGGGGGTTGTTAGTTCAACCTGTTCCTCAAGCCCTCTACGGTTGAGGGAGACAGTGTCGTGTTCTTCACGGCTTAACCGGCCCCACGATTGCAGGCGACTCATGGAATAACCACGGCGAGCACGAGTACCAGTGTAAAGCCGACACCGGCCAAAAGACTGACACCGTCTTTAACAGCAAATACCAGGGGATCATCATGCATGTTGCCTCGACAGGCCTGTAGCCACATCCAACTGATCCAGAATAGCAAAAATGGAATCGCAGCCCACACCAGCATGACATTGCTGTACAGGTCCTGCACTGCGTCACTGTTCAGATATAAGGCAAGCACCAGTGTGGCAATCATGCCAGCGCAGATACCTAGTGTCTGGACCAGCATGGTGTCTGCCGTCGAATAACCCCGGCCATGTGCCTGCGATTGACCGCTGTCAGACTGTAAACGAAGCTCGGCATAACGTTTCAGAAAGGCCAGTGAAAGAAACAGAAACACAGACTCGGTCAATAGCCAGAATGTGACTTCGGTATTGGCCGCTGCCGCACCGGCAATAACGCGCAGGGTGTAGAGCATCGCAAGGGCGATACAGTCAATGATAGCGAAGCGTTTCAGGACAAACGAGTAGCTGCAGGTCAATAAAAAGTATACGCCAAGCCAGCCCAGGAAGGCGGCGTTGACGGATGCTGCTGTCAGCACACTGAGTCCGATTAGCAAAGGTACAGTGATGACACCCTGCCAGGCAGGGACGGTACCAGAGGCAAATGGGCGATGTTTCTTTCGGGGATGGCGGCGATCACTCTCCAGGTCAAACAGGTCATTTGTAATGTAGACGGCTGATGCGCAAAGGCAAAAAGCGACAAAAGCGACAATCAATTGCCCCCAGCTATACCAGGACTGCCATTGGTGAGCGGCCAGTAATGGCACAAACAACAGCAGGTTTTTGAGCCATTGATGTGCCCTGATGGTGTGGACCCAGGTTCGCCATGTTTTGACCGGAGAAGGGAATTCGCTAACAACATTGGCGGTCGCGCTCGCTTTAGCCCGAGTTTCTGCGGAGGCGTTTACGACAATGGACTGGCGGGCTTTTGCAAAGACAGGCAAGTCTTTGCTTGAGTCACCAACATAGTCAAAGCCTGTTTGCTGATAACGTTCTTCCAACGCGCGCGCCTTGTTTTCTCCTGAGAGATTGGTTGACCCATCACTGGCAATGACATCATCAAACAGGTTCAAATGGTCAGCTATCGCATGAGCAATACGCTGATCTGACGCTGTGCAAAGTACTAATTGCCTGCCTTGCTGACGCTGTGATTGCAACCAGGTTATCAGTTCCTGGTTATAGGGCAGCACATCCGGTGAGATAGCAGTTCGTCGGGCAAGTTTTTCTTTCAGACTGGCGCGCCCGCTGATTAACCATGCGGGTAACAGAAATAAAATCCAGGGAGTATCCCGAAAGGCTTTTAGTGTGCTTTCGTGAAGCATATCGGTAAAAATCAGCGTACCGTCCAAGTCTACGATCAGAGGCGGTTCGCTCTGGAGATTACCGGTGTTTTCCTGCAATTCTGATGTTAGGCTAGTCTGTTGCATGTGCTGCATCATACCAGTTCCGTAGAATTCGTGGGAATTTTTATCAGTTTTTCGTCGTGCTTGTGATCACTGTCACCTCATCCGTTCGGAATTGGACGGTGAAACCTGGATTGATGCTTGTTCAGCCTCTGGGTAATCTTAGCATTCAGCTCGGACTCAGTAACCAATGATGCCGGGTAATCTATTATCGAAAAGAAAGAAGAGGGTGATGAGCAATAATGTAAAGGGTCTTTTGTCCCATGAGTTTGATTCGTTTGTTAATGTCTGGGATCGGCTTGCTGATTTTGAGGTCGCCAACACTGATCAGGCGCTTAGCTTCCTTTTAGAGGTGCTGTGCCGTGAGCTAAATGCAAAAAATGCTTACTGGCTGGCGGCCGTTCGCATTAGTCAAAGGGACAAGAAAGATCCACTTTATGGATGGCGACCGGCTGCCACGGTTCATTTACACAAGCCTGAACGGTTAGCCAGGCTGGTCAAAAGTAAAGTGAAGGCCTTGCAGACCGGAAAGGCCAGCGAGTCAACCCGCAACCATGTCAGGGAAGCCGGTCAGTTTCGAGTGAAAACACTGGCTGAGCACGTGTCCAGCACCTATTTCGAATCTGAAGAGTATCAAGAGAGTTACCTTGCGATGGGGTTGTCGGACTCTATGTGGAGTATTTTACCGGTGAATCAGGATTGCGAGTCGTATTTCTGTGTTCAGCGCGGTGTTGGTGCCGAGCCATTTACGGCTGAGGAAAAGCAATATATGGCGATGCTTATCAGGGGCGTACGTTGGTTTCACCGGCAATTAATGTTGAGTTACGGCCTCCTTGTAGCGGAGCACCCGATTACTGCATCTGAGCGGCGGGTTGTGAAAGCGTTACTGTCGGGGAAGTCCGAACACGACATTGCAGCAAAACTGGGATGGACCAAGGCGACCACGCACGGTTATGTCACTCAGGTATTCAGGAAGTTCAACGTCCGTGGACGGGCAGAGTTCGCTGCGCTATGGTTGGGCAATAAATAAAAACGTCAGGAGTGTGATCAGGTGGAAACCTTTGCTGCAGCGCTGACATTGTTCCTTATTATGGATCCGTTGGGGAATATTCCCATTTTTCTGAGTGTCTTGTCTCGTGTCAGCCATACACGACGATATAAGGTCTTGCTAAGAGAGCTTTTTATTGCCTATGGGCTGATGCTGGCCTTCTTGTTTACCGGTCCGTCATTGCTCGGGTTACTGGGGCTGTCACGCGAGGCTATATCCATTGGCGGTGGTCTGGTACTCATGATCATCGCCATCCGCATGATCTTTCCTTCCCGGGGCGGGATCATGGGGGATGATGAGGAGACAGATGAGCCTCTTATCGTCCCCTTGGCGATGCCTCTGATTGCCGGGCCATCGGTACTGGCAACGTTAGTGCTGCTCGCTGAAACTGGCCCGGAGCGCAGTGTGGACTGGTTGATCGCAATGTCTGCTGCCTGGGGCGTGTCAGCGGTGATCTTGCTGCTATCACAGCAGCTGTATAATGTGCTGGGCGCCCGAGGTTTGAAAGCCGTCGAACGCCTGATGGGTATGATACTGATTTCTGTATCAGTGCAGATGTTGCTGGATGGTATTAAAAGCTATTTAAGCCTGGCTCAGTGATGTGTCGCCTGGCTTGCCTGCTCTTCTGCCAGTTCTACTTCCAGTGAGCGGCGTCGCTCCCAGAAAGTTGCATTGCGAATACCGAGCCGCTTGGGGTCGAAATGGATAGGCGTACCCTGGCGGCGTTGTTCCTCATAATCCCGCAAACAGGTAATTGCTGGTCCTGAAATGAAAAAGATGGCGAGTATACCCAGGATGTTAATCCAGGCCATCAGTCCAACGCCTATGTCGCCAATAGTCCAGATATAACCGGCACTGTTAACCATGCCGTAGGCGACCATGAGCATAATCAGCATTTTGACCAGTGTCTGTGAGATGCGTAGATTGAAATAACGGTTCAGATAGGCCGTGTTTGTTTCCGCAATATAGTAATAGGCCAATATAGTGGTAAACGCAAAGAAGAATAGTGATATGCCGACAAAAGCCTGACCAAATGCGCCGAACACACTGTTCAGTGCTAGCTGTGTGAATGCAGCGGAGGAAATGACAGTGTCAGATGCGACATTCTGCACAATAAATTCTCCGTCAGGCAGGGTGCCCTGAATATTGTATTGTTGAGTGATCAGGATCATGAAGGCCGTTGCGGAACAGACAAACAAGGTGTCGACATACACTGAAAAAGCCTGGACCAGTCCTTGTTGTGCTGGATGCTCCACTTCCGCTGCGGCAGCAGCATGCGGACCTGTGCCCTGGCCGGCTTCATTGGAGTAGATGCCGCGTCTGACCCCCCAGCCGACAGCTGCTCCCATACCCGCCTGGGCGGTGAATGCATCGGTGATAATCATGGCAAAGATGCTGGGTATCTGATCAAAGTTAACGAAAACAATAATCAGTGCCATGATGATGTAGCCCAGCGCCATAAAGGGAACAACAATCTGGGTGAAATGAGCGATACGCTTGATGCCACCGAAAATAATGAAAGCCAGCACCATCAGAATGACAGCCAGGGCGACCAGTTTGTTTGTGCCAACCTCACCGAAATCAGTGACGACAATAGAGCCCTCTCCAAAGACCTGAGTGACAGCGTTGCCAACAGCGTTTGCCTGGACGCCTGGCAGGAACAATCCGCAGGAAATAATTGCCGATAGTGCAAATAGCATGGCCAGCCATCGTTGGCCAAGACAGCGTTCAAAGTAGTAGGCAGGTCCACCCCGGTACTGCCCGTCTTCTTCTACCTTGTAAAGCTGACTCAATGTTGATTCAACGTAGGCTGTGCTGGCGCCCAGGAAAGCGACCGTCCACATCCAGAAGACAGCGCCCGGGCCGCCAAAGCCGATAGCTGCAGCGACGCCGGCAATGTTGCCGACACCAACGCGACCTGACAAGGAAACAGCAAGTGCCTGAAAAGAGGAAATGCCTTCAGGGGACTCTGAACCATTGAAGAGAAGGCGCCACATCTCCCTGAAATGCCTGAGCTGAGCGAAGCGTGTCAGAATGGAATAGAAAAGTCCTGCACCAAGGCAGAGCACAACCAGTGCCGGACTCCAGATGATATTGTTGAGTGTTGTTACCAGCGCTTCCATGTCAGTCCCCGGTTCAGCCTGCTCTTGCGGTAGGAAGTTTTACAATAACCGAGGCAGTGTCGGGTTTCAACAAAAACGGCGATTCAGCGGCGTGGCACTACTGCCATGGTAATTCGGGAAGCGCAAACTAATTTATTCTGTTCATTGTGAATATTGATCTGCCAAACCTGGGTTGTTGCGCCAATATGGACTGCTGTCGCTGTGCCGTAAACATACTGTCCTGACGGAACCGGGCGAATATGGTTTGCGTTGATATCGAGACCGACAGCCATCAGGTTGTCACGGATCAGGCAGTGATTTGCAGCAACGCTACCCAGTGTTTCAGCTAGCAGGACGGAAGCACCACCGTGTAATACCCCAAAAGGCTGCACCGTCCGTTCGTCTACGGGCATTTTGGCGCTCAGGTAATCATCACCGATTTCCGTGTACTCGATGCCAAGATTGGCAACAGCGGTGTTCTCAGCATTGTGAGACAGGTGTTCCAGCGTTGGTTGTGTTTTCCAGATAGACATAGATCAGGTGTGCCTGTGCTGTTCAAATATAAAGATCAGGTAAAGTCCATTAATGGCCTTTACAATCAATCATTATTACACGTTATTGCTGTCATCCGGCTTTGAGCTTGGTAAATGATGATTGTTTTTCTGTGCGAATGCGTATAGTTCAACCCGCCCGCTAATGCCCAGTTTTGCATAGATGTTACTCAAATGGTTTCGTAGCGTATGCTCACTGATGTTGAGTTGCTCGGCCAGAGATTGACCTGATGCAGAGGGTTGCTCGCCAACCAGTATGGTAATGGCTCGCTCTTTACGAGTGAGGGTTGAAAGCTTTTGCAAGTCAGCACTGGCGTCACTGTCAAGACGGTTTCTGGCCAGCTTTTGGAAAATCCGTCCGGTGGTGGCACGATCCAGCCAGAGTTCACCCTCGGCTACTCGGGCAATTGCTTTGGTCAATAATGTGATTGTTTCATCTTTGTGGATGATGCCATTGGCTCCGGCACCCATCAGCGCATCGGCAAACGATTGATCCGTTCTTGCGCTAATGATCAGGACAGGGGGTAGAGAGTCGTCACTAAGCTGCTTGAGCATTTTGGATTGTTCAATTGTATCCAGTTCGATTAACAGGATGTCAGCCGTTTCATTGAGCTGTTCATTTATTGTCTTGCTTGGATCAAAGTGAACGGGGCTGGCTAACATGGGTTGGTCATTATGATGCAATAAAGCGGCATAGGCCTGTGCGGTTAGTTGGTGTTGCGATAGAACACAAATATGAATTTTCTGTGTCATTTAAGTGCGCCTGTATTATGGCACCACGGCTACTATGTGGCTGACAGGGATGAACTGTGCTCGAGCGCTGGTGCTGTCTTATTTGTCATTATTGTTAACATGTACTTAATTCCAGCCAGGATGAATGAACGTCATTTAACTGGGTTTGACGCATTAGGGCTATAAAGATTTTTTACATAGTAATGCGTGTCAGGTCAATCAGAGTTGTGAAAAAAAAGCACGGTAACTTGAACGAGATCAATCTCTGGCGTTTAATGATAAGACATCTTGGCGAATAAATAGATATATCAACCGATGCAGGAGTGATGGCCCCCCAGATGGCAGAACCAGCGTTACTTGAGTTTGAACACGTGATTGATATTAATCACCCTGAAAGACCGCAAGAGTGGATTAGCCGGGAATCCCTTTGGCAGGGGCTGGTTTACCGTGCCAGATACCCTGATTACTTTAGCCAGGGGCTGCAGAGTGCAATTGAATCAGAGCATGACCAGGGGTTTGTCCGCATTATCACAGCGGGATCCATGCAATTACGTGATGAGGTGACGCTGTCTGTTGAGCAGACACAAATTCAGACCCTGATTGATGGTCGCACCGAAGCGATGCACGCTGAAAGTAAAACAGCAATTGAAGAGCCTGGTAATAACCTGCTACAAGTTCGATTTTCCTATCGGCGTAGCGGTTTGCCTAATGTCAGTGGTGTGGATGCGGAGTCAGTTTTGAAGTCTGCCTATGTGCAGAATGATCAGGCTGCGATCGAGACGATTCGTCAAATGATACTGGATGGCTGGTCGGAAATGCCCAGTTGAGATGGCTAGGCCGATAGTAATTCAATAAGCCAGGTTATGCCTCTGCTGCCCCCAAAGATGTAAATGGCACATATAATCCCTTCCCCGATCGAGACGCCCAGCAGTGTTTTCCAAAGCTTGATGCGCAGAATGCTGCACACATAAACAATCATGTCTGTTGGCACGAACGGGGCAAACCCCCAGGCAGAAATAACCAGCAGCTCACGTTGCTGCAGCAGATGTGTCAAGGATGCTATTTGCTTCGGGTAACGCTGATGGAAAAACTTGTCAAACTGAAACTCTCTAGCCATCAGGTACACAATAGCTGATGAGCTGTAGACAGCCATTTGGTTGACAATCCAGAGCGGTAACGGGGGAAATACCAGGACGCCGGCCAATACAATGGGTGTAGAGGGGATCAGGGTAAAACCGCGCAGTGTAGAAATAACAAAGTAAATGAATAAACCCAGATAAAGGTTGTCGCTGAAGTAGTTGCGTATTTGCTCAGGGGTGAACAGCTCTGGATGAAAAAAATACAGATACAGGCACGAGGTAATTACGAGCAGCCAGCCATACAAAGCGATGCGATGAACGCGGTCCAGGTTAGGTTGCACTGACGGTGCAGCGTTATGGTGTTCAGGCATGTTTAAATGATTCGCGAGGCATTGACGGGAGCGCCGATAGAACTTTGCATCGCAGCCGCCTGTTTACGAATCTGATATACAAATGCTGGCAGTATATTCAAAGGAATGAAGCTGACTTCGTCCATGGCTTTACCGAAAATACGTTCGATGTCCTTCTGATTGCTGCGGAAATACTGATACTGCAGATAAGTGCCATTTTCGACCAAACTGTGTTGAACACCGTGGATAATCTGATTTAAAAAAGCATTCTCACTATCACTATCCTCAAAGTTCTTCAGTGGCAGTGAAGACAAGACAAAGTCATAGTAATCCGGGCGAGACAGCAAGGTGGTGACACAGCAGTTATGCAATTGCACGGACTTGTCAGGATGCTGCGTTATCAGCGACTCGATATAAGGGTTATATTCCTGCTTGATTTCGCAGATATCAAGGTGTGACTGGGGGTTCAGACGCTGTAATAGCTGACTGGTAAAAGCACCTCGCCCGCTGCCAATTTCCAGCACTTTGATGGGCCTGTCGAAGTCAATGTGTCGAATCATGGCGTTAACCAGAAAAGAAGAACTGTCTACAATCAGACCGTCTTCCTGGATGTTTTTTCTGATTTTCTGGTACAGCTTCAGCAACATGATCTTTTTCTTGGCCCTCTCCTTTACCAGATCATAGCTGGAAATATGACGGCTGTGAAACAAACAGCCGTCATCGAAGGCAAATAGTGACTTTTAGCCCATCGGGTAAGGGAATTCCCTATGCACAGCATCGCAGGCCTTAACCACCTCTTCTGAGAGCGTAATATCCAGTGCTGCGAGTGACTCATCGAGTTGATCCGCCGTACGCGCGCCAATAATGGTGGATGCCACGAAATCAAAATTCATGCTCCAGGCTGTTGCCAGTGTCACTGGCGACATACCGGCTTGCTTTGCGATCTCTAGGTATTTCTCGGTAGACGACAGTGTGCCGGGGTTGACGAATCGATCTGCCATGGCTCGCTGGCGTGGATTATCCAATTGCAGATATTCGCCAAAACGACTGTTCGCAGGGGCCTCGCCACCATTGTATTTGCCACTAAGGACACCGCCACCAATGGGCGAGTAGGGCAGCAGTGAGACGTTTTCCTGACGGCAGACTTTAGCTAGTTCGTCGAGGAAGCGGCGGTGCAACAAGGAAAAGTTGTTCTGGATGGATTCGAATCGGGCGAGCCCTTCATATTTCGCAACGGTATTTGCTTTGGTCAATCCGTAAGCATCATCGTTGGAGGTGCCCAGGTAACGAACTTTGCCCGATTCAACCAGGCGGTCCAGTGCTTCCATTGACGCTTCAATAGGTACGACTGAATCGGGCCAGTGCACCTGGTAAAGGTCGATATAGTCAATGCCTAACCTTCTCAGGCTGCCTTCAACGGCACGTTCAATGTGGTGGCGGTCGATTGCCGTCAAGCCTGAACGAATAGGCGGCACGAACCAGCCCGAGGCAGCGCCTGCCACTTTTGTGGCAATAATCAGTGAATCACGGTTTTTCTGTTTGATCCACTTGCCGAAGATGGTTTCCGTGTCACCTGCCGTTTCCGCTCTTGGGGGGACAGGGTAAACTTCTGCGGTATCGTAAAAATTGATACCTCGCTCGTAGGCTTTGTCCAGTATCCGGAACGACTCCTTCTCATCACTCCAACTGCCAAAGCTCATGGTCCCCATGCAAATAGGGCTGACTCGCAGTCCGCTGC
>Ga0310345_10006189_pt1 | contig 10474 bp, 8 predicted proteins | sample HC15DNA20500_MG_FD_204667 | JGI IMG/M metagenome (GOLD analysis project Ga0310345, IMG submission 204667) | Marine microbial communities from station ALOHA, North Pacific Subtropical Gyre - HC15-DNA-20-500_MG | ecosystem: Environmental > Aquatic > Marine > Oceanic | place: Pacific Ocean: North... | reverse complement strand
CTACCTGACGAAACCGTTCCACCGCGACGAGTTGGTGGCGCGCATTCATGCCATCATCCGTCGTTCCAAGGGGCACGCGCAATCGGTGATCGTCACCGGGGAGGTCGCGATCAATCTAGACGCCAAGACGGTGGAGGCGGGCGGGCAGTCGGTGCATCTCACCGGCAAGGAATACCAGATGTTGGAGCTGCTGAGTCTTCGCAAGGGCACGACGCTCACCAAGGAAATGTTCCTCAACCACCTCTATGGCGGCATGGACGAGCCTGAGTTGAAGATCATCGACGTGTTCATCTGCAAACTGCGCAAGAAGCTGGCCCAGGCCACCGGGGGGGCGCACTACATCGAGACGGTCTGGGGGCGCGGTTACGTGCTTCGCGATCCGGAACCGGCGCGGGAGGTGCCGCCACTGGCCATCGGCGCCTGAACCGCCCCGGCATCTGGACGCTCCCCCGCCGGGCTTCTAAGTTCGCCGCGCGGGCGGCTCGGCCCGTAACGGGGACCGGGAGACGGCTTTGACGGCGGAACAGGATCTGCGGGCGATCGAGGTCGCGACGCTCACCGAGGCGCAGGCGAAAGAGGAGCTCGAAAGGCTCGCCGCCGAGATCGGCGCGGCCAACACGGCCTATCACGTCGAGGATGCCCCCGAGATCAGCGACGCCGCCTATGACGCCTTGCGCGCGCGAAATGCCGAGATCGAGGCGCGTTTCCCGGCGCTCAAGCGTGTCGACAGCCCTTCCGAACAGGTGGGCGCGGCCCCGGCCGAAGGTTTCGGCAAGGTGCCCCACGCGGTGCGGATGCTGTCGCTCTCCAATGCCTTCACCGACGAGGAGGTGACCGAGTTCGCGATGCGGGTGCGCAAGTTCCTCGGCCTCGCCGAGGACGCGCCGCTCGATTTCACGGCCGAGCCCAAGATTGACGGGCTGTCTCTGTCGCTGCGCTACGAACAGGGGCGTCTGGTGCGCGCTGCTACACGCGGTGACGGTGCCGTGGGCGAGGACGTGACCGCCAATGCCCGGACCATCGACGACATCCCCGAGACGCTGGAGGATGCACCCGACGTGCTCGAGGTACGCGGCGAAGTCTATATGAGCCACGCCGATTTCGCCGCTCTCAATGCCCGCCATGCCGAGCGTGGCTCGAAGACATTCGCCAATCCGCGCAACGCCGCCGCGGGCTCGCTGCGTCAACTCGACCCGGAAATCACGAGGCTCAGGCCGCTGCGCTTCTTCGCCTATGCCTGGGGCGAGCTTTCCGCACCGCTGGCCACGCATCAATACGACGCCATCGCTCGACTGCAGGAACTGGGATTCTGCACCAACCCGCTGACCCGGCGCTGCGATACGCCGGAGAAGATGGTTGAGGCATATCGCGAGATCGAGGCCAAGCGCGCCGATCTGGGCTATGACATCGACGGCGTGGTCTACAAGGTCGATGACCTCTCGTTCCAGCGTCGCCTTGGCATGCGCTCGACCACGCCGCGCTGGGCACTAGCGCACAAGTTCCCCGCCGAGCTGGCTTGGACCACGCTGGAAAAGATCGAGATCCAGGTGGGCCGTACCGGCGCGCTATCGCCGGTGGCGCGGCTCAAGCCGGTGACGGTCGGGGGCGTCGTCGTCTCGAATGCCACGCTGCACAACGAGGATTACATCAGGGGCCGCGATTCCAAGGGGATGGAGATCCGCGAGGGACGCGACATCCGTGAAGGCGACCGGGTGCAGGTCTACCGCGCCGGCGACGTGATCCCGAAGATCGCCGATGTCGATCTCGGACGCCGTCCCAAAGACAGTGTTCCCTATGTGTTCCCGGATCATTGCCCCGAATGCGGCTCCGCTGCGCCGCGGGAGGAGGGTGATGCCGTCCGACGCTGTACCGGGGGGCTGATCTGCCCGGCCCAGGCGGTCGAGAAGCTGCGCCATCTCGTGAGCCGCGCCGCCTTCGACATCGACGGGATGGGCGCCAAGCAGGTGGAACAGTTCTATCGCGATGGCTGGATCAAGGAACCCGCCGACATCTTCATGCTCCGCGAGCGCTACGGCACGGGGATGCAGCAGCTCAAGAATCGCGAGGGGTGGGGCGAGAAATCCGCCGCCGCGCTGTTCGACGCGATCGATATCGCCCGCAAGGTGCCGCTGGGACGGATGCTGTTCGGCTTGGGGATCGCGCATGTGGGGGAAGTGGCCGCCAATGTCCTTGCCCGGCATTTCGGAACATGGGGCGCGCTGATCACCGCCGTCGACGCCGCCGCCAATGAGCCCGCCGCGCAGGCCGAGGACGACAAGGCGCGCAAGGCGGCCCTTCCCGACAGTCCGAACTGGGCCGAGATCACCGGTATCGACGGTATCGGCTTTACCGTGGCGGTGAGCCTCGTGACCGCGCTGAGCCAGGAGGCGGAGCGCGCCTCGGTCGACCGGCTGGTGGCGCAGCTCGAGATCCAGCCCGCCGAGAAGCCGCGCACCGAGAACAGCCCCGTGGCGGGCAAGACCGTGGTGTTCACCGGCACGCTCGAGAAGATGACCCGCGCCGAGGCCAAGGCCCGCGCCGAACAACTCGGCGCCAAGGTCGCGGGCTCGGTGTCGGGCAAGACCGACCTGCTGATCGCGGGACCCGGCGCCGGCTCCAAGGCGGCCAAGGCCGAAGCTTTGGGCGTGGAGGTGCTCGACGAGGATGGCTGGCTCGCGCTGATCGGCGACGCATGAGCGTCAAGGGCCGCCCCGAGATCCTGTTTCCGCTTTTCGGGGACATCCAGAAGCTCAAGGGCATCGGCCCCAAGAGCGTGCCCGCCTTCGAGGCGGCAGGGCTGGCGCGGCCCCGCGACGTTCTGCTGACGCTGCCGCATTCGGGCATCGACCGGGCCCGCAAGGGCAGCATCCGCGAGGTGGTGCCGCCCGCCGTGGTGACGGCCGAGGTCGAGGTGGTGCGCCACCACGCGCCTGCGGCAAAGGGGCGGCCCTGGCGGGTCACGGTGGAGGATAGCGAGACCGCGTTCCAGCTCGTCTTCTTCCATGCCAAGGGCGATTACGTGCCACGGCTGCTGCCCATCGGGGCGCGACGCGTCGTCTCCGGCAAGCTCGAGTTGTTCGACGGGCTGGCGCAGATGGTCCATCCCGATCACGTGCTGCCGGTCGAGAAGGAGGAGGAGATCCTCGCCTTCGAGCCGGTCTACCCGCTGTCGAACGGGATCACTCAGAAACAGATGGCGCGCGCCGCGCAATCGGCGCTGGGCCTCGCTCCCGACCTGACCGAATGGATTGATCCAGGCCTCCTGCAGCGCGAGGGCTGGCCTTCTTGGCGCGAGGCGCTGGGCCGGGCGCATGAACCCCACGGGGTGGCCGATCTTTCCCCCACCCATCCCGCACGGCTGCGCCTCGCCTATGACGAGCTGCTGGCGCACCAGATCACCCTCGCGCTGGCCCGCGCCACCGCACGGCGGGCGCCGGGGCGATCCAGCATCGGCGACAAGCGGCATCGCAGGCGCGTCCTTGCGGCGCTGCCCTATGCGCCCACGAGGGCACAGGCACGTGCGGTGGACGAGATCGCCCGCGACATGGGCGCGGAGAGCCGGATGAACCGGCTGCTTCAGGGCGATGTCGGGTCGGGCAAGACGCTCGTAGCGCTGATGGCGCTGCTCGTCGCGGTCGAGGCAGGCGGGCAGGGCGTGATGATGGCCCCCACCGAGATCCTCGCCCGTCAGCACCTCGAAGGGCTGCAGCCCTTGGCCGAAAGCGCGGGCGTGGTGATCGAGCTGCTCACCGGACGGGACAAGGGAGCGGAGCGTCGCCGCAAGCTCGAAGCCCTGGCCGAGGGGCGTATACAGATCCTCGTCGGCACCCATGCGGTGTTCCAGAAGGACGTGGAGTTCCGCGACCTGCGCCTCGCCGTGATCGATGAACAGCACCGCTTTGGCGTGGCGCAGCGGATGGAACTTGGGGCCAAGGGTCGCGGCGTCGACGTTCTGGTGATGACCGCCACGCCGATCCCGCGCAGCCTCGCGCTCACGCAATATGGCGACATGGATGTAAGCGTGCTCGACGAGAAGCCCCCGGGACGTACGCCGGTCACCACGGCGCTGGTCTCGACCGAGCGGCTGGGCGAGGTGGTCGAGAAGCTGCGTGCCGCCGTGGCGGAGGGGCGCCAAGCCTATTGGGTCTGCCCACTCGTCGAGGAGAGCGAGGTCTCCGACATGACGGCGGCCGAGGAACGGTTCAAGCATCTGCGCGCCGCGCTGGGCGAGGGCGTGGTGGGGCTGGTGCACGGTCAGTTGCCCCCCGCCGACAAGGATGCCGCCATGGCGCGCTTCGTCGCGGGCGAAACCAAGGTGCTCGTCGCCACCACGGTGATCGAGGTCGGCGTCAACGTGCCGGCCGCTTCGATCATGGTGATCGAGCGGGCCGAGAACTTCGGCCTCGCGCAGCTGCACCAGCTTCGGGGGCGCGTCGGACGTGGCAGCGCCAAGTCCACCTGCCTGCTGATGTACCAACCGCCCTTGGGCGAAACCGCGCGGCGCAGGCTGGAGATCATGCGCGAGACCGAGGACGGCTTCCGCATCTCCGAGGAAGACCTCTCGATGCGTGGCGCGGGCGATGTGATCGGCACTGCGCAGTCCGGCCTGCCGCGATTCCGCATTGCCGATCTGGAACGCCATGCCGGGCTGATGGCCTTGGCGCAGAGCGATGCGCGCACGCTGCTGACCATCGATCCCGCTTTGGAAGGAGAACGCGGACGTTCCGCACGTGTTCTCCTTTGGCTCATGGAGCAGGATCGGGCGATCCGACTGATCTCTGTCGGCTGAAAAATTCTTATAGAATACAAATCACTACCTCGGCCTAACCGCAATGTTCTCATAAAGTTCTTTACAGCCACCACGCCGTATGGGAACAAAGAGGCAACAGGAGCTTGCAGAGAGGAGACGCGGATGGCCCAGGAACTCAAACTTGCAGTGAACCGCTCTCGCGACACCCTCGTCGCCGACGCGCTGGGCGCGGCGTCTCTGATGATCCTGTTGTTCGTCGGATTGTGGCTGCCCGGCCTGATCTGATCTGCCCGGACCCTTTGCCGGTCGCCGCAGCCCTGATCCCGCGGGGTAATCGCGGCGGATCGCCCATCCGTCGCCCCGAAGCCATGCTTCGGCGCGCGGCCGGAGCCCCGAAGGGTCCCGCCTTCGCCGCCGCCATCCCGAAGGATGCGCGGCGGCTTTTTTTCCGTGCTGTCAGACTGCGGCGCGTCGGCGCGCTTCGGCTTCCTCCACCGCCTGCGTCACCGCCTCGATCGCGAGCAGGATCGAGGCATGCCGGTTGCGGTACTCCCGCGCAGGCAGCAGCACCTCGAACCCGTCGAAGGGGGCATCGGGCACCGGAGCATTTTCGGTCAGCATGGCGCGCAGTTGGTCGCGGGCGCGGGCCAGCTCGCCATGGTCGCGCCCGATCACCGCGCCGCCCACGATCGCCGCTGCCGCCTGACCCAGCGCGCAGGCCTTCACGTCCTGCCCGTATCCGCTCACCCGGCCATCCTCGACCGTCACGTCGACCGTCACGGTCGAGCCGCACAATGGCGCGCGACGCCTCACCGTGGCGTCGGGCGCATCCAGCCGCTCGGTCAGCGGCATCTCCGTCGTCAACGCGAGGATGCGCTGCGAATAGAGCTTGATCAGGTCGGTCTCGCCGCTGGCGCGCTCGGTCATGTTTGCCTCTCGTCAGTCGTGCCTCTAGATAGGCACGACGCCCCGGGATGCAAAAGGTTTGTGCCGATGTTCGACCCCAAGACGCTTCGCTACGACGCCAACGGGTTGATCCCCGCCATCGCGCAGGAGGCCTCCACGGGCGAGGTGCTGATGATGGCCTGGATGAACGCGGCCTCGATCGAGAAGACGCTCACCTCGGGTCGCGTCACCTACTGGTCGCGCTCGCGGCAGGAGTTCTGGGAAAAGGGCGCAACCTCGGGCAACCAGCAGGTACTCGTTGAGATGCGCGTCGATTGCGACCGCGACTGCCTATTGTTGCAGGTCGAACAATCCGGCCCGGCCTGCCATACCGGTCGGCGCAACTGCTTTTACACCGCGATCCGCGAGGGTGAGGAGGTCGAGTTGGCCCGGCCGATGGCGTGAGGCTGGCAGCGTCGCGTTTGCGTATTTGAAGAACAAAGTAGCCTAGAGGCCGATCAACTTCCGGATATCGTCCGGGCTTGCCCCCTCGGCGCGGTAGAGACCGATGGCCCGCGCGTCGTCACGCTTGGCGAGGCGGCGGCCGGTTTCGTCGCGGATCAGGCGGTGGTGGTGATAGTCGGGGACCGCTAGATCCATCAGCCGTTGCAGCGCCACGTGCAGCGGCGTGGCCTCCAGCAGGTCGCGGCCGCGCACCACCTCCGTCACACCCTGATCCGCATCGTCGATCACCACCGCGAGATGGTAGGAGGTGCCCATGTTGCGCCGCGCCAGAACCGGATCGCCGACGCTTTCGATCAAGGCGGCCGGGTCGATCTCGCGTTGGCCGGGATCGGTGCCGGTCTCGGTCCAGCGCAGGGGGCCGTCGATCCGCCTCATCGCCTGCCGCAAGTCGAGCCGCAACGGCAAGTTCTCGGGCATTGGCCCCGAGCGATCATGGCCACGGCAGGTGCCGGGATAGATCATGCCGTCGGGCCCAAAACGCGGCCCGCCTTCCTGTGGGGCCGAGGCAGCCTCCAAGATGTCGCGCCGGTTGCAGGAGCAGGGGTATAGAAGACCTTCGACCCAGAGTCGTTCAAGCACTGCGCGGTAGACAGAAATACGCTCCGACTGCCGCATCACCGGCTTGGGCCACGCAAGGCCGAGCCAGCGCAGATCGTCATGGATCCGCCGCTCCCATTCGGGCTTCGACCGCTGACGGTCGATATCCTCAATCCGAAGCAGGAACGTGCCGCCTTCGGCCCGCGCACGGGCCGTCAGCGCCGAGAAGGCGTGGCCCAGATGCAGAGGCCCGGTGGGCGACGGCGCGAAGCGGGTGACTCGCATTCAGCCGCGCTTCACCGCGCTTTGGTGAATGATCAGCCATGCCAGCAGGATGAAGATCGGGTGGCCCAAACCGCCCGAGATCAGGATCGCCGGGAACCAGATCACCAGCACCACCATGCCGAGGATTACCCGACCGGTGAGCATGATGGCGACGGGCGGTAGCAGCAGCGCGAGGATGTAGAGCATCAATCGTCCATTCGTTGTCTGCCCCCGAGATGTGGTCCCGGGGGCCGCGCGGCAAGGGCTCAGGCGCCGGCGTCCGCCACGGAGGTTTCCTGCGCCGCGAGCCAGCCCTGCCAATCCTCCTTGGCACGGTCGGTATAGCCTTTGTAGCGGTCCTTGCGGCCGCGCCGCCCGCCACGCACGCCATCGAGCGGGGGGAACAGCCCGAAATTCACGTTCATCGGCTGGAACGTCTTTGCCTCGGCACCACCAGTGATGTGGGTGACGAGCGCGCCCATCGCCGTGGTCTGCGGCACCGCGGGCACCGAGCCGCCGAGGATCTCGGCAGCGGCGAGCCGACCCGCCAGCAGCCCCATGGCCGCGCTTTCGACGTATCCTTCGACACCGGTCACTTGGCCCGCGAACCTGATATTCGGCCGAGCCTTGAGCCGCATTTCCGCATCCAGCAGTGTCGGGCTGTTGAGGAAGGTGTTGCGATGGATCCCGCCCAACCGTGCGAAACGAGCGTTCTCAAGCCCGGGAATCATACGGAAAACATCGGTTTGCGCGCCGTACTTCATCTTGGTCTGGAAGCCGACGATGTTGTAGAGCGTGCCCAGCTTGTTGTCGCGGCGCAGCTGCACCACGGCGTAGGGCTTATTCTGGGGGTCGTGCGGGTTGGTCAGCCCCACGGGCTTCATCGGTCCGTGGCGCAACGTCTCGCGCCCGCGCTCGGCCATCACTTCGATCGGCAGGCAGCCGTCGAAATAGCCCGCCGTCTCGCCCTCGTGGAACTCGGCCTTGTCGGCGGCAAGCAGCGCGTCGATGAAGGCTTCGTGCTGGTCCTTCGTCATCGGGCAGTTGATATAGGCGGTACGCTCTTCCTCGGTCTCGCCCTTGTCATAGCGCGATTGCAGCCAAGCCTTCGACATGTCGATGCTCTCGGCATAGACGATGGGGGCGATGGCGTCGAAGAATGCCAGCGCGCCGGTGCCGGTCACTGTCGAGATCGCCTCGGCCAGGGCCGGCGAGGTCAACGGCCCGGTGGCGAAGATCCAGTGCCCGGTCTCGGGCAAATCGGTGATCTCTTCGTAGCTGACCGTGACGTTGGGATGCGCCTTGAGCCGCGCCGTGACGTCGGCGGCAAAGGGATCGCGGTCGACGGCCAGCGCGCCACCCGCCGGCAGGCGGTGCCGGTCGGCGGTCGACATGATGAGCCCGTTCGCGGCGCGCATCTCCCAATGCAGCAGGCCCACCGCGTTTTGCTCGTCATCGTCCGAGCGGAACGAGTTAGAGCAGACCATCTCGGCAAGGTCGCCGGTGCGGTGCGCGAAGGTGCCGGTCTTGGGGCGCATCTCGTGCAGGATGACGGGGATGCCGGCATTGGCGGCCTGCCAAGCGGCTTCGGAGCCGGCCATGCCGCCGCCGACGATGTGAAGAGGTTCTGTCATGGCGCCCAGATAGGCGCAGCGGCGGCCAATGAAAAGCCCCGTCCGGCGGACCGGACGGGGCGTTGCCTCACTCGGCGTCGTCCTCCGGCGCCGCGGCATCGACCGCGTCCACCGCGTCGCCCTGATCGGCGATCCGCGCCACCGAGACGACCTCTTCGCCGCGCCCGGTGTCGAACACCTTCACGCCGCCGGCCGAACGCGAGCGGAACGAGATCCCGTCCACCGGTACCCGGATCGATTGGCCAGCGGAGGTCACCAGCATGATCTGGTCCCCTGTCTCGACCGGGAAGGCCGAAACGATCGGACCGCCGCGCATCGCCTTGTCGGTGGCGTTGACGCCCATGCCGCCGCGACCGCGGACCGGATAGTCATGGCTCGACGACAGCTTGCCAGTGCCGCGGGCCGAGATGGTCAGGATCAACGTCTCGGAGGCCGACATCTCGGCATAGCGCTCGGGCGACAGCGCCCCGGCGACGACGCCCTCGTCATCATCCTCGGCCTCGGCATCGTCGGCGATCCCTGCCATGGCGCGGCGCATCTTGAGATAGGCCACCCGCTCGGATGCCTCGGCCTCGAAATGCGGGATCACGGCCATCGACACCACGTGGTCATCATCCGACAGGCGGATGCCGCGTACCCCGGTCGAGGATCGGCCCTGGAACACCCGCACATCGGTGGTGCGGAAGCGGATCGCCCGGCCGGAATCCGTGACCAGCATCACGTCGTCATCCTCGGACGCGATGCGCGCGTTCACGAGGCTGACATTCTCGGGCAGCTTCATCGCGATCTTGCCGTTGCGCATGACGTTGGTGAAGTCCGACAGCGCGTTGCGGCGCACGTCGCCCGCGCTCGTGGCGAACACAATCTGCAGGTCCGACCAGTCCTCCTCGGGGCGGTCGACCGGCATGATCGCCGCGATCGAGACGCCTGTGGGGATCGGCAGGATGTTGACGATTGCCTTGCCGCGCGCGGTGCGGCTGCCGAGCGGCAGGCGCCAGCACTTCAGCTTGTAGACCATGCCCTCGGTGGTAAAGAACAGCATCTGGTCATGCGTGTTCGCGACGAAGAGCGAGGTGACGACGTCGTCCTCCTTGGTCTGCATCGAGCCCAAGCCCTTGCCGCCGCGCCGCTGGGAGCGGAACTCGGCCAGCGGCGTGCGCTTGATGTAGCCGCCCTGGGTCACGGTGACGACCATGTCCTCGCGCTCGATGAGGTCCTCGTCCTCCATGTCGCCGGCCCAGTCGACGATCTCGGTGCGGCGTGGCACCGCGAAGAGATCGCGTACCTCGCGCAGCTCGTCGCGGATGATGGTCAGGATCCGCTCGCGCGACGACAGGATGTCGAGATAGTCGCGGATCTTCGCGGCCAGTTCCTGCAACTCGTCGGTGACCTCCTGCACGCCGATCTGGGTCAGGCGCTGCAGCCGCAGCTCGAGGATCGCACGGGCCTGCGCCTCCGACAGATTGTACGTGCCATCCTCGTTCACCGGATGGAGCGGGTCGTCGATCAGCTTGATGTATTCGATGATCTCGTGTGCGGGCCAAGCGCGGGTCATCAGCTTCTCGCGTGCGTCGCCAGCATCGGCCGAGGACCGGATCGTGGCCACGACCTCGTCGACGTTCGACACCGCAACGGCGAGGCCGCACAGGATGTGGCTACGTTCGCGCGCCTTGCGCAGCAGGAACGCCGTGCGCCGTGCGATCGCGTCTTCGCGGAAGTCGAGGAAGGCGGTCAGAAAACCGCGCAGCGTCAGCGTCTCGGGCCGGCCGCCGTTGAGCGCCAGCATGTTGCAGCCGAACGAGGTCTGCATCGGCGTGAAGCGGAACAACTGGTTCAGCACCACGTCGGGTGTTGCGTCGCGCTTCAGCTCGACCACGAC
>Ga0310345_10006188_pt1 | contig 10475 bp, 9 predicted proteins | sample HC15DNA20500_MG_FD_204667 | JGI IMG/M metagenome (GOLD analysis project Ga0310345, IMG submission 204667) | Marine microbial communities from station ALOHA, North Pacific Subtropical Gyre - HC15-DNA-20-500_MG | ecosystem: Environmental > Aquatic > Marine > Oceanic | place: Pacific Ocean: North... | reverse complement strand
TCGAAGGAGGTCACTTCGCCCTCGACGACGATATCAACGACATTCTTACCTCCTGGCAGATACCGGCGAACGAGCACACCGGAACTGAGTCTGCGACACCGAGGGGTTTGCTCAGCTACACGTCTGGTACCGGGGATGGATTCGGTTTTCCAGGGTACGAGCCGGGCGCATTGACACCCTCACTTCTTCAGACCCTTGACGGGCTCCCCCCATCCAACTTGGGGCCGGTACGTATCGTGCGTCCTCCGCTGACCGCATTCCACTATTCGGGCGGCGGTGTGACGATGATGCAGCGGGCGTTGATGGACGCCTATGAATGCCCGTTTGCGCACATCCTGGATGACACAGTCCTGGAACCAATTGGCATGGAGATGAGCACGTTCGAGCAGCCGCTCCCAGACATGCGAGGCCGCAACGCGGCCAGGGCTCACGGTACCCAAGGGGAAAGCTGCGGACCGAAATGGCATGTGTATCCGGAGTTGGCGGCGGCCGGTCTGTGGACGACGCCCACTGACCTCGCGCGATTCACTATTGATGTTCAGAAAGCGCTCCAAGGAGACTCCGAGCGCGTCGTGTCCCCGGGGATGGCGCGGTTGATGGTATCGCCGGTCGGGGTGGGTGACTTCGGACTCGGGTTCGCGGTAAGCAAGCGAGGCGAAGGCTGGTACTTCGGGCATGGTGGCAGTAAATTGGGATTCCGCGCGCAGCTCACTGCACACACGCTAAAGGGCTACGGGGCGGTCGTGATGACGAACGCTGAGCGCGGGGGGCGCGTTGCGGCGGAGCTGGTCGCAAGGATCGAAGACGCGTATGGTTGGGACTCGCTCGACCAACCAGTGCCACGATGAGGGTGTCCGAGACGGACGTCGTCGTCCAGGTCGTGGCGTTGACGAGTGGTTTGCCTCGTGGTGGCGGTGGCGCGCCGTTGGGCAATGACGGCGTCGTGAGAATGAGAACGGTCGACGTTATGATATCCACCGGTGGAATGAGGCTGAGGAGATAGACGATGCGGAGATGGGGCGGGGTGGGACTAGCAGTCGTGGCGATGTCGTGCGGTGGAGCGTCGACGCCGGTGGAACCGGTCGAGACCGAATCCGCGCCTGTGCCGAGTGCGGGGACGATCGAGCGGCTCGATCCTGCATTCGACGAGCTGGTGCCGGCCGACGCCGTCATCGAGCATCTGGCGGACGGGTTCGGCTTTACCGAAGGTCCGGTGTGGGTCGATGATGGAGACGGCTACTTACTGTTCAGCGATATCCCTGGCAACGCCATCGTCAAGTGGGAGCCGGGTGGGAACGTCAGCCAGTTTCTCTCGCCGGTCTTTGAAGGCGACTATGAAGAGGGTCGGTTGGTCGGCTCTAACGGCATCACGGTGGACCCCTCAGGAGAGATTGTGTTCACCGAGCACTTCAATGGGAGAATCTCGCGCGTCGCGGCCGACGGGACCCGCGGCGTCGTGGTCGACAGCTATGAGGGTGGACGGCTCAACAGTCCGAACGATCTGGCCTATCACTCGGACGGGTCACTGTATTTCACCGACCCAGCCTACGGGCTGCCCACGCCGGAGGAACGAGCGCAAGATGTCAACGGCGTCTACCGGCTGAGTGCTGACGGTGAGTTGACCCGGTTGGTTGACCAAGAGGGACCGAACGGGATCGCATTCTCACCAGACGAGTCACGGCTCTATGTCGCCGACAGCTCGAGCGGACAGTGGATGGCGTATGACGTGATGGAGGACGGCTCACTAGGTGAGTCGGAGCTGCTGCTCGACGCGAGCGAGGCAGAAGAGACCGGCGCGGCCGACGGCTTGAAAGTGGACGAGCATGGCAACCTCTGGGCTACCGGACCGGGCGGGGTCTGGGTCATCAGCTCGGATGGACGTCACCTCGGCACGATCAAACCGACGGAGGTTCCAGCCAATGTGGCGTTCGGAGATGCTGACCGTCGTACGCTCTACATGACGGCTCGAACTGGACTGTATCGGATTCGTGTGAACGTCGCGGGCGACCGATAGGCTGCGGGCGGGGAGGTTGCAGCGTTCGTGGTAGATACGGGGCGAGTCCGAGGAATCAGATTTGTGCGCTCAGAGGGGGCGCGATAACAGGACAGGACCAAGGAGACAATCATGTGCGACCAAGACACTCAAAGGGACGTTGACGAGTATTTACGGCGAGCCGGGATTACCAGACGGCAATTCGGCAAGCTCTCGGCTGTGGCGGGTGTCGGGATGATGCTTCCCAAGGTCGCCAACGCCCAGGATGTGACTGAGACCGACGTCGAGGTCACGACGCCCGATGGGGTGGCTGACTGCTACTTTGTTCACCCGTCCTCCGGGCAACACCCGGGTGTGCTTGTGTGGCCGGACATTCTCGGTCTGCGCCCCGCATTCCGCGCGATGGGCAAACGACTGGCCGAGTCCGGTTACTCGGTGCTAGTGGTCAACCCGTTCTATCGAGATGCGCGGTCGCCCGTGGTCGAGGAGGGAGCCACGTTTGGTCAGCCCGAGGTGCGGGAGCACGTGCTGCCGATGGCGCGTAATCTCAACGCCGAGACGCATTTCACCGACGCCCGGGCCTTCATCCCCTTCATCGACTCGCAGGCGGCGGTTGATACCGCTCGTAAGATCGGCACGACCGGCTACTGTATGGGTGGTCCGATGGTCATGCGCACGGTGGCCGCCGTGCCGGACCGGATGGGGGCGGGTGCCACGTTCCATGGTGGCGGCCTTGCCACTGAGAACGACGATAGCCCGCACTTGTTGATTCCGGATACCACGGCCCATATGCTGCATTGCGTGGCGGCGAACGATGACGAGGGTAATCCCGAGGCAAAGAACATCCTCCGTGCCGCGTATGATACGGCCGGGATCTCGGCCGAAATCGAGGTCTACGAAGGCACCCTCCATGGCTGGTGTCCGCCGGACTCCGCCGTGTATCACGAAGACCAGGCTGAGCGGGCGTGGAGCCGTTTGCTGGCGTTGTTCGAGACCGCGCTCGCGTAAGCATCTCTCCCGCATCACACATCGGGGCGGTCCACGGCGGGCCGCCTCGGTCTACGTGACAGCAGGACGACAACCCGTGGTCCCCGCTCGGGTCATGCCTACAGTTGACTCGCTTGCTCCCCGTTCTGCGCAATACCGTTCACGATACGCCGAGCCAGGACTCAATCGGTTGGCGGTTGGCGTCCACGGGCACGATTTCGTGCTGGTCGTGCCCGCGTATGGCGAGTCATCGGGATTCATGGATGGATACCTGGCGACGGCAGAACACGCCGGTCGGCTCCTGGTCATCGTCGTGCTCAATGGCCGAGAGGGAGCTCCGGAATCGGTCCACACAGCGAATCTGGAGTGCTTCGTCCGGCTTGAGCATCGGTTTGCCCTTCAGCCGAACGCCGACGATAGCTGGCTCGGTCGTCTTGGCTCGGTCGCCATACTTGTGGTCGACCGGTTCAGCCCGGGTCGGCGGCTGCCGGAACGTCAGGGCGTCGGTCTCGCTCGCAAGATCGGGGCGGACTTGGCACTCGAGCTGATTGCGACCGGTCGGGTTCGCTCTCCGTTCATCGCCATGACTGACGCGGACGCCGAGCTTCCCGATGACTACTTCGACCGTATTGGCGTCCTGAAGCCTGAGTGCAGTAGCGGAGTGTTTCCGTTCTGGCACGAAGCCAGCGGTGACCCGGTCATCGACCGAGCGACCGCACTCTACGAGGTAAGACTCCGTTACCTGCGCCGGGGTCTGGCGTGGGCCCGGTCGCCATACGCCTTTCATACCGTGGGTAGCACCATGGTCGTGCACGCGCTGGCCTACGCTCAGGTTCGTGGGGTACCGAAGAGAAGAGCAGGAGAGGACTTCTATCTGCTGGGAAAGTTGGTCAAGGTGCGCCCGGTGGTGAATCTGCGTGGCGAACCCATCCGGCTTCGAAGCCGTCTGTCGGAACGGGTGCCCTTCGGGACTGGCTCGGAGAGCGCGAAGCTGGTCCGGGGTGAGGCCGCCGAACTCTATCACCCCGAGTGCTTTGGGGCGGTGCGCGAGGTGATCAGTGAGATCGCACGGCTCGCTTCGGCCGGTGATGGTCAGACGCGGGCAGAGATTGATTCTGTAGGAGGCGTGTCGCCCAGATCGATGCGTTCTGAGACGCGTCGCTTTCTGGAGATACAAGGTGCCCATGACGCCTGGGCCAGAATCTTGGACGAGATTCATGACGCGGCGGCACGACGTCGTCGGCTACACGAGTGGTTCGATGGATTTCGAACACTCAAGTTGATCCATTACCTGCGGGATCACGCGACCCCCTCGCTTCCCTGGCGAGAAGCGGTTCGTCTGGCGCCATTCATGGGCGATGTCGTCGATGATGGGACCTGTCTGACCGCGGCGCGTACCGATCTGCTCCGTTTTGAGGACCGCCTGCCTCGTCTGGCCGGTCCACCCGCGCTCGTGACGAGTCCCTTGTAGACGTGGTTCGCGGCATAAGTCATAGCGCGACTCACGGACCGAGTTGACGCCGCGTCTGTGGAGAACAGTTCGACGTTGAAGCGAAAGTGCCATCACGGTCTCGAGGATACATGGACCTCCAGCTCGTGCAGCAGCTCCGCGATGCGGGGCACATACTTGTGTTCACCGGCGCCGGTGTGTCCACCGGCAGTGGCATCCGAGACTTTCGGGGGCCGTCCGGGGTTTGGAAAGAGCGACAACCGGTCTATTTCGACGATTTCTTGAGCTCTGAGTCAGCTCGGGTGGAATACTGGGACCAAAAGCACGAGGCGTGGCCCTCCTTCCGTGACGCGAAACCCAACGCGGTTCACACCTGCATTGCGGACCTCGAGCGGGCGGGCAAGCTACGGGCGGTGGTGACGCAAAACATCGATGGATTGCACAGCCGAGGCGGGACATCCGATGAGTTGCTCATCGAGGTGCATGGCACCAACGGGGCGATCGAATGCGTGCGGTGTCAGGCTAGGAGCGACCCAGAAGCGCACATGCAACGATTTGCCGAGACCCGCCAGCCCCCGCGGTGTCCGTGCGGTGGTCATCTGAAGTCGGCCACGATCAGCTTTGGTCAGAGTCTCAATCCAGACGTGCTGGCCCGGGCCGCCGCCGCTGTCCGAGAGGCCGATCTTGTCGTGGCTCTCGGTTCCACCCTGTCGGTCTACCCGGCTGCCGGGATCCCGTTGTCGGCCGCCGAACGGGGAGTGGCGTATGTCGTCATCAATCGTGGCGCCACCGAACATGATGGCCACGTGGCAGTAACCCTCCGACTGGAGGGCGATGTGGGCGCGTTGTTCCCGCCGGCGGTGGGTCAGGCACTCGCTACCTGAAGACCGCGGAAACCACATCCCAGGGGCGTCGATCTCACGTCCAAACGCCTGACCCACTCTTTCTTCGCGACAGAGGCCACCGGCGTCCTTCGACGACGGTTCGGAGTCACGTGAGTAACAGGACCACGATGGTGGCGGCGGTGGCGAGCTGCCACCACAGCTGGGTGCGTTCTTTGAGCAGGAGCGTACCGAGACCGATCAAGCCGGCGGCTGACAACAGGAGAAACCAATAGAGCTCGGTGAAGGTTTCTTCTTGGTGGGTCGACTGGGCACGACGTTGCACGTCGGTGATGATCTCGAGTGCGATGTCCTGGCCCGAGTCGATGCCGAGCTCGTAGTAAGCGCCCCCACCGGCTTGCGCAATCGCTTGGAGCGATCGCCGGTCGAGCACGGAGTGGATCGGGTCTTGGGGGGGGGAATAGGGACCCACAGGGAGCTGTGGGATGAGGCCGCCGGCCGTCGTGCCGACCCCCACGACATACACGCGGATGTTTTGATTACGGGCGAGCTGGATCGCATTATCGACCTCACCGGACCAGGCTTGGCCGTCCGAGAGGATGATGAACGCCTTGGCGCTGAGACGCTCGCCATACAGCTCGGCATCCCGGCCGAATATCTGGACGCCCCAGTAGATGCCCTCTTCGATGTTCGTGTCCCAGCTTGTGTCGTCCTCAAGGCGAAACGGGGGCTCTTCTCCGAGGTGGTCAAGAAAGAAAAATAGCGCGTTGGGGTCGCGTGTGAGTCGAACCTGCGGAGCCGTCCGATGTGCGAAGAGCGCCAGGGCGATGCGTTGATCCTGCCAGCTGAGAAGTTCGGCGAATAACCGGATCCAGCGCACGGACTGTTGCCAGCGGTCCGGACGGACATCGCTGACCCGCATCGAGGTGGACCCATCTTGTAGGACGATGAAGTCGGCGCCTGCGTCACGTGTCACTGACGCGAGCACCCGTGGGCGGGAGAGGGCCAATGTGGTCGCGAGCACCGCCAACACCAGACAGGTCCAGAACGCGAGTCCCCCGGTGAGTGCAAAGCGTTCTCGCACCGGGATGATCCGCTGGAGGGTGGCGGCCCGCACGTCTCGGTGGCGTCGGCTGAGCTGGTACAGGCACAGTAGCCCGAGACCGGCCGGTATGGCTAGCAGCCACAAGAACGCGGGCTCACCAAACTGGACCGTCGGCATCCCGTTTCAGCCGCGTCGGCGAATCGGTGCGCCTTCGCCGATGGTCGGGTCCTCGGTGTCCTGGGGGTCAACGAGTTGGTCACGGGGCACGTAGATCTGTACGTCTTCCATGTCCGCTTCCTCCGGGTCCTCCCCCTCGTTGCCGGGTACGCTGGGACGCTCGAACGGTGGCACCGCGGCCCCGGCCGCGATCCGGTTCCGCAAGCGGACCATCAGCTCGTAGTTGAAGGCCGCATCTTCATGACCCGGGTTGGTTTCTATCAGCCGTCGGAACGTGCCGATGGAATGGTCGAGGGTGCCGAGTGCCAGCGCGGCATTCGCGTCCGGTCGTTGTCGCGCGAGGTAGTCGGCGTTGGCGACGATGAACTGGAGGTCGATATTGTCGGAGATGTCCGGACTTTCCGGTGACGCGTAGTGCGTCACGATCGGCAGGTAGTCCCCCCGCCAATACCGCACGGCTGCCTGTTTGGCCGCAACCGTCTGTCGGGTTTGACGAAAGAGCCAGGGAAGACGAGTGGTCGGAGCTAAGGTAGCGGCAACCGCGTCATAGCCCGTGGCGGCACGCGAGAGGTTGAGTGTCGCCACGTCTCGGTCGGCTTGTGCGATTTGTCGTTCGAGACGCGCGTCGACCAGCAGTGCGAGCGCAATGGCGGCCAGTGCGACTGCCAGCGCGAGGTGGCGGAGAGCCGTCTTCACGGAAACCTCCTGAACGATTTCAAACCGAGCCCCATGAGAAGCGCCACGCACCAGAAGCCAAGAGCGACTAGCGCAAACGGGGCGAACCTCGGTTGACGCGCGACATATTGGGTGACTTCGATCTGACCCGCCGAGAGCTCGTCGATCTCATGGACCGCCTGTAGGATTGCCGCCTCATCAGCGGCGGGATAGAAACGGCCCCCGGTCTTTTCTACCGCCAGCTTCCAAGTTACGTCGGGAAGCACGTCCCCGAGACGTTGGTCATAGGCGGTTCTGATGAAGTACACCGGGATCGAGTTATCCGCTGCCTCCTGGAGGATTTCGTCCAGCGACTGTCCTTCGTAGACCGCGTGTGTATCTTGTCCGTCACTGAAGACCACTATGAGGTTTCCCTGGGTTCTCAGGAAATCAAACGTGCGAAACAACTGTACCCCGCGAGTGATGGCGCGCATGATCAGCGTGCCGTGGTCGGGGAACCGGTCATATTCCTCGGGGGTGCCGATGAGTCCGATACTCAGCAGGATGTTCTCGTAGTCGTTGGTAAAGGGGGTGACGATGTAGGCTTCGCCGCCAAACTGCACGAGCGAGACGAGGTCGCGGTGGTTGCCCTCCATGCGCCGTCGTACGAAATACTCCGCGGCTGCGACGTTGGCGAGAAACGTATTTCCCCAACCGAGCTGGTTCGTAGCGAACGAGCTGTTCATGCTAAGGGAAGCGTCGATCAAGATGGCGATTCGATGCCCCGGGAACGTGGCACGCTCCTCGACCAGAGATGTGTGCGGATCGGACAACGCGATCGCGAAGAACGGGACACCCGCAAGAAACAGCACAAATGCTCCATGTCGAAGTGGGGCCAGCTGGGACCGTCTCGTCAGGGTGGACGAGAGTAGCGCCGGGAGCACCAGATGAGTTCGACCAGCCCGACGACGAAGCAGTGCCTGGGTGAGGAGCGCGCCGAGCGCGAGCAGTGCCACGACACCAAAGACGACGACCGACTGGTCTCGTCTTGGCAGGGGGAGACTGCTGAGCGTGAGGTCGTCGAGTTCGGCCAGGGTGGCGGCCACCCGTTCGACGACCTCGCTGAGTGTCTCCACGCTACCGAACCCTTCCCGCGGTCAGACCCCGCCACATCCTCGCGCAGCGGTCGCGCAGGTGAATGGCGTGACGCACTGGCGCGGTCAGAGTCCACCCCAGCCGTTTGGTGTGCTCGATGGCGTGTCCGAGTGTTTGTGACAGCTCATCCTCGCCGACCTCGTTCGGTCGGCCGTATCGCGCGCGGGTGAACAGTGACAACGTCCGGGAGAAGTCGCCGGTCGTCCGTTCGGTCGTCCCACCCAGCCGCACGCTGTTCCGGTCACTTGAGTCTCCGTTGACCAACGAGCTGGCCGTGAGACCCGACGAGATCAGGGCGAGCCGTGGTCGCGGCCACCCTGCTCGCAGACGGAGCTGGCCGTTTCGCGGTGATTTGTTGTCATCAACAAAGGTATGGGCGACCGGATGAGACGAGGCGAGCGCGCTCGCAACCCGAAGAGCCGCCAAGGCGTGACCGGTCTGTTCAGGTGTCCACCCTCGTTGGACCGTGATGTGACGCACGCGTGTAAGTTCGTCGAGAGCGCAACGGGCCATCGTCGCCGCCGATAGACGACGTTCCCTCCGCGGGACATCCCCCGCCCGATCACGCGCGACTCGCACGACACCGAAACCGACGACCGCGATAGCTGCCAAACCAAAGAACCCGGCCAGCAAACTTAGGAGATTGGCCCGAAACTCCCGAGTCTCACTTGTCCCCAGGGTGACGGGGGGGAGATCGCGGATGGCGACCATCGAGTCGGGTACGAGTGACACGAGCCGAACAGGTTCCGGGGGGAGCACATAGTTGAGCTCGCGGCCCAGCAGTCCGGGACTATCCCCGAGCCGTCGCTCGATGCGATAGTTCGCCTCTATCGCCGGGAGCTCGACGTCGTCTCCGAATCGTTCGGATACCAGCCGCAGCGTGTACTGATATTGGAGGAACCGATAGGGCCCGATCGAGACATCATCAAAGCGCTCCCCACTCAAGACCTCAAATGGGGCGACGTCGAGTGTGGCTGGCTCGAGGGCGGCCGGGTCGAGTTGGGTGCGCGCGGTGTCGGTGTCCACCAGACGACAGGTGACCGTCATCGTGAACTGCTGTCCGACAAAGACCGCATTCCGGCTCGCGCGTCGCCAGCACCGTAGGGCGTCGACGGCGGTCGTGTCATCAGTGGGTTGGGCCCTCGCCGATACTGACCATGCGGTGGATACCGCGAGCCCAAGCATGATCACGGGATAGAGACACCATCGGGCTCGTCGGCCAGAAGGCTCGAGGGATTCTGAATGAAGGAGTCGCAAGGAGAGCATCACCGTTTCGAGCGTTTGCGTTCCAGAAGAAATGACACCAGGGTGTCGTGAAATGAGCGACCATCGTTACCGATTCGGAGTACATCCAGCCCCGAGCCGGCGGCGGTCTGTTCGACCGAGTCTTGCCACGCGCGCACTCGTTGCCCAAGACCCACTAGGTCATGGGACGACAGGAGCTGGCTGCGACCGGTCTCGATGTCGTAGCCCTCGACCCAGCCGGCGGATAGTGGGGGGAGCTCGAACGCGAACGCGCTGTCGATCATGACCAAGAATACGTCGTGCGCCGCGTTCAAATCGGTGAGCTCGCGAAGCAACCGGTGTGGGTTCTCGAAGAGAAAATCGGACACGATCGGCACGAGGGACCTGGTCCGCAACAGCCCGGCGAAGCTGCTAACTGCCCGTCGACCCGCGTCACCGTCTCCCAGGAGCTCACGCTGATACACCTCGACACAGTGCATTGCATGGCCCCTCCCGACCCGCGGCCGGACGGCGATGCGTCGCATGTCGCGGTCGAACGTGACGAGCCCGGCTCGGTCTTGGAAGAAGACCGCCGCCATGGCGAGGGTGGCAATGACCCGGGCGATGCGCTTGGCGATGGAGGCCTCGCCGACACCGCATCGGGTGGACTGCGAGATGTCGGCCGCGATGATGACGGGTGCGTTGCTCTCTTGATCAAACTCACGAGTCACCAAAGGACTAAAGTTGGTGAGCGTGGACTGCGGCCAATCGATCGTCGACAGCCGATCGCCCGGCTGCCAGTCACGCAGTCCCGCGAGATCGTGACCCGAGCCGTGAAACGAACTGAGGTGAGCGCCAATCGCCAGTTCCTGTAACCGACGCACGATGACTAGCTCAACGTCCTTGATCTCTGACCACGACACCAGCGAGTCGTCGGTGGCAGGAGTC
>Ga0310345_10006187_pt1 | contig 10475 bp, 12 predicted proteins | sample HC15DNA20500_MG_FD_204667 | JGI IMG/M metagenome (GOLD analysis project Ga0310345, IMG submission 204667) | Marine microbial communities from station ALOHA, North Pacific Subtropical Gyre - HC15-DNA-20-500_MG | ecosystem: Environmental > Aquatic > Marine > Oceanic | place: Pacific Ocean: North... | reverse complement strand
TGCCGTGGCATAGGCTGCTATACCCGTGATACCCAGGCCGCCAGCCATATAGTTGTATACGCGGAGCATGTGGGCACGGAGGCCCTCATCAATCGCCGCTGGGGTCATCGTGCGACTCAGTCGCCGCTGCTCAAATTCCGTCGCCATTGCTTCGCCTCTTTGCAACCAGTTCAGTTTCACTGCATCCAATATGGGAGTCGTTTGCGTTAGAATCAACTAATACCAGCATGAGACTGGCACCAAATAATGGCACAATAGTCGGGTTTTATTGAGAGGCTGTCACGCCCGCATACCCAAATTCCTGCCATGGAATAGAGTATAATTCAAACTCACTCAGTGGGCGGGCGGGCTTATTCGTGGCGCAGAATTGGGCCCGCCTTTTGTCCAAGGGCGCGCCAGGTGCCGGCGAAGCCAGTGGCTATGGTCAGTGCCGAGCAAACAATGGCAGTGAATGCAACTACGCTGGGAAGGATTACGCTGTCGATCTCCATGATCCAGGTCATCACTGATACTGCCGCAAGGCTGCCAAAGACGCTGGCGATGCTCGCGGTTATCAACCCCAGAAAACCGTATTCCAAGAGAAACACACTGGCGATGCCAGGCCTTGTTGCTCCCAGCACTTTGAGAACGACCGAGTCGTAAACGCGGCGGCGGTGTCCTGTGGCGATGGCACCGGCGAGAACTAATACGCTGGAGGCGAGTGTCACCAACGCTACCAAGCGCACGGCAAGACCAATGTCTCCAATGATGGTGCTGACCGTTTCTAGCGCCTCCTTCACTCGGATCGCGCTGACGTTAACAAAACGATTGAGTACAGCTTCTTCAAGATTCGCCTCGGCCCAGGGATCAGCGTAGACCGTCGCCATGTGTGTCTGTGGTGCTCGCTCGAAGGTGCTGGGCGAAAACACCATGACGAAGTTGATACCTAGCGTGCTCCAGTCGATCTGGCGCAGGTTGGTAATCTCACCCGTGATATTTTGGCCAAGGACGTTTACGGTCAGGGTATCACCAACGCCAACGCCAAGCCCTTGGGCAATGTCGGCATCGAGACTGACCAACGGTTTGCCGGCGTAATTCGGTGGCCACCATTGGCCGGACACAATTTTGCTGTGGCGCGGGGGCATTGCCGACCAGGTAATTCCGCGATCACCACGCAACACCCACTTTGCGTTAGGCGTAACCTTGACTTGATGGGCGGGTATGCCGTCGACGATAGAAATGCGACCACGCAGAATAGGCACGCTGTCGACGCGATTGGTACCATCAACGTTGGCAGTCAGTTCTCGAAAGGGTTCAATCTGATCCGGCTGGATGTCGATGAAGAAAAAGGAAGGTGACTCCTCTAACAATGATCCTTGCACCAAGCGTTGCAGATTACCCTCGATCATAGAGATTGCTACCAACACCGTTAGCCCGAGCCCTAGAGACAGAATGACGCTGGCAGTGGGTGCGCTCGGCCGGTGTAGATTTGCGATTGCCATGCGCAGTGCCGTCCGACGTACGCCATGCACGCGTCTTGCAAGGGCGGTAATGGCATGGCCTGTTAACCAGAAACCCACAAGTGCCGCTAAGGCACCGAGGACAAACCAGATTGCAAAGAGGCGTTCGTCTGCTGTTACCACAACCAGGGTCGCTAGGCTGACAGCAGCCAGACTCCCAAAGGCCATGTGGCCACGCTTCGGCCAACGGTGCAACGGCGTCACCAAGCTGCGGAACAAACCACCAGCTGGAATTTCACAGGCTATCGCTACCGGCCAAATTGAAAATGTGAGGGTCGTGAGTAGGCCAAAGGCTGCAGCCAGGGCCAAGGGCTCTAAATATAATCCAGGCTTGGCCGATACGGGCAGTAGGTCGAATAGAACAGTACTAGACGCAAAGGGTACCAAGGCGCCCACAGTCACGCCGAGGGCAATGCCTACTCCGGCGAGGATCAGAATTTGAATGAGGTACGTTCGGAAGATGAGACGAGTAGATGCCCCCAGACACTTCAGAGTGGCGATGACGCCTGCCTTACTGTCGAGATAGCTACGGACTGCATTGCTGATGCCCACACCGCCGATGAGCAGGGCAGTTAGCCCAATCAGAGTCATAAACAGGGTGAGTTGGCGGATAAGTCGTTCCAAACCGGGCGCGGCATTGCTCAAGTCGCGCACCCGCCAGCCGGCGTTAGGGAATGCTACGCTGAGCTTTTTCCGCCAAGCTACGACCGTCTCCTCTGCGCCAAGTCGCAGACGGTAGTGGTAGTTAATTAGACTGCCCATTTGAACAAGTCCGGTTTTTGGCAGGTCTGCGGCAGCCATCAGGATACGTGGGCCCAAGTTAACGCCAAGCGTACCGCCAACGCGATCGGGTTCCTTTACGACCGTTGCGCGCACGGTGAAAATGGCTTCTCCGAGGTGCAGTTGGTCACCTATGGAAGCGTCAAGCCGGTCTAGGAGGTTTGCATCGACAGCGATACCTGCGATGCCGTCCCGGATTCTGAACAGCGGAGCAGGATCGAGCGGTGGTTCGGTGACCAGATTGCCATACAGAGGATAGCGACTGTCAACGGCCTTGATCTCGACTAGGCTGTGGCGGCCGCCGCTGTTATTGCGCGCCATAGTGTGCAGATACACGGCTTCTGAGACATGGCCAGCCTGGGAGAAGAAGTTGAGCTCTTGTGTGTTTGCGGGGCGTTGGGACAGCCGTATCGAGACATCACCACCCAGTATGGCGCGCGCATCTTCGGCAAGTCCCGCGGTGATCGCTTGGGACATGGAGCCTACAGCGGCGATCGCAGCAACACCTAAGAACAAACAGCCGAGGAAGATGCCGAAACCCTTGAAACCGCCACGCAATTCGCGCCGGGCCAATGTCAGTGGAAGGGACAGTTTACCCACGGCTCAGTCAATCTGCGAGCACTGCCGTAGTGCCCGGCTCTTCATCTACAATGCGCCCGTCGACCAAGTGCACAATACGGTCACATCGCTGGGCGATGGCTGGATCATGGGTGATGAGAATAAGTGTAGTCCCGTGTTGGCGCTGGAGATCGAACATGACCTCGATGACCTTTTGTCCTGTTTTGCCGTCTAGATTGCCTGTTGGTTCGTCGGCGAGTAGCAGTTTAGGCTGCGTGGCGAAGGCGCGTGCTAGCGCTACCCGCTGTTGTTCGCCGCCGGAAAGTTGGCTCGGGTAATGCTGCGTGCGATGACCCAGGCCCACCGTCTCTAGCCCCTCAGCGGCACGCTCGAAGGCGCGTCGGTTACCCGCAAATTCCAGAGGTACAGCGGCATTCTCCAGCGCTGTCATGGTTGGTATGAGGTGGAAAGCTTGGAATACAATTCCGACATTATCGCGTCGGAATAGGGCTAATTCGTCCTCATCTAAATTGGTCAGCTCTCGTCCCGCGACGCGTACGATGCCCGAAGTAGCACGCTCTAGCCCGCCGACTACCATCATCATGGTGGTCTTGCCCGAGCCTGATGGACCAACAACACCCACCGTCTCGCCGTCAGCGATGGACAGTTGGAGGCCACGTAAGATATTGACCTCCCCTGCCGCACTACTCAATTGAAGGTGTACGTCCTGGAGCAGGACCATGGGCTCATTGACTAATTGTGCAATCATGGATCTTCCGGTGTTGAAGCATCCGAGAATCCAACATGAATCTAAGACGCGAGGCAATGCCTGGTTGGTATTAACGCTAGTTTTGCAAGTGTTCGCATCCAGCCTTGCTTTAGCGATTGTAATGCATACAGCATTAGCGCAAGAGCCGGATGTCATAGTTGCCCTCGGCGACAGTCTTACGGCCGGTTACGGGCTGTCGGCAGAAGAAGGGTTCGTATCGCGGCTGCACGTGGCGCTCAAGGCTGCGGGTAGGCTGGTGCGTGTGGTGAATGCTGGTGTTTCTGGTGACACTAGTGCCGGCGGACGGGCACGGCTCGACTGGGCACTAGCAGAGCACCCGGACTTGGTCATAGTTGAATTGGGTGCAAACGATGCTCTGCGCGGCCTCAATCCTGCTAGTACATATGACAATTTGGATAATATTATCACGCGCATTCGAGCTCTCGACATCGAGGTGTTGTTGACGGGGATGCTGGCGCCACCAAATCTTGGTCGCAGATATAGCGAGGACTTCCGCTCCGTTTACACGCGCCTCGCGACGAAACACGATGTAATTCTCTATCCCTTTTTTCTTGATGGCGTTGCGGCGGAGCGGAGCCTCAACCAACCCGATGGCTTGCATCCCAACGCAGCTGGCGTTGATATCATCGTTGAGGGGATCAGACCCTATGTTTTACGCGCCTTGGACGAAGTCCGCTGACGGTGGCGATAGACCTGCGATAGGCTAGGGCACGCAGTACGTCTACATGGCCGTCTGGCAGTCCTTTGCTGAGTATGGAGCAAAAGAGTTGGATGGGGCCGAAATACATCGTCCCCGGGAAGTGTTGGACGTGGTTCGTCTTTTCATCGGCCTACAATTGCCCCAAGCTGTGCGCGATCGCTTATCCGGGTTGGTGTATCCCTTACCGCGGGTACGCTGGGTCGCGCGGGACAATCTACATTTAACTCTGCGCTTCATTGGTGAGGTGGACGGTGCAGCCGCCGCCGACATCGATGAGGCTCTGGCGCGTATTGCTGCGCCGTCCTTTGAGCTCACCATTGCCGGTGTTGGCGAGTTTAATTCGCGTGGCCGCGTTCGTACTCTGTGGGCCGGTGTCGAACGTTCCGAACCACAGCGTATTCTGTATGCGAAAATTAAGCGAGCGCTTCAGCGTGCCGGGCAATCACCCGAGAGAAGACGGTTCTCACCCCACGTGACCTTGGCGCGGCTACGAGACGTGAAACTGGCTGAGGTAGCACCTTTTATTGCTGCCCACGCTAATTTGAACCTGAAGCCAATACGTGTGGTGCGTTTTGTCATGTTTTCTAGCACTCTTGGCCATGCTGGGCCGGTTTACACAGTGGAACGGGAATATCCGTTGCGCGATGAAGACAGCGCAAAATTAGCAGTCGAATGGGGGGCGGACGATACTCTGAATTAGACCCCAAAACGACTAAGAGTGGTTTCTACCTGGGTCAGGTAGCTGCCACCGAACAGGCGCACGTGAGTGAGCAGGGGGTAGAGATTGTAAAGATCTCGCCTCTCTTCGAAGAAACCGGGCCTAAGCGGCCGTAGTTCTCGATATCGGCCGAAAAAAGGATCACCGAAGGTTGAGAAAAGTGTCGAGAATGCGAGTTCTATTTCTGCATCAGCAAAATAGATTGCTGGATCCACAAAACCAGAAATACGATTCCCATCAGGGGTCGCCTGGCACAACACATTGCCGCCCCACAAATCACCATGGATGAGGGATGGCGCTGCCGGTTCCTCGAGCCACTTTTCCAGGCGGCTAGAGAGATTTTCCACGCGAACGAGGGTGGGCGCAGGTAGGCGGCCGGCATGATATGCTTCGTTTCCCATGTACAGTAGTCGATGCTCGGCGAAGAACGGCACCCACTTGGGCGAGGCGGGGTTTGGTTGGTGCAGCCCTCCAATGAGCGTATCTCTCTCGCAACCATAATTTGGTGCATCGAGATTGTGGAGGGCAGCGAGCAATTCGGCGGCGTGTCCTTGAGCATTGGCATCGAGGCTGCCATTAGTCGGCAAGTACGACATGACCAGGAGATCGTCTTCTGCAAGGCATAGGTTGGGCACGGGTAGGTCGCTACTACGGATGAGGAAATCCAGCATCCAGCCCTCTAAAGCAAGATTACCGTTGGTCGAGCCTAACTTTGCGACAACGCGCTCGCCGTTGGCCAGGTCGATGCGATAAACAGTGCTAATGCAACCCCCGGAGAGGGGTGTGGTCGACACCACTTCGTGTCCGGTTGCCGCGGCTACCCGGCGCCGCCAGTCTGCGGTCACTTAGCGATCCAGATATGCTGGGAGGCGTTTTAGCAACCCCGCGCTCGCATCTACAATCAAGTCCAGCGCGTGCTCAAATTCTGCGTCATCGCCGAAAAAAGGATCGGGGACATCGAGTTCGTCCTGCTGTGGTGCAAATTCCAGCATCATGTGCAGCTCTGCGCGCGAATTCGCCGGCTGCATGCGCCGCAAAATTCGGTAGTGTTCTTCATCCAGTGCGATGATCAGGTCCTGGGTTTTGAAATCGTCGCGCATGATCTTACGTGCAACCAAGCCAGTGAGATCAATTCCACGACGACCAGCGGCGGCAATGGCGCGGTTATCGGGCGGCTCCCCCACGTGATAGGCGTGGGTCGCAGCTGAATCGACTGTGACCGATTTGTGCAGTTTGTCGCGTCTGAGAATATGCCGCATGACGCCTTCAGCCAGTGGCGAGCGGCAAATGTTTCCAGTACATACGAATAAAATGTTAAACATTTTTCGAAATTTATCCGCTTAGAGTCTTCCCGATCGGATTGTCACGAGGAACGTTATAGGTAGCACACGCTGGTGTCACGAGCTTGGGGGTCTCTGGTACTTTTCCGGTCCAGCCCCGAACTGCTCCATTTTCTCATTGGGAAACATATCTGTTCGGGTGACGACATCGTGCATGTGGTGCAAAAGAACTCTTACTTGTATTGGGGACCCAATGGGACCAGTTTCACATTGGCATAAGGCTGCAGGTAGGGGTGATTTATGACAGAAAAACTCGCGGGCACGGCGCGAAAGGATGCCATGGGCAGCCTCTCCGGCTGGTGCGAAGTCGACGATCGGGATGCTATCTCCAAGACTTTTCAATTCAAAAGCTTTAACCAGGCATGGGGTTTTATGAGCCAGGTGGCGCTTAGGGCCGAGCAGATGAACCACCATCCGGAATGGTTCAATGTCTACAACCGAGTCGAGGTGATATTGACCACGCACGACGCTGGCGGCCTGACCGAACTCGACGTCACGCTCGGGCGTTTCATGGATCGGGCGGCGGGCGGAGGAAAGCCTTAGACCGTACTGCTCGGTCCCGGGTAAAGTTCATTTTCTAAGCGGCAGTTTTTTTATGTTCAGAATTAGGTTCACGGATGGGGTGCCTAGGCAAGGTTAGCGCAACCGGCAACAATGCCCGTCACCCATAAGTTACTCCGAGGTAGCAAATCTAGGCGGTCGCAGATGTCGAAATTTTCGGTCATTGTTTCGTGGCCACCTGCTGTGCTGCCGTAACCTCCCGACGGGCGACGTAGGTTGCTGATACAGCAATGATAACAGCTCCAGTCCAGGTCCAGAGATCCACATGCTCGCCGAAGGCGAGGTAGGCAATGAGGGCCGTTAGAGGCAGGCGTACAAAATCTAGGGGCAGGATCGCTGAAGCGTCAGCGAGTTTCATGGCACGGGCGAAGCATAAATGACCCGAGGTAGCGACGGCACCCAGAGCGGCCATCAGCGCCAGGGTGGGGCCGTCCGGCCATTGCCACACCCAAATTGCGGCGGGTAGTGATAATGGGATCAGGAACAGTGTCATGTTCGTGACCGTCGCATCTGGTGAGTCGGTGCGAAGGATGATCTTTGTCAGAATGATGTTGATGGCGAAGGCACATGCTGAGGCCAGGGCCAGTACGGCTGCTGGTGAGATGACCAAAACACCGGGGCGCAAGATTATCAGTGTCCCGAGAAACCCGATGCCTGCAGCTGTCAGTCGGCGGGGACCCGACCCTTCGCGCAAGAATGTTGCTGCGAATACAGTGGCAAAAAGAGGTGCAGTGAAGCTGAGCGCTACCGCTTGCGCGAGAGGCAGAAGTGCCAGGGCGCTGAACCAAAGCAACACGCTGACCGTGCCAACACCGGCCCGTATCAGGTGCAGGCTTAGTTTCGTCGTACGAAGGCCGCTGATGCCAGTCCGTGACAGCCATGGTAATAGAATTAAAAATCCAAAAAAGGCACGCAGGAAAACAATTTGGAAAGGATGCAGAACACCTGCTGCCAGCCGAACCAGAACCATCGTTAGAGAAAACAATCCAACGGCCAGCAGCATCCAGGCCATTGCCCGCGCCACTAATGGGAATGCGGCTAGCCAGGCTGATAAACGACCTAGGGAGAACACGGTCCCAGCCTAGAGACCTATACCATCGGATTGAACCATTCTAACGGAGAGATGTTATATTCACGCTGAGGTCAAGGTGCGAGCTCGAGAAGCCCTCCCCGTCAGGGGAGTTTGACCAACGTAGTGGTGGGTCGTATTTCACCTACTCGAATGCCATTCCAGTTGTGGCTCGGAGCCGTCATCCGATCCGCTAAAGATAGAGCGCGTGCCGTGTCAATGACCTCGAGTTTGTGCAATATCGCCGCCAAGGTGATTTCCGCGGCACGGGTTGCGCCATCCTCAATTTTTACGGCAACGCCCAAGCCCAGTTTTGGCAGGGCAGCGCAAAATACGCCCTCGGCACCAGTCTTGACGATGGCGTCTGCCTCTGTGACCTCGATTACTTCAGTGCCAAAGGAACCGGTGCCGGCGACAAGCCACGCCTCGGAGGCCATTGCGGTGCGTACGCGGGTTGCCGCGGCGGCACGTGCCGGCGGAAGCTGCGCTGGGTCTGCGAAGCGCGCGAATGCCAGAGCCAAGTTGCCTAACGGAATGCCGTAAACTGGTATCGAGCATCCATCAACGCCACGGGGGGCACTGCTGAGGTCGAGCCCTCCCAGTTGCTCCATCAGTCCGAGGATACGCTGCTGGACCGGGTGCGCCCATTCGACATAATCCTGGGTTGGCTCACCCAGATGAAGAGCGGTGGTGAGCATGGCGGCGTGCTTGCCCGAGCAATTATTGTGCACAGCGCTGGGCCGTTGCCCGGTGCGGGCGAGAGTGCGCGCTGCCTCTGGACAACTCGGCCAGTGAGCGCCGCAGGACAGATCAGTGGTGCCCAAGCCAACGCGACGGAGCCAATCGGAGACTAGTTTTACATGGCGTGACTCGCCAAAATGGGAGGCGCAGGCTAGCGCGATCTCGGTATCGTTCAGCCCGTAGGCTTCAGTGGCGCCACTTTCGATGAATGGGATCGCCTGCAGGGGTTTGATAGCTGAGCGCGGATAGATAACCGTCTCGGTGTCGCCGACCGCAATGACTACGCGGCCATCGGCGTCCACGACTGCGGCATGGCCGCGATGACGGCTCTCGACCATGGAGCCGCGGGTAACCTCCACCAGCACTGGTGCCGTGCCGTTGGCGTGATCGTGCGAATGAGGTTCAGAAATATTTGACATGTCACGCTATGCCGGAAGCGGGCCACCAGCTTGCCCTGGCTAAGGCCGCCATGCAAGGTTGTCCCAATGCGGGGCTATTTCGGGATCGGCGTAGAAGGGTTGAGCAAGCCCATGAATCTGGGCAGCGTCATGCGTTCGGCCCACGCATTCGGCGCCAGCTTCGTTTTTACCATTGGCTCCTCCTATGCGGAGACCGACGGCGCAAAATCTGATACCTCGCGTGCGCCAGCACACGTGCCGTTCTATGAGTTTGAAAATTTGGAGGCTATGAGGCTTCCTCGTGACTGCTCTTTGGTGGGGGTGGAGTTGATCGAGGGTGCGGTTGAACTGCCTAGTTTTCGCCATCCGCAGTGCGCGGCCTATGTGCTGGGAGCTGAGCGTGGCGATTTATCGCCCCCCTTGATAGCGCGTTGCAGTCACATGGTGCGCATTCCGACCGAGTTTTGTGTCAATGTTGGCGTGGCGGCGGCTATAGTCATGTATGATCGGATCATGACCTTAGGCCGATATCCACCGCGCCCGGTGCGGCCCGGTGGCCCCGTGGAAGGGCTGCCGGCCCACGTCTTTGGCCCGCCTAGGTTCCGTCGCTCGGGAACCGTGGAGGCTTCCAAAGAGTAGTCCTGTGTTGTCGTGAAATACGTGGATCGCTTGGGGCTAGGAAAGCTTGTCCTGGACACTTAGGTACGCTAAATAGACCCATACTGACACTTAGGATCACTAAATAGGCTCCATGCTGACACTGGCAAAAGTGTTGCGGGCCCCGCTGTTCAAAGCCGCTGGATTTGCGCTTCTATTGGGCGCACCCGATGTCTTTGCTGTTGAGGAGCTAGGCAAATACGGCGAATGGACGGCGTTTACTGATGGCAGTGGCAATGGCAAATATTGTTACATGGTTGCTCAGCCGCGAAAGGTTCAGCTAGCAAATCGGCGTGGTGACATATTCGCCATCATTACGCATTGGCCTGGAGAAAAAAATTATGACGAGGTTCAGATCGAAATCGGCTATCCGCTCAAGGTAGAGAGCGAGGTCGACGTGGTCATAGACAGGAAGGCTTGGAAGCTTTTTACAGCTGGTGGCAATGCATGGGCTTACAAGACTGAGGAAGATAAGGCTATGGTGGCTGCCATGCGCAAGGGAATTACAATGGTGGTTAAGGGTACCTCGGTACGTGGTAATAAAACCAGCGACGAGTACTCGCTGTTCGGTGTGACCAAGGCGCATCAGGCCATCAACAAGGCTTGTAGCGTCAGGTAGTGAAGGCTGTTGTGACTTATGATGCTGGCATTATTCGGTCAGCGC
>Ga0310345_10006186_pt1 | contig 10475 bp, 7 predicted proteins | sample HC15DNA20500_MG_FD_204667 | JGI IMG/M metagenome (GOLD analysis project Ga0310345, IMG submission 204667) | Marine microbial communities from station ALOHA, North Pacific Subtropical Gyre - HC15-DNA-20-500_MG | ecosystem: Environmental > Aquatic > Marine > Oceanic | place: Pacific Ocean: North... | reverse complement strand
CTGAGCGCTTAAGCAGTGGCCACGCCACGGCGCCCAAAGTTACAGTGGTTGCAACTCCGCTCCCTGAAACTGTTCCAAGCAAAAATCCGGATAGTGTGACGGTGCGGCCTGGTCCCGCGCCACTCTTGGACCGTCCGAAGGCGGACAAGGTCCAATTGATAAAAAACTGGCCAGCACCAGAATGGGTAAGCACTGCTCCGAAAATTGTAAAGAGCACAATATAGGTTGACGCCACGTCTAGTGGTACACCCCAAATGCCTTCTAGCGTCATGTAGAGTGTTCCGACTAACCGCGCCGTGTCATATCCGCGGTGAGCAAAAATCTCGAGACCGATCAGATCTAATGCGGGACCTAGGTATCCATACACCAGAAAGCAGATGGCCGTTATAGGCAGGATCGGGCCGATTGTTCTTCGGGTTGCTTCGAGGACTAACGCAGTTGTCAGGATGCCCAGCACAAGATCGGTATTACTTGGTGTTGCAGCTCGATAAACAAACTGGCCTAAGTCGACAATTGGCCATCCTAGGGCGAGAATCGCCAGTAGAATAAGAATCCAGTCTAGGGTGGCAATGTGATTTTTAGATCGTTGGGATGCAGGGTACAGCAAGAAAGTTAACGTCAAGGCAACCAGAAGAAAGCTGACTCTGTAGAGTTGGGGTTGGACGATTCCTACCACCCAATAGAGTGCATAGAGTGATAGTCCTGCACTGAGGGCTTTTACGAGCCTGGCAACAGCACCCGATAGAAGACGTGTTCGGGTCTCCGAGTTAGAAGCGTTGTGAACGTCAGCGTCGGCAGTCACTGAGGTTTCCGGAACTTACCGCTCCTCGTTCCAAGCGCCTCGGTCCCGGTAGTAAGCCTTAGAACCTTCATGAAAAGGAATCGGTGAGCCGCTTACCGCGGATTCAACCGATAACAGTGCGGCCATGGGGTGAATGGCGGCCAGTTCTGTATCGTTTGAAAAAAGTGCGTGAGTGATGTTCTGAACGAGTTCTACATCCATCGACTCATGAACGACAAGGACGTTGGCTACGGCTACGGTCGAAACATCGTCTGTCATTCCAGGGTAAGTCGATCGAGGGATAGTTGATAGATGATAAACCGCTGTGCCGTACCGTTCTTGCAGGTTAGCAAAGACCGCATTAGTCGGTAATAGTTTGATTGTTAGTCCTGGAGTTGAAGCAAGGTCTAAGAGCGATCCGGTGGGGATACCTCCGCTCCAGAAAAATGCATCAAGTTTTCCATCTTTGAGGGCGTCGACCGACTGCGCTGCTCCCAGGCTTTGGCGCCGCATTTCAGATTCAAAGTCGACTCCGGCCGCTGACAGAATGCGGAATGCACTAATTTCAGTTCCACTTCCAGGTGCGCCAGTAGAGACAACTCTGTTCGTCAGGTCTTGTATCGACCTGATGGGGCTGTCGTTTGTTGTGACGACGTGATTGTAATTGTCGTAGAGAACCGCGATCGCTCTGACGGGAACGGCACCGAATTCTTCGAATGCGCCTTTTCCAGCGGAAGCATCATCTAGTGAATCGGATAAGGCGAAGGCAATGTCAGCTGAACGGTTAGCAATGAATTTCAAATTATCAACTGTGCCTGCCGTTACCTCAGCAGTGACTTCTACATTGAGTATGTGGTCGCTTATGACTTTAGCGATGCCGCCACCATAGGGATAGTAGACTCCCCCGGTGCCTCCCGTGGCGATGGAGAGACGTTTGACCCGGTCTCCGACGTCTGGGGTGCTGCAACTGGCTGCCACTACCGCGACACTAAACCATACAAGCCATGCTGTCCGTTCAAACATAGGGTGCTCGTCAAAGGGTGGCCGAGTCGGCTCTATGCCCGTATCTTACTTTTGAGTGGGGCGGGTGATGCAAGAACTGAAATATTTCTGTTCTAGACCTCAAACGTTATGATTCGCTCATGGGGACTGTTGCTACAAATTCGGTCGAGGCAGTCAGCGTGAATACACGAGGTCTGAAGCGGTTGAAAACCTTGGTCCTTATTGTTGCGGTGATTGCCTGGAGTGACATACCGACCGCCAGTACGAAACCAATCAAATCGCGTCACGGGATGGTCGTTGCTGCAGAACCGTTAGCTACTGCGGCTGGGCTTCAAGTGTTACGTGACGGGGGGTCTGCTATCGATGCCGCTGTGGCTACGGCATTTGCTATGGCTGTGACGTATCCACAAGCAGGAAATCTTGGAGGTGGCGGCTTTATTGTTTTTCGTTCGACAGCAGGAACCTCTGTGGCGTACGACTTTCGTGAAACGGCCCCAGCAGCTTCATCGCCATCTATGTTCTTGGTCGATGGATTGTACGACAGTGCCCGGCATCACAACAGTCACATTGCTGTCGGTGTACCAGGGACCGTCGCCGGGTTGTATCTAGCTTGGTCCGATCATGGTCGACTTCCGTGGCAGCGTCTTTTGGACCCTGCTATTGACCTCGCACGGAACGGATTCATCGTGTCCCACGACTTTGCTGTCTCTTTGGCTGCGGTGCTTCCGAAGATGGTTCAATTCGAAGCTTCGTTTCAGCAGTTCTCGAATGGTGGTGAACCCTACCAAGCAGGGGAACGTTTCAGGCAAGAGGAGCTCGCCAGTACACTTGAGCGGATTGGAATCGAGGGACCCTCAGGATTTTATAGTGGACGCACCGCTCAGTTGATTGAAGCAGAAATGCTGGCAAACGGCGGATTAATCACACGCAGTGATTTGGCTAACTATCGTCCTCACCGCAGCACACCTGTGCGAACGACTTATCGAGGGCATGAGATTATTTCAATGCCGCCCATTAGCTCTGGCGGAATCGCGCTTGTTCAGATGCTTAATATCTTAGAAGGTTATGGTCTAGCCGAATTTGGTTTCGGTTCTGCTCAGACCGTTCACCTTATGGTTGAGGCTATGAGGCGGGCCTTTGCCGACCGCGCTCGTTATCTTGGCGACCCAAAATTTAATCCCTCGATGCCAATTTCTCTGTTGGCATCTAAGTCATATGCTGAACGGTTGCGTGCCACCATTCAACTGGACCGCGCTTCTATCTCTTCACCTGTTTCATTTGAGTGGCCGACTGAAGGTAATGAGACGACCCATTTGTCAGTTGTTGATTCTGACCGACAAGCTGTTTCGTTGACTTACACACTTGAGCAACTCTATGGTTCAAAGATTGTTGTTCCTGGTGCTGGTTTCTTACTGAACAACGAGATGGGTGACTTTAATCCTGGTCCGGACATGACTGATACGGACGGACGAATCGGAACTGAACCCAATCTTGCAAGGCCTGGGAAACGAATGCTTTCGAGCATGACGCCGACCATTGTTGAAAAGGATGGCAATCTCTTTATGGTTACAGGGAGTCCCGGCGGTCGGACAATCATCAACACCGTGTTGCAGACAATCGTTAACGTCATCGATTTCGGTATGAATATTCAAGAAGCTGTTGACGCACCACGATTTCATCACCAATGGTTGCCTGATCGTATTCGCCACGAACGTCATGGTCTATCACCTGACACGATAGCGCTCCTTGAATCGCAAGGTCATCGCTTTCAGACAGTTGACAGTCAAGGGGCGGCTCAGGTCATTCGATACGACGTTGCCGCCGATGTGCTTGAAGGAGCTCCAGACCGGCGGAGAGCCGGCAGTACGGCGCTGGGTTATTGACCACCGTAGATGCGTTCATAGGCTACTCGGTTAGCGAGAACTTCCCGCACGAAGCGCCGTGTTTCTGAGTAAGGGATCGTGTCGACGAAGAAATCCTCTGAGACGTTACTAGCCGCAGCCCACCAAATGGCTACTCGGTCTTCTCCCGCGTTATATGAAGCAGCCACGGGAGCATTTGCCCCCTCAAACATGCCAAGTAGGTCGGCAGTTAGCCTTGCTGCGATAGCTGAGTTTACGGCTGGGCGAGCGAGAGTTGATTCGTTTACTGAACCGCTATCAAGTAAGTTAGCCACGCCAGCTCGTTGAGCTAGAGCCTTGGCAGTGTAGGTCATGATCTGAAATAGGCCAATGGCACCGACGTTTGAGCGGGCATCTGGATCAAATTGTGATTCCTGCCGCATCAGCGATACGAGCAAGAACGGATCGACGCCATGGTTCGCCCCTGACTGAGTTACGGCGTCCCAGAAGGGGCGCGGGTAAACTAGACGCCAGAAGTCATCCGGAAGTCCGAGCGACCGTCGTTGAAGAAACGGACTAAAGTGATTGACTAAGATTCTGCCCACATTGGCGTAACTGTTTGCCTGGGCCGAGGCCCTTGCTGCCATCAATGCCAGTCCCTTGTTGTCTCTCCCTGAGAGTAAGCGTCGAAGATACCAGGCCGCGTCGTCAACGAGACCGGCACGTGCGAGGGTCATTGCCGCTCGGTACTCCGCCTGGTCTGTCGTTCGCCGAGGTAGTGATAACTGCGGGAATCTCAGGGGCGCTTCGCCAAAAGTATAGGTGGTGCCTGTCAAACGCTTTAATCTCTCTTGAGCACGAATGCCGTAGTAGTGGTAGGGAAAGCGCTTAACGACAGATTCCAGAGTGGGGATTCCCGCTCCGGTATTACCTTGAAGTTCCGCAACGCCAAGCCAGTACAATCCAGCTGGGACAAGTTCACCGCTTGGATTACGATCAATCAAGCTGCGGAGATTCACAAGGGCTCGGTCGGTCTGACCAGTTCGCAGGGCTGCGACACCAGCTCGCCAGAGTATCGCTCGTTCTTCGTCAGCCGATTGTGATGACTGAAAAAGCTCTCGGTAAAGGTTGAGACCATCGGTGACATCTCCGACAGCTACCAAATATGCTGCGAGAAGGGTGGCGGCGCTTCGGCGTTGGGTAGATGTTGCACTAGGAATCCGACCCTCCCATATGTCCAAACCATTGCGCTTGGCGCGGCTGGTGTCGACCATGCGCACGGCGAGTCTGAAGTCAGTTAAACGAATGCTCGGGAGAAGTGTGCTTTGAGGAAATGCTTTGTAGAACTCCTGGCAGGCGGTGACTCCTTCTTCATTCGCTCGCTGCGCATAAAGAGTAGCGATCCACTCGGCTTCAATTTGATCTTGCTGTTGCTCAGAAGTATTAGAATTACGCCAATCCTCGATCAATTCACGTGCCAGCTTGAACCGAGACGCACCTCGTAATCGACGTACAAGGGTGCGATATTGTGTTTTTGTATATCTGTGAGGTGTAACGCCGTATTGAGCTATGAGGCGGTGTTCCGACGTTAAAGCAACTTCGAATGTGGTTGGTCGGCTGTGATGAATCTTCGTCTCGTGCAAGGCAACTATTGCTGAAGTCATGTCGCCTTCTTGTTCCCAACTGGCGGCAATTCCCAAACGTCCAGCGTCACCGAAATGACCACGAGGCTGGCGGTTGACCACATGACGATAAAGGCGCCGCGCCGCCATTGTGTCACCGATGTTTCGGTACGCATCAGCTGCGATCAATGTGACATCAAGATGTCGATTCAGATCTTCGCTCGCAAGGTCTGAAAGAATTGATTCGGATTGTCTGGCAAGATCTCGGCCGGCAAAACTCTTGACGAGAGCCCGCCGGGCGAACGTACGCATCCACGCAGCCCGCTCGATGACCGCCTGCCAATCTGTCAGGGATTCTTGGTGGCGACTGAGGTGTTCGTAAAGTGTGGCGCGGAGAACAAGTGCTTCAAGCGGTAGGTCTTCGTCGGCGGTTAACTTAAGTTGATTGTCGAGTATCGCCAGAGCCTCTTGGAACCGTCCGGCCTGAAAGGTTTCAGTTGCGTCGGTAAATGTAGGTGAAGGAAGATGCAGGTCGCTCGTTTGGGCCCAAACAGGCCTAGCCGCAGCAAACAGGATGGATAATATGATCGGTGACCAACTTCGAACCAGTGTCCTTGATGCCACGATTTTCATCCAGCTGTCTCATCCAGCTGTCTCATCGGATGCCAGGAGTGTTCGGCGGGTTCTGTTTTGGGTAACAGCCAGAAATTTTACCGTACTTCTAGGTTAACTCATCTTTGAGCTTTAGCTGAATGATTTTAGGTATCGTGGCCAGCTGATTGCGTTAAAGTATGGCGTTCTAGTCAGTTTAAAAAGGCTACCCACAGGAGATATAAGGATTGTGAAGATCACACCAGGAAAACTTGCGGGCCTAAAGGCCGTGTCAACCGAGTCGGGCACCATTGCTGCCGCAGCGATGGACCAACGGGGTTCACTTAAGAAAGCACTTGCCAAAGAGAGTGGCCACGACGTCAGCGATATTATGATGGAGGAATTTAAGGGCGCTGTGACCGAAGTGTTAACTCCTCATGCATCAGCGATATTACTTGACCCGCAATGGGGAATTGAGCCATCAAAAAAAAGGAGTGCGAATGCAGGGTTGTTGTTGGCTTATGAAGAAAGTGGATACGACAACACACGTCCGGGTCGGTTGCCTGATTTGTTGCCCCTATGGTCGGTTCGTAGGTTGAAGGAGGCAGGTGCCAACTGCGTGAAGGTCTTGCTCTACTACACACCACGTGACACAGCGGAGGTCAACCAGGAAAAACACGCGTTTGTTGAGCGTATCGGTGACGAATGTCGAACCAACGACATTCCATTTTTCTTGGAGTTCGTTGCTTACGATGTTGATGGCGGCGACGAAAAGGGCTTGGAATTTGCCAAAATCAAACCGGAGGTTGTTGCAGCGAGTATGGCGGAGTTTACTCAAGACCGGTACGGAGTTGACGTCATGAAGGTCGAGATTCCGGTCAACATGAAATTCGTTAAAGGGAGTGCCAGTTATGCTGGGCAGACCGCTTATGGCAAAGCTGAAGCTCTTGACCATTTTCGAGTGGCGGCGGCTGCAGCGACAAAGCCGTTCATTTATCTTTCCGCTGGCGTTAGCAATGAAGAATTTACTGAATCGCTTGAGATTGCCGAGCAGTCTGAAGTCCAGTGGGCGGGTGTTTTGTGCGGGAGAGCGACTTGGAAAAATGGTATTCCGGTCTACGCAAAGAATGGAGTGGACGCGTTCCGTCGATGGCTTGAGACCGAAGGCACAACGAATATTGGTAATGTCAATGAGAGACTTCAGGCAGCCAGTTCTTGGTTCGCTACTTACGGTGTTACCTCAGCGGATGCCCTAGCTGTAGAGTAGTGTGAAATTCCACTATCGGCAGCAGGTTCTTCAACAACTAGAGCGACACGGTATACGGCCGATGCCGACTACACCACCAAAGTTGTTGCAAGATTTTGTGAGCGATTTGTATCGTTTTGAGTTGCGACAATTACGGAAACGGTACGTGAGAGGCGAGATCAAGAAACTCGATTATTCAAGCCACGTCATTACACTTCGGAAGAAGTACCTTCTTGTTTCGGTGCCCGTTAGTCGCTGGATGGTGCCTCAAAACGAAAGCTAGAGCAGTAGATCTATGTGCCTGCCGTGATTATTAGCGGTCGCCGCCTAGCAACCAGGCTAGGCCATTACTCAGATTCATCGCGGGGCCGAGTATTGGAGCAAGGCGTCCGGGACTCATGACAGCCATCATTTGGTCGTGCATTGGCACCCCGTGAGCAATCGGGGCATTCTCAAGGTCGAAATCTTGAAAATAGTTTATTTCTGGAGCCTCAGCATAGACTTCAACGTAAAAATCAAGGCGCAGTAGACTGCTTACTTGGTCTCCCGAAGGAAGACGATCCAATTTATATTGGATTCTGTCTAATGAGACTCCCAGTGTCGCAGTATCGAATGCTGCGTCATCTTGAGAGCCCTGCGCTCCAACCGAGACGTTGGTTGCCACGACAACAGCCAGAGCGACGACGGCGAAACGCCAAGAACTAAGCATGGGTAAGATTGACTAATACAATCATTGACACACTACGACCACAGGTCCTTCTTGTCAAGGGGACTCAAGCTGTTAGGATGAGGTCACGATGATTTGGGCATGGGTCGTGGTTGTAGTGTTATTGGCTGTAGTGCTGGCGATCGTTGCGCGGCGACTTCACAGCGCGCGGGAAAGGTTGGGCCAGGTGGAGTCGCGTCTGGCCTCGGTACTTGAAATGTCGGATGCTGGTCTTGCGGTGTGGAATCAGCAGGGGCTACTGATCGCCTGCAATAAACGGTTTCGAGAGTTTTACCAGACGGTGGAATTGAAGTCCGGGTTGGTCTACGAGGACTTGACGCGGTTTACGGCAACTCGTGGGCTGATTCAGTTGGCTGAAGAGAACGTCGATACGTGGGTGCAGGAGCGGTTAGCTGGGTTTAGTGACATAAGCCACGAAGTGTGTCGGACGCCAGACGGGCGGTGGGTTGAGATTGACAATCGTCCGACTGGTTCGGGGGAGGTACTTCTTTTGTACACCGATATCAGTCAGCGGGGTGAGACCGAGACAAGGCTATCAGATCGCACCGATCGCATTGAGACACAGGCGGCGGAATTAACGTTACTCGTGGATGCGATTCGCATTGGTAGCCATCAAGGCAACCCAGACTTAGCCATCGCTGAATTGGTTGAGTGCGTTTGTCTCTGGGCAGAGTGGCCAGTGGGTTATGCCTATCGTACAGTGTGGAACAGTAATGATGTTGTGCTTGATCCAATACCGGCATGGTTTGCTGATTCTGGAAGTAGGGAGATGTTTGTAGATCTGCAGGAAATAATTGAGCACCGTCAAATAAAGAAAGGGGATGCGCTTGTCGGACGTGTCCTGCACACAGGACGTCTGTCGTGGATTCCTAATGTGGCTGTCGATCCATCTGTGGATGCTGAGGTTCGGTCAGCTATGACGGAAATTCGAGGGATGTGTGCGATCCCAGTTAAGTCAGGTGACGAGACTGTGGCGGTGATGGAATTTCTGTCACGAGAACAACTTGTCCCAGACCCAGCGACTACGCGCACACTCGAGGCTGTCGCGAGTACATTGACTGGGGTATTCCAGCGCCAGTCGGTCTCTTAGTGGTGAGTTGTCTCGACCGAGCAGTGAGCTGACCCAATAAACTTCGGTATTACCGGTGCGTTGAGGCATGACGCTAGCGCTGGTGGGAACGGATGAGTTTCTTGATGCACGGAGGTCTGATAGAAGCTGACATAACTCGTTCCTGGACAGTGCGACTATTCGATGACTGGATTTACCCAACCGGCGGGTAACACTTTGTCCGGATCTGGTCGAATACTCAGATATGTGACGTGGTCCTCAATCTCAGCCCAACCATGAAAAACTCCTCCTGGTATAACGACTATGTCGCCCTCCGACACGTAGCGAGTTTCGCCACCAGTCGACGTGGCACGAAAACTCTCACCTACCAGAGTCGTAACAATCTCACTGTCAGTAGGTATGTCTCGACGGCCACTCATTTGTCCGCCTGTCACTAGTGTTCCAGCTCCAGAGTAAACGTAATAGACCTCCGTAACGAGAGAATGCACGATTCCACCGACGGCCCCATCGATCTTCGCAAGCTTGTCTCTATGCAATATCCCGACGGCAACATTACTTTTGCCAATGTCGACCACCTTCACTTGCCGGTCAACTAGCCCTTCAGGTGCATTCTTGACAGCCAGATATTCGTCTTCTGTTACGTGCGTCGCGGACGTAATTTGCGCAACTGATAACATCGGGGTTAGCGATACGAGAAGAAAAACGCAACTCACAATCAGTCTTGGCATTCCACACTCCTCCATGAATCTCCGACGCGCTCTTAACGGGCGCCGGGCACATAGCGTTTCAAGAATTCCATTACGAGACGATTAAACACTTTTGGTCGCTGCAAATTCAATCGATGCGGGTCACTGGTATAGAATCGGAGCCATTATGGGTGAACAGACTAATGTTGCAGGCAGTGCGCAACCAGTTGGTGACAGGCGTCGCGAAGGTGCGAAAGTTGAGGGTCCCCCTGACCTGTTGGAGTACGGTGCACCGATTAAAGGACAAACTCAATCTCTAGATGCACGCTTGTTCGTACAACTGCAAGTGTTTACAGGGTGTCTTGATATCTTGCCGGTGGTTGATGCGGTCAGCCAGAGTGGCTTGGTGGCCGCAGTCTACACAAATCTCAACGACCCTCGTGGCGTCGGTGTTGTTGCGATGGATGAAAATCCAGATATGTTTGCGGAATCATTTCGAACACTCTTGACGGCACCGCCGTTCAGTCAGTTAACGCCACTACCAGATTTCACAATGCTTGGCCGTACCTATGCGCAGGGTCGTGAACCTGACCTGTCCGATTTTCTACTTCAGAAGGTTCCCCGTAATGTTCTGAATCCTGACAATCGGTGGGCGGTGTGGTATCCCCTCCGTAGGATTGGAGCCTACAATCGATTACCTCGTGCGGACCAAGGCAAAATCATGATGGAGCATGGAATGCTTGGTCGGCGCTATGGTGAAGCGGGCTATGCCGCCGATGTGCGGCTTGAATGCCATGGGATTGACCGAGATGACAACGAGTTTGTCATCGGCTTGATGGGACCGGACTTGTTTCCTTTGTCCAAGCTCGTGAAGGCCATGCGCGCAACACGCCAGACTGCCGAATTTATC
>Ga0310345_10006185_pt1 | contig 10475 bp, 8 predicted proteins | sample HC15DNA20500_MG_FD_204667 | JGI IMG/M metagenome (GOLD analysis project Ga0310345, IMG submission 204667) | Marine microbial communities from station ALOHA, North Pacific Subtropical Gyre - HC15-DNA-20-500_MG | ecosystem: Environmental > Aquatic > Marine > Oceanic | place: Pacific Ocean: North... | reverse complement strand
GCTCCGTTCCAGCGAGCGTGCAGCCTATAGGCGAGGAGGCGTAGCATGTCATCGGCTGACACTTGGCTCCACGCGGTTTTTCGTTCGCCCTCCGATGCACAAGACGCGCTCGAACGGCTCTCCGAAGACGGGGTCGCCGCCAACGAGATCGAGGTGCGCAGCTCCATTCCGCTCGTTCACGAGGTCTGTCCCGTGGGGCTCGAGGTGCACTCGCGTGTTCCGCTCATGGCGGTCGTCGGAGGATTGCTGGGGGGGACCGCCGCGTTCCTCCTGGTGAGGCTCACCTCGCTGGCGTACCCCCTGCCGACTGGCGGCATGCCCATCGTACCTCTGCCGACGGCTGGCGTCATCACGTTCGAAGGCATCGGGCTGGGAGCGATCCTGTGCACCGTGGCGACGGTTTTTTACGAATGTCGACTCCCGCGCCTGGGCGGACGGGCAGGTCCGCTCGACCAACATCTTGCGACCGGCGGCATCATCGTTGCGGCAAAGTCGGGGAACGGGGCTTCAACGGTGTGGGCGGCGAAGGCTACGGCCACTGCGTCCCGATAGTCACCCCTCCCCACCCAAGTCCCTCAGCACCTCCACCACAGCCCGGCAGTGCACCTCGAGCCCGATCGTGATACGCAGACAATCTGCCAAGCCATACTCCTTTAGCGTCCGCGGAATCAAACCCCGCTGTCGCAACGCAAGATCCGCCGCCTCGGCAGCTTCTGCGCCGGCGAATTGAACGCACACGAAGTTGCCATACGACGGAAATACGTTCAGGCCGAGAGTCGAGAGCGCCTCCGTCAGCCAGGCCCGCCATTCCGAGGTGTGTTCAACAACGAGGTCTGTGTGGTTCCGATCCTCGAGCGCCGCCACAGCCGCGACCTGTGCAACACTCGAAACCGTAAACACGCCGCGTAGCTTGTTCAGAACATTGTGGACCCCCGTGGGACAGTAAGCCCAGCCTAGGCGCAGCGAGGCAACTGTGGAAGGCCCACAGGATCGAATACCGATGCTGAGCTCTGTGTAGTCAGTAGAAAGTGAAGTCGCTCAGGATCCAGAAGAGAGGAATCGCGGCCCAGATGGGTACCGCCCCCAGAAGGCCAGTCCTCAACAACCCCAGGTACTCGAGGCCGTTGGTGAGGGCTGCCTAAACGAACACTTCGTATAAACCTCCGCGATAAAAGAGGCAGTACGCAACGTCGTTCGCGAAGGCCCTCGAGCGGAATCTTGCCGGCCCGATACCGTTCGGCAGTTCGAGGGCGAGTATCACGATCGACACCACGACGAACAGTCCAAAGCTCCACCCAGCTGACGTGACCCCCTGAATCTGCGACCAGCGCAAGATCCTAACATTCGCGCTGGTCTCGTTTCACGGGGTCACGCCAGTTGTTACGAAGAGCTCTCCCAAGCGTCGATTTGATGACGATACACTAACTCGCACGCGCGCGGCCCTAGCATTCCTTAGTAAACAGAGCGCGTTAGACAGCCCCCAGGTAGCGCGGTGCGGTTTCGTTCAAGGACAGTCGGAGGTCACGGTCACTCCCTTGGTCTCTAGGAGAGCCACATCCGTGCAACTCACGTTCGGGCTGTCGGTGAGTAGTACCATGTCGCCCGCTCCGAGCCCCGTGTTATCTAACAATGGCTGGATGTTTGTGAGGTTTGAGTTCCATCGGAGGTCGAGGTGCGTCAGGTTCGTCAGCCCGGTCAACGCGGTGATATCGGTGATCGGGGTTGCGTGAACGGCGAGCTCGGTCAGGCTCGTGAGTCCGCTCAGCGCGCTAATGTCGGTGATCCAGTTCCCGCCGAGGTTATGTTCCGTCAGGGCTCGTGAGCCCGCTTAGCGCCCTGACCTCGGTGATCGAGTTGAGGGCGAGACCGAGCCTTACGACGGCTGTCAGTTCGTCGCCGTCGCCTTCGAGTACTTCCTCAAATAGTGGCTTCGGTTCGAGGCGGCATAGACATTCCCGGCCGGGTCCGCGGCGACCCAATGTATGCCTTCTGTTCCCTCGATCGTACCGAGGAGCGTCCCGTCGCTGGCGTCAGCAATCCACACCTTCGCGTTGACGCCATCAGCGATAAGGAGCTGGTCATCCTTGGTCAGGAACAAGGCGTAGGGGGAACCCAGGTGGGTCCACTGGTCGAGAAAATTGCCTTCGAGATCGAAAATCTGCACCCGCTTGTTTTCGCGGTCGGCCACTAACACCCGATTCCGCGAGTCGATGGTGATGCTGTGCACCGTGTTGAAGTGGCTCGGTTCCGTGCCCGCTTCGCCCCAGTCTTTGATGAACTCTCCGCTCTTGTCGAACTTGACCACTCTCGTGTTGACGTAGCCGTCCGACACGAAGATGTCGCCGTTCGGAGCGACAGCCACATCCGTAGGCCGATTGAACATGTCGGGTCCGTCCCCGCCAACGTCGTAGATACCGAGGGTCATCAGGAGCTCGCTCGCGTCGGGGCTCCACTTCTTGACCTGATGGGCCTGACCATCGACGGTCCAAATATATCCTTCACGGTCGACGCGGATGCCATGCGTCCATACGGCGATGTCCTGGCCCCACTCCTTCACCAGCTTACCCGTCGGATCGAGGTTCCAAACATTGTTGGCGTCGCGTCTGAACGCATAGATATTGCCTTCATCATCGACGGCTACCCCGGACACTCCACCGATGTCTTCCGGCCCAGTGATCCAGTTCTCGACCATTTGATAGCTGCCGCTGGACACTTGATCCTGGGCCACATCATCTGCTGGCGCTTCGTTGCTCTCCGCTCGCCCGCAGCTTACTCCAGATGCAACGACTAGGCCAAGAGACATCAACCACATTGACACGCTCTTCATAGAGACCTCCGGAGGGTCAGCGCCCAGTTAGCAGCACCTTCTTCATGCACGGTGTTAATGGTCGTGCCGGGAAGTACAATCTGCTCACGGCAAGCGATCGGCGCGAGTGCTGCTCCTCGCTTGAGTGATTGCGGGGACGTTCTACAGCGGCGGCGAGACCAACGACCCCAGTTCATCATGGCGAGCCACTGACCGTCGGGAAACTACGCCTCCGGATCCCAGGCCCCCGAAAGCTCCCCGATTTCCTGGACGCTACCGCCCTCGACGGCGACGATGTGGAGGCGCCCGTTGTCATCCTCCCGTCTCTGAAAAGCGACGAGTCGGCCGGTCGGGTCCCAAAGGATGCCGACACGCCTTCGTCGTCGTATACTGTAGTCGCACGTGGGGTAGCGCATGGGATCGTGAATCGCCACGGTCGTCGTCCTCAATCGGCTGTTCTCAGAGGCTGAGCACGGTGACCATCCTTGCGGGCTGCGCTCCAGGCTTGGTATGTTAGATATGTCGTGTTTTTGTTGTAGTATGAAGCCGAGTGGGGCCTTCGTAGGGAAAGGAACAGATGATCAAGACCGTCGCTCTTGGTGCCGTGTTCGTGGGGATGGGGCTGGTAATAGGTAAGGGCCCAGCAGACACCCTGCCGTTCCCATCGGGGCAAGAAACCGGAGCCGTATACGCCGCGTCGGCCGCGCCCGAGATCCCGACGGAGCCCGCAGCACCCTCTCCTTTCCCTTCCGTGGCGTCCGAGTCCCTGACTGACGTGGTTCAGCGCTACTGCGTGGTCTGTCACAACGAACGGCGGCTAACCGGGAACCTATCGCTCCATGACTTCGACGTCGAAAGAGCGGCGGAGCAGGCCGAGACGGCCGAGAGGGTGATCCGGAAGCTGCGCGTGGGGATGATGCCGCCTCCCGGCAGGCGCCGTCCCGCAGGTGACACCCTCCTGGCGCTGGTGGAGACCCTGGAGTCGAATGTCGACGAGGCGGCCCGGGCCGCTCCTGATCCAGGCGAGCGTCGATTCCAGCGGCTCAGTCGGGCTGAATACGAGCGCGTGATCCACGACCTGTTGGCTCTGGAGGTGGACGCGGGGAAGTGGCTCCCCACCGACCTTTTCATGAGCGGCTTCGACAACCAGTCGGCCGGCCAGCCGTTCTCTTCGACCCTCCTGGATTCGTTTCTGAGGGCGGCCAGCGAGGTCGCTCGGCTGGCGCTGGGGAACCCCGAGGCCGTGTCCGCCACGACGAAGCACCTGAACCCGGATCGGGTTTCGCAGCATGCCTGGGATCGGCTCGAAGGCGCGCCGTTCGGGACCCGGGGTGGCACGGTGGTGACGCACGACTTCCCCGCGGACGGAGAATACGTCTTCGAGGTGAAGACCAGCCAAGGGAGGGGGAATCAGACGGCGGTCGAGGATCTCGACATCTCCATCGACGGCGAGTGGGTTGCGCTCCTGATGCTCGAGCACAACGGAGGGGTGCGCACCCGTGATGGCGTGGGTCTCGCGGGTGGCGACGCAAGGCTGCGGGTGGGCGTCCAGACGGAGCCGATCTTCGTCCGTGCGGGCCAGCACAGCGTGTCGGCGGCGTTCATCAACCTCATCGACGGCCCGTACGAGGATCGGTTCAGTCCTGTCGGGTGGTCGGCCGCCGGGAATGCAAGCTCGGAGTACGGAACCACCGGGCTGACGCATGTCACCGAGCTGTGGATCACGGGCCCCAGAAACGTGATCGGAGTGTCCGAGACGGAGAGTCGCCAGAAGATCTTCACCTGCCGCCCGACGTCCTCCGAGGAAGAGCGTCCCTGCGCCGAGTCGATCCTGACGGAGCTCGCGAACCAAGCGTATCGGCGACCGGTGACGCAGGAAGACGTGGCGGACCTGCTGAACTTCTATGACGAGGGGGCCGCCGAGGAGGGATTTGAGATCGGAGTGCGGACGGGGTTGCAGGCGATCCTCGTGTCGCCCGATTTCCTGTTCCGGTTGGAGCGAGAGCCTGTCAGCACCGTGCCGGGTCAGAGCTATCGACTGAGCGACGTCGAGCTCGCGACGCGGCTCTCCTTCTTCCTCTGGGCCTCGGCGCCGGACGAGGAGCTCCTCGAGGTCGCCGCGAGCGGCCAGCTTTCGAATCCCGCCGTCCTCGAGCAGCAGGTCGAGCGGATGCTCGAGGATCCGCAGTCCGAGGCGCTGGCCACCCGCTTCGCTCATCAGTGGCTGATGCTGCAGGACGTAGGGAAGATCTGGCCGCAAGCGTATCTCTACCCGGATTTCACCGGACAGCTCGCCGACGCGTTGGTGCGGGAGACCGAGTTGCTCTTCCAGTACCTGATCGAGGAGGACCGGAGCCTGCTCGAGCTCCTCGACGCCGACTACACCTTCCTCAACGCGCGTCTGGCCCGGCACTACGAGATCGAGGGGGTCTACGGAGATGAATTTCGCCGCGTGCAGTACCCGGACGACCGGCGGCTGGGCGTCCTCAGCCACGGGAGCGTGCTGCACCTGACCTCCATGTCGGACCGGACGTCTCCGGTGCTGCGGGGCAAGTGGGTCATGGGGGTGCTCATGGGGTCGCCGCCGCCGCCGCCGCCGGCGAACGTGCCGGTCCTCGAGTCGAGCCCGAGCGCCGCCGAGGGGGGCCGCCGTCTGACCACCCGCGAACGAATGGAGGTTCACAGGATAAACCCCACCTGCAACTCCTGTCACAGGCTCATCGATCCGATCGGTCTCGCGCTCGACAACTTCGATGCCACCGGCAGGTGGCGGACCCACGAGAACATGGCGCCGCTCGACACGCGCGGCGACTTCTACGACGGCACGCCGGTCACCACGCCCACCGAGCTCGTCGACGTTCTCCTGAAGCGTCCGATCCCGCTCGTGCGGAACTTCACGGAGAACCTGTTGGCATATGCGCTCGGCCGTTCCGTGGAGTACTTCGACCAGCCGACGATCCGAGCCATCACGGAGGCGGCGGAGGCGAACCACTACAGTATGTCCTCGCTCATCCTGGGGGTCGTGAAGAGCGATCTATTCCAGATGAGACAGACGCAGACCACCGCACACTGAGGGGTGCGTAATCATGACTTACATCACTGGAAAACACCTTTCGCGCCGTACTTTCCTCCGTGGCACGGGGGCCGCGGTCGCCCTTCCCTTCATGGACGCGATGGTCCCCGCCGGGCGAGCCTGGCGCGACCCCGCGGCGGAGCAGTTCACGCGCTTTATCGGCATTGAGGAGTCGATGGGGCACGCTGGCGGCAGCGACTGGGGCGACGCACAGCACCTCTTCGCACCGGCGAAGATGGGCCGCGACTTCGAGTTCGGGGCGGAAAGCCAACTGAAGCCCCTCGAGGCGTACCGGGACTACCTGACGGTCGTCAGCCAGACCGACGTCAAGATGGCGAGTTCCGTTGTGCCCGAAGAGATCGGCGGCGGCCACGATCGCGCGTCCGCGGTGTTCCTGACCCAGGCCCATCCGCTGCGCAAGTCGGGCGCGGTCTACATCGGGAAGTCGCTGGATCAGGTCCATGCGGACCGCTTCGGACAGGATACCGTGCTGCCCTCGCTGGAGCTTACCACCGAGCTGGGGGGGCCCGGCGGGTGCAATTACAGCTACCACTGCGCGTACGGGACGACGATCGCCTGGGCGTCTCCCACCGAGCCGCTTCCGCCGATCGCCGATCCGAGGGCGGTGTTCGAGCAGCTCTTCGGCGTCGGTGCCTCGGCTGCGGACCGTGCTGCCCGGCGGCAGACGAACCGGAGCCTGCTCGACTGGGTCCTGACCGAGCTGGCCGGACTGAAGAGGGAGCTGGGGGCGGTGGACCGCCTGGCCCTGGACCAGTACACGACCCACATCCGCGAGCTGGAGCGGAGGATCCAGCTGGTCGAGGCGCAGAACAGCAGCGGCGGGGAGCGGGCGATGCCGGAGGCGCCGGCGGGCGTTCCCGACCGGTGGGAGGATCACATGGAGTTGATGTTCGACCTCCAGGTGGTGGCGCTCCAGACGGATCTCACGCGGGTGATCACCTTCAAGCCCGGAGCCGACAGGTCGAGCATGACCTTCCCGGAGAGCGGATCGAACAAGGGGTGGCACTCGGCGACGCACCACGGAAACACGCCCGAGGGCATCATGGACTGCAACAAGATCAACCAGTACCGCCTGGGTCAGATGACGTACCTTCTGGACAAGATGAAGAACACCATGGACGGTGACGCTTCTCTGCTGGACAAGACCGCCATCGTCTGGGGCTCGGCGATGGGCGATGGGAACCTGCACAATAACGTGCGGTGCCCGCTGCTTTTGATGGGGCACGCGAACGGAGCGCTGGAGGGTAACCTCCACCTGAGGGCTCCGCAGGGGACGCCGATGGCGAACGTCTTCGTGAGCCTGATGCAGCAAATCGGACACGACGACATGCGCTGGTTCGGCGACAGTACGGGCGAGTTCTCGCTGAGCTTCCCCAGGGGGCCGGTCGTGGGTGTGGATTCGAAGGGGGGAGTATGAATCCAAGAAGAGGGACGTGCCTGACCGCCGCGGTCCTCGCGATCGCGCTGCTGACCGGGGCCGCTGCGCCGGACGACCGGGCGCTCCTGGACGCGACGAAGCGGGGTGACGTGGCGGCCGTCCGGTTGCTCCTCGAGGACGGCGCCGATCCGAACGCGGCCCGGGGCGACGGCTTGACCGCGCTGCACGTGGCCGCCCAGGCGGGGAACCTCGAGATCGCCAAGCTCTTGATCGGTGCGGGGGCGGAGGTCGCGGCGACGACGCGCATCGGCGGCTACATGCCGATGCACCTGGCCAGCGGGGCCGCTCAGGCCTCGGTCGTCGGCGCGCTCATCGAGGCCGGCGCCGACCCGGGCGCGGTGACAACGGCCAGCGGTGCGACGCCGCTCCACCTCGCCGCGAAAGCGTTCAGCGGAGAGAGCACGGTGCGGGTGCTGCTGGAGCACGGCGCACGCGTGAACGCGGTGGAGGCCTCGGCTGGACAGACGCCGTTGATGTTCGCGGCGTCGTACGGGCGCACGGCAGCGATCCGCGAGCTCCTGACCCACGGCGCGGATCCGGCGATCAGGACGGAGGTCGTCGATGTGCTAAAGAGAATGGTCATCGACGAAGAAGCGCAGGCACGCCTTCGGGAGGCGCGCACGAAGATCCGTAGGAGCTCGCCGGAGGGAACCAACCGGGCTTTGACCTCTGCGGAGCTGCAGGCGGCGATCGCGGCCCAGCGCGAGTTCCTGCGCTCGGATGAGGCGATCGAGAAATTGCTCGAGGACTTCCATCCGGACGATCTGGCGCGCCGCCGAGTCTACGGTGGGAGCACAGTCGTCGGTGACTGCTACGACAATGCCCTGTGTGAAGCTGCCACCGACGTCGAGTTCCTAGCACGTCCGTGGTGGGAGACGTTGGTCGGGAAGACGGGCGGGATGACGGCGCTGCTGCACGCGACCCGCGAAGGCCACATCGAAGTGGCGGAGGCTCTCTTGGAGGGCGGAGCCGACATCGACCAGGTCAGCGGCGGCGACGGAAGTAGTCCCCTCGTGATCGCCACGCAGAACGGTCGCTTCGACCTGGCGATGGTACTGATCGAGCGCGGCGCGAATCCGAACCTGGCCACCCACACCGACGGGGTCTCACCGCTCTTTGGCGTGATGCAAACCCAGTGGGCGAACTTTACCAGCCACCCGCAGCCCCGAGCGCATGACAACCAGCAGAGCTCCTACATGGACGTGCTGAATGCGCTACTGGAGGCCGGCGCCGACCCGAATGTGCGGATCAAGACGCACCTGTGGTACTGGGAGTTCGGTACCAGGGCTGGGCTTGACATCGCGGGTGCCACCCCGTTCTGGCGGGCCGCTTTCGCGCTGGATATGGAGGCGATGAAGGTGCTGGCGGCGTACGGTGCCGACCCGAGCATTCCGACCAAGTGGGACGAGATCGGCATGAGAGCTTCACGGCAAGAGGACGGGCGAACTGGGGATGACTCGGGCTTGTCGCCGTTGCCTGAGAACACGCCCAACATGTATCCCATACACGCCGCGGCGGGGGGCGGTTGGCTGGGGTTCATTGCCATCGACATGAACCAGGTGCCGAACAACTTCATCAATGCGGTGAAGTACCTGGTCGAGGAGCATGGCGCGGACGTTAACGTGGGCAACTCGTGGGGCTACACGCCGCTCCACTACGCGGCCGCCAGGGGCGACGACGACCTCATCGAGTACCTGGTGTCGAGGGGCGCCGATTTGAAGGCAATCAGCAGGCTTGGCCAGTCGACGGTCGACATGGCCCGCGGGGGTGGGGCCGGATACCACTATCGTGCGGCGTTCCCGGAGACCGTGAATCTGCTATTGAGCCTCGGCGCCGAGTTCAGGTGTCTCGACACCCACTTCCGGGGCACTGGGGCCCACTGCGCGGGCTCCGGCGTGCCGCAGTTCGAGGGAGTGATAGGGCGTGAGGAGGTGGTCAGCCCTACGATCCGACGGCGATGAGCCGGTGATCTGCGACTCGGAGTACCCTCCGGCCTGCAACATACGCGGGAGCGGACGGATGAGCACGGCGGGCGGCCTCAAGTCGAAGCTACGCGGGTGGGCGAGACGCTACCGTCTGTCGCTGAAGTAGTTACCGATTCATTGGCCGGCCACCATGAGACCGATCTCGATCACCAGGGCCGTCCGTCGCAGGGGAAAGGAGCTTGCCCGGTATCGCCCAAGTGAGCTCCCCTTCGTCCACGACGAAGACGCCGTTGACCAGGACGTACGGGATCCCCTCGGGGTACTCGTGGGGCTCGAAGAACGTAGATCGCTCGCGGATCGTCGCCAGGTCGATTAACGCCAGATCGGCGGCGAACCCCTCGTGGACCATCCCCCGCTCTCGGAGGCGTCGAAGAAACGCTCGGCGGCCTCCTTGATCGAACTCATGTTGTTCTCCTGTCCATAATGGGGTTCTTGGCCGATGCTCAGGAAGAGCGGATTCCACCCTATCGCGAACAATGGCCGTCCGTTCTGCGACCTAACGTCTCGCGATTCTACTGCGCGGCAAAGATGCTGAGCGCAAGCGAAGTATGCGACCCTCCCGCTCCTTCCGCGTCTGTAGCAATCGCTTGTTAGACAGTGCCCTCGCGAAGGACCACCCGCCGGAATGGTTGGCGTCATTTACGGCCGCATCCGCCCCTGCGGTACGAACGCAGCACTCTCTACTCGCCTTGATGAAGGATACGTCCCGCATTGCCCGGCAGGTCTCGCCTCCTGAGGGAGATCTACTCGCCTCCTACCCCTAAGTCCGATCCTCTCACGCCGAGCCTAGCGAGGCCTTCATGCTTGAACACCGTCCCCGAGATGCATACGGCCTTCTCGCAGCCATGGCCTTGCTCCTGGTGGCGTGCCAGAGCGGATCGCCACCGCGGCCAGACGCAAGCGAGGCCCCGGCTCCTGCGGTCTCTCCCAATCCCAGTGCGCTGACGGTGGAGCCTAGGGAGCCCAATACCCTGGCCGGCGTCTACACTGATGCCCAGGCCCAGCGCGGCCGGCAGGTATTCGAGAACATCTGCTCCACGTGTCACAACACGGAGGAATGGCAGGACGAGCTGTTTCTCGCCCGTTGGGAGGGGGAGTCGGTGTACCGCTTCTGGTTCTTCATCTACGAGCGGATGCCAGGCGATGCGCCGC
>Ga0310345_10006181_pt1 | contig 10477 bp, 7 predicted proteins | sample HC15DNA20500_MG_FD_204667 | JGI IMG/M metagenome (GOLD analysis project Ga0310345, IMG submission 204667) | Marine microbial communities from station ALOHA, North Pacific Subtropical Gyre - HC15-DNA-20-500_MG | ecosystem: Environmental > Aquatic > Marine > Oceanic | place: Pacific Ocean: North... | reverse complement strand
AGGGACACGCACGTATGGCGCGCACCGTATGGCCGGTTCTCGAGCCGGTGCTCCGCGAGCTCGCGCCGCAGCCGTGAGCGAGCTCCCGCCGGATCCACGCTCAGCCGAGTTCCGCTTCAGTCTCCCCCTTAAGGTGCTTGCCGCCGCCGCTGCGCTCTTGATCCTCGCGCTGGCGGTCGGGCTCCTGCTCCCGGGGCGTTGGGAGGTCGAGCGGAGCATACTGTCCGCCGCGCCGCCCCAGGCCGTCTACGGCTGGCTCGACGATCCGCGCCGCTGGGACCGGTGGGCCCCGCTCGGGGACGTCGAAAGCACCTTCTCGGGCCCACCGCACGGCCCCGGGGCCACCCGCTCCTGGCATCACCCGGAAATGGGCGACGGCACGTTCCGGATCGTGTCCGCCGTGCCGAACCGCGAGGTGCGCTACCGGGTCGAGGTGCAGGAGGGAGCGCTCATCACCGAGGGCACGCTCCGCCTCGAGCCGGAAGGGGGCGGGACGCGCGTGACCTGGACCGAGCAGGGCGACTTCGGTCCCAATCCGCTGATGGGCTACACGGCGCTCGGAATGGACCGGCTGCAGGGTAACCAGATGGAGAACGCGCTGCAGAGGCTGGGGGAGTTGGTCTTGCGATGACGCTCGCGGCCCCGAGCGGCCCTGGCCCCCGCCGCGGCTCGAGCTACACCCGAGCCTTGTAGTACTCCAGCAGCTCCTTGTTCGTCGGCATCCGCTTCATCACGCCCAGCAGCTCGGTCATGGCTGCGTCGGCCGGGACGTCGGAGAGCTGGCGCCGCATCGCGCGAGCGAGCGAGAGCGCGTCGTCGCTCAGGAGCAGCTCCTCCTTGCGGGTCGCGGAGGCGGTGAGGTCGATGGCCGGCCAGATGCGCTTGTCCGCCAGCTCGCGCGACAGCACGAGCTCGCTGTTCCCTGTCCCCTTGAACTCCTCGAAGATCACCTGGTCCATGCGTGACCCGGTGTCCACCAGGGCGGTGGCCACGATGGTGAGCGAGCCGCCCTCTTGGCGTGGGTCAATCTTGCGCGCGCTGCCCAGGAAGCGCTTCGGCTTCTCCAACGAGTTGGCGTCGAGGCCACCCGACAGGGTGCGCCCGCTCCCCTCCTCCACCGTGTTGTAGGCGCGCGCCAGCCGGGTGATCGAGTCCAGGATGATCACCACGTCCTGCCCCGACTCCACCTGCCGGCGCGCGCGCTCGAGCGTCATCTCGGCGACGGCGGTGTGCCGGTCGGCGGAGCGGTCGAAGGTCGAGGCGATCACCTCGCCGAACCCGCACGCCTCCATCTCGGTCACCTCCTCCGGGCGCTCGTCCACCAGGAGGATGTAGAGCGTGCACTCGGGATGGTTCGTGACGATCCCTTCGGCGATCGCCTGGAGCACCATCGTCTTCCCGCCCTTGGCGGGCGCCACGATCATCGCGCGCTGCCCCTTGCCCAGCGGACAGAACAGGTCGATCACTCGGTTCGTGTAGTCGGGGTGCCCACGGATGGTGCGGCCGCACTCAAGGCGCAGCTGCTCGTCCGGGTGCATCGCCGAAAGACGATTGAAGTCGGGGCGGCGGCGCGCCTCCTCCGGATCCTTCCCGTTGACGAGAGCCAGATAGACGAGCGGGGGACTCTTCCCGTTCTTGGGGTGCTTGCCGACCTCGCCCGCCAGCTCGTCGCCGGTGCGCAGCCCGAACTTCTGGATGACCCGCCCGCCGACGTAGATATCGTCGTTGCTCGGGATGTAACCGGCGTCGCGTCTGCGAATGAAGCCGGACCTGCTCCCGAGGACCTCAAGGATCCCAAGCGATTCCTGCGTGCTCACTCTTCTTTCGTCGTGGCTCTGGTGCAGTGATGGACGCGGGCGGATGCCCAGTCCGTTGTTATCTCGGGAGCCGGCTCGGCCGAGGGACCGCACCGTCTCCTCCCCTTGGGCAATTCAGGTGCCAGGCGCGGTGGCCGCGCTAGGGGCGCGGTCTTGCTACGGCTGGCGGCAACGAGCACCGAAATCGCTCGTCCACCCGCGGGCGAACCCCTCCGCGGGAGCTGCCGGGGGATCTCTCCTGTACCACCGGAGAGAGGATCGCCCAAGGGTCGGGGCCGGCGGATGCCAGCGAACCGCCGCCCGGGCGGACGCTTTCAACATCTCACGGAAACGCCGATCCGGCAAGTCGGACGACGCGCCCCGCGTCCACCACGCTGTCCCCCCGCTCTGCGTTCCGCTGTCCTGCAGGCGAGCCAGAGCGGACCTTCCCATTCTTCTACACATGACGATAATAGCCGAACTATGCCATTTTCTCGAGATAGCCGCTGCACGTCGCGTGCCCCTCGCATCCATGCGAGCGAATCTCTGCTTGGGGAGGTACTTGTGCGTACCCGTGCGCTCCTCGGCGCCCTCCTGCTGGCGCTCTCGGCCCCGCCGGCATCCACGGGCGCTCAGTCGTACACGCAGCTCTCCCTGGATCTCTCCTACGGGCTGTCTGCGACGGCATCGGGCTCGGGATGGCCCACGCCGCATACGTGGGCTCGTACGGCGTGGCAGTGGCGTTCGGAGTCTCGGTCGCGACCGGACAGTCGGGTCCAACCGCCTATGGCATCTACTCCGATCTCGGCCGCAGCCGCTATGCGCGCGGCTACGGGCGGCGCGCGCGGGCCGCGGGGAGCGGACCAACCCTCGGTCGGGCCGGAGCGCGGGGCGGCGGGCGCGCGCCCGGCCGGAACCGCCGAACGGGAGCGACCGTCCGCCGGTGCCGCACGCGAGCGCCCCTCGACGGCGTTCCCCCGCGCGCGTCCCTCCGCACCGGCCGCGCGACGACCTTCGTGGGGCGAGGCAGCACCTGCCCGCGCGCCGGTGAGCTCGAGCGGCCGATCCGCCCCCGCGCCCCGGTCGGGTGGAGGCGGCAAGCGGGCGACTCCACCGGTGCGGAGGCCGGCCACCCGCTGAACTCATCCCACCAGGAAGGGCGTGACCGCCGCAGCCCACGCGCGCGGCGCCTCGCGGTGAACCGTATGTCCGGCATGCGGCACGACGACGGGCTCGGCCTCTCGGAATGCGGAGGCCATCCGCGCTCCGATCTCCGTGAACTTGACGTCACGCTCCCCGGTTAGGACGAGGGCAGGCGCGTGCACCTCGGGAAGGCGCGACCAGAAGGACGGCTGCACCCCGGTGCCCAGCCCGCGCAGCCACGCCGCGAGGGAGGCCGGGCGGTTCGCGCGGCGCAGCTCGAGAAACGTCTCTCGTTCCGCCGCGGGCAGCCCGCCGCGGCAGGAGAGGAGCGGCTGCCGCTCCCACTCCTCCACCCAGGCCGCCACCCCCTCGCGCTCGATGCGCGCAGCGAGCGCTTCATCGCGCGCCCGGCGCTCGGCCCGTGCGACAGGATCGTCGATCCCCGGCGACGCGCTCTCTAGGATCACGCGACTGACGCGGCCGGGGCGGAGCACGGCCGCCGCGAGTGCAATCCGCCCACCCATCGAGTATCCGATCCAGGGGCAGGCGGACGCACCGGCCCGGTCCAGCACGCGCTCGAGATCGTCGAGCACGCGCTCGAGCGCGACCCGCCCCGGACCTGCCGGGTCGTCACTGGCGCCATGCCCCGGCAGATCCACGGCCAGGATCCGCCATCCCGCAAGCCCCGCGAGCGCGGCTTCACCCCAGGCACCCGCCGACCCACCGAACCCGTGGAGGAGCAGCAGCGGCGGCCCTTCGCCTGTGGCCAGGCCCCCGTCTGGGTCGCGCACGGAGACCGCTAGCTCCAGCCCGTCCGCAGCGCGGATCCTCAAGGACCGGGCGCCCCTACGGAGCCTCCCCGTCCTCGATGGTTACCGAAAGGATCTGGGTGAGCTCCGGAAATTCCCCGCGGAGGTACTCGTTGCCGCGAAACGCCGCCTGGCTGTTGGAGGGCCCCCCGCCGCCGGGGGCCACCTCTCCGTAGCCGCCATGGAACGCGTCCACGCTCTCCATCCCCTCCACCACCTCACCAAAGGGGGTGAAGCGCTCCTCGTCGTACTGCAGGTTGTCCAGCCGGTTGATGAAGAGCTGCGTGGAGCGGGTGTTCATCCCCGCATGCGCGAAGCTGATCCGCCCGCGGGTATTGGACTCGACAACGGGGTCGTCGCCGATGTAGCGGCCGAGCCAGAGGTTGTTGATGCGGGGATCGGAGTGGAAGCCGAGCTGCGCGATTCCCGGCGTCACTCGATGGATGTAGACGCTGTCGTAGTATCCAGCCCGGATCAGGTACCAGAAGCGGTCTGCACCCCGCGGTGACCAGTCGCGATGGACCTCGATGACGAACGGCCCGGCGGTCGTCTCGAAGCGGGCCCGATAGGTGGGCGTAGCGGTGTCCGTCGCTAGCCGCGGATTCAGCAGGAGAGTCCGCGGAGACGCCGTGTCTGCCGGCGCAATCCGCGCCTCGGGCTGAGCGTCACCAGCTCGACCACACCCCGCGCCCGCGAGGGCGAGCGCGCACCCGAGACCCGTCACCATCCACCGTATCACCGCAACCTCCCCGGTCGTGGGACGCGCGGATGCCACAGCGGCTCCGTGGTCGCACGGCCCCAGTTGGCCCAACACTATACGTCGCTCGCCGATCGGGGCCAGCGCACGGTCGGCACGGAACTTGTTCATCCGGCGAGAAGGCGCCTCGTGCGCTCGCGCCGCCCGCACTTCCAGAACTTATGTTAGACCCACGGCCATCGGCGGTCGGGGTTTCTCGCCGGGTTCGGAATTCCGCGGCAATGCGCTCGCCGTTTTCTTCGACGATACCGGCCTCACGGATGCGGACAAGCTGAGTTTCTAGTCCCGCATTGTTGAGGAGCGCGCACGGCTCGGCCATGTCCCCCTTCGTTTCCGGCTTGCTCTCATAGAAGAGGCCCGGAACGAAGACAGCGATGTAGTTCTCTAGCCCCCTGGCCGCTATCTGGACCCTGCCTTCTTCGCGATCCTTACGGAAGACCTCGACGTGGGCGACGAACCTTTTCTGCAGATTCAAGTGATGCGGCATCGAGAGGATCCGCCGGACGAAATAGACGGCAGCGAAATCCGGTGAGGTCTCATCGGAGAGCGCCCTCAGGGTGTAGCTTTGCAGCGGAAGGGGATCGTATCGGGCGTGCACTGCAGAGATCCTCGAGTCGTGCTCGGACTTCAAGCCCGTATTCCCAAGGAAATGCTCCACAACCGATTGGCGTGGACACCGTGGAGTTGACCCACATCGGTCTCATCGCCAGCCCAGACCGCGACTCATCGTTAGTGCGGTTTCGCTTCAGACCTAGTTCGGTTGCGCCTGTTCCAGGATCCGCTCGACATCGTCGGGGAGGAGGAGCCGTTCCTGGACCAGGCGCTGCGCCGCCTGGCGGATGCGTTCCACGTAGCTCTCCTGATCCGGGTAGCGCTCCTCGAGCGAGAGGCGCTCGTCCCGGGTGAGCCTCCGTTCTTCCTCCGTCTCCGCGAAGGGCACATACGAGCCGCCGGTCCCGCAGACGGCGTTCTCGGCCAAACCTGCCCGTCGGAGGTTCCATCCCGTGTAGGTGGCTGTGGGCACCTCCACGAACGGGTGCCGGATGCCGGCGATATTGTTGCCATCGGCGTCCTTCGCTCCCACAAAGACGGGATAAGCCAGGCCTTCGTCGGGAGGCAGAGAGCTGTAGTCGAGCAGGCGAGCCTTCTTGGCGAGCCCGAAGTACCGGAATCCGGGGATGGCGACGAAGGCCGCCCGGGGGTGGTAGGGAGCGACCAGCGTGCCGTCGCGAACGTTCGGATAGCGGCTCGCAGGTGGCTCGGTCCCGTGGGTGATCCATTCGTCCATCGCCACGATCAGAGCCCGGCTGAGGTCGTCGTAGTCGAGCGAATTGCTGAGCCGCTGGCAGATTCCCTGCGACGGCTCGCCCGCCGGGGAGTGCTGGTGGCCCGCTAGTAAGTAGGCCCGGACGTTCTCCGGAAGCTCGATGTGGCCGCCCTCGGTATCGGTGACCACCAGCGAGGAGGTGGCGACCCACATCTCCGAGTCCGAGTCGATGTGGAAGATTTTCGGGCAGTTCCCGCGCGTCTCACAGCGGGCCAGGATTCCGTCGGTTTGGCCGCTGATGGGGTCGGTGAGGACGCCGTAGGTGAAGGGGAAGTGGTGGCCGGGCATCGTATGCTGCTCATGCTGGCGCGCGTAGTCGCCGGGCACTGAGAAGGGTATGTTCACCTGGGTCAACCGGGAACCTGCCACGATGGGAAGGATGCCCTCGAAGACTACTCTCCCCTCGAGGTCCTCGTGGAATCCCTGGTACAGCCAATCGCGGAGGAACCGGCCGCTCTGCGAGATTCCCATTGCCATCGCCATCTCGATGTGACCAGTCATGGGATTCGTGCTTCCCTCTTGGTCCTCCGCCTCGTAGCGCAGGAAGGATACGACGTCCCGCGTCGCGGCGAAGCCGATCCCCATGACCACTGGATCCTTGGCCGGATAGATGAACTCGTAAATCGCTCCGCCATCGAACCCTGCCGGGCGATCGATCTGGATCGCATACTCTGATACATATGACCACCTCAGGTCGGCGGGCGTCCGCCGCGGATCCCGCTCGTGCTGACGCACCGTCAGCGTGGCCAGGGACGGATCTAAGTCGGCGGCGGGGTAGCTGAGCGTCGCCGTGTTCGGGTTCGTCATAGCGGGCGAGGCGCTCTGGAAAAGCCTCTCCAAGGCGGCCGGACGTACTCTCCCGGAGCTGGACGAGGAGACGTTCTGGAAGCGTTTCGCCTCGTTGAAAATGAACTCGTGCCGGTGCGTTCCGGTGACCGGAGAGCCGTCGGCCTGGGTCGGAATGGGGAACTCGCCGCGCATCATGCCGCGCTCGGGCGACACATCGGCCTGCCAGCCGTTCCACACCATGGTATAGCCCTGGTTCATCAGGAACCCAGTGCCGATCTCCGATGCCAATCGGGGATCGTTCGCGTTGGGGCCGCCATTGATCCGATGGCCCAGCGCACGCTTGCTTCCCCGATTTAGGACATCGTAGAAGATGCGCCCATTTCCCCGGACCATATCGACCGGTTTGAGGATCTGAACGTCCACCGTATACTCGACTCTGCCCCGCTCGTTGCGGGGAGCTCTGTCCAGGTTCACGATCCCGGCGTTGCGGGGGTCCGCCGGGTCGAGCTCGCCCTCGGCATAGCCGATCAGCCACTCGTACGTGCCCACGTCCCCGAAAACCTGGCCCTCGAAGGTCGGGCTGTCCCGCTCCGTGATCACGAGTCGGGTGATCTGCGCGTCGGCTGCCACCGGGGTCAGGACCAGAATCACGGCCGGCATCAGGGCGCCAAGGATCGGAAACAACGGAGCGGATCGTCTCATCTTCATTTCACCTGGTTAGGCGGTTCCCTAGGGGATCCGGGGCCGAAGGGGGCGGGAGCGGACAGTGGAGGGAGATCGGACAAGGGCATCTCCTCCGCGGCTCTGGCACCCCGAACGGACGAATCAGGACTGACGCTTTAGTATTTTCCGGAGAGGCCGCGGGTGTCAATGCGCCGGCGCGTACCCGGGCGCTGGCCCGGAGCCGCTCCTAGAGGCTCAGCCAGTAGTTGACCTTCAGGATCAGCCGGTCGTGGGCCGGAGCAGTGAAGAGCCTCCGCAGGTCACGGCTGAAGTCGAAGTTCCCGCTCGATACCCGACTGTCCTGCTGACGCTGCCATACGAAGAAGACCGTGGAGCCGGGCCGGTACTCCCACCGCAGCACAGCGTTGCCGATCAGGGAGCGGGCGTTGAAGTCGCGGTCGCCGAAGCTGAAGTCCGGCGCGCCATCGGCGTTCAGGTCCACGTGCTGGTCCCCATCAGCGTCCCGGCAGATCGTTCCGCCCACGCAGGTGACAGCGCCAGCGGCCGTGACCGCCCGGCCCTCCTCGAACGTGCGGAAGTCGAAGGTGCCAGGCTGCGCGAGCTGCTTGTAGCCGACATAATCCCCCGACGAGAGTAGCCCCTGCGCGTAGACTTGCAGGCTGAGCGTCGATGAGAACGCGTAGTTCACCCGAGTCTCCAAGGACAGTGTCTTCCGCTCGAGGTCCCCGAAGAAGTACCGACGCCCGAAGGTGGACCCGTAGGGAAGCACGCCGGTCGACGTGACGTACTGACTCGCGTCCGACTGCACGCTGAAGCGCGGCTGGATCTGGAGCTGAAGGGGCGGGGCCGGCCGCATGCCCACGTTCCCATTGATGGAAAACTCCTTGCCGCTGCCCTGGGCGCCCCGCGATATGTTGACGTTCAGGTTGCCGCTGTACGGCCGCCGCCGGTCGAAGTTGATGCCGAAGCGTGCGCTCACCGATCCCGGCTGAAGCATGGTGGGGCCACCCCGAGTAGCGTCATAGCTGTACGCATCCGGCTGCCAGGAAAGGCCCAGATTCCCGCCATGATAGTTCAGCAGCGTGAACCTGCTCTGAAGGTTGAAGAACCCGTTCGTGTACTTCCGCCTCCACGAATTCCAGGATCCGACGTCGTCGAACACCTCGTGACTGAAGTTCGCGAAGGTGAAGAAGTTCACGCTGTAGTCGCGGAACACGCGCCCCGGCTGGATCTGGAGGTAGCCGACGCGAACGCCGGTGTCGATCCGCTCGCGGTTTCGGCTGAAGCCGAAGTCGTTGACCTCGAACCCATCTGTGACCTCGGCGAGCCAGACGCCTCCGGTCCAGGCCGTGTTTTGACGGTCGAACTGGAGCCGCCAATCCGCACCGGTGAGAGAAGTCGCGGCCGAGTCGACCCGCGACCGGGTGGCGTCGGGACGCTGAAAATAGTGGTTGCTGGCCCGCTGCACCCCGATCAACGCCTCTGGCGTGCCCCTGATGTGGCTTCCGGCGAAGTGGCCCGAGAGCCGCCAGGTCCTGTCGCTCCACTGATGCTCGAAGCGGACACCGGCGCTGTAGGCTTGCTTGGGGAGATCGTCGAACTCGCCCGTCGCGGGAAGTGCCCGGTGCAGAGCCGTCACGATCCCGCTCAGCTGCGAGGCTCCTCCGTTCCAGTCCTGCTCCGCGCTCAGCACGCCGTACTCCGCGCGCGGCTCTGCGCTGAAAGCCCGCGTCTCGCCGTCCGCCAGGAAGTAGGCGCTTCCCTCCTCCGCCCGTGTGACGGCCGCTAGCGCCCCCACGCGGAGGCCGTCGGCAGTGCGCCCCGTGAGCTTCGCGGCACCCAGGATGGTGGCCGCGTCAGGAACCTCCGAGAAATCGGCGCCGCGGGGATCGTCTCCGGTCGGGGCGCGCCCGATTCGGCGGCTGTAGAAGAGCTGGTTCTGCCCGCCGGAGAGCCTGAAGTCGAAGACCTGGGCATCCTCGACGAAGAAGGGCCGGCGCTCCTCGAAGCGGGTCTCGAACGCGCTCAGGTTGATCACAGCGGGATCGGCGTCGACCTGCCCGAAGTCGGGGTTGACCGTGGCGTCGAGGGTGAACGAGGAGCTGAGCCCGACGCGTACATCGGAACCCACCCGGGCTCCGGTCTTGTTTCCGTCGAAGAACGGGTCGCCCGGCTCCGCCGGGCCGCGATGGAGGCTACTGAGCACGTACGGCCGCAACTCGATTCGCGAGCCCGCGGACGGCACCGCCACGTTCTCGATTGTCCCAAACTCGCTCCCCACAAAGACTCCTCCGCGCCCGCCGCCTCTGCCGCCTCTGCCGAATCCACCTCCACCGCCTCGGCGCCGGCTCTGGAGCGAGAAGTGCGTCACCTCGCCACTGGCCACCATGCGCCGGTGGACGTTGAAGCCCCAGGTCCGTGGACCCTCGCCGGCATCGTAGCGCAGCTGGGACAGCGGGATCCGGAACTCCACGCTCCATCCGAGCTCGTCATGCTGCACGGACGACTCCCAGACCGCGTTCCATGCGACGTCCTGTCTCGAGTCGTCGGTCACGTAGATGTCGGTCTGGACGCCTGCGGCGTTCACCCTGAAGTGATACGCGTTCCTGCGGGTGAGATCGGGGTCGAACGAAACGCCGACCCAGTCGAAGAACGTGCCCATCTCGTCGCGGCGGTTGAGCACGCGGACTACGCGGTCGGGATCGTCGAACATCCTGGCCGCGACGTAGATCGCGTCCTCGTCCAGCAGGACCCGCACTTCCGTGTCCTGTGTGGCCGGCTCGCCCTCGACGGGCTCGCTTTGCACGAAGCCGTTGATCAGCGGAGCCGCCTCCCAGGCGGTCTCCTCGATGTGCCCGTCGATGCTGATGCTGCCGATGCGGGGAGCGACCGCGGCAACCTGATCGGCGGGGACGTCCCGTACCGAGGAGCTATTCGTCTGGGCCTTCGCCTGAGCCCCGGGGGCAAGGAGTAGCACGAAAGCGGCGATGAGGGCCGATCCGGGCGTGCCAAGCGTGAACATCGAGCGCAAAGGGCGGTCCTCTGAGATGGGGTGATCTGACGCCCCCCCCGGGGACCGCGCACGGCGGGGTCCGGGGCCCACTTAAACATAACGCCGACCAAGATCCGCAACCGGGAGTGGAACAACTCCACTCAACTCGTTCGAGAAGAG
>Ga0310345_10006180_pt1 | contig 10478 bp, 6 predicted proteins | sample HC15DNA20500_MG_FD_204667 | JGI IMG/M metagenome (GOLD analysis project Ga0310345, IMG submission 204667) | Marine microbial communities from station ALOHA, North Pacific Subtropical Gyre - HC15-DNA-20-500_MG | ecosystem: Environmental > Aquatic > Marine > Oceanic | place: Pacific Ocean: North... | reverse complement strand
TTCCTGGCCACTGATCGCCTCGATCCTCGCCGGAGAAGGTCACATAGCAAACTACACCATCCCGATTGACAATGGTTCCCCACATATCATTCCCCAAACCGCCATTGCCATCTGGGTCCTTTACGATGTCTTTCAAGATCTTGGTCAGCTCATCGTGCCTAGGTAAATCTGAGCAGACTTTTTTCCGGTTAAAATCCTCTTGGCTGAAAATCCAATTGGGAAGAAAGAAAAGAACGGTTAAGACTACTGTCCAGAGGAAACGAGAATAAGGCAATTGTATCGGAGTCATATATCACCCCCATCTAGTAGTGGTCACTTAGTGGTGGGCACTCTACCACGTGCATGCGTATGTCGCCAAGTATTTCGAGTTCTTTTCTAGGTTGGAGATTACTCAGCTATATAACCACCAGGCTGTTTGTTGAGAGTCTGAATTTTATATGGGTAGCGAGCCCCTATCATTTACAAGTGGTCAATTACCCGAATTCTACTACGTTTAGTTATTAACACGAATTCGGAAGTTAGGAGGCCCCTGATTACAAATAGGATTAGGTGGCCTCTATTTTTAAGAGCATGTATCATGGCATCTTTGTTCTCAAAGAGCGAAGCAATACTATGCTGAAGGAACTGGTTTAGCTGAGTCAAAAGGTGTCTGAATCAATCAAGGTAGATCTGGCTCTTGTTGGCAAAGTAATTTTACTTTTTTCTGAGACCATTTAGCTGAGGAGTAGCTGACGATTTTCCGGAAGTATGTTCCTTTTGTTTCTGAAGTGCCCAGTGTGCTTAAATCTTTTGGTAAGTACAAAAAAATATAAGATTGGTCGGGAGGAACTCATGAGAAGTGATCCGCTGGAAATACTTGTTCAAAGTAAGAACGGAAGTGAACGGCGCGTTGTCCCTATTGGCTCCGTGGCTGGAGCAAGATACTCTTCTCGAGATGTAACCGGTATGCGCAAGCAGCTCGACACTATGTTGGCTCGTAGCGAGTCTGGAACGAAGACTAATCCATCAATCTTTCAGATTGGTCGCTACCTGCTTACCCAAGAGGCAGAGTTTGAGGTGCAAGGCCCCCTAACCGGTGGAGAGGCGGAGATTGTTGCCATCCGGGATAAGGAAGAGATCCTCATTACGGTGGGTAGCGACCAGTGCGATCGTGAGTTGGATCCTTTGTTTCAAGATAAGCCCAAGCAGATGTGTCCGCACCCCATTGGCCGTTGTGCCTGGATTTACACAGAAGTACGCGATCACTGGGATAATTTGAGGATATCCAGCCACGTTGCGGTTGGAGAACATGTCGTACCTCTTCAAGACTGTGCCGCCTCTGAGTTGGTTGATTTGGAATATCTGCTGGCTATGAAGAGTGTTCAGTCACTGATATTACCGTCCATTCTTTATTGCGGCTCCGTACCGTTTTTAGATTCGATAGTGAATGCCATTGAGAAATATTCTCTACCCGAAGAGACCAGTCATGGTGTTTGTGACTCTTTTCTTGCTCGGCTGCACGATCCCGTGTTAAACCGGACTATCGAACACCGCTACCGGGCCATTCCTGTTGGAGATGATTTAGCGGAAAGGTGCTAAGCACTCCCCTTTTGTGGGATAGGGGGGTAGCTCCCCTCCTTCTAATGCTGACTTGTCGAAGGAGAACTGTAACAGTTTGTCAGAGACTAATAGCGAGATAGGCTTGAGTGGGATTTGGTTGTCACGCCACTTTCATATAGCAACCCCAATCGCTTTTCATCAAAATGGTGGTAGAGTGAATAGTGATACCTCAAAAGAGGGGAGAGATCTCTCTGCTTCCCGCCAATTATCGGAACCAGTCGTACTGCAGACCTAAGGATCGATCTTGTAAGGGCAGGCTAATTTTTGCGCCTCCATGGGCAGACGATTGTTTGAGGGCAATCTCTACCTCAAGGGCCGTGGCCACTCGCCGACCGGAATTCTTAGGCTCGTCCATTTCTCTTGCTAAGCATTTCATTAGGTCGTCTAAGCTATAGACTGCTCCGTAGGGAGGTAGAAACTGAGGATCAGGCCAGGGCATCTCTACTCGGCCTGGACGTACCAATGGAGAGTCAAGGTGCTGCCACAAACGCCATTGCTTGCCGTCAAAGCTGATTTCACCCTTTGTGCCTCCAATCCGTACTCCCGGAGCACCCTTTCGAAAATGAACCACCTGGCCACTTATAGTGACGAGTATTCCTTGCCCATCGAATTCATCGCTACCCCCCGGCCTTCGAGGTTGATCTCCCGTTCCACTGACCCAAGCCGGCGGACTCTCTAGGAAATAAGACCAGTTCTGATGTTGTGCCCCCGGTCCACTCGTTTCTAAGGAGGTTATTTTGCCGATGACACCGTTGGTAACGAGTTCTTTAGCCTTAGCGAATGATGGGTGGGTGGTGGTTATGGCTCCACAAGACAGAGGGATGCCACGATCAGCACAGCTCTGCACCATCAGGTCAGCTTCCTCCAAAGTGAACGCCATAGGCTTTTCAGTGAAGATAGCCTTAGCACCTGCCTCGGCGGCCTTGACAGTTAGGAAGGCTCGGCCTTTGGTATTGGTACAGATTGCCACGATGTCCAGCTTCTCCTTACGGTACATCTCCAGCGCGTCCGTGTAGAGGGCATTGAGATCGTAGCGTTCCGCAAAAAGTTTCAAACGATGTTTATCCCTTTCTGCGCCAGCTACTAACTCGACTTCGGGACGATCCCACAAAGCCTCTGCATAGGAATCAGGAAGCCCCTCTCTACCCGGGTGGTCGTGGTAGTGAAACTTGCGGTGTACATCCACTTCGGGAGTAATGCGTTTGGTATTTTCCACTTGATAGGCTGGATTCCAGTGAGGCCCTTTTCGATGAGAACGGTCTCGTTGAGCAATGTCATACAAGAGACCTGTCCACCCTAAGCCGACGATGCCGGCACGATACTTTGAGTCCGAAGTCCTCTTCACGATGGGGGTTGTGGAGGTTTCCAAGGAGAGATTTGTCCCAGATGCTATGCCCAGCGCCATGGTAGACCGTATGAAGTCTCGTCGAATCATTGTTGTTCTCCTTTTCCTCATTTTAGAGAGGGAATAATGCTGAGAATACCGTGGTCCACTAAATCCGTTTCATTTGTGTGCAATTGGTGACAATGTAATTAACGGAACCAGTCGTAGGTCAGACCCAGGCTGCGATCTTTGAGTGGTAGCTTAATCTGTTTACCTCCTTGGGCGGAGGATTGCTTCATTCCTAGCTCTGCCTCAAGGGCCATGGCTACACGTCGACCTGAATTCTTGGGTTCATCCATCCGACCCTCCATGGACGCGATGAGGTCATCTAGGCACCAGACGGTTCGCATTGTTCCAAACTTGGGATCAGGCCAGGGCATCTCCACCCGGCCTTGAGGTCCCGATGGAGAGTTAATGTTTTGCCACAAACGCCATTGCTTGCCGTCAAAGCTAATCTCACCTTTGTGGCCAGAAGCTCTGAATGATGGTGCACCATTGCGAATGTGGACCACAGTTCCGTCCTTGGCAACAATGATGCCCTGTCCCATAAACTCGGTGCTGCCGCTTTCACGCCGAGGCTTGTCCCCGATGCCGCTGACCCAGGCCAGATCGCTATCCACGAAATAACTCCAGTTTTGGTGTTGGGAGGAGGGAAGACGGGCTTCGATGGAGATGAGATTTCCAATGATCCCGTTGCGGATAAGTTCTTTAGCCTTGCCAAACGAAGGGTGCGAGGTGGTGGTGGCTCCACCTACCAGGGGCACATCGGAATCGGCACAGACTTTGACCATGTCGTCCGCCTCTTTTAAGGTGAAGGTCATAGGTTTGTCTGTCAAAATTCCTTTAACTTGAGCTTCCACGGCCTTGATAGTCAGAAACGATCGCCCTTTAGTGTTAGTGGCAATCGCCACAATATCTAGTTTTTCTTTATGGTACATCTCCAGGGCATCCGTATAGAGGGCGGTGATGCTGTAGCGTTCACCAAACATGGCCAGGCGATTCTTGTCTCGGTCAGCACCAGCAACCAGATCGACTTCGGGTCGATCCCACAATGCCTCGGCATAGGTGGCTATCAGGCCCTCTTTTCCTGGATGTTCGTGATGGTAGAATTTTCGATGAATATCCAGCCAATCTGGGGTTGGGCGACTAGAGCTCTCAAGGTTATATTTGGGCTCCTTATAGGAGCCACGAATATTCTCGTAGTCACGTTTTCCCATATCGTAAAGCACGCCCATCCACCCCAGGCCTACGACACCAGCACGGTATTTCTTCTCTCTCGACTTTTTGGGTAAAAAACTAGGGGAGGCGTGCAGGGAGAGACTATTGCCTGACGCCGATCCCAAAACGATGGCAGACTTCATGAAGTCTCGTCGAATCATTACTGTGCTCCTTTTATTCTCAAGATATAAACATTGCCCACGACATGTAGTCAGGAGACTTCACTAGATCTAAGGTGTTAGCTTTCTAACTTGGTCTCCATTCTTTGGCAGATGTTTTGTTCCATCCGAAAAACTGAATTAGGCCGTCTTTTTCAACAGAATTTATGAATAAGTATTGGATTTCAATCTTGTGCATGCACTAATCAATTTGATCCAAAAAAATGAGGCCTTCTTGTTGATGCCAATTTTTGGTCACCCAAGTAACAGTATCTAGGGCGACTGTGAGCGTAAACGGTTGTATCAGTGGAAATGTACCTGTAGATAGATGTTGGCATCGACTCTCACTACTGACCAGGTGTTGTCAAAGGTAAGAGATACTTTTAACTACTCAAATCCCCCAATTGCCCATTGGATCCATTAGCTTCCCGATCAGTCACTACACCTAAGCTTAAAGAGGACGAAGTCCTTGGTTGAGAACAAGCTAGAATTTTTGTTACACAAGCTTCAATAAGAATGCCTTGACTCTCCTGACTCTAGAAGAGAGCTTTTGGTAGTCGATGGGTGATTTTAGGTCAACGGCCGCGATATCGCTGCGGGACCAAGATCGGAATCCTCGCTGTTACGATAGTAATTTTTCCCCATTAAGTACCTAGTTTCTATCTCAACGTCGCGGAGTTGTAGCTGGGACGTAACTTTGGGATCGCGCCTCTTTAGTGTTGTCTCGATGATATTTGTTCCTTGTCTGGGCCAGTTATTACGGTCAAGCCGGTAGATATACCAGTAACTATTGTTCACCCGAAAGCGAGGGGCATGCATCCGATAAAGATGATTGATTTTTCGCAATTGAGAATCTCCCAAAATCTTGCCGTTGAGTCGGAAGATTACCTGGTCGAGTTCCGTGTTGTTAAGCAGACGGATTCGTAACAATACTTCATGAATACGGTTTTGCCGGTCCCAGTGAGGTAAATTGTCCGCTATAGGTAACTCAAGTCTTACGTGTTGATTGACATTCAAATCGCGTGGTAAAGTCATTGGGGGCGTTGGGGGGCTAGTGCGATGCTCAGGCTCATCAGTTGGGATCATGTAGAACTTGTCCTTAGGAGCCATGAGCTGGGGATAGGCAACCTCTCTTAGCTGCTGGTAAAACGAAGGCTGGTAAGGCCAGTTACTGCCTCCAAACCATTGGCCTAAATAGAGTCCGTCAACTCCTTGAGCCCAATAGTTGCAAGCCACGGCGCGGACCATTTCGATGGTGGCACCGTCCACCCGGTCTGAACCCACAACGGCATGGGTTACAGCATGAATTTTGCAGGAAGAGCCTTTAGCTGCTTTTAGGAGGGGCCGAAAGTCTGCTAAGTTGTCGATTTTTTGATAGTAATTCTGAGCGTTAATGACATCTACGATACCCAGCCGGATCCACTCCCGTAAATCCAATCCTAATGACAGGGCCTTCTCAATGTTTGCAGGGACCAGAACTGTGAGCTCGCGCTCCTGACCACTGGCCTTAACGGCTTGGGAGACCCGCTTGACCCATGCGGTCATGATTTCTCGCCCTGCTTCCACCTCTTTTGGATGGAAGTAATAGTCGTGGCCAAACCATAAATCAAATCCATTGACTGGATAATTTTGCAGTACTTCCTCAATCAGAGCGAAGCGCTCGTCCTGGACTTGTTTGTGCTTGAAGTCCAGTTTTCGTTTTGCTCTTTCCGGAAAGTCCTGGTCGAAGTCACCTCTAGCTCCGATTTCTAGATGTTGGTTTTCCCAAGTGAAATTGGCTGCTCGAACATCCTGTTCGCGAGTTTCTCCCCTGCCTCGGTTGAGCCACAGAGAGGGATAGATACGCATCCCATTAGCCTGAGCGTGTTCACACACAATGCGCAACGGATCCAACCCCGATTCCAGCATCATCTTAGCGTTCTGGTGGGCTCTTCGGAAGATCAGGTGAGGCCACTTCTTTACCGGATCTCCCCAAAGCTCTCCGACCCTAGTACCATGGAGCATAGTACGCCCATCTCCTAAACCAAATACAAGTGTGTCAACTGGAGTGCCCAACACTTCGTCGACTGCAGCCTCGAACTGTTCCTTCTGCATGGGGGGTTCATACATGTAGATTGCAGGATGTCGGCAATCGTTATAAAACATGATCTGTGGTTTCCTCTTGCTTCCGTGGACACTCGCCCTATCATTTAAAGAAGCTACTGCTGGGGCAGTTGTAGAGGATAGTCCGGCTGCCAAGGCTGTCTTCATGAATTGACGTCTAATCATGGAAAATCTCCTTGTAATTTAGAGGCAGGAGGAATCGAAGGGAAAAATCTGGTCTCCTATCCTACTGTTTCTTGTGACAATTTTGAGTGTAGTATGCCAATGAAACGTAATACAAGCCAGCCTTGTGGCGCATGGGATTTACTTAACTCCCAATCCCCAGTCTCGATTCCCACTTCCGACTTCGTGAGGGGGGTACTTCAGTTTGGAATTTGAAATCTTGCGAATTTAGTTACCTATAGCCGATTAATAAAAGAACAAAAATAATTACATTGATGCCATGAGATGTGAAACATAGAAAACAATGGATTCTCGTCAAAAAAAGCAACGAATAGGTAAGGTATGCTGCAAGGAGGACTGTTAAGAAACTGCCAGATAGAAACAAAAGAATAAACGGTTTAACGAAAAGCAATTGAGTTAATGTGCCGAATAAGATAGCGATATAGAAGAATTGACCTAAGAGTGAATTGGGAATGCCAAAGATCCGTGCCCGGGGAGAAAATATGACGCGGCTACAGGTCTGCTGGCCAAGACGGCAGAAAGCGGGTATCCATTTCGTTTCAGGTTGGATCCAGTAAAAAGAGAGGGCAGTAAAATAACTTGAAATAAAAAAGCCTAAAGTGGAAAGAATAACAAGAAGTATTAAGATCAAGAGGACACCCTAGTAAAGTAGATCACTAAATGAGGCCAACAGCGTGTAGAAAAACTAATAGAATAGCGACGGGTACCAGAAACTTTAATAGGAGCAACCACCACTTATAGAAAATGCGGAGTCTGCTACCTGAAAGGAAGTGATCATAGCGTAGCGCCTCGTCCATGCGCCAAGCAGTGAACAGTGCTATACCCAGCCCACCCAATGGGAGCATCCAATTAGATGCAAGATAGTCCATGGAGTCGAACCAATTCTTGTTTAGCAGTGACACCAGATCTGATCCGAAATATCGAGTCCCCCCGCTGAGGGCGGAGGGGATGCCCATTATCGCCACCACCACTCCTGCCAACACAGCTGCACGTCGACGTTGCCAACCCCGTTCATCGATGAAATAAGAGGTGGTCACTTCCAGCATAGAAATTGCACTAGTCAGAGCTGCGAATACCAGTAGCGCGAAGAATAGAGTTGCCAGGATTGTGGCACCGGGCATTTGGCTCAAAGCAATGGGCACGCTAATGAAAACCAGACTAGGGCCTGTAGACGGCTCCATGCCATAACTGAAAATGATTGGAAATAGGACAAGCGAAGATATTAAAGCGATAGCGGTATCCAGAACTGAAATCGTGATAGATGAACCCATGATGTCATCTTCCCGGTGGAGGTAACTGCCGTAGGTTAGCATCGCACCCATGCCAAGGCTCAGGCTGAAGAATGCCTGTCCCAGAGCTTCGAGAGCTCCAATAGAGGTAAACTTGTCTGCGTGAAAGCCAAATACGAAATGAACTGCCTGGGTAAATCCATCTAGGGAAAAGGCATGTCCCAGTAAGACCAGCATCATGATCAACAGAGCGGGCATAAGGATTCGTGACCAACGTTCGACTCCCTTCGAAACGCCTCCGAAGACTACTGCAATGGTTAGTCCCATGAAGAGCAAATGCCAGGCAAGACTCATTGGTGCCGACTGGTAGAGTTCTCCAAAAACGGGCTTAACCCCCTCTGGCCCTAGGCCCACTAAGCGTCCAGTGACCGAAAGCCAGGTATAGTGTAAAGACCAACCAGCGACGACACTATAGTAGGAAAGGATGACAAATGAGGAACAGACTCCCAACCAGCCGACCCATACCCACTTACTAGTATGGCCCGCTAGGGATTTGAATGCTCCCACGGGAGAACTTTGAGCAGATCGTCCAATCAAGATTTCGGCTACCATTACTGGTAATCCTACCAAAGCCACACAAGCCAGATAGATTAGGACAAAAATGCCTCCACCGTTCTCACCCGTCAGATAAGGAAACCTCCAGATATTTCCAAGACCTACCGCCGATCCAGCAGCTGCCAGCACAAAACCTATCCGAGAATTCCAATGGCTTCGCTTAGTCATTCTTTCTACTTTGGTTGGTCTTCACTAAGATAGGGGAAATTCGTTTCGCTGGCCCCGTGCCATGCTGTCGTCTAGTCAGTTAAGGTAACTAGAAACCAGTGGTGTTTTGCCTTGGTATACGCAAGGCAACTAACTTCACTAGGGACCCTATCCTAGGCCAGAAAACAGAAGGACAAGATACCACATTCATACACTTTGCGTAAGGTCGCTGAAGATGGTTTGTACCGTCTGTCAAAATCACACAAGTGTAACAATTAGAATAAAAGAAAGTCACCTATGACATGTTTCTTTCGGTATTGCATTACTACTGCCATCATTCGGATCTGCTGGTGAATTTTCAGATCAAGGATTCTCTGAAAAACCTAATTAGATGCTACTTCCAATGGGCGGAGAGAACTCTGAGCAATGTTGACAAGACTTATTGGTTGGGTACTTCCTGAGTCGAAACTTCAAGTCTGGATTCTGTGTCTGAGATTGTTTGTCCTCAGTGCATTTGCGCTGTCTTCGTATTGTACTCGCGGTAGTGCTGCAAGGTGGGAAGGATCAGCGAATATTTCCGTTGGACCCAGCTTTTTTGGCACCTACTTCCATTTGGTGTAAGAAGGGGAGCCTTTTGATGAAATAGGATGTCAGAATTTCGACTCGATGCTTTTCGCTACGGCTTTCAAGGACTTGTTGTTTGATCTTCTTTGGGAGATAAGGATCCGAGGCAATGTGAAAGCTTAAACTTTCGGAATTAGAAGAACCTAAAATCACTTCGGATTTTTTTTTGTTGAGAAGATAGGAGATCTCGCGATACAGCTCTAATAAATGATTAACTTCATCCTTATCAGGGGGAGACACTGAATCGTTATCTGAGTAGGGATTAGACCAACCTCTTAGGTATGAGGCTTCGGTATCAAAGTGCACAATCTTGAATCGCTGATCACCTAGGGTGAATAGATCTATTTTCCCATCATCATATTTCTTAATAATCTTGAGGACCTTTGCAGTACATCCAATTCTTTCGGTTGTCTTGCCGTGCGAGTATAATACTCCAAATGAACTCTTAGTTCGCAAGCATTCCCCAATCAATTCCTTGTACCTTTCCTCAAAAATATGAAGGGGAAGGCTCATCCCCGGAAACAAAACGACATTTAGTGGGAAGAGAGGGATAACGTGAATCATGAGGCATATTATCTCCAAGGGTCGCCTTCGGTCAAGGGATCCCATCCCACAGTGGAAGGAATTGGAATCATAGTTATTCTGCTATTAGGTTGCGCAGCATAATTTTTTAGGTTTTAGATTTTTTCGATTGTTTATCTAGCTTGAATTGCTTCAACCCGATAGACAGTTGATGAGCTGCTCTGAGGGGAATCTAGATTAAGTCATTGTATATTTTGGACTTGTACTGTTGTAGATTAGGTGCGAAAATTCAGTTAGGTGTTAGCATGGCGTCAATAACCCCTAAATGGCTTGATTGTGTAAAAGCAGTTGGCATTAGGGGCAGGTTATAGCCAGTTCAGCCTTTAAATGGCACCATTCCCTGAAATATCTTTTTAGGGGGAGCAAGCTCTAAGGTATAAGTCTTGAATTATATAATAAGGGTATAGTACCCTAATTCAAGAAATAGGTTTTAAGCTTAAATTAATGAATATCTTGGTGTAGGGAAGTATTGCTAGAATTTAAGAGATATCGGTATTGTATTAAGCGTAAAATTATTGATCTAAACTACTTATAATCAATAATATGTTGTATTTAGTATTAGGAAATAGCTGCAACGACTTCGTTCAATTGCCCACGAACCTTTTTACCGCATTCGGGCTGGTCGCCGAAGAATAT
>Ga0310345_10006179_pt1 | contig 10478 bp, 10 predicted proteins | sample HC15DNA20500_MG_FD_204667 | JGI IMG/M metagenome (GOLD analysis project Ga0310345, IMG submission 204667) | Marine microbial communities from station ALOHA, North Pacific Subtropical Gyre - HC15-DNA-20-500_MG | ecosystem: Environmental > Aquatic > Marine > Oceanic | place: Pacific Ocean: North... | reverse complement strand
ATAAACACCAACGCTTTCGCCAAGCAGGCGAACCTCAAACTCTCCAAGTAACCAACCAACCACCAACATGCCCGACCCGGCCACCAACAAACTCAAGTCCTCCGTCAACGATTTGTTCAAACTCAAGGATCAAGACGAAGCGGCCCAACTACCACCGGACGAATTCAAGACACTCGTAGCCGCCAAACTACAACACCTCGTCAACCAACTCGCAGACAGAATGCATCACGAAATAGATTCCATGCCCGCTTCCAAGTTACCACTCGCTTTCGGCATACTTCAGGACAAACTCCTCAACCTACAGGGCGAGGCAACCGTTCGCACACAGAAAACCATCACCGTCTCTCACCAGGACTTCAACCAGATACTTCAAGCGCTTCCCGCCAAACCCGAAGTCATCGAGAACAACGTACAAGACGTTCCCCAATCCAAGTGATCCAACACATTCCAATGAATACCCTCCATTCAGTACGCTCCGCAGGAAGTCAGGGGGGTTTGTTTAGGCACGTACCAACGTACTCGTTTGTTGGGACAGGGTATAAATATATAGGGGGGATGGAAGGAAACGTGTCAAGGGTAAAATTAAGGTGGGTCAAATCGGTTGCAGGTATTTCACCCCGATCCAAAACCTGCGCGCCCAGGTCACTTAATGAGACTAACCCGGAGCTAACTTATTGAGACTGAAGTCGTGAATATGCACAACCTATCTTACTATCAGAGAGTTATGAATATTTCACCATTTCGCATAATAGGTATTATGTCTAATCGCAGTCGGGGGGCGGGGGTGGAGGGGGTTGCCAAGTCGCTTCTCGGAACCGTATTTGGGCAACGAAATTTTTTTACCAAAAGAGCATATATTCCTTACTCCTCAAAACCCGGATATTGCCAGTTCGCGCAAGGAAATCGTTGAATGCGGGGTAATTCGAAGCGTGGAGGAGAGGAAGAACTGGACGCTATGGACTGGAGTGAGGGAGATGAATTGAGTGGGATTGACAAGGCGAAGTTGGAATTGGCGATGGATCGTTTTTGGTCGAAGCGTGGAATGCGGAAGGGTGGTGGAGACTTTGATTTCGGTGGCAAGGGGAAGAGGGTTGGAAAGAAGAGGCGCGCGCGGAGGAAGAGGGATGGGCGAGATGGATGACTTGGATGACCGTCCTGAGAGGGAAGACTTGGAGGAGGGTCGAGATGACTGGGCGGATCGGGCGCGTCCGGGTAGAGAGAGGTGTGGTGGATGTGGTATGGAGTGGTCTGTTGGAGATGAGCCGGGATGTGTTTGTCACAAGGCGTTTGAGGAAGAGGAAGGCGATGGGGAGTGAAGGGGAGTGGAGGATGCTGGGTGGGATGTGTTTGTTGTTATGGCAACTGGAGAGTTGGACTGGCGTTGCATACTGGGTGATAGGGAAGTTATGGGAGTGAATGAATTATGAGTGAGGACATGAATTGGAGCCGTGAACTCGTCACGCCTGCCGAGCAAGCGAGGGAGGAGGCGCGACTAAGGAGCGTGGAGAGGTTCGGGAAATGTTGGAGAGATTTCCGTACTTGGTTCCATCACCACGACACGGGAACCTCGCTTGTCCACTCGATCAACTACCATGCGATAAAGAAGAACCGAGAAAAAGTGGAAATGAATTATGAATGAAGTGAAGGAAGGAATGATCAAGCAGAGCATGGGAGACTGGGCGCGCGAGGAGGAAGCGTTTGCGGTGGCCCTTGGTTTGAAGCGTGAGAAGTTGTCCTCCTTGAGAAAGGAACACCTGGAGGAAGGCGAGCATTGGGGGAAGGTGAGCGGACGCATCACCTACCGAGTGGGGGGTGAGGTGAAGATGCGTGGAGTGGTGGCGTTGTTGCTGGGCATTGAGGAGAAGGAGGTTGTGGTTGACGAGGAGATTGGTCGTGAGGAGTTGGAGGACTTGGAGGTATTGAGGGTATTCCCGGTGAATCGGCGCTTGGTGGAGTGTGGTCGAGATAACGGCGAGGTTGTGAGGGTGACTGTCGGGGACAACGTGAATTTTCTGAAGGGGATGGTCTTGAAGGCGCGTCCTCCTTGGGGTAGTGGCAGGTTATGGGTGCTGGTTGGTCGCAGACCGAGGTGGCGGGGGAAGTGGTGAGATGGTATTTGAATCAATGAAATCAACGAAGGGAATGAAATGAGCAGGAGCGTGGGAAGTGGAACGGACAAGGTATTGCGCCAATGGGAGCAAGCGAACGAGCGCAAGGAGATGTCGCAGGAGATTTCCAAGTTCTTCAAGGACAGTTTGGGGCGGAAGAAGTCCGCCGGGAAGAAATCGAAGGCGAAAACAAAATCAAACAAGGGGAAAAAATGAGTGACAACACTAAGGCGGCATGGAGATACGAGGCGAGTTTGCTTCGTGTAATAGACGGAGACACGGTGGATGCGATGATCGACTTGGGTTTTTCGACCCATCGGAAGGTACGCATACGCTTCTACGGGATAAATACACCGGAAACGCGCACCAAGGACGCTGAAGAGAAGAAGGCAGGCAAGAAGGCAACTGCCCGGTTGATCGAGTTATGAGAAAATACGAAATAATTTACGCTGACCCTGCTTGGAAGTATGGAAGCAAAGAGTTGTATGGAGATAAGACTAAAGAAGGTAAAAGAGAAAATAGGTTTAGAAAACTTGAAAGAATGTACGACACAATGAGTTTAAACGACATCAAGAAATTGCCTGTTAAAAATATGATTGGCAAAAATGCAGCTTGTTTCCTATGGGTAACTGATAGCCATTTAAAAGAAGGTATTGAGGTTTTGGAATCTTGGGGTTTTAAGTATAAGACAGTAGCTTTTAATTGGATTAAGAAAACAAATAAAGGAAACACCTATGTTAATTTTGCACCTTGGACTTTAAAAAGCAGTGAAATATGTTTGCTTGGTATGCGTGGCACAATGGGTAAACTAAAAACCGATAATACCGTTAGGCAACTAATTGAAGCTGAAAGGACAAAGCACAGCAGGAAGCCTATGGAAGCGAGAAAAAGAATAGAACGGCTCTTTGCTGATGCAAACAGGATAGAACTTTTTGCAAGAGAAAACCACGAAGGTTGGGATGCTTGGGGCAATGAGGTGAAACATGCACAGACTTTATTTGTCAATGATTGATTTTGAATGGCGAGTGCTTGCCTAGCACCTCCTCTCATGTCTAGACATGGGAACGGCGGGCAAAACAAAAGGAAAAGACCCGCCGCTCCTGAGAGATGAATGATGAGAGAAACGCAACATACCCCGCCATGCGCGGGATTGTCAAGCCGTCACTTAGGTCATCTCGGCATCTGCGAACCTCTTGGCATCTGCGAACTTCTTGGCATCTGCGAGCCTTCAGGCATCTGCGAACCGCGTGGCAGGACGCCGCCCTTCCCTCCCTTTGCCTTGCGTTCCTTTGCCTTGCGTTCCTTTTCGCGTTGCTTTCCAGCTCCAGCCCATCCGTGTAAAAACTTTCCCCCAATGGGAACGTACTTCAGCGACTCTATCTTCTTCCAGCTTTCACCTTGCATTATCTTATAGGTGTCACCAAGCATAGAGCTTGCTACCGAAATCCCAGCAGGCACAGCCAATTGAACCACTCCATGTATTGCGCCCATGACCTTTGACTCGTGTTGCATCCTGCGCCTAAAGTCATAGAATTGGTATCGAGATAAACCCCACGCAGTCGCAAAAGCATCCGTTGCAGCCGCAACGGGACTGAACTCTCTTCCGTTTATAATGTCCTTCACCATATTCGTGCCGAAGGTTGTGCCACCGAAATAAACCATTAGCTTCGTCAAATTCACGCCACCTTCCTTCATCTCTTTAATTCCTGCGGCGCGAGTCTTCGGGTTCCCCGTTTTTTTAGCGCCCCGCCATAGCTTTGACAATACCGTTCGGCGCAAATGGTTGAAGTAGGTCATCTGAAAAGTTTTCAAAGTATAACAAAACCTGCCAAACCCACCAGCCGCAATATATGCCGCTGGCATATTGGATAGGGTTATGGGCTGTATTTTCCCAAGCTCCATCAAAACTGCCGTACGTAAGTTCCAGTTACCCCAGTCCTTGTTTGCCACTGCCTTTACCAAGTCATCGAAGTCATCACCAAAGGCGGCGCCAAAACGCGCCCTGATTTCAGGAGACACCTTATACGTGGTTCTGCCTCCGGGCCATATCTTGACTTTGATCCCTTTTCTTAAATTCAATAGCGTGGCGTTGAGCTTCACCTCCTTCAACATTCCGTCATAGGCGGTGAACCCCGTGTACTTTAAAATTTTCTTCGTACTCTTGGATGCCGCCGCCGCCCATACGTTATCCCCTGCCCCGTCGAACATCTCCATCCCCAAATCACCTAAATTAAATTCCTTTCTCGCATACACGAGGTTTTCCGACGTCGCCTTGTTGTATTTCCCCTTGGTCATCCACCGCATCGCGTCATTGAACACCTTGCCAGTCCTGTCACCAAACATTCTACCAGCAGCCCTTGTTCCCTCGGTCGTCATTATCAGACCCATGTCACCTGTTTGTGTTACGGTACTGCTGAAGTTCCCTATGGTGAGGGCATGGGTCGCCGCCCGCGCAATCTGTACGCCCGGGCCGATCCGCCGCCGACCTCCCGCAAATCTTTTTGCGAACAAATCCCTCACCATGTCTTCCTGTTCAATTGTTATCTTACTTCGAGTTTCAGCCACCTCGGACGACAGGCGGCGCTCCTCCCCCTTCGCCAGCAGCTTGACGTCTTCTCCTATTTGGAATTTATTAAAGAACGTGTCCTCGGTCAGCGTGCGTTTCGTACCATCTGCATACCTTATCACCGTACCTTGCGGCAAAACACGATCAGGGTAACGCAATGAAGTAAGTATGCCGCCCACCGTATCATCCAACTCCCGTGTTCCAACCGTAGGTGGTTTTAACTTACTTCCCTTGGAGAGAGTGTGTCGTGGGGCGCCTAGCAACTTGAGTCGCTCGGTCTTCTCCACCATCGAGTCAATATATCTGCCCCAACCCACAGCGTCCGGTTCATAAAAATGAGCGTGTTCGGGTTTTATTCTCTCCAACTTACGAGCTTTCGTCGGGTCTTGAGACCGCATCCCCGCGTTCAAGTCCTTTAGGGCGGAATTGGCTAATTGTTTGCGTAGCTTCTTGTCAGCCTTGTTAGCCAAGTTAAGTTTGCGTCCCAATACCTGCTTCTCATAACCCCTGACATATTCACCTATGACACTCTCTTTCTCTATGCCCAACGCCTTGCGATAAGCGTCCAGCTTCCCATGCTTGACCCACCTCGTCCCATGATATTCTATTTCACCCAACTCTCCGCCAGCCTTGATGAACGCATCCTTCACGCCATCCTTTATTTTCACCATCGTGTTGAACTGGTCAGTAAATTCACCGCCGTAAGTAATCATGGATCGCCTGTCTTCAGCCAACAATTTCCCCACGCGGGCAACCTCCTCTCTCATTCTTGGGTTTGAGCCAATGTCGTTCCACATGTTACTCATAGCCGCGCGTTTCGCATCATTGATGATACCCTGATTCACGGCTTCGTCCAAAGTCCTGAAGTAAAGATGTCCCTTGTTTTTCAACAGGACGGGTTGACCTCCGGAAATCGTCTCATACCTCATGAGGCGAGTCAAAAGTCGGGGGTGTATCTTCTCCAAGGCGCTGCCAATTTGCTCTACGAGATAATTCGCCCCCTTTTGGCTGGCCCTTGCGCGGCCCGCGTAATCGCGGACACCTAAATTATATCCGCGTATTCTCGCGAACTGGGGATTGAACATGGTGAATCCCCATAGAAACGCAGGCCAAAAATCATATCCCTCGTCTTCCGCTCCCATGCCCACCAAGTTGCCGAAGCCCGCCCTGTACGCCAACTCCCTCGCAACATGGGGAATATTGAATAACTCCCTGTTGGCTATATCAGCGTACCCCTGCTGTACCCAAGGGTTAGTTCCCTCAACTCGCAACCCGCCCTTTATGGGCGTGACGGTGGCTCCCTTTGTTGGCTTTGGCTCCCTTAATTTATCCAATTCCGCTGACGCTTTGCTTGCTTTTTTAAGCTGTGCAGCCATAGCTTTGGGGCCAGCGGTTCCTTTTACTTTTTCCGCTGCCTCTACAAAATACTTAACTTTTTCTTCAAGTTTCTTTATTTTCGCAGCCACTTCACCTTCCGCCGCCCGCGCTGGCGCCTTCGCCGCCTTCGCCGCGACCACCTCTGCTTGCTCCGCCGCCGCCTTCGCCAACGCTATGCGTTGGTTGCTCGTCTCCAACACCTCTTGCGATTCATGAATTATCTTTCTCAGGCGAGCGGCGTCAGCCTTTATCGTTTGTTCATAAACCTCCAAGGGGCGAGACATGCGGGCAACCTGCGCCCGCATCGCGTCCATCACGTCATCGGGAATGTCGTCTATCAATGCCTTGAACTCGCTAGTCCCATGAGATATGACGTCATCCGTCGCCCGTAACGATTCGTCGACGTGTCGTATGCGGAGATTATGACGGGCTTGCCCAGCCACCACGTGATCCACCAAATTCTGCAACTCCAGCTCCTTGCCTGAAGGTCTGCTTATATCTTCCACGAAGCCAGCCCTCGCCTCCGCTTCTTGCCTGCGAGCAACACGCGGCCCCAAGGGCATTTCAGATGTTGACTTAATTGCCAAGCGTTCCGCGTCAATGTCCTTCGCTTTCCGAAATAACGCCAATCCCTCTTCCCTTCTTCCTGCGGTTATAAACGAGCGGGCCTGAGTCCGTAACTCAACTGCCCTGTTTTTCAAAAAATCATGTCTAACCGCATTGTTTTCTATCAACCGACGCATTCTCACGGCTTCGCTGACCCCGCTTCTTTCCGACAACAAAAGCTGCTGTTTTGTCTCTAATCTCGGAACCGTCTTATCCCCCGCCTTTCCCCATGCCCTGCCCACGGTGCGCTCAAACGCCGCAACGTCATCAGGGGTTTTGCTTAAAATCCCAAGCTCCTCCTTTAACGCATCTAGCTTTTCAGTTGCTTTCCTTAATTCAGCCCTACCAGCAAGATGCGTGGGGAACCCCTCCTCTATTCTTTTGTTAAGTTTATGTATCTTCGCATTGATGGCGCCCGCCTTTTCCGAAGGCTTTGGAAGTTTATGCCAACCCGGCGGAGGATTCTTGGGATCAATGATCGCCAGCTCGTTCTTGGAATACGGCAACCTGTCCTCCAAGTAACCAGCAACTTGATGGCGCTTCATCCCAGCCAATTGCCGAACCTTGTCTATGCCTAGATGGAATACTCCTCCTATGAGTATCGCTTCGGCATAAGATAATAACTTGTTTGGCTCCCCCTCGTTGAATATTTGGGAGATAAGGCTATGACCCTCCCAATTATAACCTGTGTTTATTCCTGCCTCCACCAGCGCCATGGAGCCAAGTGAAAGCGTCTTCTGTTTGGCTGACTCTCCGAAAACACGAGTAAGCCCGTGTTTCGCCAGCTTGCTGTAAGCGAAACCATAGGTGGTTAGCATGCCAGCCATTAACCCAATTGGTTTGGCTACCGCAAAGTCTTCGCCCTCCAAGTGGTACAGGGTGCGGGCGGTATTCCGAACCATTTGCTCCTCGTCATCCAAAAGCAATTGTTCCGGAGCTGGCAACGCAGCGCGAACACCTTCCATGATAGACATGGTAAACCTATTCCCCATGTCGTAACTCATTCTCCCTTCGGCGGATAGCTCAAGTGCCATCTTCTGCCGCATGGAAAATGCCCTAGCGGATATTGCCTCAAACTCCTCGCTATTCTTATAGTCGGGGTGACGATCAGCATATAACTCAGCCACGGCAATAAACCTGTCGTCACTCAATTCCCCCCAAGTTATGTCCTTGTTGACCAAAGACTGAAACTCCAATTCGGTTCCATGGTCGTGCAGGGGAGCCATTCGGGGGGGCGTTACCTGTTCGCCCAAAGTATCTAAGTCGGCAAACAAATCACCCGATCCTCCCGCCCCAAGCGCGGGAAGCATCTCCCTGCGTTCGGGCGTTACCATAAACGAGTCCAGCAGAACACCGTATTTCCCCCCAGCCTTTTCGTAAATTGCATCACGAATGCGTTGCTTGTTGGCAGGAGAACCCAGCACGAACGCTCTCTTTACATCCATGTCACTCTGACCCAACGCGGCTTTTAACACGCTCCCCCTTGTTTTCATCAAGGAGTTATATGCTTCAAACCCAGTCAAGTCGCGAGACGCTTCCTGATGGTCTCCAAGAACATCATATACTGTCTTGCGCCGCTCTTCTAAAACTCTAGGCTGACCGCGAGTCGCAGCTTCGGCTTGGCGCCTCTCGTAGTCCTCGCGCATACGTTCCTCCATCGCGCGGATTCGCCTTTCGGCGGCTGGAGAAATTCCATCATCTTTCTCATCCTCTTCCGTTTCGACCATGGCAACGGAAGGAGTATCCACGGAATCAATTTCCCTTTCCTGTGTTTTAGCCATTTCCCTTACAAATCTATCTTGTCAATTGCGTCTTCCACGTCCTCATCAGTGATGCCTCCAGTACCCCTCGTACCCGGTCTTGACGCGCTTGGTAGCCTGATCCTTTCATTCCTGTGATGCCTGTATAGCTTTATCAATTCAGCCCTCTTGCGATCCCTTGACCCCTTGGGGGCATTCTTCATGGCCTCCAAGGTTTTTATTTTAGTTACTTTATAATCTTCACCATCCTCGCCCTGCCATTCAAAGGTAATGGTTCCATCTTCCTGCACCACACCCCGCTCCAGCACTGCGTCCAATAATTCAACGGTAAAGTTTATTTCTTTGTCGTCGGCAAAGAACTCATACCATTCCTTGTCATTGGTCTTGGTGAAGGCGAACTGATTCCCTGTTTCCTCTTGTGCCTCCTTGTGCCATGTCTTTAGCTTACTCAAGGCGGTCGCCTCATCAACTCCCGTTGCTATGGTGTTAAACTTCCAATTGCCATCTGAGTCTTTTGTCCTTTGGAACAACGTGTTGCCTTTTCCTTTCACATACCCGTAATTTGGATCAGGTGTCATCACCGTGTTACCAACCTCATCTGTTACGGCATACTTAATCGGAGTGAACGTTCCTGTTTTCCCACCGCCAATGTCCGACACAATTTCAGCGGTCTCTGCTTCTGTTTTCTTAATGCCTTTTTGTAGTACTTCTTTTTCAATGGGGTGCATTTCTTCCTCATGCTTAAACGCCTGCCTGCTTTTTCTTGTATCCGCACGATGCTTCTCCTTTACTCGGATTATCCCTGCAGGCGTATCCTGAGCCATGAGGTCACTAATGAGCGCTTCGCTACGTTGCAACTTTACCTTATCATCTTGAGTTCTGTCCAACAACTCATTATTAAGATTCATTTGTTCCTGAGTTAGCTTCGCAGTGTCAAGCTGACTACTCAAGGTCAGTTTTTTCATCATGCCACTAGCCAATGCCGCTCTCTGCTTCGAGCTGACGTTCTGATCTTCCAGTTGATTTTCCAAGTTATCATAGTAAACCAACATCGAAGGGTCTTGCTCCTTGCTCTTCTGTGATTTGACAAACTCCAAGGTACTTTTAATCTCACCCAGCTCCACCTCCTGCTCCTGTTTTCGCAGCCCGTACTTCTCGACCTGCTCTCCGATACCCTTGAACGCCTCTCCCCATGCGGCGCCCCCTCGCTCGATCCCGCTGAAGTCAGCGATGGGTACTGTGTATTGTCCTTGAAACGGTGATTGTCCTCTAGCCATTGTTAAGTCTCCAGTTTAAAACATACTTCCTATAAGGCTTCCACCACTCGTCATGGGGGCGGCGGCAATGGAACCTAGCATACCCATCATACCAGCGCCCCGTTGCGCCTTCGCTCCCGCTTGCGCTCCAGCAAGATTCATTTGGTTGGTTTGCTGACCCATCATGTAACTCAAGCCCGCTTCGGGATTGAACACAACGCCCGGCCCAGCGGACAATCCGTATTGCGCTTGCCCAAGACCCTGCTGGGCAATCTGCTGACCAGCCCCGCTCGGTCTGCCTAGTATCGCCATGAACGGGTCTGCCGCCATGGCTCTCGAAGTTCCCAGCACTTGTTGACCATAGCCTCTCGCCTCTCCTCTGCGAGCGCCCTCCATAGCCAAGAGATTCGCGGCATACTGTCTGCCCGTTCCTCTGCGAGCTTCCTCAGCCGCCATCACTTGTCCAGCGAAGCCCCTGCGTTCCTGACGCCTAGCCGCTCTCGCTCTCTCCAATGCCTCCAGTTCGCTGACAGCAGCCAACGGATCGAGCTGGCGTCCCCTAGCTTCCATCGCTTGGCGAGACTCCTGCACCGCCCTGCTACGTTCCCTAGCGGTCAACTCGTCTCCCGCCTGAAGTCCAGTCATCGCTTGCGTTCCCATTTCACCAAGCAATCCGCCGTATCCCAAGTCGCCGCGAGCCAACTCCAAGCCAGCTTGTCCACGCATCGCCCCAAGCAAGGGGTCGTCAAATCTTCCTTGCGCCGCGCCACCCATCTCCTGACCCGCTATGCCAGCCATCCGACCA
>Ga0310345_10006178_pt1 | contig 10479 bp, 9 predicted proteins | sample HC15DNA20500_MG_FD_204667 | JGI IMG/M metagenome (GOLD analysis project Ga0310345, IMG submission 204667) | Marine microbial communities from station ALOHA, North Pacific Subtropical Gyre - HC15-DNA-20-500_MG | ecosystem: Environmental > Aquatic > Marine > Oceanic | place: Pacific Ocean: North... | reverse complement strand
GGTATCGATTCGGGTCGACCCTTCGATATCTCGTGCTTCACTGTCGCTGAGCGCCCATTCTTCAGGTCTGAGTCTAACTTGGTCGTTGAGCTGATGGGAAATGTTCGTGCTGGGTTCAGAAGTGATATAAAGTCGGTCGCAGTTGACACGGGAAGGCGCGCGTGTAATATGTATAGACTAGAGTACCCGGGCCGAGATCAGGATAACATATGCCGAGAGCTGGATTCTTGCGATTCAGAAGTTAGGACTTCGCTTTGGAATGAATACATTGCAACGCCGGAGGGTATAATTAGTGTTAGAGAGGTAGATTCATGAGAATTACAAAACGCCGATTAAGAAGAATCATTCGAGAAGCGGTTTCTGATCTCACTTATGGATCCCAAAGGTATTACACCGATGCGGTCGGAAAGAGACAACTCGTTCCAGCTGGACCTTCGAAATGGCAGCCAGAATCTGAAAAGAGGGCCATGAGTCGTGAAATACCTTATAGGGACGATTATTTTGCTTGGGCTCGAAAAATGGGACACGCGACACCAATGGCCAGTTCTGTGCTAGCTAGCTATGTTATTGACAGCGGTATATCTAACGAAGAGATGATAAAGATTGCTGCACACATATCGATCGACTCACGGGATGTTGAACGAGAAATAAAATTGCAAGGATATAAGTAAGATGAAGATCACAAAGAGACAGCTAAGAAGAATAATCAAAGAAGAGAAATCTAAGCTCATTAGAGAAGAGCAACATGATGATTACGAAGACACCGCTTCTTATTATGAAGACCAAGAAGAAGCAAACCGATCAAGGGTGGAGGATCCCTCTACTACAGCTAACGTAATTTTAGATGAATGGATGACTCAGCTAGAGACTAAGCTTTACGAAAAATATCCAGAAGAAGAAGTAGACGCTTTCGCGGCAGCAGCGATGGAAAGGGTGGGGGATGTCGAGAGATTGCTAGTCAAATTAATAAGCGGCGGCTACCGTGAAGATTACTAATCATCAGCTGAGAAAAATAGTTTGGGAGACTACTCAAGATAAAGATGAAGAAGATGAAGAAGATATTGATGAAGAAGATATATTCTCTAAACGCGGATCAATACGTGCGCACGTCCATTCAACACCAATATCAGATATAAAAGAGAGTGAAACTATGCCGTATAGCAAACCGAAAAAGAGAAAGTGTCGCAAGGCCGATGGTTCTTCCGGGAGCTGGGTTGTTGATAAAGAGTTATCGAGTGGTAAGACCGAGCAGTCGTCCTGCCACGATTCTGAGGACAAGGCATCCGCGTCGATCCGGGCGAGGAAAGCGAACGAAATCGATGTCCCGTACGGTGAAGAGATCAACGAGGACATTGCTCGGATTTTGGTTAAGGATTTTTCTGTTCCAGTTGTGGAACAAGCCGGGCTTGCGTACGATCCAGCTTGCCAGTATGAAGTTGATGTTAACCGCAGGCTAGACACAGCTGGCGTGCGTTCTCCATTCACTCCACCTTCTGAGCATAACTTTTGTATAAAGACAGACACGGCCGGTGGAGATGCGGAATTCAATGCACTGGATTTCGATGGAAATTTAGCAACTTATAATTTAGAACTTAAGGCTGGCTCAGGGAAAAAAAGAGGTGAGAATCCTGGATTTTCACACCCAGCCGGTCAAGATCTGCTTAATGGTTTGTCTGGTTTTAATAATCTACAACACATTTCAAATATTGTAACTAACGATATTGCGCGCAAAACTGGAAATGGTATAATTGTAATTGGCGATTATGATGAAATTCTCCCTGAATCAATAGAAAAAATATCCAAGTATATAGTCGATATGCAGGCAGCTAGTATTAGTTCTCACTTGGGAGCTGCAACTCCTCCCAAGTTAAAACTTCTTAGAGTTTACTATTATTTTGGCAGAACTGGTAGGGCGGAAAAAGAATTAGACATTCCCAAATCTTTCAATCTTAGTAAGCCAGATAGTAGTTTAGTTGGCACGTTCGAGGAGAGTTATTCTAAATCTAATACAAATTATATTCAGATTGAAAATGCGGGTATGTTCTATATGATCAAAGATCCTCTTAACCTTGCTTCTATCGGGGTGCGTAATTTTTCTGGGAATATGAAAACTTCAGCAAGGTTTCGCGTTGAAACTGCCGGAGGAAAAAAATATCATTGGGATGATTTAAATATCAACGCTGTTAAAGATGGAAACCCAGTAACCGTTTCATGTCAGATCAGGACGAAAGATTACTACATTTACGTAAACGAAGATTTAAACGTTTCAAGTAAAACACGGTCTGGATTAGATTTAGACGTACCTGCGGATTTACAAAAGTTCGTCGATTATGTTAAAAAACCCGCTGTACCCCCTGCGCCAGTCGCAGCTGCTTCAGTCCTTCCAGCACAAAGTCTAGAACCCGAACTAAACGCAGAGTCAATCGCTAAGGTTTTTCTAAAAGAAGCGTTATTGTTGGAGACTCAAGGCGATGCTTATGAGCTAGCTTTGGTTAAAGCTATCAATGCTGCGATGACATCCTCTGACGTTTCTGCAGCAAAAAACAAACCACTACACTGGGATCTCAATATCTCAGTGGGAGGAGCCACGGCTAGTGTAGAAGTCAAGCTTGGTAAAGAAGATCAGTTAGGCAAAGTTGCAAAAGCTTCATGGGAACAAAATGCAGGCAATATTCTAGAGTATACAGTGGGAAGTGGCTTCACCAAAAGTGAACCAAAGGCCCTGGGCCAGCGCGGCCCGTGGAAACAGCCAATGACGCCAGACAATGTCTTTATGGCAAAGTTAGCAGTTGAGCAATTATCGACGCCTGAAATCTTGGAAACCATTGATGATCTTTTTAAAAATATGGGTGTTCCAGTAGGGACCCCATTGAATATGAGAAAATCTCTTCAGTCAATGCTGGAAGGTTTAGGCATATCCACTGACAAGGTACCTCTATCTGAAGACCAAAAGAAAGTCAAAGCTATAGAAATGCTTGAAAACAATAATCCCGAAAAGCTCCCCCAGGGATTTTTCGAGGGTCGTGCAGAACATAAGCTTTCCACAGAGGAATTAGGCAAAATTAGGAAAATAGCAAATTCAAAAACTAAAAATCCAATAATCAGACCATCTGATGCCAAGATAAAGAAAAGAAAACAAATTAATGTTATTTCTGCTATAGCTGAAGTTTTAGGTACGCCCGTTGATCTATCTCCGTCCGGTATGCAATTTAGCGGCTCAAAAGATTTTTCAGCCATAATACCCAAGGCGCTCATCAAGACAAAGATGGAAAAAACTAACTATTTAATTATGGGCGACGGTAGCCCCGGAGTTAGCGGTTGGATAGGCGCCACAAACGACCAAGATGTGCTGGGCTTAGAATTAGGTCGTGTCGAATTTCCGAATGCCGATATTGAAGCAAGATTTATCAGTAAATCTAAAATAGGGAAACCTCCGAAACATAGTTTTTCATTCGAAACCCGGGCAGCCGGGGATATCGTTATGCCTGCCAAGGGCAGGTTCAATAGTCCGGAAGAGTTAATAGCAATCTTGCTCAGCAGCAGCTTACTTCAGGCTCAAACTCCAGTACAGCAAGTACAGCCACCAGTAATCCCACAAATTCAGCAGCGATCAGCCACTAACTCTGGATTAGAAAGAGTTATTAAAAATATTGTCAGTGAAATAACGGAAGACTGTGTCGCAGAGTCAGATGCCCGTCTAATCGTTGAAGAGTTAACCGGTGCTGACAAGTCTGACATTAAGCGGATGATCGCGAAAGAGATCGATAGCGCAGCAAACAAGAAGGCGACACGAAAGATCTTTCTAGCTGAGTTCGATCGAGAGTTCAAGAAGATGATTGATTCGAAGCCACTAAAAGATTCTATCAGGTCGGGTGTTGAGTCAGCAATCAAAGACAAAGCGACGAAGAAAGAGATAGCTGAAGTCACTAAGGCTGTCATCAAGAAACTGTACCGGGAACTGAGCTATTCGTCGGTTCACATCGTTGACCGGATCAAGATCTAACTGTGTCTGTCTTGGATTTCAAACACTTAGAGAAACGTGACATCACGTATTTTCACCACCTCAAATTCGCGTGTTCTATCGGGTTAAAGATGCTAGTGTCTTCGGTGTTTTTTTTGATCCACGGTGTAGTCCCGATCATTCAGATGCCGGCCGGTTTGAACCTGAAAAGCATGGCCGACCACCTTCTAGAGAAGAACAGAAGGCAAAAATAATTTTATCTTTCTAATTTTAGTTTTACAATATTTACATGGAATACGCAGTTGTTTTTATCGGTATTTTGGCGATAGGTTGTACTTGCGTTTTGTTTATGACGATAAATGTGCATAGTGCAAAGCTTTCAGAGCTTCAGAAAGCTATAGCTCAGCTACATTTTAAAGTGTTAAGTGTCGAGTCCGATGTTAACGTTGCTAAGAAACAAAGAGTCCAGCCCAGACGTACGAAATATAGTGAACCCCGCGTAAAGAGAGAAGTTGTGTATAAGATTCCGAAAAAGATTACTGGTGATCTGACGATGGAGAATCACGGTAAATCAGCTTGCGTAAAAGCTACTTTTAAAGTAAAGGATGCTGAGTGATGTTGAAAAACCTTAAGCCGTTTTTTATTGAAGATTCTAAGATCCCAATTTGGTTATCCTGCCTTGCTCCAATTAATATCTGGGCGATTAGCTTGGGATTTTGGGTGTGGTGCCGCGGAAAGCTGTCGGAATCAACTCGTCGTCACGAGAGTACACACTTTCAGCAGCAGATCGAATTGCTGTTTGTCGGACAGTGGTTACTGTATTTGCTATTTTGGGTGTGGGGCTTAGTTAAGTATCGTAACGGCAAGAAAGCTTATCGCGAGAATCCGTTTGAGAGAGAAGCGTACCGGAATGAGATAGATTCAGAATATCTATCGTCACGCCCTCGCTATAACTGGATTAGGTACATAAAGGAATAAGATGAAAAATTGGAAACCAGGCATGAGAGTTTATCATTTTCTTCAGATGAATCGCCCGGGCGTCATCACTGAGCTAAAAAGAATCAAGAACGGTGAGTGGCTCACCGCTGGTACTTCTCAAGAGAGGCTTTTAGCGACTGTTCAGCATGACGATGGTGAAGTTTCTAGTTTTTGGGCTTCAGACCTAAGATCAGAAGAATAAATCGTGCAAATTTAGTCTGACTGTGGTATAATAATAATGTAAGGAGGTGGCAGTTATGGCTCCCATTGTTTGCATTTTTGTTTTTGTCTACGGTCTCATTGAGAGAGATTTTTGGTGGGCATTGCTTTCTGCAACTGCAGCTTTTTTCTTCTGTTTTGCTGTGGAATTCTTTTACGCGTGTTGGATGTTCACCGCTCTGATGAACGCTATTTCTAAGCTAGCTGGTCTCTTTTAGTTTTTTCTGTAAAAAAAACACTTATCATATAAGATCTAATTGATTATTATTATCAAGGGTCTTGCATGAAAATTCAACTATTTGATGATGACAACGGTGCGGTTGAGTACATCTCTCACATGGGCAGTGATTTATCTGTTGTAAATGCTGCCAGAGTATCGTTTGGGGTGGAAAAAGAAGAAGCAGATGAAAAAGACATCAAGCTTATCAACTACCTTATGGTTCATAATCATACTAGTCCTTTTGAACACTGCGCTGTTACAATGCGTTTTACTGTTCCTCTTTTTATAAGATCACAACATCATAGGCATCGGACGTGGGCTTACAATGAGATTAGTCGTAGGTATACCTCAATTGATCTGAATTTTTATGAACCTTCAGAATTTAGAACCCAGCACAGATCAAACAGACAGGCTAGCAATGAAGAGTTAGTTAATCCAGAGTTGGGATCTTCTTACAGGGGTTTAGTACCATCATCCCCGTATACAGCTTGCAACGCTATTAGAGATCACCACAACCGCTCTGTAAAACTGTACAATCAGCTAATGGAAAGCGGTGTTTGTAGGGAACAAGCTCGCGGTGTGTTACCGCAAAACTTGTATACTCAGTACTATGGTACGGTTAATTTACACAATCTTCTTAAATTTGTCTCTTTGAGATCTCACGAAGGTGCGCAATGGGAAATTCAGCAAGTTGCAAAAGCATGTTTAGAAATTGCAGAAAAACATTTTCCTCACTCAGTGGAGGCATATAAAAAACACAAGAGCGATTTATGATCAGATGTTTATTATTTATTTTTCTAATATCCTTAGTTGTTTCCTGCGAAGATAAGACAGTTAGCAGCAGAAACGCCGGCGGTCAAGATCAGGCACCCACCTTAAATTTAATCGATATGACTGGCGGGCATGAGCCAGATGTTCCGATACTGGACTGGACACCTCCGCCACCACCCGAACCGGATATGTCACCGGAAGAGCGATGCGCTCTAACTTCCGTATTAGAAGTCCAGAGTTACTGCCGCTGTTATCCAGACTGCTGCCAGACACAGCGGTGGTACTGTCCTCCGAATCCTAGACAAACGATAGAAGCGATGCAAGTTATCGTTGAAGTTTGCGGAGAAGATAGAGTTCCCTGCGAATTCGGAGTTGACGACGGTTGTCCCCCACCTGAGATCATTTCTAGAAGCGAGTGCTACGTAGCGCACGAGTGCCCTCCAGGATCCACTGGCGAGTTTCTGCATTGGTTCGAGTGCCAGCTTGACGACGGTCGGTTGGGAAGGCAGCAAGTCCTGTGTGACAAGGGGAGGTTGATCCACGGTCCGTGCCGCCCTTGCGATGATGAGATCTGTGACGGTGAAGACAACGATTGCGACAACATAGTGGATGAGGGAAGGTTTCCGTGCCAGACTGAGTGTGGCGAGGGCTGGGGTTTCTGTGTTGAGGGTCAGGTCGTTGACTGTACCGCGAACACTCCGGTGGAAGAAGTCTGTAACTTTGAAGACGATGACTGTGATGGTATGGTAGATGAGGGACAGAGAAATGCGTGCAACTTGTGTGGCATACTGCCCCCAGATGACTGTGATGCGGTCGATAACGACTGCGATGGTATGGTAGATGAAGAGCTAATCAGAGAATGTGTGACACCCTGTGAACGCGGATTTGAGACTTGCGATAACGGAAACTGGATATCTTGTACAGCTCGTCAGCCCGTTGATGAGATGTGCGACGGCCTAGACAATGATTGTGATGCACAGATCGATGAGCAGCTTGAGTGTTTGTGTACTATACAAGATGTCGGGACGTTGATGCCATGTTCAGAACCACCGTTGAGATGCGGTCAGGGTTTTAAGACGTGTGAGTGTGCGACACCGAACTGCGAAGAATTCAGGATGACTGATTGCTTAGCTCTGTGTAACTGGGTTGTTCAACCACCAAACGCCCCGCCGTGCGATCCGTTCGTCGGTATGCCATTGGCGACCGAAGAGTGCAATAATTTCGATGAAGACTGTGACGCCCTGATAGACGAGGGTTTGCAGCAAGCTTGTTATACTGGAGAACCGGATACCTTATTTGTCGGTGTCTGTGTCCCGGGAGAAGTTATCTGTCGGGCTGGCGTCTGGGGTAACGAGCGTGACGCTAATTTTGAACCAGGATACTGCTTGGGAGAAGTGACGCCCAGCCCTGAGATCTGTAATGGAGCCGATGACGATTGCGACGGTGAAGTTGATTATGGCGAAGAGATCAGGGACACCGATGTTCTCTTCATAATTGACTGGTCGGGATCGATGGATGATGAGATAGTTGCTGTGCTGACCGCATTGAACAGGTTTGCGCAGCATTTTGCAGCCGAAGATCCACTTCAATGGGGATTAGTAGTTGGACCGAAAAAATTTCCAGCTAGCCTTGACGAGTTGTTAGTGTTAGTTTCGGATATAGCTCCGTTTAACCAGTTTTTAGCAGCTTTTGCTGCCCTAGGTAACGCAGGTATGGATACTGGGAATGAGATGCTGCTTGATGCTCTTTATTTTGCATTAAGCAATATCTCTGTGAACGCAAACGTTGATATTGCTGCAGCGGAGTGGTTGTTTAACACGGGTTCTATTCCGGAGAAAGAAAATTTCATTATTAACTGGAGAGAGAATGCAGATAGGATTATTATCGTTTTTTCTGATGAAGAAGAGCAATCTTTCTTAAACCCAAGGATCACATCTCAGCAAGTACAAGATGCTGCTACGGGTGCTCTCAACGCAAAAGTGTATACGTTTTCAACAGGCGCTTTTAATGATTGGCCCGATATCGCTAGGGCTGGTAACGGAAGAAATTTTCCGTTATCTTCAAATGCGGTTAATATGTATAATGATCTGATGTCTATAATCGATGAAGCTTGCTTGCCCCGTGCAGAACAGGGCGCCATGCTGGACCAGGCACAGTATATGCCAGTTGCGTTGTATAACGCACATTATGATTATGTGACGATGGAGTGCCTTTAGCCGTGTGAGATTTTATGCGTATTAAATTATTTCCGATATTTCTTTTGTTATTTGTTGCTTGCGAAGATAAGACAGCCTCCAATTCTCCGATAGCAAGAGACGCTAATAACGCTGAAGCTGGTTTAGTTTTACAAGATGTCAGTGTTCCCGATGCTGTTCCTGATGTTAGAATTATCAGGAACTGGGACGCAGAACCGCCAGTTATTGATGCAGATATTGATGCTGCTCCACCGCAAATATGCGAGAGATCTGGTCTAAGAGAAGCGTGCCAGATAGAGGGTCTTTTGGGTCCGTGCGCTGAGGGAGAGAGAATTTGTAATTTAACTAGCTGGTCTGAATGCCACCCAGTTAACTTTTCTCGTGCTGAGGTCTGTGATGAGCTAGACAACGATTGTGATGGTCAGCTGAACGAAGCACCTCACGATTTGAACGAAAATCAAGCAGCTCCTCAAAGCCCGATTTTATCTAGGAGCTGTTACACTGGTCCACTCGGATCTTCGAAAGAGGGTACTTGTGCCCCGGGAATATCAGTGTGTATGGAGATGAGAAGAGATACTGATGCCGGTGTAGAAACTTATTATGAGTATGGTACTTGTGAGCAGCAGATATTACCGGTTGAAGAGATCTGTGATTCGTTTGATAATGACTGTGATGGTACTACAGATGAGGGTGTCTTAAACATATGCAGTGAGTGCGGCCCAGATCCCATTGAAGTCTGTGACGGTGGACATTTTGACGAAGACTGTGACGGCTTGATTGATGAAAACTTGCTAAATGTTTGTGGTGAGTGCGGCGATGATCCTATTGAAGTTTGTGATGGGGTCGATAACGATTGTGACGAAAATGTAGATGAGGAGTTGTTAAATGATTGTGGGGAATGTGGTGATTTGCCTCGTGAGTTGTGTGATTTTGTGGACAACGATTGTGATGGAAGTATAGACGAAGATTTTGCTGAAGAGATCTGTGCGTGTGATCATCCGGATTACGTTCCCCAACCAGAGATTTGTAACGGGGCTGATGAAGATTGTGATGGGTTTGTTGATGAGGGTTTCGGTGGCGGACCATTGTCGAAACTATGTTCTACAGATCTGATGACGAATGAAGTGATAACTTATGATCGACGAGAAGACGGACCGCAGTACGTTGCCGGTGAGTGTCGGTTAGGTGCGGCTTTTTGTGAGTCGCGACGTGACGCTATGGGTGTCTTAGAGTACGGTTATTTCGATTGCCAGCAAGAAGTTAGGCCTGGGATTGAGCGGTGTAATGACATCGATGATGATTGCGACGGTGATGTTGATGAAGATTTTATGCAGGGTCGAGTCGCTGTCATGATGGTTGTTGATGTGTCTGGGTCTATGGATCAGAGAGAGTTGCAAGCTGCGTTCGATGCTACCCGAAACTCAGTTCAAAGACTGTTCGATGATGGCATAAATGATGTGTGTTACATGCTAGCGGTTGTCGGTAACGATAACATGCCTGATCCGTACCTGTTTTATCCTGGTGATACGTGCGTCCCGGGTATTGAAGATCCACCAGTGGTACCAATTGAAGACATGGCTAATGCGGTTAACACTCTGAGGTTGAATCTGTTAGCGGGAACTATTAATCAAGGTGGTGCCACTGAGAATACACTAGACGCTATCGGTCGGTTCCTTACAGATGATCTGATTGACTGGGATCAAGATGGTGTTCCAGAAAATATTCTGTGGAGCACTAACCGTCCTGCTGCTCAGATTCAGGGAATTGAAGATGCGTGGGATGTGGATCTTAGCCAGTACACGCATCGTGTCGTTGTGGTGATCGGTGATGAACCGGCCATGGGAGCTGAGTGGGGCAACCACGATGCTGCCCGTGCGATGGCTTGGGCTAACGGTATGGTTTTTATAATCGGAACGCCACAAAACGTTTGGAGCTATCAACCCTTGATAGATTTCGGGGCTGTTCATTCCGAAGGGTTGGCTGGTTTCGGTGCAGCAAACGTTCAGCAGATTACTGACGCTGTTACAGAAGCGATTGAAGAAGCGGCTTGCATCAACCGGAGGCAAGAAGAAGAGGAAGAAGAGGAAGAAGAAGAGGGAGCTTCAAGATTTCTTGAGAATCGCTACATGTTTGCA
>Ga0310345_10006177_pt1 | contig 10481 bp, 5 predicted proteins | sample HC15DNA20500_MG_FD_204667 | JGI IMG/M metagenome (GOLD analysis project Ga0310345, IMG submission 204667) | Marine microbial communities from station ALOHA, North Pacific Subtropical Gyre - HC15-DNA-20-500_MG | ecosystem: Environmental > Aquatic > Marine > Oceanic | place: Pacific Ocean: North... | reverse complement strand
GGTGCACAACGCTTCCCATTCGCCTGGTGACGTGGTGCTGATCGCAACCCACTCATCGTCGCCATCGCAGGGATAGACGCCGTGTGGAGAGATTTCGGGGTCATCGTTGCCTATCTGCTTCGATGATGTCTGACCCGACTGGTGATCGATCAACGGTCCCGGCATGGTCGACAACAACGACTCCACCATCGAGAAATCGATATGCGCACCCTGACCGGTGCGGGCCCGTTGCCGAAGTGTTGCTCCGATAGCGAACGCCATCTTCAGGCCGCATAACGGATCGGCCCAGGCCCAACCAACCCGGGGGGACGTGTTCGGGTATCCGTTGAGTGAGGCAAAACCGGTGTAGCACTGGATGAGTGTTCCGTAGGCGACGCGGCCCGCATCCGGCCCGGTACGCCCCAAACCGGATGCTGATAACAGAATGATGTCGGGCCGTATCTCGTTGAGAGATTCATAGCCAAGCCCGAGCCGATCCAACACTCCGGTAGCGAAGTTCTCCACCACCACATCGCATTCAGCGACCAGCCGGTGTGCTATTTCAAGCGCTTCCGGTTGTTTCAGGTTCAGGGTGATGGCGCGCTTGGATTTGCCTAAGATTGCGTGTAATGCGGACGCACGTCCGGGATCTGCTCGGCCGCTTGTTTCGACCTTGATGACATCCGCTCCGAGGGCCGCCAGATAACGGGTGCAGGTCGGTCCGGCGATCACCCAGCTCAGATCCAACACCCGGACACCTGACAGCCCCCCATTGGGGGGGATTATCCCGGGCGGTCTGGCGGAAGCCGCAGTAGATCTTATATTCGATGATCGGCGCACCGTGTAGGGAACACCAGGTCGACGGAGCGGGCCAGCGGTCGGGTGTTCGAATTCGGTGAAGAACCCCCGGTGCAGGAGTTGTGGAGATTCGAGAAGATCGCCCGGCGTAGCCAGTGGAAACGACGGCACGTGCGCGTCCTGTGCCGTTTCGTAGATCCACTGTTTGGGGTGGCTGGCGCTCCACTCGGTGATCAGCGGGTGAAGCTCGCTCCAGTTCCTGGCACGATCGGCCTTCGTGCCGAATCGCTCCTCTGTGCCCCAGTCCGGCTCCCCCATCACACCGAGCCACGCCTGCCACTGCCGATCTTCACGGGGGGATATCGCAACGAAACCGTCAGACGCGGGGATGATGCTGACGGTCGAACCATTTCCGTCTCCATCGCGACGGCGCTGCTGAGATGGCTCTCCATATGCCGGCGCCGCCAGTTCACGGACGGCCATGCACGCCAGTGCTTCCTGCGTTGATACATCGATCAACCCACCGCCATAGGGACGCTCTCCGGCGAGGGCAAGCATCGCTGCGCACGCCGCAGTGGTGCCTGCCACGAATGCCGACTGATCGCCGGCAGCCCTCACAGGAGGTTCGGCCTTCGGGTCTTCGACCTGTCCGATGAGAAGGCGACCCATGCCTGAGGCGTGGAATGAGACGAGATCGCCGCCGGTGAATTCGGCGTCGGGACCTGTCAGTCCAAATGGGGTGATTGATACGATCAATACATCCGAGTTGTCTGACCGTATTTTGTCGATCAAACCCTGGGTCACTGATGCTCCAGAGGGCGTTCTGTCCACGATCACGAGGTCAGCGGCACTCAGAAATCTATCGAACGCGGCAGGATTTCCCGTGCGTTGCTTACCGTCGTTAACTGCAATCCAGACGTTGCCGTCTTCAGCGCCAGCGGATAGCCGGGTCACCTTTGCCCCTGCTTCGACAAACGACTGACCGCACACCGCCCCTGCCAGGCCGAGGCCTAGTTCAACGACCCGTAATCCGGCAAGGAGGTCCAACGATGCCGCTCCCTTCGATTGTTCTGGCGATTGTTTTGGGCTCATGTTGATTCCGAGGTGGTGTGAATTCGATTTGTACTTGCCAGAGGCCCGGGGATGCTACAACTTAGCTGGTCCAATCGCGAGGGCGATCCAGATAAATACGGGCAAATTGAGCCAAACACGGCCTCTCGCTGGTAAAGTTGCGGCACGAAATATCGGGCGGCGTGCGATGCAGCCGCCTACGACCGAAGATCAGAAGATCAACAGTTGGAAAGTGGATAGCGAATGGCGAACGGTAACGATCCTTTCGGCGCCCGGGCGACTCTTCAGACCCGGTCCGGTGAAGTCATTTACTACCGACTGTCGGCCCTTAAAGAACAGGGTCTCGTTGATGTAGACAAACTCCCGTTCAGCATCCGCATCCTGCTGGAAAACGCGTTGCGACAGGCGGACGGCGGAGTGGCGGACCGTTCAGACGTCGAGACGGTCGCATCCTGGACGTCATCTTCTACCCCCGCCAAAGAAATCCCTTACCTTCCGGGACGGGTCGTCCTTCAGGACTTCACCGGGATTCCGACGGTCGTTGACCTGGCGTCAATGCGTGACACAGTCGCCGAGTCAGGTGGTGACCCGTCGATCGTCAACCCGATCATCCGTACCGATCTCGTGATCGACCACTCGGTACAGGTCGACTACTTCGCAAGCGAAGGCGCTCTCGCGATGAACATCGAGCGCGAATTTGAGCGAAACCGGGAGCGTTACCTGTTGCTCCGGTGGGCGCAACGGGCGTTCGACAACTTCCGGGTCGTACCCCCGGGAACGGGCATCGTCCATCAGGTGAACCTTGAATATCTGTCGCCATCGGTTCTGACCCAGGACGGCGAACACGGACGTGTTGCCTACCCCGACACCTGCATCGGCACAGACTCCCACACGACGATGGTCGATGGCCTTGGCGTGCTCGCATGGGGTGTCGGCGGGATCGAGGCAGAGGCGGTGATGCTTGGACAGCCGTACTACATGCTGGTCCCGGAGGTCGTCGGAGTCAGGTTGACCGGCTCGCTGCCGGAAGGCACGACGGCCACCGACCTTGTGCTTACCGTGACCGAGATGCTTCGAGCGCACGGCGTCGTAGAGAAACTGGTCGAGTTCTTCGGGCCCGGCCTGGCGAGTCTGCCGGTAGCTGACCGCGCAACGATATCGAACATGTCGCCTGAGTACGGCGCAACCGCGGGTTTCTTCCCGGTAGACGAACAGACACTTCGATACCTGCGGCTGACGAACCGTGGCGAGGAGGCAGACCTCGCAAGTACCTATTACCGTGCGCAAGGTTTGTTCTACACAACCGAAACGCCAGACCCCGAGTACACGTCGACGGTTGAACTTGATCTCAGAACTATCGAGCCCAGCCTGGCGGGACCGCGACGCCCGCAGGATCGAGTCACTTTGAGTGGCGTGGAAGAGAACTTCTTTGATGCGTTCCCGGAGGGTGAGCGTCCGGGAGAGACCGGATTGGCTGCCCCGTTCAGGAACGGTGTTTCGATCGATATGGAAGGCGAGCAGGTGGAGGTAGGTGACGCCGCAGTCGCCATCGCCGCCATTACCAGCTGCACGAACACCTCGAATCCGTACGTGATGGTCGGCGCCGGACTTCTGGCCCGAAAAGCACTGGCGAAGGGTCTACGGAGCAAGCCCTGGGTCAAGACCAGTTTGGCTCCGGGCTCCAAAGTGGTGACCGGATACCTGGATTCCCTGGACCTGACCAAAGACCTGAATGGGCTTGGCTTCCACACCGTCGGTTACGGCTGCACGTCGTGCATCGGCAACTCCGGTCCGCTCCCGGCGCCTGTAGCACAGGCGATCGATGACAACGACCTCACCGTGGCCGGTGTTCTGAGCGGCAACCGTAACTTTGAAGGCCGTATCCACCCGCAATTGAAAGCCAACTACCTGGCATCTCCGATGCTGGTCGTGGGCTATGCGCTTGCCGGACGAGTCGATGTAGACCTCGTTCGAGACCCGCTTGGAACCGATGAAGACGGCAACGAGGTGTACTTAAAGGACATCTGGCCGTCCCAGTCGGAGATCGCAGACGCAGTGGACAGCGGAGTGACGGCGGACCAGTTCGCCGCGGGGTTCTCCGGCGTGTTCGAGGGCTCGGACGAATGGAAGGCACTACCGGTACCTGAAGGCGTCCGGTTTGCTTGGGACCCAGGATCTTCGTACGCACAGCGTGTGCCGTTCTTTGACGGCATGCCTGCGGATGCTCCACCCGTCGAGAACATCTCTGGAGCGCGTGTGCTGCTGAGGCTTGGCGATAGCGTGACGACAGACCACATATCGCCGGCAGGGGCTATCCCCCCAACTGCTCCGTCCGGACAGCTACTGCTTGGCGATGACATTCCGCGAAGGGAATTCAACACCTACGGCGCGCGTCGAGGCAATCACAACGTACTTGTGCGCGGCACATTTGGGAATATCCGATTACGGAACCAGATGACGCCGGGGCGTGAAGGCGACTGGGCCCTTCATTTGCCGCACGGCGAAGAGATGCGGGTGTTTGAGGCCGCGACGAAGTACGCCGAAGAGGGCGTGCCGTTGATCGTTCTTGGCGGTAAAGAGTATGGAACGGGCAGCTCTCGAGACTGGGCGGCCAAAGGCCCGTCTCTGCTGGGCGTGCGCGCCGTCATCGTCGAGAGCTACGAACGAATTCACCGCAGCAACCTGATTGGGATGGGGGTACTGCCGATCACGTTCATGCCCGGCGACGGTGCTGACTCGTTGGGCCTGACCGGACGTGAGACGTTTGCAATCAGCGGGCTGGACGGTGAGTTTGAGCCACGCCAGACGGTGCATGTGAGCGCGAGGGCCGATGACGGAAAGGTTACGGAATTTGACGCCATACTGCGTATTGACACGGGTATCGAGTGGGACTACTACCGCCACGGCGGCGTGCTCCACTACGTCCTGAGGCGAATGGCGGGCGAGGTGGGGTAGGGCTGCGCACGATCACACCGTAGGAGCGTATGGGAATACGCCCTCCAGTCGTGCTAACGGGGTTGGCTCGTACAGAAGGCGCTTAGCCCCGCCGTTGTCAGCGTCCTGCGGCTCTCGAAGAATCGGGTTCGCCCAAGAGCGCGCTCGGCCTTTGCCGATTTTCAATTGACAACTCCCTCACCCCTTGAACCATCTGGCCTCTCCCACCGGGAGAGGGGGCAAGCAATTACGCCGACCGTGATGAGGCCACGCGTGAATACCCGCCTAACGCGACCCCAACGCCGCTCGCAATGCAGACTCCAATTCCGGGTGGATGAACTCGTACCCAGACTCCAGTAGCCGAGTCGGGCGAACATCCTGATCCGTGAGAATCAGTTCACGGCCCATCTCGCCAAACACCAGCTTTGCTATTGGTCCCGGCATCCAGCCAAGCGCCGGGCGTCCTACGGCCGCTGAGAGGGCTCGGGCGAACTCCCGGTTGGTCACTGAATTGGGCGACGTAACGTTTACCGGACCGGAAAGTTCGGACGTGTCCATCGAATGCAGGATCGCTCCGACAACGTCGTCGCTGGCGACCCAGCTGATGTGCTGCTTGCCGTTACCGACCCGGCCGCCCAGCCCAATTCGTGCCATAGGAAGCTGGCGGGTTATCAGCGCATCATTGCGATCAACAATTACACCGAATCTCGTGTTCACGACCCTGATGCCAGCTTCCGAGGCCGGTTCGCATGCGGCCTCCCACCGGACCGCCACGTCAGCGAGGAACCCATCCCCCGGCTCGGATTCCTCGTCAACTTGCTCCCCGGGACGACTTCCGTAATACCCGACGGCGGAGGCGCAAATCAATACGCTCGGTGGTTGCTCCAACCGGGCCAGACACTCCGCCAGAAGGCGTGTCCCGTCCACTCGACTGGCACGTATGCGCTCTTTTTTTGCATCACCCCATCGCCAGCTGGCGATCGGCTCGCCGGCGAGATGGATCACTGTATCGTGGCCCTCAAGGATGTCTTGGTCTACATGCCCCGAAACTGGATCCCACCTGGCCTCATCGTCGGTCCGGGCCGCAACACGACGTACGAGACGCGTCACATCGTCCCCCCGCGCCCGCAAGGCAAACGACACGGCGCTTCCCACCAGCCCGGTCGCGCCGCTTACTGCAACCCTTAATGCCATCCTGTACTCCTGATGAATGCCATGTTCGACACCATATATCCGTTAAGTTGACTCGATTGTGCCTAAATACGCTAGATTCCGGTTGCATAATTGCGAACGGACTTAACAAATTTGATCACAAGATTATTCCGAGAGGCCATCAGGATTCGATGACCGAACAAACAATCCTCGTCGAACGCGACGGCCCGGTCGCAACGATTGTTCTGAATCGTCCGGACAAGATGAACGCCATTTCGCTGGAGATGTGGAAAGAGATATCGGCGCAGATCGATGAACTCCAGCGCGATGAAAGTGTGCGAGTGGTCGTGTTCCGAGGTGAGGGTGGACGGGCATTCTCTGCGGGCGCGGATATCGGCGATTTCGAGAAGAGCAGGCATGACTCACGATCTGCGATCGGATACGCAGAAGTGTTTGAAGGCGCGCTTGAGAAGATTGCATCGCTGACCGTGCCCACGATCTCGATGATCGAGGGAGTGTGCGTTGGCGGCGGGCTAGAGCTTGCGACATGCACGGATATTCGGATAGCGGCCAAAGGATCTCGTTTCGGCGTCCCGGTGGCACGTATCGGAGTGGTTGCTGGGTTCAAGGAGATGCGTAGACTCGCAGCGATCGCTGGCCCGGCAAACGCCGCGTATGTCGTGTTGAGCGGGGAAATCCTGAGTCACGATGCAGCGCTGGCGATGGGGCTGCTGACGCGTGTGGTTGAGAAGGAAGAGTTGGCTGATGATGTGTACGGACTTGCTACGCACATGGCATCGTTGTCCCCTGTGTCCCATGCTGCACACAAAGAGATTCTCGAAACCTTGCTCGCTAACCCGTCTCTGGCCGGTGTGGACGTAGACGCCCCGAACGGACCGCAGTTCCGATCGTTTGACTCTGAAGATTTCAGAATCGGCACAGATGCATTCGTAAACAAGACCAAGCCTGAGTTCACGGGCCGATAGACCCTGATGAACGCCAGCGAAACTTCGCGACTACGCATCGGCATTTACGCCGATGACCTCACCGGCGCCCTGGATGCCGCTGCGCCGCTCGCCGCCGCCGGAATGTCTACCTACGTTTCGGTGTTTGGCATCGTTCCCGACGACGACGCTCGAACCCACCGGGTCCTGTCGTTGAATGTGGACACACGCGATGGGGATCGCTTTCCTGTGTTCGATAAGGCGGCAAGGGCCGTCCAAGAGTTGAGAGCGGCGGGGTTCAGGCTGCTGGTCAACAAGATCGATTCCACGCTGAGGGGGCACGCCGGGATGGAAGCGCGGGCCGGGTTGTCCCAGGAGCCGTCAGATCCGCGCGACATCGGTAAGACGGGAGCATGGTCCGGGCCACGACTGGCGTTGGTAGCGCCGTCATTCCCGGCCATGGGTCGGATCGTCAGCGGCGGACAGGTGCTTGTGAATGGCGTTCCGCTGGCCGAGACCGAAGTAGGGCGTGACCCGCTGACTCCGGTGACCTCAAGCGATATCGCGGAACTCGTCGAGTTGAACACGGGGATCCGGCCCACCGTCCTTTCGCTGGATGACGTTCGTGCGGATGGCAGCCTGTACGGCAGGATTGCCGAACTATCAGGTCGACCCCCGGTATTAGCGGTCTGCGACGCCGAGACCGATGAAGATCTGAGATTGATTGCCGCCGCATTTGTTGAGGCGAATGGGAAAGTAATCCTCTCGGGCTCTGCGGGTGTTACAAACGCGCTGGCCGAAATATTGTCCGATGAGTCACAGGATCCGCCCAAGTCTGCCAGCAATACAGGGGACCGCACGGCACCGTCACTCATCGTCTCCGGCAGCCAGCGGACCGTGACTGGACATCAACTGAAGCTAGTGTCGGATGACCGGCCTGTCGAATGGCTTCAGATCGATCCAGTGGCGCTGTTGGACGAGGATTTGTCCCGAGAAACCCGGGACAACGCCATCGGCACAGTGGTGAGCGCCCTGGAAGACGGGAAACATGCCGCCGTGTCGTTGTTCCAGGTGGACCTGACTGGCGATGGCGACATCCCGACTAAGCTGGTGAGAGAGCTCGGCGCCATCTGCTACAGGGTTGCACGGCGTACACGCCCCGGCGCGCTTGTGATAATTGGCGGAGACACAGCGCAGGCGGCGCTCAGGGCCGTGGGCGCCGCTGGTGTCGTGATGCACGACCAGCCATTCCCCGGTATTCCCGCCGGTACCGTGGACGGCGGATTGCTTGACGGTGTCCGTGTCGTTACAAAAGCCGGAGCGTTTGGGGCCCAGGAAATACTGGTCGATGTAATCGACTATCTGACCTGAAGACGCCCGGAAAACGGGTCAAGAAACGTTCAAAAATGATCGCAGTAGAAAGATGTGTCACAGAGTGAGCAAGCCTATCCTCGCCATCACGCTCGGAGACCCGGGAGGAGTCGGTCCAGAAGTCACCGTGAAGGCGTTTCCGCACGAGGCTGGGTTGGACCGATCAATCCCGCTCGTCGTAGGCGACGTGAGGATTGTGGCGGACGCTGTGGCAAGGTGGGCGCCCGGATGGAGCGTTGCCGCGATAGAGGGACCTGAAGAAGCAGCCGCGGTCGGCAATCAGATCATTCCGGTGATAGATCTGCCGAACTGCGATCCCGCACTGGTCAAGATCGGTGAAGTAGACCCCTACAGCGGCAATGCAGCGTACGAGTACGTCGTTCACACGGCAAAGCTGGCGATGGATCGACGCATATCCGCAATTGTGACGGCGCCCTTGAACAAGGAGTCCATGCGACTTGCTGGCCACATGTACGACGGCCACACGGGACTTCTGGGAGAGCTAACGGGCGCGAAGAAGTACTTCATGGTGCTTGGGTCCGACGTGCTCAGGGTTATCCACGTCAGCACCCACGTAACACTTGAAGAAGCCGTGAAACGGGTCAAGACTGATCGTATTTTGGACACTATTCGCGCCGGTTACGAACACCTGAAGCAGATGGGGTTTGAGAACCCACGGATCGCCGTGGCTGGCCTGAACCCGCATGCCGGTGATGGCGGTCAGTTCGGTTTCGAAGAGGCGCAGGAGGTCGCTCCGGCCGTTGAGCAGGCACGTGCAGCAGGGATCGATGCCACAGGCCCGATATCACCGGACGCCGTGTTCAGGATGGCCATCGATGGCCATTACGACATCGTCGTCGTGCTGTACCACGATCAGGGCCACATACCAGTGAAGCTGGTGGCATTTGAAGAGGGCGTCAACGTGACGGTCGGGTTGCCGATCATCAGGACGTCCGTCGACCACGGCACGGGATTCGACATAGCGGGGCAGGGCGTCGCGAGCGAGGTCAACATGATCTCGGCGTTGGACTACGCCTACAAGATGGCAGTCGGAGACCGCGGCAGGTAGCGCACGGCCTCCGGTCGAGTAACTACGCTAGTGCTTCCCGTGCGGCTTCCATCCTGATCTTCAGGAATAGCCCGAGAGCAATAAGCAGCAGGATGCCACCCACAATCGAGCTGGCCATCGGCAACCGAGGGGATAAAGAGAGGGTCCCGTGCCGAAAGCGCGTGTTTCTTTGGGATAGCATCGCGGGAAACGACCGAAAGTAACTATTTATTCGTGTAATCGTGCATCGATGGGCGAAAAGGACGTTTGATCGACAGGCCGTCGACCCCGTCCGCACCCAGGGATATTCCCAATCATGAGAAGGCCCTCAGGTTAGATTTCGCCATCTCGCTACTGGTCACGAATTCCAGCAATGCGGAATTACCGTCCTCGGTTGCCTTCCTCGCACGTTCTAACGCGGGTCCAACGTCTTTCGGGTCGTCCACCCGCTCACTCCATCCGCCCATCGCACGCGCCATATCGGCGTAACGCCCGTAGAGTGCACGCGACCCGAATCGGTTGTTGGACAGTTCCATGTGGGGGACTTCAACTGCCATGTCGTCGTTGTTCAGGACGATGGTGCAGATCGGGATGTTGGAGCGCACCGCAGTTTCGAAGTCGAGGCCGGTCATACCGAATGCGGCGTCTCCCATGAAGTTGACGCAGAATTTCTCAGGCTTCGCTAGCTTCGCTCCCATGATCAGACCGAGACCGGTGCCGAGTCCGTGTGACTTGCCCCAGCCGAGGTAACTTCGGGGGCCGTCAGACCGGTAGAAGGGCATGATCTGCATACGGGGGCTGCCGGAGTCGTGGGTGACGATGGCGTCGGACGGATCGACCCGGCTCATGAACTCGCCGAGGACCCTGTACGGGGTGATAGGGGACTCGCTTGATGTGAGTTTTGACTCCCACTCTCCGTACCACGCCGACCGGAGTGCGGAGATGCGATCGGCGGTGTCCGGCGTTTCGCGCTGCCGGGTCGAAAGCAACTCTTTGCAGGCGTCGATCATCTGGCGCAGCACGATCCGGGCGTTGCCGAGCAACGGGTGATCTGCGATGTAGTCCTTGTGGAGGTCTATCGGGTCGTTCGTCGCGTGGATCATGATCTTGCCGGACGGATATGGTGTCACCATGCCCTGGATGGTGAAACTTGTGCCGATGCCAAACAGGACATCAGATTCCCG
>Ga0310345_10006176_pt1 | contig 10485 bp, 19 predicted proteins | sample HC15DNA20500_MG_FD_204667 | JGI IMG/M metagenome (GOLD analysis project Ga0310345, IMG submission 204667) | Marine microbial communities from station ALOHA, North Pacific Subtropical Gyre - HC15-DNA-20-500_MG | ecosystem: Environmental > Aquatic > Marine > Oceanic | place: Pacific Ocean: North... | reverse complement strand
TTTTCGTCTCTCCGAGCCTTCCAACCCGGCGAGCCAACTTACGATTAACGAGTCCATACGGTTCTCCATTGCCGTTATACCCCTTCCACAACTCCGGCAGGATTTCGTCGTAGGTGTCGGCATAAATACTGTTATTGCTGTGCGACCTCCAGGCGGGAACGGTTCCCGTCGCCCAGTTCTTGGCTCGGAGGAAGAGAACGTCATCGGGGTCACCGATGGCGATCTCAGCAGAGCGTCGTGCCGAGCCGGACACCACAACCCGCCCAATTATGTTACATATATCTAGAACATCAACAGACCGCAACTTCTTGCCTTCTCGACCCTGCATCACTGCGCAAATGTCGGCAATTCCGTCGATCAGAGCACCGGGTCCTGAGGCGGTACCACCAAACGTCTTGAGTTCCGCTCCTGACTCCCGGATCAGGATCGTTGAGTAGGTGAAGGACTTGCCGGTGTCGAAGAATGACTTGAGCGTGGAGTGCAGCAGCCGGCTCCATCCCTGGCGTGAATCCGGCACAATAATGTCGGCGTCGTTGGTGCGCTCGTGGATAATTGTCACCCCCGGCTTCACCTTGGGGAGTTCGTGGATCTTGGCCCGCTCCACGGAAAATCCGACGCCGCCACCCAACATGAGCATGTCGAACACAAACTCGAAGTCTTCCACCGTCTCGATGTTGACGAAGTAGCAATTGTTGAGACTCGCTCCACCCATGTTCTGAACAAGAGGTGTGCCCAACTGCCAGAGCCCACGACCGGCAAACGAACAACGCAGATTGAACATGTGATCGAACAGAAGTTCGGCATCAGCCTGGGTGTACGGCACACCGATTTCGATGGCGCCATTGATTACCCGCTGAAGAGTCTCCGGCCACAGTTCGGTTCGGTCGTCGCCGTTCTTGCGACTGTACGTCCTGAGGAAAACGATTTCCCCCAACCCTCCAAAGCCCCAAGGTGGTGTCTGTGTCTTGTACGTTTCAATGAAATCATCTGTGATTAGGGGCATTGACCTGCAATCTTCAACTCGGTAGGGCGGGCGGCTAAGAAACCGGACGGGCGACCTCTACCGATTGTAGACCACAGGAGAATACAGAAAGCGTCAAACCAAGCCGAGTTTTTTGGCTTCCTCGTAGGGGATCGACGACCCGGCCCGATGCTTAAGAATCTTGGTGGTACGACCCGGGGTGATCTGTTTTTCTTCCCAAATCTCGTTCTCCACATACACCATCTGGACTTGCTTCATCGAGTCTGGACTGTCATGCCAGCCGACAAGAGAGTCGGGAGATTCCAAATCACCGGCACAGTCGCCGGTCGGATGGCCGCAGACCGGACATTGCTCACGGTCGGCATGGAGAATGTAGCCTTCGGTAAGGCCGCCATGCATTAAAGAAGTGCGTGCCTGAAACCCGCCGTCAGGTGTTGGGGTAATGTTCACCTAACGATTGTAGTTCAATTTCCCCTACTGTCGAAGAAGGTGAAGATCAGGATGATTGTCGCAAGGACTATGGAACCACCGATTATCCAAAGGACGGCATGCTCGTATTCTGACATGGGTTATACCTTGCTTACTTCTTTGCCTTCTTGTCTTTTAGTTGTTTTTCCATTCGCAGATATTCGGCCTGCCTGGCCTTTTTCCATTCCCCAAGAGTAAGGGTATCGTGTCGTATCGCGTTGATGTTTGCCATCGTTAGGAAAAGGACTGTCCGCAGCCGCAGGAGCGCTGGGCGTTCGGATTGTCGATGGAGAATCCAGCGTCAGTCAAGCCGTCTTTGTAGAGAAGAGTGGCTCCCTCCAACAGCATGGCACTGGACGGATCAAGAACCACTCGTACTTCACCGAAGGCATGCTCGATGTCGTCATCGGCCCTATCGGTATCGAAATACATTTCGTAACTAAACCCCGAGCAGCCACCAGGCCGTACCGCAACCCGCAGTGCAAGGTTCGGCTCGTTTTCCCTAACGATCAACTCATGGACCTTGCTGTTGGCTTCATCGGTAAGAGTAATCATGGGTTACACCTCTCCACCAGTATACGGCTCCCTTAGCGCTGCCTTCTCTTCTTCTGTCTTGGCCTGGTATTCGTCTTCTGTCAGATTATGCCAACCGATACACATCCCAGTTGGCGATCGACCACAGATACAGCCGGGCATTAGGACTCCATTTCCTCTATGTAATCAGCGGCTCCTGAGTTCTCCTGCTGCAACTTCACGAGTTCTCGTGCCATCTCCGTAGCATCCATCCCCTCGGTCCTCTTCTTAGACATCCATGATGGGTGTCCAGTTCCACCGTTCAGATAGTTCACCCTTGCCGCTGCTTCATCAGGAGTGTCCCATGCCGATTCAGGGAAAAACTGAATATACGGACGGCCGTCATGACTGTACTTAGTCAGGTAATAGCCTGTTTCCCAAGTAGGTTCGTTTAGGCTGGCCTTAACGTAAATGTACATATTATTCTCCACTGTTCCAGGTGGCATCAAGCGCACCAATCATTCCATCCAGCCGTAAGAACTCAACTGCCGCAGAGAGGCGGAAGTGATACTTGCCGGCAGTTCCCTGTGGGTAGCGTTCTTCTAGCAGGATGATCGTCTCGTAAAAGGGCCATCCCTCGTATTGGGCCGTAAATAGGTCATACCCGGGCGGGAGAGGGGAGGATGTCGCTTGTAAGGGGGCCAGGGTAGTAGTTGCAGGCGTTTCGAATTCGGGTGCCGGTTCTGCTGGGGCCTGCGTAGTAGTGGTCGCAGGCGGGACGAGCGTGGTTGTCGTGTCTACAACGGCCTGCGTTGTTGTGGTTGGCGGGATCGCTTCTTGATCGGTTGTCGGACCCGAGGTGGTCACCGCCGGAACTGTTGTAGTCGTAGTACTCGTCGTGGTAGTTGCTGGCAGCGGAGCAGTTGTGCAACCAGCCTCCCAAAAGCGCTCGTTGGGCAAGTGCGTGAAGCGGTACTCCCAATACGGATCAAGGTAGTGACGCGAGGTGCCGTTGTGGTCTATCGCCCATTCCCGAATAATTCCGGCTTCGATCAGCAGTGGTGAGGGTGTACCAGCAATGATGATTCCAGCGTCTGTGATCGTCAGGCTGTTGATGTCTAACCCGTCGGGAATGAGAGCATTGACGCGCTGTTCGATCTCTACCGCGCCCATGCGGGTGTAGCCGGTTGCCGCGTCACAGACGACGGCGGGACTCCGAGTTTCAATCGCATAGTCCGGCGGGTGCGGCTGCGGCAAGATCGGTGCGGCTTGCCAGACACCAGTCATCCCCAACCGGCACTGATGATGCCAGTTCGTGTAACCGGCCAGCCCTGGCCGTTCACTCCACCACGGATCGTCATACCGGAGGATTACACCCGACTGGTAGTCGATGTACCAGACGCGTTCGTCTACCGACCGGGTGTCTTCCGGGTCACAGGGCGCGTACACCATGTCGTGGTCGGCACCAGCAGGACTGGCGGTTAGAACAGCGCCAACAACGACTATGACAACGACTGCCGCTAGCAAAGCCTTACTCACGTCACGCCCCTCTCTGGATTATTCACACAAGTCTAGACAGTTTGTTACGAGATTGCAACGCCCGAAGAGTGGGTCGGCAGACCCGCCGGCTCGCCTTTAAAACGGTCGTCGGACCAGAAGTGGGCCGGCAGGCCTACCTATCTCCCCCCGCGACTTGGTTACGGATGCAAACGCTGCGCCACCGACAGGTAGGAGAGTAAAAGGAGCAAGGGATGGCGCCGAACCTCCAAGCGCGCCGCCACCCCCTACTCGAAACGGCCCCCACCGGGGGGACGCAATGGGGATTTTGTCTTTTCCCGGTGGGGGCAGATCGTCTAAGCAGCCTTGGCCTGACGTGCATCCAGCACGCCGGTCTCGACTGCTCCGGACTTCACCAAGTCCGCCAGAGAAGCGTTGTAGAGATCCCGGAGAATCTCCTTGCCTACAATCCGTAGACACGACTGCTGGCGATGGCCGGGAGTCCACTCGGGACGAGCGACCTTGTAATGCTCCTGCTTGGTGTCGTACACGTTGCGGTACGGGGAGAACTTCCGAGGCTTCCCGGTTGAGGTAATCCCACCGTTCAGACGCTTGCAGTTCTCCGCCATGAGGTAGACAAGACTCTTGGCCCGGGGATTCCCCAAGGCAAGGGCTGTTGCCTGATCGATGCCGACCTCGCGCTTGCGCGTGGGATCACCGTGTCCGGTGTAGGCCCAAAGGTCTGACACGCGACGCACGAATGGATCGTCGGAAACAAGGACCCTCTTGTCCTCCCCCTCATCCTCGTCGCCCTCTTCCCAGTGCGAAGGGAAAGCCACGATCGGGTGACCGATCTCGCCCAGCAAACGAGCAACCGTCCGATCACCAATGCCGGGCGTCTCAAGCCAAGTGCCGACGAAGGGACCAACGATGGCCCTCATCTGCGAGTCGAGCAACTTTCCTGCGAAAGTCTCGGCCTTTACCAGTAGTTCGTATGTGCCTTCCTCGAGAGAATCCATGGGGAGAATGTTCCCATCCTCGTCCACGGGATTACCCCTGTAGTAACTCGCACACATCTTCCGGAAGGCTGCGGTATCACGCTTCGGCGCGTCCTCGCCCATTGTGTCCAACAGAGAGGCATAGCAGCGATTCTCGATCCGGATGCGGGTCTGCTGCATGTCAAAATGCGTCCGGGCTGTGTCCCGAAGTTCGCCGTACTGTTCCTTGATTTCAGCCTGCATTGGCAGGTTAATTAGCCCAATATCCATGGTTTATATACCTCCATGAGTTGGTTGTCGTTGGGATTGAGCCCGGCGGTCAATCATAGGGTGACGCGAAGGCAACGGCCGGGTGAGAAAGGTATTACTCGGGGGGAGCCTCGAGAGTGAAGTCACTCAACAGCGCCAGATGGCTGTCGATTTCCTCGACATCGTCGAGGCAGGCAGCCCCCGAGGTATCGAACACGTTGAGAATGATCTTGGCCTCGTCCACGTTCTGCGACCACTTGGCCTCGTGAGCCTTGGCGTGGAGAAGGTAGGACTCCCAAACCTCGCGGGGGGCAGACCCACGGGTATAGGAGATCTTGACACCCAGGGTCACGGTGAAGGCCTTGTCGTCGAAAGGCTGAGCCAACCAGTCCCGGCTCAGAAGCCCGGGCACAAGGATCGGCCGAGGCTGTCCATCGAGCCCCTGATAGTCTGCGGAGATGCTGGCACCGCTGGCGTCCCGGCGGGCGCTGTCTTCGGCCTCACGACGGGCTTCGGCTTCAACGGAATCACGAATGGCACACCGGATCTCGGCAACCCTTACGGCAAGACCAGAGCCCTCGGACAAGAACGCGATGACTTCTGCCTTGGTAGGCATGGAGGCGGCATGATCGAGGATCGCCTGAACGACCTGCTCTGTCGGCTCACGGTTTCCGCTCAGTTCCAGACGGTCGAAAATGAACTGCCGAATGGACGGGCGGGTAATGGTGGTAGGCACGATGTATCTCCAAGCAGATAGAGGTTATGGGAATGTGCCCTACTTAGTCTACGGAGGCCAAATGAAAAACCTCCTTCTGAGAGGGGGAAATGCGTGACACCCGTCACACCCCGCTTGACCGTCACAAACAAGAGGACTACCCTGCGCCCATGCCTTCCCTAAACGACGCCAGACTCGCCATATTGAACCACATCGTGGAATTCTTCATGGTGTTTACCCCCATCGACGATGCGAACGACGAGGAAATCGATGCGCTTGTCGAGGAAGCCTCGGAGCAGGCAGACCTACTTATGCAGTCCATGGGACTAGAGATCACCGAGTCAACCGCCGATGGAAAGATCCGCGCATGTCTCATCCTGGCCGACGTTGAAACCTTCATCGAGGCAGTCCTTGACCAAAAGTTTGTCGAAAACGTAGAAGTTTAAGATAAACTATTTACCGTGACCGTCACCAACCTGCGCCTGCGGGTGCTCTCCGGCATCCTTCTGTCCTTTATATGGATCGCAGCCAACGTCGCCTTCGGCACCACTGCCGCAGCAGAAAACGCTTCCACATTCTCCGAAGCATTTCGCTTTCGGGCCCATTCCAGTCCGTCACCCATCGAAGTTGCGCCCGAAACCACTCTGCCCCCGCCGGAAAACACAATCCCCATTGCGTCCCCGGTGGAGGCCGTTACTAGTGAAGCCATACCAGTCCCGTCACCCAGTCATCTCTCGCTTCACGACTCCCGACGCTATACACAGGCGATGATCGCCTTCCAAAGAGTGATAGCAACCCCCGAAAAATCTGAATACGCCAACTCCATGACCGGCCAACAGTACCGATATTTTGAACGAAGTCAGGATGTCACCGCCCTCCAAATGGAATTAGGCATGCGATCCGTTGACGGTGTCTACGGGCCGCAGACACGCAAGGCCCACATCGAAGCACTCGGTGGTCCGACTGCCGTCCTCTACCGGAACTACCCGGAGTTCGGGCAGACGCCGACGCCGTGTTCACACGGCTGTGAGCCGGGCGACGGACACTACGAACTCCCCACCTTGGGAGAACTGATCAACGAATACTTCCTCCCAGAAGACAGGGTGCTGGCTCGCATGATTGCCTTTTGCGAATCATCCGGTCAGACCCATCACACCGGTTCAGAAGTAGTGTCGGTCGCCCTCGCTGTTGGCTGGTTCCAGCATCTAGCGAAGTATTGGCAGGAACGCTCCACAAGAGCAGGCTTCGAACATTACGACCCGTTTAACGGGCGAGCCAACGTCGGAGTCGCAGCGTGGCTGTTCTACAGCAGTGGAGTACATCATTGGAATCCCAGTAAAGCCTGCTGGGGAAAGACCTAAGGCCTGTAGTCAAATAGAACTCTCCCGGGTGCTACTGTGGCTACATGATTCCAGTCACAGGCAAGAACGTTGACCTCTCACTGCTCCACCCGCGCTTCGTTAAACGACTAGAGGCTTTCTTCGCTGACCCTCAGATCATTGGCAGAGTGAAGATCAGCAGCGCGTGTCGCACCTACGCCAAGCAGGCGTACTTCTACAAGAAGTACAAGAACGGAACCGGCAACCTCGCTGCCAACCCAGACCGCCGCTTCGGTGCCGGTGGCTGGTGGAGAGGAAGTTGGCACATGACCCAGGACGACGGATTTTGCTATGCGGTCGATATGCACATGGTCAGCAACAAGATTGCGAAATGGGAAGTCAACAACATCGCCGAACGCTACGGCGTCGTCCCCACCATCAAAGCCCGCGAGTGGTGGCATCACCAACCCCGGGATGCCGAAGGCTGGTTCGATGCTCCGGCAGTCAAAGAATCCAAGGACGACAAGGTCGAAATAAAACCCGACTTTTTGGGCATCCTCGCCTACATCGCTGACTGCGCGGCACAGGTGGCAGCCGAACCGCTGTCGAGAAAGCGCAAGTCACGCGGCCCCATCGTCAGCACTCTCCAAGAGCGCATCATCGCGCTTGGCTTCTTTGGGACAATGAAGAACACCGGCGTGTTCTCATGGCGTTGCCACTGGGCAATCAAGAAGTTCCAGAGGATGGAAGGACTAGCCAGGGACGGCTGCGTTGGTCCTGAGACTTGGGAGCATTTGTGGAATCCGGAGTTCGTGTAGACGAGTGCCCGTTCTGTGAGATCGCAGGACTGGAGAGCGGATGGGAACCCAAGGGTGCCGGGGTCACTATCGGTCGATCATCAGCGGCATTCCCTGACAACTTCCCGGTCACACCCGGTCACATGCTGGTTGTCCCACGGCGCCATGTCTTCACTGTGCTCCAATTGGACAGAGACGAACAATCCGACCTGTGGTCAATGGTCAATCTGGTCGCAGACCACCTTCGAAGTGCGGGGGTTACCGACATGAACATCGGAACGAACGTTGGGGCTTTCAGCGGTCAAACCGTTGAGCACGCCCATGTTCACGTCATTCCACGAAGAGAGGGAGATACGAGGGACCCCCGTGGGGGCGTTCGATGGGTAATCCCCGAGAAGGCTCGCTATCAGGCGATGCCCAACTTTCCGGCATGAAGAAACACAAGCAACAGCGCAAAGTTAATCAGGCTCAGAAGCGAGCCGAGTACCAGAGGAAAAAAGGCAGGCGGGCGTTGAAGAAGATCGCCAAGGAGCGAGAAGCGCAGCCGACCAAACGGACTTCCTATCCGACCATGAAGTTCTAACCAAGACAGGAAGGGGATTCAAACTCCTGGATGTTGATTCCGTTCGCCACCAGCCCCCCGCAAATCTCCACCTGCTCCTCCTCATCTAGTTGCTCGCAGTCCTCAGTAAGAGATCCAGAGATCACCGAAAGGATCGGCGCGTCGTGCAACACATGCTCCGTTCCCTTAGAATAAGCCGACTGGTCACCCCAGACGACATGTTTCCCCAAGAGGGTGTCGTATGGGGTGCTCATCAGCATCACCTCGGAAACGCCGTTTCGGTTAATCGAAATATGAGATGAAGTAATACACTCAGATACCTTCGCGTCTTTCGCTATGAACGCTTCCGTCAAAGCACGACCCTTTAGTTCCCATGGTTCTTTCGACATGAACCCCTCGGCAACAAAAGTGATTGAATCACACCAATAAATAGAACGCATCACACTGCAAGCAAAATTGACCTTGGGGAGACGTTCCTCTACTGACACCTGCATGTCGGCATGAGAAAACGCCATGATCACCGACAGGACACTTTCCCGCCATCCGAAGAACATGAAGGGGAGATCCTCACCAATACCGAACTCCTCAACGGCGTTCTGTTTGGCCAATTGAGTACTTGTGATAGCCAGCGCGAGTTTCGCATAAATGTCTGTGTAGATGTCCACGCGCTTGAGATTACTTCAAGTAACCCTCAGCGGCGGGAAGCCCGACTAACATAGAGTCATGGCACAAAAGAAACCAGCCGCCAAAAAGAGCGGCACGAAAAAGCCTACTGAGAAGCGGGCTCGGAACAAGGACGGAACGTACAAGGGTGACGACAAGTCAACCCCGGACGTGAACGAAGCCTACGAACAGCCGAAGGCGGGAACCAAGGCGACAACCAAGCCTCGCAACCCCGCGGCTAAACAACGAGAGGCAACCGCCCCCAAGAAGGCCCCAGCAAAGAAAAAGCCGGTGGCCAAAAAGAAGGAGCCCACCTACGCTCCAAAAGTGAAAGCCACTTCTCCAACTCGTCCAAAAGCAAAAACACCACCCCCAACCCCGGTGGCAGACATGCTCACAAAGGACATCAAGCCGGCAGAAACCATGCCGCCCACACTCAGCCGCTACACGCCACCAATCAAGAAGAAATCACGGCCGGCTCGAATTTGGAGTTGGCTCGTCGGAGAGTAAGAAGGGCCACATGCCAAAACCTCCCAAACGAATCATCGCTGAAGCCGCAAAACTCCTCGGCATCGACCCGGACAACCTCAGCGAAGAAGAAGCCCGCAAAGCCCTACAACGCTCAACCATGGGCACCGAAAACGGGCGCATACGCCGAGCAACCGACCAAGTCAAAAAGCAAGACTGAAACAGATATATACTAGACACACACAGCAACACCCTGGATTAAATAAACCAAGCACACCAGCCGACCCAGGAAAATCCGTCATGGCCACTACCGCCTCACTCCTCCAAACCTACCTCGTCGACCTCACACACGCCTCCCAAGAAAAAGGCGACGAACACACCACCCAAACCACCACCGTCATCTCCTCCTGCATCGAAATCCTCCTCCAAGCCGACGACTACGTCGAATACGGATTCCCAATCGACGGCGACGAAATCGCCAAAATGGCCCACCGGCACTCTTCAAAACAACTTCAACGATCACTACGCAAGTACACCCTCATCTGGACAGGCATAACACTAGCCCTCGCCATATGGATGCTAACCATAGGACTCTCACTATGACCACCACCATCAGCGCCGCCATCACCACACGCGCCATCAAAGGCAAAGAAACATACGAAGCACAATACGACGGAATACGCACAGTCAACCTATACAAAATAGAAATACTAAACGGCCTACAAGAAATACGCACCCACCTCACCGCAGACAAAGTCAAAACACTCACAGGATGGGCAGGACTAGCCGAAAAAATGGAAGAACTCATCGACCACCACACAAGCCCACTACTCAAAGAACTCAAAACAACATGACCATCATCCCCCTCAAAAACCTCTTCTTCGGAGCCATCTTCGCCATCAGCGCCAGCATCACCGCCGGAGGCCTCATCGGAGACTGGTGGGCCATCGCCCTCCTACTCCCAGCCGGCGCCATCCTCGGATGGAAAATAGGAGAACGAGTTTAAACAAACCAAAACAAGGGGAATAAAAAATGTCGTTCACTCCCCCCCACGCAGCGCGAGTCGGCGCGAAAGGCAGCCCCGCCATGGCGCAAATAACACCCCTATCGCAATCCCATTCGCAATGCCATTTAGAAATGCCACCACTTAGCCATTCGACTGTGTAGGATACGCAACCGCATGCACCACTTGCCCCTTGCTGTGCTGTTTCCTATCCCTTGCGCTCAGTGCTCATGAGAGCCGCACACAGCGCC
>Ga0310345_10006173_pt1 | contig 10488 bp, 9 predicted proteins | sample HC15DNA20500_MG_FD_204667 | JGI IMG/M metagenome (GOLD analysis project Ga0310345, IMG submission 204667) | Marine microbial communities from station ALOHA, North Pacific Subtropical Gyre - HC15-DNA-20-500_MG | ecosystem: Environmental > Aquatic > Marine > Oceanic | place: Pacific Ocean: North... | reverse complement strand
CAATGGTTATCATCAAGCGGCCTTGTTCTGGATGCAGGAGCCGCACTGCCACGGTTAAGCCCTAGTTGATTCAAGTAACCAAACCCACTGATGTCACTCGCCCTGTTAGCACTGCGAAGGACGTTTATGTTGTTCTGGTTTGTGCCGAATGAGGGAGGCGCACCATTGTTCCTGCCAAGCAAGCCACTTATCCCTGAATAGGCTGCGCCGAATCCTCCCGCCATACCCACACCAAACATGGCCGTATTAAACAGGCCGGATGCTACTGGGCTGGGCGCTGCTACCTGCTTGGCCGCTAGCGTGTCCCTCTGGTATTGCAGGTTGCGCTCACTTGTCTGGTGGGCAACACGCTGTTGCGGGGAGAAGAACATGCTGCTTGGTCGCATGGTTTCAACAGTGGCCGTTGAGCGCTGGGTCTTGAACCAGCTCATGGCTGCATCCAATCCGCGCTGGGTCACGTCAAGGCTGGTCAACCCAAGGTCACGCAGCTCTAGGTTCCTTGCAAATTTACTGAGTGCGCCCACCCCTGTGCTAATGCCACGCGCTGCTGCCCTGTCTGCAATCTGTGACGCCACGTCGCCGGGCACCTTGCCACTCAGCATGTCGCCAATGACACGTTCACCTCCGCTAACCATTGCATCATAATGAGGCATGGCGGCACGCAGGCTCTCAAGCAATATGTCCTGTGAAGCCTTGGTCTCCCTTCTTGCCAGCTCGGATGCCTTGGGCAACGCCTTGAGGTTGGCATCTATACCTGCCGTTTGTTGCTTGTCGATGCTGACCGGGGCGAACTCCGGCACCTTGAGCTTCTTACCGAATATTTGGCTGAGTAATCCCATAGCTTAAATCAGGTTATCGACGCCCCCACCCCAGACAGTTGCGCTGGCCATCTTAGGCACGGCAGTTGCGCCGTCTCCAATGTGGTGCATCAGTTGTTCATTTAACATTTGTATAGCCTTCCCCTCTGCGAATGCTGCCTCGTCAATGATGTTGTTCTCCTCCTTGCGGATTGCAGTAACCATCATCTTCAACGCAGGCAGGTTGCTGATATAGAGCCAGTCGATATCATTCTTTGCAGGAAGATAACGCAACTTGCCCACCACCACCACATCTGTAGCCTTGGTAATGCCGGGAATTATTGAGCGCCTGTAGACAGGGGTAGTCTCAAGCGGTTCATACTCAGCTATCAGGCGCTGGGTTGTCAGGGTGGTGTCATACTCGTACACGGTGACGTTGCCTTGAGTCACTGGCTTCTGCACCCCTGCCACGGTACTGAACAGGCTGACTGAGTCCACATATCCACTGGCTAGGGTTATGTATTCACCGTCATAATAGGTGCCACCTTCCTGTGACCTGATCCACTTCCCGTCCTCATCATAGCCTTGGAAGAGGAGCTTCTCCCCAACGTCTGCACTCACGGTGCTATAGACCCGGAGACGCTTGTCTATCCCCTTGAGGTCTGAGAATGTGACTGCCTCTGCCCGGTCAACGAGCTGCCGTCCGAGCGAGCTGCTTGAGTCAACCAAGCCGGGGCCGCTTTCCAAGAACTCAAACCATTCATTCCTGATAATTCCGGGCAACTCATCAATGGACAATGACTCAATGGTCTCCAGTTGGCGGGGCCATGTAATCATGCCGTCGTCAGTGGACACCTTGTAACGCGCATAGGTGTCAACCCACTTGCCCTTGTACATCAATCGCTCCTGTGCCTCATTGATGTAATCGATTACCCTGCTATCAGTTGATGCCAGAGACAGCACCTTGCTTATGGTGGGCCTTGCGTCTGCTAGTGTAAGTTTCATTTTGCTCGAATGATAAAGTTGGTCGCTATGAATGGAGGCATATTTTCATGTGCGCCGCCGCCTCCGGTTGAGCCAGTCGCACTGATGGTGCCTGAAGTTCCTGTGCCCTCTACTGAGTCAGGCGTTCCCTGAAGGTATGCCCATACCGATGCGAGTGTGTGCGTGTGAGCTGGTATCTCCTCCGTTGTAAGTGTGACTGTTTCCTTGCCGCCGCTGGCATTCAAGGCACGGGCAGAGCGGTCACTGTCAGGGGAGGTGGCTGAGTAACCCACAGGGACACGGCTACGAAGGTCAGGCAGTTTATAGGTCGTGCCGCTAACCGTGCCGTAGGTGTCGTCAAGCAGCGTGGCCAAGGCCGCATATGTGCCTGAGTCAAAGGTTCCACCGTCGCAGAGCAGCCAGTTTGTCGGTGCTGCTGCCACGCCGTACATGATGATTGAGCCTACTGGCGGGGCAGAGTTGGGTAATGTAGTTATGTCAGCAGCCATTGGCACGCCCTCCCATGCCGTGGTTGTGCCATTCCACCAATGCCAGCCTAGCGGGGCACATGAGCTGCCGTCCTGCTTGAACCACAGCTTGTTCCTGTCACCCTGCGGAGGCTCTCCGTCGCCTGCCGTAAATGAAGCTGCATTACCATCCACTGTTGCGGACATTGTGACTACAAACGCATCAAGCGTTGCGTCCATGCTTTCATGGCAGAAGCCGGGCGGCAGGTCGGTGTTGGTGATGTTGATGCTGATTGTATCAGCTATGTTGCTGCAATTCGTGTTAGCCATACTTACTGATTGGTTGCGTTGTTTACCCCGCTCAAGCAATCACATGCAATTGCCTTGGCGGTACTGTCTATATCCACATCTGCATAGGGTTCTTCCTGTGTTTCACGGGCATTCAGCCTGAACAGTTTTATTCTTGCATGACCTACCCACTTTATCCTTGCAGAAAATTCCCATCCGTAATTGAAAGTCTTACCCGCTCCGGGTTCCTCGGTGTCTGGTGGCCTGCCGATTCGCATGCGTGGCCTGTATTGATGCTGGTAATCCACAAAGCTCTGGCAGTCCTCAGATTGGTACTCCGCAATCACATGCCAGTTCTGCCACTCAACCCAGCATGGGTACTGGTCAGGGTGGAAATCAATATGGAAATCAACACGGCCACCACTCACCTTGTCCACCCACAGGTCAGCACTCTCCAGTATCTTGGCCGATCCAATCTGCTCGAAGTCGAAGCTCGGAGTCTCCAGCTCACTGGTTACCTTCTCGTGCACCTCAGTCAGGTCAGCCGCATAGTCAATGTCATATACATTGCTGTCATCACTGCGGAGCAGCTCCCACAATTCAGTCTCATCATCCTCGTTCCGAACAAAGCAGATGCAGCGCTCCTCCCCATTAAACTTTCCGGTCAGGATTTGGAGGAACTCGAACTGGTGCTGTTCGCCGCTGCGAGTCACGTCCAGAGTCCAGAAGCCATCATAGGCTGCGGGGGATTTCTGGCCCATGCCACTGATCAAGTCGAAGTCAAGGCTGACCAGACCCTTGTAGGCTACCCCCTTGTCAGTGACCTCATTGGGCATGGCCGTGACTAGGTAGCGGTTGTCAAAGTATACACCGCTGGTGTACGGCAACCACTTGGCCTCGTCGTACTTGAGGATTCTATGCATCTCGCGACTGATGGGAGTGTTCCCCGGCCCGGCACTGAACTCACGTACTGCACTGATGACTGAGCGAATGCCGTCCTGTGAACGGGTGTACACGTCGCCATTAACCAGATCGGTACTGAAGTGGGAGGCGCTCCCGTTGTTCACCAGCAACACCTTCTGCACAGGGTCACGAAGCCAGAACCAGTCATACCTGTCAGGGGGAACAGTGACGGCAGTTACCACGTCATTGGTCATCACCATTAGCTCGCCCTGTCCCAGCGCAGTGTTTGGAGCAGCAACGAACTGCATGGATGTGATCGGGCTTGACCCTACCGCAACAGAAAATGCCCCGCCACCTGCAAGGTAGGTGTTCTCCGTGAACTTGAGCACCCCGTTATCTCCCCCAAGGATGTCGCCTGCAATGAAGTCCCTGCCCTTGGCAACCCATAAGCGCCCGTTACCATACGCCATAGGGCCAGTGCCAATCGGCACCTCGTAGTGAGGTGAATTAGGGAGACTATAGCGACTGCTGCTGTTGTTCCAAATGAAGGGTGCCGTCACCCCGTCCTGTATGATCAGGTAATCCTCAGCTTGCTCAAAGTAGACACGCTCCTTGTCTGTGTCCATTGAGTTTGAGTTGGTGATATCACTTACTGTCCACTCAGTGCCGGAGGATGGCGGGGCCAACTGATACACATTGCCATACACCTGACATACAACATAGCCACTACCCTTGTTGTAGTAGCTGGCACCCTGAAACCTGTTGCTGGTCATGGTGCTGGCCGGGGTGGACGATGCAGATGCCAGCGGAATGCGCCTGAAGGTGGGCCGGGTTGTTGCGTATCCACCACGGAAAGTCACGTTGCCTGCGTAGGCGCACTGGTTCCTGTTCAGCATTGAAGGCGAGCGTCCGCTATCCATCCCTCCCTCAATAGAGGTAATACCGTCTACCATCCTGCCTTTGTCGCGTATTGCCACCTGTTTCCCCTTGGTTCTGGTTAAGTTTTGATTAGTTGTTTCAACGCCAAGAACGGACTCATGTTGTCATGAGAACCGCCTGAGCCGTAGTTGTCTATGGTTATGCCAGTGGCTCCAGAGGTCACTGAACCGCCAGCAGTTGCGTTGCTGGTGCCGGGAGCGGCATTGCCAGTGTTGCTTCCACCGCCGCTGTTCGTGCTGTCAGAGCCTGTGCTGACACTCGACAAGGCGGAACTGAAAGTTCCAGCGTTACCAAAGCTCCCAGTGTTAAAGCTGTAGGTCGTTAGTCCGCCATGCGTATGGCTACTGGTGCTGTGGGAGTGGCTGTCCACGGAGTGACTATGGCTGCTCCCGCTAAAGCCGTGACTGTGTGAGTCATTGCTGACGCCGTGGCTATGGGTTGGAATGTTGGCCGCTGCAAGCGTCACAGCCTCCACTCCACCTGTGTCTCCCTGCTCACGGTCAGTCATGCCTGTGCCTCCATCGCCCAAGCCTATCGCCGCCCTTCCCCTCAAGTCAGGCAACAGGCTGCCACCTGAGCCACCCCTGCCGTAAAGGCCGCCCAGCACCGCCTCCAGAGCAGTGTAGGTTGCCCCCAGCTCTGACCCGTCGCACTCAAGCCAGCCGCCATCAGGCAGCGCTGCCCCACTAAAGGTGATGATCGTTCCAGTCGGGGTAGCTCCACCTGTGGTGAGGTCAGCAATAACCACCTCATCCTCGCCATGCGTCTGCCCCATTAGCTTCCCGTCCTTAACCCATAGCTGCGCCTGCTCAGGGCCAATGTCTCCCACATTCCCCGTGCCTGCATCCTGCATGACTGTGCGTCTATCAGACATCCCGGTTCTTCTTCATCTTGAGAGCCTGAATATAGTGCCACATGTCGATGCACTCAGCTTCAAGGTCGTCCACTGTCACTACTTCAGTCAACACCGTCTTGTGTTCCTTTACTCCGTCGTCAAATTTCTTTGGCGCTATCTCGTTGAACCTAGCCATGCTGGCTTCCCTGATCTCATCCGGTGTAAGTGGTGGTTTCATTTACTTGTAAATAATTATCACGTTACTTGTTCCGTCACCATCCAAGTCATTGAACTTAGCCGTGGCCAGTATTTCGTCCAATCTGGCATTCGCCACACTCCATCCCCAAAGTGCCGATATGCTAATTATCAATGAGCAGGCAAACAGCACCCACCATATGGTGTTCCATAGTGCCTCGGATGTAGGGACGATCCTCATTCATCTCTAAACGCTGCCTCCGCAGCCGCCCTAGCCGCTTCCTCTGCCTCGCGCCGCACCTTCTCGTCAGGTGATTCAGGCCAGTCATCCGTCATGTTCTGTATAGTCTCAAACGTGGCCTCATCTATAGCCGCTTCATAGCTGTTACTGTATTCCCTCACCGCAGTCCGGTATGCTGCCCAGTCCTCTGGTACTGCTGTGCCGCCTTCCGTGGCCCTGACCACCATCCAGTCGCTGCTGCTCAGTTTGTTGCCTGCGGTTGCTTTACAGACGGCTACTGCGTTCTTCTTCAGCCCATCCAAGTCCTTCGGTGTAGTAGTCCAGTCTCCGCGTTGGCCACGCACTTCGTAGTACCGCTCATTCACGCGGGGGCGGTCGTCGTCTACCCATATCAGGCCAATGGCTTCACGCTGCTCAGGTGTTGAGCGGGTCAGCCACTGGCGCGGATAGCTGATGCCGTCGTGTGTGAAGGCTTTGTTGTGGCGTAACTCTAGCTCTGTGTCTTTCCAAATGTGTGGCATAGTTTACCTCGCTGATGCGTATTGAAATGGTATCTCGGCTACGGCGTAGAAGGCGTACTTCCAGTTGCTGTAGTTGACATTGCTTCCTGTTGTCGTCCTAATTTTGAAACCGTTGGATAGAAAGTCCATTGTAGTATAAGTGTACTCATCATCGGCCAGATTCGGAAACAGCCATTTATCTACTACGTTGTGCGTGTTGCGTTTATTGTCCTGCACAACCCAGTTGCCGTAGCTTGAGCTGCCCTCATAACGCTTGACCCACACGTAGGCTGGCCTGAAGCCGCAGTAAATAAATGGCTCAGTAAGTGGGCTTGTCCCAGAGGATTGCCAGCTCCCCACCTTCGAGTACCCGTCTATGCTGCGGAACAGGTAGGCGATGAACTGGCCAGTTGCGAATTGGTCATTAGTGCGATTAACCCCGTACCCTCCTGAAGAACCTGTTCCGCTCTCTCCATAGTACAGGCTGATATGGTTGTCACCCAGCACTGACCCTGAGCTTACGTTGGCTGGGTCTACGAAATTGTTATCTGTAGATTGGTCGCCTGTGCCGTCAAGAGACAGATTCTTCCCGTCATCTAAATCCTTATGAAACACGGCCCAGCTCTGGGTGCCACCGCCCACTCCGTCGTCAGGGTTTCTCATCTTGAACAATCCAAGCTCGACTGGAGAGCTTAGTGAGTGAGCTAGGTCGTCGTACATATTGCCAGAGTCGTCCATACTCGACCCGCTGCCTCCGCTGTCGTACTTGATAATGCTGAACCCAGCGTCAGCGTTGTAGCTCTCGGCGTAGTTAGTGGAGTTGGAGTTAATGTCTCCGTTTACGCGGGTGCCAGCAGTGCCAGCTTTCCACGCCCATATAACGTAATCATCGTCATTCAGATTAAAGTAATTATTCGAGTCGCTGTTATCTCCTAATGTAATCTGGTTGCCTGAAACGCCCTCAATCTGGGCGGATGTATCAATATCGCCTACGCTGGACGAGCTTTTTAGGATTGGCGTTGAGGAGCTGGAAATTCCCCGCACAGAATCAGCGATGCCGTGGTGATACCCAACACTGTTGCTTCTGTTCTTGCCCCATATTAAGTCCGCATTAAACGGCATTGTTGTTGGGGAGGTGCCAGAGTGTGGAATTGCTGTTTCCGTGGCATTGCCCTCGTAGGTAATTACCTCAAACGCCTTCTCCGCAGCCACCGCATTGTTCAAGCCGGGGGCGTCTAAGTTGGCGGTGCAGAGAGCTTTGAAGCCTGCGGGTACGTCATAGTAGAACTCGCCGGGGCCGTCATCAGGAGTACACGGGCTGACTAGAGCGGTTTTTTGATTGGCGAAGGTGTGGTCGGCACCGAAGTTGACGTTAGTGCTGGATTGCCAAGCAGACATATTAACGTGCCAACTTTTTTCCCCGGCACTATAGGGGTTAATGGTGTCATCTGGGCTGCTAGAATCAAAACCGCTGCCGTTTACTGAATACCAAATCTTTCCGTTATCGGCATCGAATGCGATACCTATGACATCACCAACTGCTGGGGTTACTGCGCTGCCGCTCCAAGACCCAGTGCTGGAACCCTCGTGATGAACTTCATACCCATTATTAGTGCTTGTATATATAGTATAGATGTCGCCCCAGTTACTCCCGTCGTATGCGTAATCAGAAGAAACGCCCAGATTAAGCCAGTTCACATCATTGATGGTAGCTTCAAAATACCACTTCCCGCTGGTCATTTCTATAGTTCCTACCGCCTGTGCCTGTGAAGCTGACGACCAATCCAGCCTTAAATTGCCATCGCTTAAATCAGCATAAAGACCTTTGGTTGCCCCTCCTAACGGATTCCACGTACAGAAATTATTCCCCGCACTGGGCGTATCCACCATCTGGTCGTGGGCGGCTAGATTGCCACCGGCTGCAAAGTCATTAGTCTTGCCGCTGTCGTCACCGCCTATTCCGCCTCCGTAGTTGGAGTGGATGAGGAGGACTGTGTTTTCGTCGTCGGTGAAGGCGGCTGTGGGGGTTTGCCCAGCTCCGGTGTATCTGGGGGTTCCTGTGCTGAACCTGATTTCATCGAGGTAGCCCTGAATGTAGTAGGCAGAGTTGTCTGCGTCAGTGAAGAACCTGCCGATTACCCAGTCGCGTCCCGCCGCCGCATCATCTGCTGCGTTGCTGGTTGCCGTATCCTCTGCAACTCCATCAACATACAGTGTTATGTTGTCTGTGCCTGTCCCTGACCTGCAATACGCAATGTGGTGCCAAGTGTTAAGGGTAAGCGGGTTGCTGGTGGTGGTTGTTACCCCTTCCCATCCCCCGGCATTTGTGCCAGCTAACCGACAGTCGAGATTCTGGTCTGTCTGTGAAATCCAGAAGCCATTTTCAGAAGGTGAGCTACGATTCATTATCAACCCAACCTGACCACTAGTATCTACGTCTGTCGGATAGAACCAGCATTCAATGCAAAAGTCCGTGCTGGCTGGAATGCTTAAAGCTGAGTTACCTGAGACAATCAGTCTGTCATTCCCATCAAAGTACATCGAAGTCCTGCCAATCTTCTTCTCGGTGGCTGAATGGACTGCGCCGCTGTTGGTGATATGCTGACACGCACGGCTGCTGTCCGTGAAGGCCGTGGCGGCGTTACTGCCTGAGCTGTCTGTGAAAACGTCAGAGCCTGCGGTGTTGTCGAATGGAATGTGGAAGCCGTTGGTGCCGTGGTCTTCTGTGTAGGCAATCGGGACAAGCTGGCCGTTGGCGTCTTTCTCAACGAAGTTGTCCAGTGGGGCGATGGCGGTGCCGTCGATGAAGTGGACATCGGCTATGTAGTTACTGAGATAAAGTCCGCCTCCAGTTCTGCCAAAATAATGAAGGGCGGCGGCACTTACCCCCAAGTCTCCACCCAAGCCAGTGTTGTCTGTTGATGTCCAGTCGGTTATCTGTGCGCTGTTTACATACAGTTTCAGCTCGTCATCGCCAGATTGAGCAGTATCGTACACGACGCAAACGTGCATCCACGCACTTGGGTCACGGTAAACGGCTGCTGTTTTGCGCCAATAAGTGTCGTACCCTGCAATCCATAGCTGGTCGCTGCTATCAAAAAATAAATCAAACCAAGTGGAGTCTGTGCCGCCGTTGGGAGTTGTCATTATCGCCTGCTGGGTGCCAGTCTTTGACCTCTTTACCCACAATGCTAACGTCCATTTAGTTCTCGTTCCTGCGCTGGAGAATGTTCTCGACAGCCAACTAGCCCCATCAAACCGACAGCTATAGTCTACAGAGTACGCCGCATCCGACACGGCAGGCTTCATCGCGTTCTCGTTGTGGAAGATTGCCATTTAGCTAACTCCGGCAGCTATTGCCGCACTGTTTGTGATGAAAACATTGGTGCCGTCACAGATGTAACTGATTAGGTATTTTGCCGCAGTAGAGCCTGATAGGGTGCTGAGTATGGTTCCATCGTGATGCGTAGTAGTGTCTCCCTGAACGGTTACGCTGCCGTCATTGGTCAGGTAAATGTAGCCGGACTGGCCGTTGTGGGGCGATAAAGACCCGGACGATTCTCCAGTGAACGTCAGCGTGATTGTCGCGGAAGCCGCTGGAGTACACTTGAAGTTATGGCCAGTAGATAAATCAAACACACCGTTGGTGTTGACTGTGCCTTCAAATGCCGCCCTCTGTATGCCTGTCCACGCTTGGTCTTTGGTCAGGTCGAGGGTGACTGTGAGTGTGTCGGTGTTCGACGCTGCCGTCGTGATTCCGTCACCGCCTGCAATGATGAGCGTGTCGCCGTCAGATATTGTCTGGTCAGTGTCGCCGGAATCTCCGCTTACACTGAAGTTGTTCATCTCCCCGAAGGAGGTTACGGTGTTGCTTGAGTTCTTATACTTGAACTTGGCGTCCGCTGTGTCTGCATACAGCACCAACTGTTCTGATGCTGACGGGGCAGCTGGTGCGGCTGCTTTAGTAAAGATTATCTTAGCCATTGTTGTCCTCCATATTGATTTCGTCCCACTGTTGTTCTTCCTCGTTCCACCGCCAGAAGTTTCTGGGTCGTCCGTCCTCGCCCTCCTCAACCTCTGGCATAGGCACGGGTGGATTCCATTGGCCCTTAACTGTGTCCAGACTCCAGCTTGGGTAGGGCTGGGCAGGATGGAAAATGTCATGTTCCTCGCTGTATGCCCACCCCGCGCCACAATAGTTGGCCCTTAGTGGAGTGCCTCCAAGTTTGTGTACCCCCGCGATGGTGTTGTAGCTGGTCTGAACATAGCGTCCGCCACCAAACAGGCCAGTAAGATACGCAGTGCCGCACTCCTCGGATTCACTGCCGAAAGCATCCGC
>Ga0310345_10006172_pt1 | contig 10488 bp, 3 predicted proteins | sample HC15DNA20500_MG_FD_204667 | JGI IMG/M metagenome (GOLD analysis project Ga0310345, IMG submission 204667) | Marine microbial communities from station ALOHA, North Pacific Subtropical Gyre - HC15-DNA-20-500_MG | ecosystem: Environmental > Aquatic > Marine > Oceanic | place: Pacific Ocean: North... | reverse complement strand
ATATACTCAAGGCGGTCCAGTATCTGGTGGCGAATTAAGACCTGAGTACACAGGGACTATGGTAGGTGATGTAGGAAAGGAAGCGCAAACAATGGATGTATATTCACCGCTAAGAGATAAAACAGTTAAGGTACCTGTTGGGTCAAGAGAACTTCCTAATCCACAGGATTATATGCATGATGGTTATGAGAGTTTTTTACAATCACGAGGTGATGAACTATACGGTTCTGGTCTTGGTAGGAAGATATATGAAGGTGGTGAAAAGTTATTTGGTGGCGAAGCTTTTGGTTCGGCTGGACAGAATCTTGGCTTTGCAGGTAAAGGTGCAATGGAATGGGGTAAATCAATGGTTGGTAATCAATTTAGTAGAAGTACAAGTTTATATGATTTATTAAATAAGGCTAATACGGCTAAGAATATATATAAAAAGGCTACAAGATAATGGCACATAATTTAGAACACGAATTACAACAACAGGTAGAGAGTACTACTGGCGAAAAAGGTGAAGGACATTATAAAGGTGAAGGATTTTTTAATTGGGCTACAGAGCAGGACCCAACGGCAGGTTACGCAGATGCTTTAGCAAATGTAGAGTCGCAGAGAGAACAGGACTATGGCGGAGTCTTTCAAATGTTTGGTGAAGAAGATTTATTTACTAAGATAACTGGCGGTATGAGAGATGCGACTGGTCGTGATGCTTACCAACCATTTTTTGAAATGCAACGTGCTGGCGCTGAGGGCAGTTTATTAGCTGGTATGAATAAAGCTGGTACAACAGGTTTTGCTGGTTCAACTGGGGAAGAATCGTTGATGGATGCATTGCAAGGACAATATGCTCAAGCTTCTATTGGCTATCAGCAACAGGCAACTGGGCAACAAGCGCAGGCGCAACAAACACTTGATGATATTATCAGGGCAAACCAACAACAGTCACTACAGTTAAGACAGATGGAGTTAGCATAATGGGTTATATAAAAAAACCTAGCGAAGTCGCAGGTAAGAGTTCATTCATGGAGGGATTTCAAGTTGCATATGGTTTTTATGATATAATGCATAAGATTAAAACTAGGAATCTTGCTGGAGAGAAGTACACTAGAGATGCTATACAGGATATTTATAATACATATCTACAAAATCCTTATGACCCTGATACTGTTAATCAAACAATGTCAAGTATGGTAGAGATAGGTAAGGTATCTCACTTCGGTGAAGGTTCAAAAGTCTCAAAATTTTATATTGATAAGATGCGTTCTCTGCAAAGGGCATGGACTAGTAGTGTTGAAGTCTCAGAGTTTGCATCAAAGTTAGATACTGAATATGATTTGTCTAGCTATGTAGACATTGAAAATGACGTTGGTTGGTCTAGTACTGACATTTATGATGACGAAGGCAAACTACTTGTTAAAGCTTCTAGTGAAAGAAGCAGGACTGGTCAAATGATTTATGATGACATAACAGAAATTGGCAAGTTCCAATCAAAAATGACTTTAAAGGGTAAGCTACCTTCTGGGTTAAATGGTAGAATTAACGCTAGATTAAAAGAATTAAAGTTGGCTCAGGGTTGGGTTGGATATGATGGTATGATAAGAGAGCAAGATTTAACGCACATGAGGAATGGACTTTCTTTAAATCAAGTATATAATGAATGGTTTAAAGAACATAAGAATTATACTGATTTGATTAAGGCAGAACATCTAAACATTTCTAATATTCAAGAGGCTATGATTGCTCCTAATCTTGATGCGCCAGACGATGCTAAACAACAAATATCTGAATCTATTTTAAAAATAGAAGAATATCAAAAAATGGTGGACAGGACAGCTGCTCAGTATGGAAGAGTAAGATATGATTATAAAAATCTTGGCAAGCCTAGTAAGCAAGATATGATACGTATGTTAGGCATAGAAGGTGGACCTAACGCAGAAGAAGAGTTAAGTAACATACTTGAAGGAATGACACAAGCTGAGAAGCTAAAGTATAAAGCAGATGTAATGGAAAAGGGAGGCTTTTTATTGCCAAAATCAGTTGGTGGTACTTATGTTCCTAAAGACGATGCACCGCCTCCTCCACCAGACCCTCCTGAAGACCCTCCTGAAGACCCTCCTGAAGATGATGATGTCTCTCTCAGCCATGATGATAATCTATTAGCACAAGGATTTGATTATGACCCAGTAGGTGGTAGATGGTATAAAGACGGTAAGCTTGCTACCCCAGCCCAGATTAAAGCTGCTCAACCTGTTAAACCCATTGACCAAAGTAAGGCAAATGACAGTAGACTCCGTAGAACGGTTGAAGCGACAAGAAAAAGATTGCGCTTATATGGTTCAAATACTAAAGAAGATAAGGCTCAAAGAAAAGCTATAAACGATTCAATTAAAAACCAAGAATATAATATTCCTGAAGAATTATTAAAAGAACTGCCAAAAGAATGGCAAGATTATATAATGCTTTGGCATCAAGCAGGAATATAAAATTACTAATAACCCCTTAAGTGGGAGGCTAAAATGGCTTATGTACCAGTAGCTAAACATCAATTACCAACATTAATAAGAAATCTTAGAGAACACCCAGCATTAGGAAGCTACTATGAGGGCTTAGATGATTGGGAAATGTATCAAGAGATTAAAAAAGATTTTCCTACCTATGACTTAGCTGAAGCCCCAGAAGAATGGAGGGCACAGCACGTTCAGAGTCTTTATAGACAACAAGAAGATGCACCAGTCCCAGCAAATGCTCTCAGTAATGAGAAGCAAAGAGAATCTTTAGCAACAAAACAATATGATAAAGGTTTAGTATCAAATGTTATTGATTCTACTTTTGATGCTGCAGAAAGTGTTGTTGATGCAGTACCTCCTTGGCTTGGTAATGTTATACAGCTTGGTGTTAATGAATCAATTACTGGTTTAGCATTACATATGATTACAGGTGAAGCGCCATTTGAATTAGACAAAGGTTGGGAACCTAATATGCTAGAGAATGCAGGTGCATTTGCTGTAGGTATCCTTGCTGACTGGTATATGTTTTCTAATCCTCTCACTGGCGGACCTGCTCTTACTGTTAGATTAGCTACTAAAGAAGCTCAGAAAAGAGCTGCTGGAACATTTGCTAAACATATATTTGGTAACGAACTTAGTAAAAAAATTACGAAAGAGGGATTGGAAGAAGGTTTTGAAGGTCTAACTAAAACTGGTATAGCTAAAGCTTTTGCTAGTAAAAATAGTGATGATGTTTTTTCTGCTAAACAATATTTGGTAAAGAATTCTAGAGTAAAGGATACTCCTCAGTTGCAATCTTTATTTGATGAAGCTTTAAAAAAATCTGAAAAGCAAGTTGCAAATAGTTTAAGGACACCAAACTTCTTTAAGGAAGGTTTAATATTAAAAAGCAATTCTAAATATGGCTTAGAAGCTGGTCAACAATTATTACCGAAACCTACAATGCAAAGAATTATTGCTTCATTTGGAAGTCAAAGTGCTAAAGCACTAGGTATGTATAGTACTGTACAGAATGTCGAAATGCAAATGAGAGATAATTTACTTAGTGAATATGGACCTAAAGGACCTGAAGCTTGGGATAGATGGAAAGAAACAGGAGTCTTTGATGATACATTTGGAAGAGTAGATGACTGGACTCAGGTTCTATATTCTGCAGCGCATGGTTACTTAGGCGGTTATGTTGCTGGTGGATTATCTGGACTAAGATTTATGGGTATGGCAGGTGCATTATCAGGTAAGGCTGGTAAGGCTGAGAAGTGGCTTGATACGAAATTCCCAGCTGTGGGTGATAAATTATATGAAGGTTGGAAATCAAATGTAGGATGGGTATTGGCAGAGGGCGTTGGCTTTACTGCTGCAGGTCGTGTAACTGATATAGCTGCCAGGACTATGGGAATGGATGTCCCAGAACATTCATTAGGTGAGGCACTACTACAGAATATAGCAACAATAGGTATGACTAAAATAGTTCATAAGGGATGGAAAGAGTCATGGCAAAAAATGAAGTATCCTGTTGATGAATTGAATTCTTATTTTGATAGAAAGACTGTTGAACTAGGTATAAGGAAAGGAAAATTAAAAGCTTCTATAGATGCTGATAAGACTAATGAAGCGCAGAATGAACTTATACACAAAGGAGTTAATGAAGTTCTTGACGTTGAAATTTCCCGTAATAAGACTAAGGAACGTGAACTAAATACTGCTCTTGATACATTTGAAGCGTTATGGAAAAAAGATGCAAGTGAACTAACAGAAAAAGATGTAATAGCTGCTAAACAAGCCCAAGAAACTATTCAAGAAATATCTGAATTTCTTGTAAATGACCCAACGCTTGATGCTGCTACTGTTGCATCAGTAAGAAAAAGTCTCAAGGAAATAAATAAAAGACTTGACTATGACAGATTACATCTAGACAAAATAATAAAAGATAAAATTAAGGCGAGAGATGCTGAGGAATCTGCTTTACTAGAAGCTAAGGAAATAGACGAAGCAAAAGCTAAGAAAGATGCTAAAGAGGGTAAGGAAATTACCGATGAGATGAAGCCAGAGAAAGGCAAGAAAAAGAAAAAAAGAGAATGGGGTAAAGGTAGTTGGGAGGAAAAACTTGAGGCACTTGCTGAAGAGGAAGCACCACCTCCGCCAAAAGGTAAGAAAAAGAAAGGCAAGAAAAAAGAAGAGGAATTTAAACCTGAACTTTCAAAGAATGAGAAGAAGGCAATAAATGCTGCAGAAAAAGATGCTGAGAAGGCAGGTGGCGATATTATATCTTATAAATGGGATGTTAAGGCTGAGGCTATTGAAACTAATCTTGGTGAAAAAGCTGGTAAAGCTTATAGGCTTAAACTACAAGAACTTCGTGCAAAAGCAACGCAAGAAAAAATAATTGCAGAACATAAGAAGGACACAGAGAAGATGCTTGCTGAATTAAAAGCGCAGATGAAGACTGACCCTGAAGCAGCTGCTAAAGAAATAGACAGATTACTATCACCAAAAGATAAGTCTCTTGCCCCAAGAGAAAAAGATGATTTACGAAAATTTCTTGGTGCTGGTAAGGATGGTATAAAGAATAAAAATCTTACTGCTGAACAGAATAAGGAAAATAGAACTCTAGCTTTTTGGGTCGCTGAAACCGCTAGGGACAAGTACGGATATGATAGGGGAGTCTCAATAAGGAGACATATTTTACGAGCTGCAAGAGAATTAGCGAAGGATGGAAGAACTTTAAAAGATATTGACCAAGATATATTCAAGCGAATGATGAAGGGTGAATTCAGAGAAGGTGATGACGCAGGTATTTCTTACGGTAAAAGTTCTGCTGGCATTATAAATAATCTGATTACTATTATGAAAAGTAATGGATTAGTGCTTGGAATTACAAAGTATACTGGACTACAAAAAATTCCATTTAAGGGCGGAGGAAAAAAACTAGACATTGAAGTACCGCCAGACAAAACTGTCTCAGAAGGTTCTACGGCTATTAAAAATATACAGTCAGAAGGTAAGACTCAGGTTGGCAAGGGTACTGTAAAGAAACCAACTACTTTTATTACCGACAAAGTAGCATCTATTATTCATTATATTCACACTGCTTGGGGTAAGCGAAAAGTCGCTATGGCTTTGACTTCAACAGCCCGAAGTAAAAAGGCAGGTGGTATAGAGGCTAGTCAAGAACCTATAAGAATGAAAGACATTGAGTTTGGTACAGCTAAAAATGGTAAAGGTAAAATAACAATATATTTAATAGATAAAAGCAAGGCTGGTATAGATGAATATGCTCACGAACTAACTCCCATTGTTATCTATGAAGGGCTTGGCAGTAAATGGTTGCCATATGACCCTTATAATGTAATAAAAAAATTACATGAAACACGAGTTAAAGAACATGGAGTAGACCCTACAAGTGATAAACCATTTTTAACATACACTAAAGATTCAAAAGAAAATTTAAAGAAACCTATAGGCGAACAGCAAATAGAACTGAGTTCTGAACATATAGATAATTTTCTTTATAATAATTATTTACCACAAGAATCTTCCCCACATAGGATAAGACATATGTGGAGTAATATTACTAAACAAATGGAAAGAAAAGCTGCTGGAGGAAAGTTAAAGTCGCTATGGGAATTCATGGATACATTCATGTTAGGACACGAAGGCGAGAAGGCGAGTGGGGAGAAATATTATCTTGGTGACCAAGCTGCAGAAATAACTGGCTTTAGACAAAAAGTTGTCCTTGATTTATATGATTTATATATACAGGGAAAGCTAAATAATACAAGTTTAAATAGAGTTTTAAAAACCGCTGAAGCAAAATTCAAATCACTTGAAGGAAAAGATGCTGAACTATGGCATTCAAAAGAGGACCCATTTAAAATTATTCCTATTGAAGAAAAAGGAAGTGGTAAGAGTCAGCGTGTAGGCATTAAAGAACATAGAGTATCTACAAACGAAGAACTAACTAACCTTGCTGGCAAGTTACTTGAACGCAATAAAGGACTGAAGATAAAGTTTGGCAACATTCAAGACAAGGGAGAGTTTATAGACGGTGTTATAAGATACGCAGAGGGCAAGGCAGATATTACTACACTTTTCCATGAGAATATACACAGACTGAAAGAGTTTGTTTATAATACTGGGGATAAAAGATTGATAAGTCTTTTTGAACGTGGCATGAAAACTACTAAGAAGTGGGCTGAGAGAAATGACCCTGAAGGTTGGGCAAAGTTTAAAAAGGCTTATGAAAAAGATAAGAATACATCTCCAGAAGAAGAGTACTTAACGCAGTTAGGTGCTGAGTGGGCAGCTAAGAAAGAGACAGCTAACACTTTACGTTCTAGATTAATGATATGGTTTAAAGAAATGTTTAGCACTATAAAAGTTAAGATGGGTATTAATAATCCAAATGATATTGCTAGACTATTCGGAAAAATGTCACAAGAAGGTTTTAGTACAGAAGGACACGTTTGGGACAGGGAGGTTTTATATAAACAAAAGGTAACCGAGGAAACTAAGTCTGACCTAGTAACTAAAGAACAAGTAAAAGATTTAGATGACTGGATTAAAAAGAAGGGTCTTGATAAGAAGACTGTTCTTATAGATATGTCAACTAGGTTGGGTATGAAAACTGTGGCAGCTGTAGATAGACTTACGCAAATAGAATACGCTAATCTTAGGGACTATATGGACAGGATAGATTTTGAAATAAAATCTGAGGATGGTGTAGACTATACTGCTAAAACAAAGAAGTCATGGATGGACATAAGATTTAAAGTTAAAGCGGTTACTGAAAAATATGGAGTACCAAAATTTGAGTATGAACGTATTATAAAATTTCTAGGAATAAAAGATGGCTCAATGAAAAATGCGACAGAGATTCAGATGCTGCGCTACATAGAAACTGTTGAAAATTTGAGAACTGAGAGCGGTGAAAGAATAGAACCTCTACCACCCGTAGAATCAGATGATTTTTATATTGTATCAACTAACATGGCAGAGAATTTAGTAGCAACAGATGGTAAGTATGCTAAGTTTGTTACGGGGATGGGTCGCTTTATATATCCTGTCGACTATGTTATGAGAAAGCTTGGGGCAGGGAAACTAGCCGATGGTATGCTTGAACATTATAGGTTTGAATCTGCGTTAAAAGGTGAAGGTGCTTATCGTATGGATAATGCCCTTAGACTACTAAAGAAAGAATACGGTTCAAAGAATAGAAAGTATATGAATAAATATATGGCTTATATACTTGACCCAGAACTTCAAGAAGGTGTCACGCTTGACCCTGTCGGAGAAAGATTCGTAAGACTTGGAACGACTGATAAGAATAGCGTACAGTATAAGGCAAAGCAACAAATTAAAAGGTTTACAGATTTTTATTGGGATACACTACATAAAATTGCAAAGAATACTATTAAGAATCCTGTTAAATTTGAAGCTTGGGAAAAAGAACATAGTAAGAAATTTGTTGAGAATTATTTTACTCGTGTATTCACTAAGGATACCTTAAAACATTTTGACACTCCAGAAAATAGAGAGATTGGCAAGCTAAAAATGTTTCATAATTTAGTTAATGATATTATTAAATCTAGAGAATTAAAGATTCAAGAGTTGCAAGATAAATATAAAGACCTACAAACTCAAAAAGATAAACGTCTCATAAAAAAAGAAATAGATAGATTGAATAAAGAATTAAATAGTGTTATAGAAGCTGTCACTAATAAGGATACTGTAGAATATGCTCAGTTGATGGAACAAGTAGCCCATAGGTTTGACTCATTATTATATTCTCAAATTAATAATGTGTTAGAGAATCCTTACTGGCTTGACAGAGGTCCACGTTTAGATAATGTTATGAAGGATAGTAAAGGTAAAGAGTTTCAAGTATATGAAACAACATTTGATAACGTAATGGGAAGATATATAGAAACATTTTCTAAGTACTTAGCTACTGCTAGGTACTTTCCAAGCTACACTAATATGCGTTCAAAATACATACCTGAAGACTTGTTTATAGAAAAGCTGAATGTATTTGAGAAAAAGGGTGGCGGTATGAATGGCGCATATGTAGACAAAGCATTAAAAAAGAGGTTAGGATTAGAAAAGAGAGATATGTCTGGCGACTATTGGAAAGACAAAATAACTACATTGGGTACATACTCAGCAGTGTTTGGATTGTCTTCTCCATTATCTGGCTTAAAAAATCTAGTAATAGGTACTACTAATGTCGTTGGTATGTATGGAACAGGTAATTTTCTAAGGTCAATAGGTCTTATGCTTTCTCCGCAGGAGGGGAAGCTTGCAAGAAAATTAGCACGACAAGTAGGTTCTACTGAGATTGGTCAAAAAGATTTAGCATTAGGTGGAAAGTTTGGAGACAAATGGCTACGTAATGTAAGTTGGATGAAGCCTACGGAAACTGCTAACAGATTCTATAGTGCCTATGCAGGTTTACTAGCTGCAGAACAAATGATAGGAAGAATGCGTGGAGAGCGTAGTTCTTTATTCTATACTTCGGACCCGGTTAAAATCAGAAAATATATGAAAGAGATGTGGCACTTGACCGACAAAGAGATAAGCCATTTACAGAAGAATGGTTTCAATCGTAAGGAAGTTGGTTACGAACCTACCGCTGTAGCTGATAGAAAGATTGACTTATCAATGGACATAAGAGATAAGATACTGCACTATAGTCATCTTAAAACTCAGGGTGCAACCGCTGAGCCATTTTTACCACTGTGGGCATCACAATCATATGGTAAGGGTGCTACATTGTTTTATAGAATGGCATATGGGGCTACATTTAATGTCTCTAAGCACATAGCATACCCTGCCTTACGTCACGGTAATTTTGTACCAGCAGTTCAATATGCTTTTGCTGGTCATGTTTTGGGTGGTGCATTGTGGACATTATTAGAAGCTACTATAGGAATGGCACCTCCTAAAAAGAATGAAGAAGGATGGGCTAAGGTATGGATGAATTTTGCTAAAGCAGAAACGCTAGGATTGTTCTCATTTATATTCAGCCCATACAATCAATGGCTTAGTTCTGATTCTATAATGCAACCAGCTATTGCTAGGAATGTAATAAATGGTAGTACTGCTTTATGGAACATGGTTCTTGGTCCGGTAATATTAGGTAGTAAATTTAAAGAAGTAAATAATGTAGAAGAATTAAATAAGACACTAACAACTATTGCGCCCTTTGCAACACACGCATCAAAGTTAGCCACTAAAATTAACAATCCATATAAAACTGGTGTTAATAGAGTAAGAACATTTAAGAGAGCCTTTATGAAGACTGCTAAATTTGAAGAAGAAGAAGGTAAGCGTGACCCGTCAGTTGATAAAAATAATAGTAAGCACGCATATTATAATCTTATAAGAGAAGCATTTCTTAGTAATGATTTAAAATCATCAGCTAGATACTATTGGGCAACTAAGTTATGGCTTTGGGACCATTATAGAGAGTTCCAGGGAAGAGAAGATTATACGCCAGATGCTGCTAGAGTAGCAACAGATAGTGCGTTAAACAATATGATAAAACATATCAATCCCCTCCATTTTCCTAAGTCTACTGGCAGAAGGCAAGTAGATAAACGTGCAGAATTTAAAAAATATTTAACCGAAGAAGAATGGAATAAGGCTGAGGCTGTAGAGAAAACATATTATTTCAGGCTAAGAGCATTCAATAAAGAAGTTGACAAGCTAAATGCTCATTACAAAGAAATTTGGAATAATGGACAACTTATTGATATGTTACCATTACCACCTAGAGGCAACTTGCCTATAGCTGGAAGATATAATTTAGAAAAAATGGGTTATGATGAAAAGTGGCTTACGGTAAAAAACAAGTTTTCAAGAATAGCTAAGTGATTACTGGTAGATTTTATGCATTGGCAGTAACACAAGCCGTGATGCATTCTTATCTCCTCCCATTACTACTTTCACGTCCCCATCTAATCTTAGCTGTTTTATTCTTTCTCTTAAGTAGTTC
>Ga0310345_10006171_pt1 | contig 10488 bp, 4 predicted proteins | sample HC15DNA20500_MG_FD_204667 | JGI IMG/M metagenome (GOLD analysis project Ga0310345, IMG submission 204667) | Marine microbial communities from station ALOHA, North Pacific Subtropical Gyre - HC15-DNA-20-500_MG | ecosystem: Environmental > Aquatic > Marine > Oceanic | place: Pacific Ocean: North... | reverse complement strand
TCTTGAGCGACAAGAAGGGCTTGATCGTGAAAATGCTCTCCCATCTCGTCCTCCAATGTGTCGTTTAGATTTCTTCTAAAGGACGCAAACGAGGGAGCAACGTGCGTACGATACTCTTTGGGATCATCTTCGCCTGTCAGTCGCTGTATAGCAATGTTTTGCTGAGTGTTCGGAGAGTCTTCGCCTTCATCCGAATCGAATATCGTATATGTTGGGATGCCAAAAAGCGTAAATATCGCAAGCGCCTTGTCCAGGTTGCCCTTCCCGCCCACAGGTATTACCGAAACACCTCGGCTCTCGAGGTCAACTTGCAAGCGTTTTGCGACCGCAAAAATCGCCGCCTTGTCACCGACACCCTCAACAAGCACAGCTTTCTGACTAAAGAAGCCTTCGTTGACCGATTCATCTACGACATGAAGTCGTGCACGTAATCCCGGCTCATCGTAACTTCCATTCTCGTAGGCATCTGTGAGCAAGTCGACCACTTGCTGGTAAGTGATCTGCTTGACGACGCATTCAGGCAGCGCATCACCGCCCGCAATATCACGACGGACCAGTCGGATTGAAGGGAAGCGTTCGGTCGAGACAAATTGTGCAGAATGTGAACAGGAAATTATCTGGGTTTGAGAAAGAACCCCGGGTATCTGCCCCTCTGCGATCTTATGAAGAACGTTAGCCACATGTCTCTGTTTCACAGGGTGCTGATAGAGCTCCGGCTCTTCAATAGCCAAGATAACCCGGTGCGAAGCATGTGCTTCTTCTTCAGGCTGCGCACCAGCGGCATCGGGTTCGCCAGCATCCGCGTCTTCTTCTCCAACCTCGGCAGATAGCACCTTTGCAAGGTGCTGAAGCAGAGTAAAGATAAACGCCCTTTGTAGGCCGTGCCCTTTGTTTTCGATCGGTCCTATGTAGCCCTGCTCCGTTAGCGCAACATCAGCCAACGGAAGCGCCACGGAAAATTCCTCCGGGTCCCTCCAATTCAAATGCACATTAGCTTCGTCGTAAAATACTTGAAGTGTTTCAGTAAGCTCACCCGAAAGGGCACCTAACTCTCCAAGATTCTCAGGGTTGACGAGAGCAGCGTATTCCTCAGCCGCCTTCTCTTGCCAGTTACGTATATCTTCCCTTTTTTGGACTACAGACTTCACCACCAGTTCGATGAGCTGGCCAATGACCGAATTTTTTCCATCGGAAGAATCAATTTTGGCGTCACGAACAGCTGGGATAAAAACAAACGAGATATACTTACTTAAAACACCTCTGCCGACATTGGTGAATCCAAAAAACTGCCCATCGTCTCGTGATCGCTCGCAGCTTTGAACGTTTGCGGCCTCCCACGCAGCCATACCTGCCTCGACCTCCGTGCCATTGTTGGCCGCTGGCAGGCCTTCGTAGCCTTCACTTCCTCGCAGATCATTGTAAACCTGACGCCGCTGAACCGCCCCATCAATTGCCCGAATTGCCTGGAACGGCGGATGACGAAGAGATTCGCCGAAGTACTTGCCGTTGTCGCGTGGATTAGAGTTCGCAGAAAAACGGCGGATAACGGTCATCTCCCCGCCAAAAATCTTGCTAGCAAATACATCAGCTTCAACAGGAGAAAAGTCACCGAATGTCAGAGATATATCTATCGGATCTGCGGTATTCCGATTGTGAAAATCTTCTATGGAAACGTTAGAAGTGTTTGAAAAAAACCTATCAATCGCCTTTAGAACACAGGACTTACCAACGCCATTTGCCCCGACGAAGACAGTCTGCTGGTCCAACTCCACCTCAAGGTCTTGAATTGCTCGGAAATTCTGTATCCGCGCTCGTACCAATCGCATGACTCATCCCTTTCAGGGATACCGTGAATCTAGGCTTCGATATTTGCAAGCCATGCTGGTCGGTTTTCATCTCGGTTTGATTGCGCCTATTCTGCCAACTCCCGCGCCCGCTCCAACATCGGCTTGAGATAGCTACCCGTATAGCTCCCGCTCACCGCAGCCACTTCCTCCGGCGTGCCCTCGGCAACAATCTCCCCGCCCCGCACACCGCCATCCGGCCCGAGGTCGAGCACCCAGTCCGCGGTCTTGATCACATCGAGGTTGTGCTCGATCACCACCACGGAGTTCCCCTGGTCGACCAGCCGGTGCAGCACTTCCAATAGCTTGCGCACATCCTCGAAGCGCCGCCGGAGGCCACCTGCCGATCCACATTCGCCATCTGGCAAAGCTCACGAGCCAGTCTGCGTACGACCTAAGCGTGCAAAGCCTCACAGCAGATCACATTCTCACTCCGCCGGTTCTGCCTGTTTTTCCAGCATGGGTTTCAGATACCCACCAATAGAGCGCGCGGCCAATGGCCAGACATCCGCACGCGTCGCCGCAATAGCCACGCACGACATCGAGGTGCGTGGCTCGTCGCACTCCGTCCTAGCGCCGCGGCAGCTTTTTCGTCGCAACTTTCTCGAACACTTCACGGATCGCGCCTCGCGCCATCTCGCTCGCAGTCTCGAAGTCCTGCTTGGAAAACTTTTTCATCTGGCCGTTGTCGTAGCCTCCCTTGGAAACCAGCTGTTCACCGCGGAAGTCTTTCAGACGCCAATAGGAAAAGATGCGTTCTCCGTGAAACGGTGCGCTCTGGTAATAGACATTCCAGAGATGCACCTCGATGTAGCACGGGTTATCCGATGGATACGCGCGGGTCTTGCTTTTGCGGTCCGCCTTACTCTCATCACCGGTCTTTTCGATGTGAATGTAGTTGATCGGGCGCCCGATGATATCGTCGAGGCTACTGGTGGAGATGACTTCGAACAATGTTTCGGGCGGCAGCATCATGCGGATCGCGTCGACGCTGTTGATTTCGGGGACGGAAGCCCGCTTCAATGCCGTGTCGATCACCCCCCCCGTTATAAGGCCCATCCTATCGGCGCTGTAGTTCGCATTGGTCCACACAGCGACATCGCAGGCTGGCTGAGCCGCTTCGGCGTTCTGGGCCTGAGCCGCGAACGGGATCGCTCCCATCAGAAAAGCCGGAAGAATAAAGCCCCATTTCATAATACGCCCCCCAGATGCGCGACCGCCCAAGCGTTCGATTGGCTATGCGACCACTGCGCGCTCGTCAAACAAGAAGCGGCAGGCCCAAGCGCTTTCACGCTACTCCGCCAAGTCCCGCACCCGTTCCAGCATCGCCATCAGATACGCCTCCGTATAGCTCCCGCTCACCGCAGCAACCTCCTCCGCCCCCGGCCTACGCCGGGGCAGGCTCGTTCCGGGTCGCGCGGTCCAGCAGCGGTTTGAGATACTGCCCGGTGTAGCTTCTCTCGTTGAGGGCGACGTCTTCCGGAACGCCCTCCGCGACAATCTCCCCGCCCCGCACACCGCCATCCGGGCCGAGGTCCAGCACCCAGTCCGCGGTCTTGATCACATCGAGGTTGTGCTCGATCACCACCACGGAGTTCCCCTGGTCGACCAGCCGGTGCAGCACTTCCAGCAGCTTGCGCACATCCTCGAAATGCAGCCCGGTGGTCGGCTCGTCGAGGATATAGAGCGTCTGCCCGGTGCTGCGCTTGCTCAGTTCCTTGGCCAGCTTCACCCGCTGCGCCTCGCCGCCCGAAAGCGTGGTCGCCTGCTGGCCGACCTTGATATAGCCCAGTCCCACCTCGTTCAGCATCGCCATCTTGTCGCGGATCGGGGGGACCGCCTTGAAGAAGCTTTCCGCATCCTCGATCGTCATGTCGAGCACGTCGGCGATGGAGTGGCCCTTGAACTTCACCTCCAGCGTTTCGCGGTTGTAGCGCTTGCCGCCGCATTCCTCGCAGGTGACGTAGACGTCGGGGAGGAAGTGCATCTCGATCTTGATGAGGCCGTCGCCCTGGCACGCCTCGCAGCGGCCGCCCTTGACGTTGAAGCTGAAGCGGCCGGGCCTGTAGCCGCGGGCCTGGCTTTCGGGGAGGCCCGCGAACCAGTCGCGGATCTGGGTGAAGGCGCCGGTGTAGGTAGCCGGGTTCGATCGCGGGGTGCGGCCGATGGGCGACTGGTCGATCTCGATCACCTTGTCGCAATAATCGAGGCCGGTGACCTTGTCGTGCGCGCCGGCGACCACGCGCGCGCCGTTGAGATGGCGCGCGGCAGACGCGTAGAGCGTGTCGATGGTGAAGGACGACTTGCCCGAACCCGACACGCCGGTGACGCAGGTGAAGGTGCCGAGCGGCAGCGATGCGGTGACGTTGTTGAGGTTGTTCGCCCGCGCGCCATGGACGGTGAGCTTGTGCCCGTTGCCCTTGCGCCGTTTGGCCGGGACGGCAATCTCGCGCCGCCCGGTGAGATAGGCGGCGGTGAGCGATTTCTTGGACTTGAGCACCTGTTTCAGCGTGCCTTCGGCCACCACCTCGCCCCCGTGGACGCCGGCGCCGGGGCCGAGATCGACCACGTAATCGGCCGCGCGGATCGCGTCCTCGTCATGCTCGACCACGATCACCGTATTGCCGAGATCGCGCAGGCGCTTCAGCGTTTCGAGCAGCCGGTCGTTGTCGCGCTGGTGGAGGCCGATGCTGGGCTCGTCCAGCACGTAGAGCACGCCCGACAGGCCCGAGCCGATCTGGCTGGCGAGGCGGATGCGCTGGCTTTCCCCGCCACTCAACGTGCCGCTGGTCCGGTCGAGGTTGAGATAGTCGAGCCCGACATTGTCGAGGAAGCCCAGCCGCTCGTTGATTTCCTTCAGGATGGCATGCGCGATCTGCGCCTGCGTTTCGGAAAGCTGGCCGGGCAGCGCGAGGAACCAGCCCTTGGCATCGGCCACGCTCATCTTGGTGGGGGTGGCGATATCGGTCGGGCCGTCGGGGCCCGGGACCTTCACCGCCAGCGCCTTCTCGTTGAGGCGCTTGCCGCCGCAGGTCTCGCACGGCTGCGCGGTCTGGAACTTGGCCAGCTCCTCGCGCATCCAGGCGCTTTCGGTCTGCAGCATGCGGCGGTTGAGATTGCCGATCACGCCTTCGAAGGGCTTCTTGACCGTGTAGCTCTTGCGCCCGTCCTTGAAGGTCAGCGGGATGGCCCTGCCTTTGGTACCGTAAAGGATGATGTCGCGGATTTCCTTGTCGAACTCCTCCCACGGGGTGGTGAGATCGAATTCGAATTCCTTCGCGAGGCTGGCCAGCACCTGCATGTAATAGGGCGACGGCGGATTGCTCTTGGCCCAGGGCACGACTGCGCCCTTCTTGAGGCTGAGCGCTTCATTGGGGACGACCAGTTGCGGGTCGAACAACTGCTTTTCGCCGATCCCGTCGCAGGTCGGGCAGGCCCCCTGCGGCGCGTTGAACGAGAACAGGCGCGGTTCGACTTCCTCGATGGTGAAGCCGGATACCGGGCAGGAGAAGCGTTCGGAAAAAACGATGCGGTTGGCAGGCAGACCTGCCCCCTTCATCGCCCCGCCCGCTTCGCCTTCATCCTCGCGCCCAGGCACCACGCCATCGGCAAGATCGACATAGGCGAGGCCATCAGCGAGCTTGAGCGCCTGTTCGAAACTGTCGGCGAGGCGCGTCTCGATCCCCTCTTTCACAGCAAGGCGATCGACGACCACTTCGATGTCGTGCTTGAACTTCTTGTCGAGCGCGGGCGCTTCCTCGATCCCGTACATCTCGCCGTCGATCCGCACGCGGGTGAAGCCGGCCTTCTGCCATTCAGCCAGTTCCTTGCGATATTCACCCTTGCGACCGCGCACGACCGGCGCGAGCAGGTAGAGCCGCGTGCCATCGGGCAGTGCCATCACGCGGTCGACCATGTTGGACACGGTCTGCGCCTCGATCGGCAGGCCGGTCGTGGGCGAATAGGGCACACCGACGCGCGCCCACAGCAGACGCATGTAATCGTAGATCTCGGTCACAGTCGCCACGGTGGAGCGCGGGTTGCGGCTGGTGGTCTTCTGTTCGATCGAGATGGCGGGAGATAGCCCGTCGATATGTTCGACATCGGGCTTCTGCATCATTTCGAGGAACTGACGCGCATAGGCGGACAGGCTTTCGACATAACGACGCTGCCCTTCGGCATAGATCGTGTCGAAGGCCAGGCTCGACTTGCCCGACCCAGAAAGCCCGGTGATGACGATCAGGCTGTCGCGAGGCAGATCGATATCGACGCCCTTGAGATTGTGTTCACGCGCGCCGCGGACCGAGATTTTGGTGAGTGCCATGAAAAGGAGAGTGTTCCCGTTGTGTTCGAAATTACGTGGTATCCGTGAGGAAGCGTTATCGCAATCTTTCCACGTTTGCCTGCCACATGGGAACGAACGATCGAAAACGCCAGTGGGCCCCTTCGACCCGAAAAACCATTGCCGCGACAAAGATTTGGCGCGGAGGCCGATAGAGACCCCCGTATTAGCCCCTAGTCCGGCGCATCGAGCAAAAAGTTCATTAACTGGTAATCATAAAGATAACCAATCGGTTAACCCGATCTCCGGCCGAGTTCGATAAGAGATTGGTAAGGATACTTCCTAGGGTATCGGCGATTCCGTTCGAAGACCAAATTAAGATTATCAAACAGATGTTTACGCCCGTTCCTAAATGGGAGAACATCAATGGTTAGAAGCAAAATCGTTAACATGGCGACTGCAACTTCCTTAGCCGCCTTATCTTTCGCAATCCCGCAAACACCGGTTTACGCGCAGACAGACCCTGTTGTGGATGTTTGTACGGGCCTCAGCCTGAACCAGTCCGACCTGACCGCGCTGTTGGGAGAGGTGAACACCGGTATCGTTACTCCAGTTCAGGGTACCGTCAACGGCTTGCTCGGTGTCTTGACTGTGCTTGGCCTGCCTGCCCCTCTCAATATCAATGTCAGTGATATCGTCGGCAACGCGGTCGCTGGCAACCCGATCAGCGTCGATGTGCTGAACAGCAACAACACAATCGTCGGTCCGGGAGAATGCAATGTCACGGTCGATGGCCTTACCCTCAACAATCCCGCCGGTATCGGCATCGGCGGCAACCAGATCACCGGCCTTGGCGAAGGTGAGGTTGCCAGTGCGGGAACAGCGGATTCGATCGCGTTCGGCAACGGTGCCACCACCGGCCTGACGGCGACCGGCGCGATTGCGCTGGGGACCGACGCCGAAGTGACTGCCGTCAATGGCATGGCTCTTGGTACCGGCTCGACCGCGAGTGCCATCAACTCGGTTGCCTTAGGTACAGGGTCGCTGGCGGATCGCATCAACAGTGTTTCCGTCGGCGCCTTGGGTGCGGAACGGCAGATCACGAACGTTCTGGACGGTACGGCCGACACCGATGCTGCCACCGTAGGTCAGGTCAATGCATCGATCGCCGCCGCAGTGGGCGACACGGTCACATACGATAGCGCTGCCCATACAACGATTACACTCGATGGGGTCGGAGGAACCACCATAACCGGCCTGGCTGCCGGCACATTGGATGCGACATCCACCGATGCCGTAAACGGGTCGCAGCTTTTCGCAACGAACCAGAACGTTACGGCAAATGCCGATGATATCGATGCCATCGACACGCGCGTAACTGCAAACGAGGGCGACATTGCTGCCCTGCAGGATACGTCCGTGATGTACACCGACGCTACCCAGACTGCGATTGCCTTGGGCGGCGCTGGCGGAACGACCATTTCCAACGTGGCCGATGGCGAGTTGAGCGCGACGTCGACCGAAGCGGTGAACGGTTCGCAATTGTTCGCCACCAATCAGGCCGTCGATGCACTGGACGGAAGGGTGACGCAGAACGAAACCGACATCGCCCAGAACCGGACCGACATCAACAACCTGCAGACGAGTGTCGGACAGATCCAAGTGACGGTGGACGGCTTCGACGACCGCATCACGCAGAACGAAACCGACATCGTCAATCTCGACAATCGCGTAACGACGAACGAAGGCGACATCGCCAATCTTGATAACCGGGTAACCGTCAACGAGGGCGACATTGCCAATCTCGATGGCCGGGTTACCGTCAACGAGGGTGACATCGCCAATCTGGACACACGCGTTACCGTCAATGAAGGGGATATCGACAATCTCGACGACCGGGTCACGGTGAACGAGGGCGATATCGTCACTCTCGATACGCGAGTGACCGTCAATGAAACGGATATCGACCAGATCCAGGCGGACCTTGCCAATGTTCCGGTTGGCTATGTGGCGACGGCCGATACATCGACCCGCAGCAGCACGCCGACGAATACGGTTGCCTTCTTCGGTGCCGACGACGGTCCGGTGCAGGTCACCAATGTCGCCGCGGGGACGCTGTCCGCGACGTCGACCGATGCCGTGAACGGTTCGCAGCTCTTTGCCACGAACCAGAACGTTCAGCAGAACACGGACGATATCCAGACCATCAACAACAATCTGGCAGGCAGCACGATCGTGGCGGTTCAGTACTCGAACCCCGACAATCCGACGGCCAGCAACGGCGGGACCATCACCAACGATGTCACGCTGATCGGCAGGGATGCGTCTGCCCCGGTGGCGCTGCATAATGTCGCCGATGCGACTGCGGCAACCGATGCGGTCAATCTGCGCCAGATGGAGGCCGGACTTACCGGCGTCCTGACGGACTCGATGAACTACACCGACATGCGAGTGGCACAGATCGGCTTCGATCTGGCTGAACTGCGCGACGATGCTTTCTCCGGTACGGCTTCGGCCATGGCGATGGCGTCGATCCCGCAGGCCCTGGAGCCCGGCAGAATGATGGTCGGCGGCGGTGTCGGCTACTATCGCGGCGAGGCGTCGTTCGGTTTTGGCCTGTCGTCTGCCTTCGCCGACGGCAAGGCCGTCCTGAAAGTCAGCGGCACCATGGGTGCCAATGGCAAGGGCGGTGTGGCTGCGGGAGCCGGTTTCTCCTTCTAAACTGTTCTCCCAGACGGGCTCTGCCCGTCAACCAAGAAGGCCGCGGGACAGTGTTCCGCGGCCTTCACCTGTGCCGAGACGTGCCCTTTGCCGAGGCGACCGGATCGCGAGGGCACGAGCGTGTCTTTCGCCGATGCGCGTCGGCCGCTTGCCGATTAGCCCGATGCCGGCAAAGCCACCGATCCTATATAAAGGCGTATTCGATCAACGGGGACTCAAAGCCATGTATCGCAAACTCCAAACTCTGTCCGCAGCCTCGGCACTGGCGATCGGCCTTGCCCTCGCCGCTCCTGCCTTTGCCGACGAAACCGCGTCCGACGAGAACACCATCGTCGTCACCGGCCAGGCCAAGATCGGCGATTACGGCATCGATCTGACAGCGCGCGATCTGACCGCCGACCCCGGCGACGATTTCGAGCGCTATGCGTCCGGCGCGTGGATGGACCGGACTGAAATCCCCGCTGACCGCCCCTCTGTCGGATCGTTCTACAATCTGCGCGAAGATGTAACCGAAGAAGTGAACGGCCTCGTCACGGACGCGCCGGCAGGTTCGCAATATGGCGCGCTCTACACCAGTTTCATGGATGAAAAGGCGATCGAAAAGGCAGGCATCGCCCCGCTGAAGCGCGAGCTGGCGCAGGTGGACGCCATTTCGAACAAGGCAGAATTCGCCCGTTACATGGGCTCGACCTATGGCAAGTTCGGCGGTTCGCTGTTCGGGGCGGGTCCCTATGCCGATCCCGACGATCCGACCATGAACACGCTGTGGCTGTCGTCCGGCGGGCTCGGCCTGCCGGAGAAAGAGTATTATTTCGACGAGAAGTTCGCGCCGCAGCGCGGGGCCTATCTCGATTATCTCGAACGCACGTTCCGCAATATCGGCCAGCCCGACCCGCGCGAGGCGGCCAGCCGCGTGATGACATTCGAGACCTATGTTGCCGAGCTCAACTGGGATGCGGAACAGAAGCGCCAGATCGAGAAGATCAACAATCCCATGTCGGGACCGCAGCTGGCCAGTTATGCGCCCGGGGTGGACTGGAATGCATTCTTCCAGGGCAACAACATCCCGCCGCAGGACCGCATCATCGTAACCGATAACACGGCGGTGAAAGCCATTGCGGCGCTGTATGCCAGTACCGATCTGGACACGCTCAAGCTGTGGGAAAAAGCGCATATCGCCGATCAGGCATCGCCGTTCCTCAACAAGAAAATGGTCGACAGCCGGTTCCAGTTCACGAGCGCGCTGAACGGGACGAGCGAACAGCGCGCCCGCTGGAAGCGCGCGGTGGACACCATCGACGGTTCGCTGGGCGAGCAGGTGGGCAAGGCTTACGTCGCCGAATATTTCCCCAAGATCGCCAAGACGCGCATGGACGAACTGGTGGCCAATCTGAAGCTGGCCATGGGCGATCGCATTCGCGGCAACGAATGGATGAGCCCCGACACCAAGCAGGCCGCGCTGGACAAGCTGGAGCGGATGGACGTGATGGTCGGCTATCCGGAGAAATTCCGCGACTATTCGCAGCTGCCGATGTCGCCGGACGATCTGTATGGCAACATGGTCGCCGCGACCAAGTTCAATGCCGATTACGCGATGAGCGATCTCGGCAAACCGGTCGATCGCAAGAAGTGGGGCATGAA
>Ga0310345_10006169_pt1 | contig 10491 bp, 10 predicted proteins | sample HC15DNA20500_MG_FD_204667 | JGI IMG/M metagenome (GOLD analysis project Ga0310345, IMG submission 204667) | Marine microbial communities from station ALOHA, North Pacific Subtropical Gyre - HC15-DNA-20-500_MG | ecosystem: Environmental > Aquatic > Marine > Oceanic | place: Pacific Ocean: North... | reverse complement strand
TCGGGGCTGATGCCCTTGGACTACACCAGCGTGATCCTCGCGGTGGGTGATCCGTCCGGCACCGAGCAGGCCGGCCTCGCCGCCGACATCGCGTCCTATCTGCCGTCGCGGGAGGCGTGGATCGAGCTGCGCAAGTACGCCACCACCCAGCACCTCACCATCGAGTCCTGGTTCGTGCCCGAGGCATGGGACACCGCGGTCGAGCAGGCCCAGCCCGGCCAGCTCCCGCGTGGTGCGACCGCGGTCACGATCGAGGGAACCCGGCACCGCGAGGGCGTCTGGAACGGCGAGACGGTCACGAGCGAGCATCCGGTGTCGTTCACCGTGTTCCTTGCCTGCCCGCCTCCGGCACCGGAGTTCCGCACCGGCCTGTGTCATGTGCTGCGCCTGTCGCAGCTCGACAACCCGCTGCGATGACAGAGGGCGCGTCGTGGTCAAGAAGCTCCTCATCCTCGGACTCGCCTTCGTCCTGTTCGGCCCGGCCTGTCTCCTGCTGTCGATCGGCGTGCTGATGAATCCGGCCGCCGCGAACTGCGCAGTCCCCGGCGGCAGCGTCACGGTGGGCAACGTTCCTGACTCGTTGACCGTCACCACGCAGGACGGCACCACGTTCACGCTGAACAAGACCCAGCTCACGCACGCGGCGACGATCATCACGGTCGGAGGCGGCATCGAGGGCGTGGGCCGGCCCGGCATCAAGATCGCGCTGATCGCCGCGCTCACCGAGAGCACCCTGCGCCAGCTCGCCAACACGAGCGCCTACCCCGAGTCCGCGAACTACCCCAACGACGGCAACGGCGGCGACCACGACTCCCTCGGTTTGTTTCAGATGCGCCCGCAAGCCGGGTGGGGAACCGTCGCGGAGCTGATGGACACGACCTATCAGGCCCGCGCGTTCTACGGCGGACCCGAGGGCCCGAACTATCCCTCGCCGCGTGGCCTGCTGGACATTCCTGGCTGGGCGCAGATGGACCCCGGCGAGGCCGCGCAGGCCGTCGAGGTCAGTGCCTACCCGGACCGCTACCGCAACTACGAGCCGGTCGCCGAACGCATCCTCGACGCCCTCACCGGCGCGACGGGCGCGGCCGGCCCAGCCGCCGCCCCGTTGGCGGCAGGCCCGGTCGCGGAGTCCTCGCGGGTCGTGTTCCCGCTGCCCGAGGGGACGTGGGTGCTGACTTCTCCGTTCGGGCCGCGCATCCACCCGATCACCGGGGAGCCGTCGTTCCACACCGGCACCGACTTCGCCGCACCGGACGGCACGCCGATCCTCGCCGCCGCGGACGGGACCGTGACCGTGGCCGAGTTCTCCGGCGGCTACGGCGGGCTCATCGTCATCGAGCACCAGATCGACGGCGCGACGGTGGCGACGGCCTACGCGCATATGTGGCAGTCCGGCATCCACGTCTCGACGGGTGACCGGGTGACCGCGGGCCAGCACATCGGCGATGTCGGCAGCTCCGGCAATAGCACGGGCCCGCACCTGCACTTCGAGGTCCGGCCCGGCGGCACCAGCGGCGAGGCCGTCGACGCGGCCAAGTGGCTCAACGACCACAACGCGGCCGACCTGCCCGAAGCCACCGTCGGCAGCCCCGCTGGATGCGACACCAGCGGCGGCACCGCGGGCGCGTCGGCACCGCTGGACGGCGACCCCGACCGGATGGTCGATGACCCCACCAGCTCGGGGCAGATCACCGCGCGCATGGCGCACGTCATGGCCCAGGCCCGCGCCGCCTTCCCCGACACCTCGTGGGCGTGCTACTCGCCCCGTCCCGGTACCGTCTCCGAGCATCCGCTGGGCCGCGCCTGTGACGTGACGTTCGGCAACGCGATCAGGCAGTACCCGACGCCCGCGCAGCTCGAAGCCGGATGGGCGCTCACGAACTGGTTGAAAGACCATGCCGAGGTCTTGGGCGTGGAGTACCTGATCTGGCAAGGCACGATATGGTCCCTGGCCCGCGACGCCGAAGGCTGGCGCCCCTACAACGGCGGCGGGATGCACGACCCCGGCAACGTGACCGGCGGGCACTTCGACCACCTGCACATCACCGTCCAAGCCGGCGGTGCGTGATGGGAGTGTTCCCCGACTTCGACGGGCTGGGCGGCATCGGCGATCTGAAACAGGTCATCGGCGCCCTGCTGACGATCGTGCTGATCGTCGCGGTTCTCATGGTCATCGTCTCCGCGATCTGCTGGGCGTTGGGCGCGTCGCACGGCAACCCCGCCCTCGCCTCCAAAGGCCGGGTCGGGGTGCTCGTCGGCATCGGCGCCGCCGCGCTCGCCGGCGCGGGAGTGGCGTGGGTGAACTGGCTCATCGCCCTCGGCAACCAGCTCTGAACCGCACCGAGTGAAGGCCCGCCTGCAGGCGGGCCTTTCCCATGCCTTCACACGCTCGCCGGCGTCCAGTCGCTCAACGGCCTACCTCGCCGCCACAAGCCATCCGCTCAGCGAGGGAGTAACCGCCGTGATCGACATTGACCCCAACAGCTCAGGACTGCCCGGCATCGAACAGCTCCGCACCATCGTCGGCGCCGTGATGACGGTCGGCCTGATCCTGTCCGTCTTGGCCTTGATCGTGAGCGCGATCGTGTGGGCCTACGGCGCCAACAGCTCGAACCCGCACCTGGCGGGCAGGGGCAAGCTGGGCGTCCTCATCTCCTGCGGTGCCGCGGTGATCTGCGGCGCGGCGGTGACGCTCGTGAACTTCTTCTGGAACGTCGGCCAGGCCGTCTGAGACGGCCGGTCACACAGCAGGAGATTCGTGATGGGTGTCTGCGACGTTCCCGTGATTTCGACCGTCTGCGACGTGGCCGGCGAGGCCGCTGCGACGGTCGTGGCCGCCCCGTTCGACTGGCTCGCCCAGGCGATGGGTGGCGCGGCCGGCTGGCTGATCGAGGCGATGTGGTCGGTGTTCGACACGACCACGCTGGTCGATGTCCAGACGGACGGGTTCACCAGCGTCTACAACCTGATCTTCGGCATCGGGGTCTTCCTCGTCCTGATCTTCTTCTGTCTGCAACTCATCACCGGGCTGATACGCCGAGACCCGACCGCGCTGTCCAGAGCCGCGCTCGGCGCGGCGAAATCGGTGCTGGGCGCGTTCGTGGTCGTCACGCTGACGGCACTCGCGCTGGAAATCGTGGACCAGCTCTGCATCGGCATCATCCAGGCGTCCGGCGAGACCACCGGGACGATGGGCGACAAGATCATCCTGCTCGCCGCCGGGCTGACCGGCATCAACATCGCCGCCCCCGGCGTCGGCGCGATCGTGACGATCTTCCTGGCTGGGCTGATGATCGCCGCCGTCGCGATCGTCTGGTTCAGCCTGCTGATCCGCAAGGCGCTGCTACTGGTCGGCGTGGTGCTGGCACCGATCGCGTTCGCTGGCGCGTCCTGGGACGCGACCAAAGGGTGGATCGGGAAATGGGCGGCGTTCGTGATCGCGCTCATCATCAGCAAGCTCGTGCTCGTCGTCATCTTCTTGCTGGCGATCACGCAGATCGCCACCCCGATCGAGCTGGACATCGCCGCGGTCACCGAGCCGATCACCGGCATCGTGCTCATGGGCATCGCGGCCTTTGCGCCGTACATGGTCTACCGCTTTGTCTCCTTCGTGGGCTTCGACCTGTACCAGCAGATGGGGACCGAGCAGGAGGCGAAGAACGCGCTCAACCGTCCCGTCCCGATCCCGTCCAAGCCCCAGGGCGGCGGTGAGCCGAAGAAGGTTCTCGAAGACCCCAATGGCGGCGGGTCGGATGCAGGATCAGGTGGCACGCCTCCGCCGTCGCCCGCCCCGGCGCAGGCACCTGCCGTGGCCGGCGGTGAAACCGTGGGCGCCGAGGCCGGCGCTTCGGCGGCGGGCGCGGGACCGGAGGCAGCCGTCGTGGTCGGAGCGAAGGTCGCCAAGGATGCCGCCGAGGCCGGGCCGAAGGCCGGGCACGCGCTGGCCGGTCAGGCCGAGACCGCCGCGGACGCCGCGAGCGGGCAGAACGGCGGTACCCCGCCGCCGTCGCAGACGCCGCCGCCGTCCACGCCGCAACCGCGGACGCCCACGGAGCCGTCCAACCCCACGGCATCGCCGTGGGGCAAGGAGTGATACCTGCCATGCCCACCACGGAACAGAAGACACCCGGTAGCGAGCTGACGCCGATGAAGTTCAGCCGGCTCGCCCGCCGCGGGGTGCTGCTCGGCCTCTCGGTCTCTCAGCTCGTCACCCTCGGCATCGGCGGCTTGGCGCTGTTGGCCGCGTTCTACGGCGGCGCCGGGATGCTGCTGGCCTACACCGCCCCGGTCTGGCTGCTCGCCGTCGTGCTCACCTGGGTGCCGGTCGCAGGCAGGCCAATGGTCGAATGGCTCCCGGTCGCGCTCTGGTGGCTGTGGCGCTCCACCGGCGGGCAACTGCTCTACCGGCGCCGGATCGTCAAGCCCCGCCCGGCCGGCACTCTCGCGCTGCCCGGCGACATGGCCCGGCTGCGGGAGCACCTGGACCCCGAGACCGGGGCATGCATGATCCACGACCCCCGCCAGGCGACCTTGACGGTCGTGACGGAAGTGACCCATCCGGCATTCATCCTGCTGGACCCCGGCGAGCAGGAGCGCCGCATCACCTCGTGGGGACGGGTGCTCGCCACGGTCTGCCGCTCCGGGAGAATCGCGACCCTGCAAGTGCTCGAACGGACCCTGCCGGACTCCGGTAGCGGGCTGGCCGAGTGGTGGGCCGAGCACGGCACCGACGACGGCTCCTGGGCCGCGACCACCTACCGCGAGCTGATCGAGCGGGCCGGCCCCGCCGGGGAAAGGCACGCCACCACGGTCAGCCTCTCCCTGGACATGAAGGTCGCGGCTCGACAGATCAGGACCGCCGGCGGCGGCATCCGCGGTGCGGCCGCGGTGCTTCGGCAGGAGATGGCGACCCTGGTTGCCGCGCTGCGGTCGGCGGATTTGACCCCTTCGGGGTGGCTCGGTCCCGGCCAGGTCGCGGTCATCCTGCGCTCGGCGTATGACCCGGCCGTGGCCGCGACCTTGGAGCGCCACGGGAGGCTCGGGCAGGAGCTCGCCGCCGCCGGCCCGGTCGCGGTCACCGAGACCTGGGGCAACCTGCGCACCGACTCCGCCTGGCATACCGTCTTGTGGGTCTCGGAGTGGCCCCGCAGCCTCGTCTATCCGGGGTTCCTCGCGCCGGTGCTGCTCTCCACCGGTATCCAGCGGTCGGTGTCGCTGATCTACACCCCGATGCGCTCGGACCAGGCGGCCCGCGACATCCGCAAGAAGAAGGTCGAGCACATCTCGGATGCAGCCCAGCGCGCCCGGATCGGGCAGATCGCGGACGCGGCCCAGACCGCCGAATACCAGGACGTGCTGCAACAGGAAGCCGACCTGACCGCCGGCCACGGGATTCTGCGAGTCTCCGGGCTCATCTCCGTCTCCGCCCCCAGCGTCGACGAGCTAGACGCCGCGGTCGCCGCGATCGAACAAGCCGCGATCCAAGCCTCCTGCGAGACCCGCAGGCTCGTCGGCCAGCAAGCGGTCGCGTTCACGGCGGCCGCGCTGCCGCTGTGCCGCACGGTGTAGCTACAGGCTGCTACCCAACGTGGAAGTCTCGATGCTTGTCTTCATCATCTTCGGCCCATTGAATGCGAAGAACCGGGTCGCCCGACCCTCCGAAGGTGAACATCACAGGCAGTCGCCGGGTCTGGCCACGGTGGATCGTTGTGGGACCTTCCGGACCAGCGATGAACATGGCGCTGTCCTCGCCGACGCTCTCGAACGCCACGCCTTCCGCGTCGCGATCGCCAGTGTTTGTGATGTCGAGCCAGTGCTTCGTCGTGTAGCGCGGAGCACCCTTCGAGTTCACTCCCGAGACTTCACGCTCTTGATGGGGCTGAACCAAGAAGTCCACTCCGCTTGGCTGCGACTGCGCGGCGGGTATCGAGTCCAGTTTCAGGGCGACGATGTCATGCTCGATCGCTTTCCAGACCTCGTGATTGAGCTGCTCGGAGTTGTTGAACTCGCCCAGGAGACCGCGGTCTTGCATATCCTTCTTGAAGGCACGGAGGGCGTCGAGCTGCGCAGTATCGATGTCGTTCGGCAGCGGGGCGGTCGAGAAGTACAGATGGACAGGCTTGCCCAGCTCAAGCGCCCGATCCACTTCCTCGGCAGTTCCCGAGATGGCGTCAGGCGTCGGTGAACCGAGCCGTCCGCCGAACAGCGCGAACACGATGTCGGAATCATCGACGCCCTGCGCATTGATGAGCTTCTGCGGATGAGCTCCCATGACAGGGACTGCTGATGTCTCCCATCGCCACGGCTGCAGGATCACGCCCTTATTCCTAGCGTTCGCATCATTCCAGCCGTGCACCGCCTTCTCAACGGCGTCGCGAGCCTCGGTCACATCTGAGGGCGAGGCGATCATCACGCGCAACACCGTAGCGACATAGGACATGGCTACCAGCCTACGGAGGGCGACGGACAGTGGACCGGGCGACGCGCACCTGGCGGACACCAAAGTCATGGAGGCCGTCATGCCGACGTTCACGAATCCCATCACCGATGCCCGCGAAGCCTACGAGGCGTTGCACGGGCTCGCGCACGCCACCCGCACCTTCGAGAACCCGGCCGACACCTACGCCGTGATCGGCGACCTGCTGGGCGGGCTGCGATCGCTGCGGCAGGTGCTCGACCAGCTCGCCACCGCCCACCTGACCCGTCAGCACCACGTCACCGACGACGCCCGCGACCACGCCGCCGGCGCGGCCGCGGCGCTGGCGGCCGCCGACGAGCTACACCAGGCGGCGCCCTCATCGACCAGGCCGACGACCGCCTCGGCACCGCCTTCAACCAGTCAGGCCGGATCGTCTGGAACCCGCAGGACCGACGTGTCGAGCGGTGGATCGGCGTCGTGTTCCTCCAAGGCGAGGAAGCCGACCAGACTCTCGACCTCATCGACCGAGGCGGCGACGAGGCGGGCATCGAGCATCTGTCCATGTGGGACTACGGCGACGAGACCACCAACGCCGCCTTCGAGAACGGGGATGTCCACGACACCGCCCCCGTCTATCCCGGAGACCGGCAGGCCGAGACCGGCGACTACGCCATGACCTACAACCTCCAGGCCGGGCACGTCGCCCTCTACCGGCGGCACCTGATCCCCGCCGAAGACGCCATCGACCCGCCCACCACGGCGCACGTCCCGCCGACCCGCAACACCGCCGGTCGCGAGACGGCAGCTCGACGCAGCGCCGTCCGTGACGGGGGCTGGTTCGAGCATCCCGGCGTTGCCGCGGTCAAGCAGGCCCGCGGGCTGTCGCTCTGACGTAGCCAGCGCAGAGACGCGCCGGTGCGCACCTGCCCGGCATGAACAGCGCATACCCCACCGCTCCGATGTCCCGGCAAGTCGGGACGCTCACCTTGACCGTCTGGCCGGACTCGCCGCTGGGCGAGCACCAGCGATACGCCTACCGCATCAAGGGCACCGCGACCGGGCAGACGATCGACGGCCGGGACCTGTTCACCGGCGCCGGAGCCCCGGTCGCCCCGGACCGCGCGATGCGCGACCTCGCCGCCTACCTGGCCGCGGCCGGCGACGCCCGCCAGTACGCCATCGACAACCCCGGCAGCAGGCCCGAGCACGAGGGCCTGTTTCCCGGATGGGTCGCTGAGGCCGCTTGCCAGAACGCGGACGCGCTGGCCCTGCTCGGCATTGAGGACCCGCCGCAGCCCAAACCGGACATGCCACAGCAGCCTCGCCCGGCGCCGGACTCGTCATGGTTCGACCGTCCCGCCGGCGGCTGGGTCTCCGGGAGGCGGGGGCGGTCGTTGTGAGCCGGGGCGAGAAGCTGTATACCGCTGTCCTCGTCGCCCCCGCCTCGGAGCGGCGCCGGCTGCGCAAGCAGCGGCGGCAAGCCGCCGCCCGCCTCATCGCCGAGCAGCGTCACGTCGAGAAGGAAGCGGCCCAGGCCAAGGCCACCGCCGAACGGGCCGAACGCCGCGCCACGGTCTACCTGCCCGCCGCCGGCGAGCCCGGCCCGGCGGCGCTGAGGACACCGGGCCGGTTCCGGGTGCCCCGGCATCAGGACACCAGCGCCGTGCTCGCCGGGCAATACCCGTTCCTGGCCGAAGCCGGGCTCGGAGCCGCGGGAATCTTCATCGGCCAAGACCTCTACAGCGGCTCATCGTTCGTGTACGACCCGTGGGAGCTGTACCGCAGGGGCATCATCACCGCGCCGAACCTGATCCTGGCCGGGATCGTCGGCTCCGGGAAATCGTCGCTCGCCAAGAGCCTCTACACCCGCAGTCTGCCCTTCGGGTACAGGGTCTATGTCCCCGGCGACCCCAAAGGTGAGCACTCCGACGTCGCGGAAACAGTCGGCGGGAAAGCGATCATCCTCGGGCACGGGATGGGCAACAGGCTCAACCCACTCGATGAGGGCTACCGGCCCGGCGGCCTGTCCGACCAGGAGTGGGCCACCACCCTCGCCGCGCGACGCCGCGATCTGCTCGGAGCCTTGACCGAGACGGTGCTGGATCGGCGGCTGGCGCCGCTGGAGCACACCGCGATCGACACCGCCCTGGCCGGCGCGGTGCGCGACGCGGACGTGCCGATCATGCCGATGGTGGTCGACCGGCTGCTGCGCCCCGACCCAGCCGACGACCCGGACGGCCGGCTCACCGAGGACGGCCGCCAAGTCGGCCACGCGCTGCGCCGCCTCGTCGCCGGCGACCTGGCCGGCCTGTTCGACGGGCCGAGCACCGTCAGGTTCGACCCGTCGTTGCCGATGGTCAGCCTCGACCTCTCGCGCGTCACCGAGAACAGCACGCTGATTTCGGTGCTGATGACCTGCTCATCGGCATGGATGGAAGCCGCCCTGCTCGACCCCAACGGGGGCCGCAGATGGGTCGTCTACGACGAGGCATGGCGGCTCATGTCCCACCCGGCGCTCCTGCGCAGGATGGACGCGCACTGGCGGCTGGCGAGGCACTACGGGCTGGCGAATCTGCTCGTGTTCCACAAGCTCACCGACCTGGAGAACGTCGGCGATGCCGGGTCGGCAAACCGGGCACTGGCGAACAGCCTGCTGGCAAATGCGGAGACGAGGATCGTCTACCGGCAGGAGAGCGATCAGCTCGGCCCCACCGCCGTCGCGCTCGGGCTGACCGGCACCGAACGCCGCCTGCTGCCCGGACTCGGCACCGGGCAAGGGCTCTGGCGGATCAAGGACCGGGCCTTCGTGGTGCAGCACCAACTCCACCCCGCCGAGCTGGCCGCATTCGACACCACCGCCCGCATGACCGGCACCCAGGATCATGCGCGGGCCTCCATGAACTGAAGCATCGCAATGGGCACCGGCGCAGTTGGTGTCCTAGGAAGGTCGACTATCGGGAGGGCAATCCGCACATTGGCGATGTCATCCACTCCGAGCTGCAACCACTCGGTGCAGTCGACGTGAGGGAAAGAGTCAACGAGCTGTCGCTCTGCAAGCAGCAGGCTGAAAGGAGCGAAGTGAATCACTGCCGATGCCGCCGGTGTAGTCGCGGTCGCCCACTCACCGCTATCGCTGTCTTGTGACATGCGGACAACCAGCGCCTCGTGGCTGCCCTCTACATGGGCCGGGCTTCTGTCCGGCGCGATGGCTGCCAGGAACCTCATACCTTCGGGCGGTTGGGCTGGGATGCCTTCGCGCACGATACGAACAAGATCAGCGTGCGAGTCGATGAGGTTTGGAGTCAGGGCCGTCATGCCCGCGATCGTTGCGCGGATGAATCTGCCGGGACGCACGTCGGTAAGTTCGCCGGTGATGTGGGTCCGCTGGCCCTTCCAATGCGAGTGGAGCAAGTGGCCGGCGAAACAGTGCGCCCACCTGATGTACTCGTCATCCCAAGGCGACGTGCTTGCACGGCAAGCCTCACAGTGCGCGTACCGGCTCGCGCCCCCGAGCCTCGGTCGTCCGTAGGCGAGGCGGTTATCCGCCGTTGTGCCGCCCCAAGCGAAGCTTCCCCGGTTGAAGGCTGCCTTCGGCGGCACGTGAGCTTGGGTGAGCTTGGCTCGGCTCCCGCAGAGGGTGCATTTGCCGGTTCTGGCCTGCTGGCCACTCGGCCGAAACCCCTCCTGGTCAGTCATCTCGCTCCTCCTCTGTTGAAAGGCTAACGGTGGAAGCCGGGTCTGCCGTGGGGCGTCCGACCGGGTGCGGTTCTGGCTCACCTCGGGTTCATGAGGAAGCCTGAGCCTGAGCCCGTCCCGGTCTCGATCCCGCTCGTCGTGCTCGATGTGCACGAGGACGGCACCGTGACTGTCACCGTCGACGGGAAACGGCTGGACCCCGACCCTTTCGCGCCGCCGTGGCGACGATCCTCGTTCGGGCAGATCATCGACCGCGCCACGAACGACCGGACGACACCGGCCAGGGTCGAGGTCCGCGAAGCGGACGGCACGACCTTTACCGACATCATCGCCGCCCGCCGTCGGCGTTCCCGCGCCGAGCACGAACCGGAACCGGA
>Ga0310345_10006166_pt1 | contig 10492 bp, 12 predicted proteins | sample HC15DNA20500_MG_FD_204667 | JGI IMG/M metagenome (GOLD analysis project Ga0310345, IMG submission 204667) | Marine microbial communities from station ALOHA, North Pacific Subtropical Gyre - HC15-DNA-20-500_MG | ecosystem: Environmental > Aquatic > Marine > Oceanic | place: Pacific Ocean: North... | reverse complement strand
GTTGGTGGCACCGCACCGCACTACGGGCCGCGCCGTTAGCTGTCATCGCTCTCGCTCGTCTGAGAACAGGCGGGTATTATGACCAGCATCCCCGCCGGCACCACCAGCGATCGCTACGTGTGTGCCGTCGGTCGGACCATGCCCACGGAGGACCGATGACCAACGCACCCAGATGTGCCGCCCGCCTCGTTATGGCGCTCTCGCTGTCAGTGGCCTTGGGGCTCGCCCCCGCCGCGCTCGAGGCTCAGTCGTCGCCGCCGGCCCAACCGCCCGCGGACTGGGGCCCCATCTCGATCAATTTGGAGGGATTCTCCTACCCCCATCCGGTAGAGTTCTTGAACTTGCAGAACTTTGGCCAGGATGTCCGGATCGCGTACATGGACGTGTCGCCGGTTGGGCCGTCGAATGGTCGCACGGTCATGCTCCTTCACGGAGGGAGCTATTACGGGTGGTACTGGAAGGAGCAGATCACGGCCCTGCGCAACGAAGGCTATCGGGTCGTGGTGAAGGACCGCCTCGGGTGGGGCAAGTCCTCCAAGCCCATCCTTCCGTACAGCATGAGTCTGCACGCTTCCAACACAGCGGCATTGTTGGAGCACCTGGGTATCCCACGGGCGGCCATCGTCGGCCACTCGATCGGCGGCCAGATGGCCACGCGCTTCGCCTTCCTCTATCCCGAGCTGACGACGCACCTCGTGACCGTCAACCAGATCGGCCTGACCGACCGCCGCGCCGGACGTGGGTATCGGCCCTTCACCGGGGACATCAACGCGGCGCCGGACCCGCAGAGCGTGTACGAGTCAGCGGTTCGCACGGACACACGACGCTACGTGGAGTGGAAACCCGAGTTCATCGACCACCTTCGCATCCGGTACGGCCAAAGCCTCAGTGGCGACTGGCCGCGGCTAGCCTACGTGCGCTCGCTCGGTGGCAACCTACGTTCGACGGACACCGTCGTGGACGACTGGCCCCACATCCAGACGAAGACGTTGATCATGGGTGGAGAGGTCGACGGACCCAACTTTCCCGCGAACGCGCGGCACGCGGTGGACGTGCTGCCCAACGCCGAAGTCTTCTTGATCCCTGGCGTCGGGCACAACCCACATGAAGAGGTGCCGGAGATCGTGAGCGCTGAGCTGATCCGCTTCCTCGGGACGGACGCTGACGAGCCGGCGGGGGGTAGCGGCCGCTAGGCCACCACCCCCCGCGGGGCGCTAGTTCGAGTTGCCGCCACGCTCGCCCGACGACATCTGGGCCATGTTCAAGCGGCTGAGCAACACCTCGACGGTCCTTCGCTCGACTTGTGTCAGATCGGCCAAGAAGACGTCCGCGGCCGTGACCCAGGCATCGTGGTCGACGGCGAGCGCGGCGGCATCCAACGCGGCGAGCAACTCGCTTCGCTCCGCCTGCCGCGCCTCGTACCGCTGCAAAGCCTCAGGGCCGCGCCGCGCCGAAGGGGGCACGAGCGCGAACGAGACGTTCTGAATCCGATTGGCGTCCGCCTCATCGGCCATCCAGCACGAGCTGGGCGTCGCGATGCCCGCGCTGTGGTAGGGAAGCCAGAAGTTGAGGCCGGCAAACGGGCCGTTGGAAGACGGAATGAACCAGACGTGCAGCATGTGCAGAGTCCGACCCTCGTCGGCGAACTGGGGATGGTCATGCCAGGTGGCAAGTTCGCTCTGGAACGGTATGGGCTCATCGGTATCCGGAAAATCGACGAAGGCGAAAGCCGCTCCAACGAGTTGCTCCTGTCCATCGACGCTGGAGAACATGAGATGGTCCGGCTCGTCGATGTTCACAGGGTCCCGGCCGCGGGCGGAGTTCACGTAGTGCACGCCCATACCGGGGATATTGCCCAAGGCCGGCTGGAATCCGGCAGCACGGGCGGCCTCTGGAGTCCGCAGGGCGGCCATCGTCTGCTGCAGTGAAGCGAATTGCAGGCGATCTGCATCCGGGAGTCCGGTCCACGGTGGTGACGCCAGCGTGGTGCAACTCACGGGCGCACTCGCATGGCTGTGCCCGTCCTCCGCGTGGTCTGTCTGGGACAGCGCTGAGCGCGGGGCCATCACGGCAACTACCGCCATCGTAACGCCTACGACGGACACGATTCGAGCCATCGGGTGCCTCCAAGGTGCAGGGCTGATCGGTATCACTGGGAGCTCGTCACGCTGACCGAACACCATAAGAGTGGAGGACACGTGCCATTACCGTCAAGATCGAGCCCCAGTGTCAGGCGTGAACCCGTTCACTCTGCTGCCTTGCCCCCCACGTCCGCGAGGAGAATGTTGCACTAGGGCGTTCAGCCGCGAGGGGACGATGTTCCCGGATTCGCTGAGCGCGAGGTAGTGCCCCGCCGAAGCGTGCGTATTGCGGAAGAGCCACCGCGCGGGTTCTTTGCGTATGAATCCCCTTGGCTAGGAGGACGGGAGATGACCATGCGACATTCGAGTGCGCTTCTTGGGCTGTGCGTCGCGATCGCGACGATGGTGCTTCTTTCCCCGGCGTTGGCTCAGGCCCAGGCCCGAGGCGGCGAGCAGTGGGTCGTACCGCGCACATCCGACGGGCATCCGGACCTTCAGGGGAATTGGACCAACCAGACGATCACGCCTATGCAGCGACGCGAGGGGCAGGATCGAATCCTCACGTGGGATGAGGTTGCTGAGCGCGAGGGAAGGGTCGTCGAGCGCTCGCAGGCAGGCGCTGAGGCGAGCGACCCCGACCGGCCCCCACTCGAGGCCGGTAGCAACGTCGGCGCGTACAACAACGTGTACTTCGAGTTCGGACAGCGCGTAGCGATCGTCAATGGCGAGCCGCTGAGCTCGCTCATCACATCGCCCGACAACGGCCGTAAGCCAGCGCTCACGCCTGAGGGCGAGCGACGGCGCGACGAGATCCGGGAATTCAGGAGCCAGTTCGGCCCGTCCGACAACCCGGAGAACCGAGTACTCCAGGACCGGTGCCTCGTGTCGTTCACAAACCACGGCGGCCCGCCGATGACGCCGAACTACGGGTACAACAGCAACTATACGATCGTGCAGACTGCGGACTACGTGATGCTCCATTACGAGATGGTCCACGACACGCGGATCATCCGTCTGGGTGAACCCGATCCGTTGCCCGCTCACATGCGTCCGTGGTTCGGCGATTCATGGGCCCGTTGGGAGGGCAACACGCTCGTGGTCGAGACGACCAACATCTATCCGCTGCAGGATTACATGGGCATCCATCCCACTCCGGACCTGACGGTGCACGAGCGCTTCACGCGAGTGGACGAGGAAACGATCCTGTACGAGTTCACGGTCGACGATCCCACGACGTATGTGGAGCCGTGGGGCGGCATAGTGCCGTTCAAGCGCTTCGACGAATTGCTCTACGAGTACAACTGCCACGAGGGGAATTACGCTATGTCGAACATCTTGAGCGGTGCGCGCTACCAAGAGAGGGAGGGCGGGCGGAACTGAGGATGATTGGGCGACATGCGACTCCGCTGCTGGGACTGTGCCTAGCCATCGCAGCGGCCTCGCTGCTCTCCCCTGCAGCGGCTCAACAGTGGGTAGTGCCCCGGACGCCCGAAGGTCATCCGGACCTCCAGGGAAACTGGACCAACGCCACACTGACTCCATTCGAGCGCAGAGAAGGGCAGGGTCCCGTCATGACCCCGGACGAGGTCGATAGGCTAGAAGGCAGGGCAGTGGCGCAGGCCAGGGCAGGCTCCGAACCCAGCGACCCAGATCGCGCACGACTGGAGCCGGAGGAGCGATTTGGCCGAAGCTACAACGAGATCTATTACGAGCGGAACGGCTACCGGGTGGTCAGAGTCAACGGAGAGCCCAGGAGCTCGATGCTCACGCGACCTGCGAACGGCCGCAGGCCGGCGCTTACGCCGGGGGCCCAGCGGCGCCAGCGGGAGGCCAGGGAGTTCAGGAGCCAGTTCGGCGAGGCCGACAACCCGGAGAATCGTGGGTGGAACGAGCGGTGCATCATGTTCAGCTCGAGGGCGGGCCCTCCGATGATCCCCAACGGCGCCTACAACAAGAACTACACGATCGTCCAGACAGCCGACTACGTGATGATCCACGCCGAGATGGTCCATGACACGCGCATCATCCGGTTGGGCGAGCCTGATCGGCTGCCTGCTTACGTAAGGCCCTGGATGGGCGATTCGTGGGGTCGGTGGGAGGGTGACGCGCTCGTGGTCGAGACGCGCAATATCAATCCAAGTCAATTGTTCCGCGGTATCGCTCCCATGGAAGAAATGAAGGTGATCGAGCGCTTCACACGTGTCGACGAAGAGACGATTTTGTACGAGTTCACCATCGACGACCCGACGAGCTACACTCAGCCGTGGGGCGGTGAGCTTCCGTACAAGAGGTTCGACAAGCAGCTCTACGAATATGCGTGTCACGAGGGCAACTACTCTCTTGCCAACGTACTCAGCGGGGCCCGTTACCAGGAAAGGCAGGCTAGGCGTAAATGATCATCAGCAACACACAGGAAGTTCCGGGCAAGACCATCGTCGAGTTCTTCGGTTTGGTCAGCGGCAGCACGGTGCGCGCCAAGCATATCGGCAAGGACATCATGGCCAGCCTGAAGAGCCGAGCGACGCCGCAACCCGCCTGAACGCAGCCGAGTGCCGCAGATGAGCGGGCCACCCAGGTGGAGCGCCTGAACGCAGCTCTCGAGGGCCGCTACCGCATCGAGTCCGCGCTCGGTGAAGGCGGCATGGCCACCGTTTATCTGGGCCAGGATATCAAGCACGAGCGCAAGGTCGCGCTCAAGGTCCTGAAGCCCGAACTGGCTGCCGTCGTCGGTGCCGAACGTGTGTACCAGGTCTATGTCCAGACCGAGGACGATCCCTGGGGCGTGGTTTCGTACGCCGCTTGTTCCTTGCCCCCCACGCGTGCGCATAGGATGTTGCCCCCATAGGAGGAAATCGTGAGAACAACTCTACTGGTGGTGCTGGTGTCTGCCTTTCTCATCACCGGGCTTCAGGCGCAAGAATCGTCCGCGCCTGGTGGACTGGCCTGGCTCGCACAGTCAGACATGGAAGGCCCCGTGACGGTGATCGACCTGGTCAAGTTCAAGCCCGGGGGAGAAGAGAGCTACGACACATACGATGCGCTTGCCGAAGCGAAGCTGACCTCGCTCGGAGGCGGAGTCGTCTTTCGTGGCTCATCGAAGTCGGTCGACGGGTTGGATTCGTCGAGCTGGGATCGCGTTACCATGCGCAAGTATCCCTCTGCCGCGGCCGTCGTCGAGATGGGCGCAAGCAGCGAATATCGCGCAGCCTTCCCGCATCGCTTGCAGGGCGTCGAAGCGTCGCTCGTCTATGCCTTCGCCGGAGCCACGACGCCCCGAGTCACCGCGGAGACTTCCGCCGACGCGGTCTACATGCTGAATCTGCTTCGATTCAAAGAAGAGGACGGTGAGGCGGGCTACGGCGATTATGGCTCGTCCGTCATTCCTTTGCTTCGGCAACGTGGGGCGGGCCCCGTCTTGATGGGCAATGGCCTCACGGGTGTGATCTCCGCAGAAGAGATCGACAGGATGATCCTGGTCCGATATCCCTCGCCGGAGATGTTCCTTGAGATGGTCACAAGCGCCGAGTATCGCGCGATCGCGCACAAGCGAACCGATTCGATCGAGCTCGGGCTTCTGTTTCCGTTCGAGAAACGTCGCTGATGAAAAAAGCCGCGAAAATGATCGGAATCGCGTTGCCTCTGATGGTGGTAGTCGCCCTCGTATCACTCCGTTTGTTCGGCTATGAGCCTAGAGATCTGCGTGCGGGGTTGTGGTTAACCGGGGACCAGGTCACGGAACCGGTTACGGATTGGTCGTTCACCGACGACCATCAGGAGATCTTCGTGCAGACCCGCACGCGCTACATGATGCCCCATTCCGTCACGACGTACTGCGCGTTCTACGACGGTGACCTCTACTTATTCTCCGCCTATTACCAGGGCGGGGTGTTCCCCGAGGAACGTGGCTGGAATCGCAACGTGGTGCGCGACCCCAGGGTGCGTCTGAAGATTGATGATCGACTCTTCGATCAGACCGTGCGCCACGTGACCGACGCCGATACGCGGGAAGCGGTGCATGCGAATGCTGTCGCCAAGTATCCGAAATGGACGAGCCCAGGGCTCGAGAACGTGCACATTCTCAGGGTCGAGGGTTAGGTCGCTAGCCCCGGAGGCGCACCCTCGGCAGGCGGTTCCGCGCCCTCGTGAGCCGGCCTGGCGGACCGTCCCGCTGTCCTTCGAATCTCGCCCAGCAGAGCCTCCATTCGCTGTTCGCACATCTCGATGTCGGACTTGACGGCTTCTGCATTACGGTGCCCGCGGTCTAGTTCCACGACCAGCCAGTTGAGCCGTTTGATCTCATCGATCAGCGCAACCACCTTCGACCGGAACAAGGGGAATCGGCGGGGTCGACCCCTGGTCGCCACAAGGCTGGCGAACCACTCCGCCAGCCCCAGATGAGACGATACCAGAACGATCGGCACGAGCAGCATCATGCCGAGCACGACCGCGCCCCATGGCTGGCCACCGTCTTGAGCCCCATTGTTCGGGCTCGAAGGAAGAAACTGAAGGAGGTCCGTATGAATCGTTCGCTGACAAGAGCGCTCGGCCTTGCGCTCGCCATCGCCGCCCTCCCGACCTTGGCGAGCGCACAGGGCGGGGAATGGACGACGCTGTTCGACGGCTCCAGCCTCGACGGTTGGAGGGTTCTCGGTGACGCCAACTGGGCGTTGGCCGACGCCGCCGTGTCAGCCAACAGCGGCGGTGGGTTTCTCGTCTCCGAGCAGTCCTACGGAGATTTCGAGCTGAGGCTCGAGTACTGGGTGGAAGAGCCCGCGAACAGTGGGGTGTTCATTCGCTGCGCCGATCCTCAGAATGTCAACGATCGGAACTGCTACGAGGTCAATATATTCGATACCCGGCCCGATCAGACGTACAGAACCGGTGGCATCGTGCACCTGGCCGCGCCGAGCAGCGTGATCAACAGCGCTGGTCACTGGAACTCCTACGAAATCACCGCGCAGGGATCGCGGCTGGTGGTCGTCCTGAACGGCACCCAGACCGTCGACACGACGGACGAGCAGTTTGCCAGCGGTCCGTTCGCGCTCCAGTACGGGGCAGGCACGGTCCGCTTCCGCAACGTCCGGATTCGGTCGATCAACTAGGCCCGCGAGGGCAAGGAGGAGGCGCGGGGTGGCTTCACTTGACGAACTGCGCGAGCAGCTGGACCAAATCGATCGGGCGCTGCTCGAGGCGCTCGCTCGGCGGCGCGAGGTAGTCGAGCACGTCATCCGGACAAAGGAGACGGAGGCCGACTTCGTGCGCGATCAGGATCGTGAGGAGGCCCTCCTGACCGCACGCGTCTCGCTGGGGCGAGAGTTGGGTCTCGATGGCTATTTCGTCACCAAGATCTTCCAACAAGTACTCGATCACTCCTTGCGCATTCAACGTGACCATCTCGTCGCCGAGCAGAACCCCGACGTCGAGCACGACGCTGTGCGGATCGGGTATCAGGGCACGGAGGGGGCCTACAGCCACGAGGCCGCGCGCAAACATTTCGCGTCGCGCCTCGGTCACGCCTTTTTCCGCGGCTATCCCACGTTCCGGGAACTGATGGAAGGCGTCCAGGCCGGTGGGCTCGACTTCGCGATCGTACCCATCGAGAACACGACGGCGGGCTCCATCAACGAAGCGTACGATGTGTTGGCGCGCTTTCCGGTTTCGGTGATCGGTGAAGAGGTGCTTGCCATCGATCACTGCCTGGTGGCGCTTGAGGAAGTGCCGCTCGGAAACATCCGCCGCATCTACTCCCATCCCCTGGCGATCGCCCAGTGCGGTGACTTCCTGGCTGGACTGCCGGAGTGCAAGGTCGAGTCTGCACCGGATACCGCCATGGCAGTAGAGAGGATCAAACGCGCGAACGACCTCTCCCAAGCCGTGATTGCGTCGGAGGAAGTGGCGCGCATGCACGGGCTCGAGATCCTGAAGCGCCGCATTGCGAACCGACGCGACAACTATACGCGCTTCGTGGTGGTGGCCCGCGAGGCCATGAACTACGACGCCCGCATTCCTTGCAAGACATCGCTCATCCTCGCGACCAAGCACGAGGAGGGCGCGCTCGTACGCTGTCTCAACACGCTCGCGGCTCGCCATTTGAGCATGACCAAGCTGGAGTCGCGGCCGCGCCCCAATGTCCCGTGGGAGTACCTCTTCTATATAGACATCGAAGGCAATGTCGCGGATCCGGAAGTCTCGGCGGCGATCGACGAGCTCTCCCGGGACGTGAGCTTCCTCAAGGTCCTCGGCAGCTACCCCGCGAGCACGACCGAGTCTGCTCGGCCGTCCGTGCCCAAGCTGGGCGCCGCGGCTGACTCCTCGGACACGAAGCCCGCTCAGGCTCCAGCCCCGAAGACTAAGAAAGCGGCGGTCGCCGCGAGTGCTGACACTACACCGCCTCTGGAAGTCGCGATCAAGAAGGGCTACAAGCTCGCTTCTCGGGCTCATTACCCTGACGACAGCGTGGTTCGCATCGGCGATGTACTCGTCGGTGGCGACGACTTCGTAGTGATGGCGGGGCCGTGCTCGGTGGAGTCGTGGGACCAGGTGCGCGCGTGTGCAGAGCTGGTCCGCGACCAGGGTGGACAGGTACTACGGGGCGGAGTATTCAAGCCGCGAACTTCGACCTACAGCTTCCAGGGTCTGGGCTACGAGGGACTCGATCTACTCGTACGCGCAGGTGAGGAGTTCGGCTTGCCCGTCGTGACCGAGGTCATGCATCCGGCGGACGTACAGCGAGTGGCGGAGGACGCTGATGTATTGCAGGTAGGCGCCCGCAACATGCAGAACTTCGCTCTACTTCGGGAGATCGGTCACGTGGATCGACCGGTGCTCTTGAAGCGTGGTGCCATGTCCTCCATCGATGAGCTGTTGGCTGCGTCCGAGTACCTGCTCGCGGCCGGCAATCATCAGGTCATGCTCTGCGAGCGCGGGATCCGCACGTTCGAGACCGCTACGCGATTCACGCTCGACATCGGGGCTGTCCCGGTGCTCAAGGAACGCACGCATCTCCCGGTGATCGTCGATCCGTCCCACGCGGCCGGCGTGCGTCAGTACGTGATCCCGCTAGCGGAGGCGGCGGTGGCCGCGGGCGCGGATGGCATCATCGTCGAGTTCCATCCCGCGCCGGAAGAGGCGCTTTCGGACGGCCCACAGGCGCTCACGTTCGAGGGTTTCGGCGAGCTCATGCAGAGGCTTCACGGGCTGACGCAGGCGCTGAGGAGTGAGTGACTCGCACTTGAGTACAGACGTGGCCGATTGGTTGAACGCGGCCCTGAGCGGCCGCTACCACATTGAGCACGAGCTCGGCCAAGGCGGCATGGCGACCGTCTACCTACCCGACGACATCAAAAACGAGCGGAAAGTCGCGCTCAAGGTCTTGAAGCCGGAGCTCGCCGCGGTCGTCGGAGCCGAGCGCTTCCCGGCCGAGATCAAGACCACGGCCAACCTCATTTACTTCGAAGGCTCGTCGGTCGAGGAGCTCGAGGCGGCGACAGCCCACAGGCCGCAACCTTGAGTCCCAAGCCGTTGCGCCGCAGAAAGATCATCGCCTGGCTGCTGACCGTTCTCTGCGCCTCGGCGTGCGCTGACGGCCCTGAACAGTCGAGCGACGCGGCGCCAAGCCTCAAGCTTGCGATCGTCGGCCAGGCACTCATCGAGCACGATCCGAGGGCGTATCTAGAGGCCCCCCTTCAGTCTGTGGCTCCGATTCTTGATGAGGCGGACGTGGTGTTTACCAACCTCGAAGTAGCGATCGCTGGTCCGGCATGTGCGTGCGAGCCGACACGCACCGACGTGTTCTTCCACGGTGCCGAGCCCGGCGTACTCGACTACCTCAGGGATCTCGGCGTGTCGCTGTTGTCGCTGGCGAACAACCATGCTTGGGACTACGGCACCGAGGGTGTGTCGTCGACCATCGCGGAGGCCACGGCACGAGGGTTCACCCATTCGGGCACCGGTGTCAGCGTCTCGGCAGCGGTTGCTCCTGCCTACCTCACCGTTGGCGGTCTCACGCTGTCCCTGGTTTCAGCAGCGTCCGTCAACTCACCCGAGGGTGCACGTGCCACTGAGGACCGACCCGGCGTGAATATGCTGGATCCCACCAGCAGCACGGATTGGGATAGGAACCTGGCGAGCGTCCGGACGGCGAGGGGGCAGTCAGACATAGTCATTGTCTACCAGCACTTCCAGACGGATGCCGAGGATGGCTGGCAGGAGACTTGGGCGCGAGCAGCCATCGATGCTGGTGCGGACATCTATGTCAGTCACGGCGAGCCTACTCTGAGCGGAGTGGAGGTGTATGAAGGAGGTCTCATCTTGTATGGCCTCGGCAACTTTATCTTCCATACCAAGACGGAACTTGGCCGCTACACGCCGGACGTATGGGAGAGCGTGATCGCCGAAGTGTTGCTGGCTGA
>Ga0310345_10006164_pt1 | contig 10494 bp, 12 predicted proteins | sample HC15DNA20500_MG_FD_204667 | JGI IMG/M metagenome (GOLD analysis project Ga0310345, IMG submission 204667) | Marine microbial communities from station ALOHA, North Pacific Subtropical Gyre - HC15-DNA-20-500_MG | ecosystem: Environmental > Aquatic > Marine > Oceanic | place: Pacific Ocean: North... | reverse complement strand
TCAACACGCGCCGGTCATCAACGCGTGGCTTGCCGTGAGACTTGGGGAAGAAGGGCTCAAGACGCGCCATCTGCGCGTCGGTCAGCCAGAAAAGATCAGACATGTTCACCGCTCGTTTTTTGAACCGTGAATCATGACGCCGGACCGAAATCAATGGGTCCTGACCCTAAGTGAAGCCTCGCCGATCAACAAGTTCTTGCCGATACCGCAGCATAGCGCTCCAGATGTAGATGTGGCTTGTCGGTGCGTGGAACAAAAATAGATGCCGGCTTTTCTCGCGAATAGCTGTTGCAACCGCCTTGCAGCGAGTGGGGAGTGCCCGCGTTCCCGAGCTACAGGAGTGAGTAGATTTTGCTTCCGCCGCGAATGACCGCAATGCGGGCTGCTACCGCAGCATCTTGAAGGTAGCGTGAAGGTCCGGAAAGGTGAAGGTTTTCTGATGCGGGTCGCGGCGTGAGGTTCGCGTCTTGGCGGGCGGACGACCCGCGTTGGAAAACCTCCCAAGGTCGAAGCCGCGAGGGTCTTGGTGATGCTATGGGTAAAGTTCGCTGATGATCGAGACGACGGCTGTTTCAGCGGGCCGTTTGGCCTTTTGCACGAGGCTGCAGATGCGGGCTTCCCAGCCCAGTCGCCAAGCGCTGCCCGCCGGGCTGGGTGGATTTGTGGTTTGGGAACCTGCTGATACCTGATCGGCGCAGGTGGCTTGGTCCGGTTCTGCACGGAGCAGCCAGCGTGGGTTGATGATCTGTGACAGGCGGTCGGTCATGCGGCCTGCTCCCGTGGTGGCGCGCGTGACATCGGTTTCTGCCCGCGACGAAAGATCTCGATGATGCGCATGGGTCCCCCGCAGCATGGGCATGGTTCACGCAGCGTGAGCGGGGTGACGTCTGGCTCAGCGTCTTGGACATCTGCCTGATCTGGTGGTTGGACGCAGAGCAGTTTGCGGATTTTTGTGAGATTAGCTTTGCGAGCGCTGCTGGCCAGCAGGCCGTAGTGGCGGATCCGGTGGAACCCGTCAGGAAGGACGTGGATCAAAAAGCGTCGGATGAACTCAGGCGTGGCTAAGCGCATGATCTTCTGGCGGTCCCCATTTTTGACGCGGTAGTCTTTCCAACGGAAGGCGACGGTGTCGGCATCAGCGCTGACCAAGCGGTGGTTTGAGATGGCGACGCGGTGAGTATAGCGGCTCAGGTAGGCAAGCACGGCCTCTGGGCCGCCAAAGGGCGGCTTGGAATAGACCACCCATTCGGATTTGCGGAAAGGGGTGAGCCAGGTGGTGAAGGCGTCCGTCAGCGCCAGCCGCTCCAAGTCCCCATAGAAAGCCAGGTCTCCGGCTTGGTGCAGCGCCACGAGCCCGTCCAGAAAGAGGCGGCGGAACAGGCGCGACAGCACGCGCACATGCAAGAAGAACCCAGGCTTGCTGGCGACCCATTTGGTGCCGTCCGGCGACAGGCCGCCGCCGGGGACGATCATATGGATATGCGGATGATGGGTCAGTGCCGATCCCCATGTGTGCAGCACGCTGGTCATGCCCACTCGCACGCCCATGCGCTTGCGGTCGGCCGCGATGTTCATGACGGTCTTGGCCGACGCCTTGAACAGCAAGCCATAGATCGCCTTCTTGTTCCAATAGGCGATCTGCGCGATCTCAGCTGGCAGGGTGAAGACGACGTGGAAATATTCCACGGGCAGCAGATCTTCGGCCCGTGCCTCCATCCAGTCGCGCGCGGCCGGTCCCTGGCACTTCGGGCAGTGCCGGTTCTTGCAGGAGTTATAAGCGATGTGATGGTGGCCGCATGTGGCACAGCCAGCCACATGCCCGCCAAGAGCCTCAGTCCGGCAGGCCTCGATCGACGACATCACCTTCAACTGGGAGAGGCTGACATGCCCCGCATTGGCCAGCCGCCACGCAGGACCATGGGTGCGGAAGATATCAGCAATCTCCAGTTCGGTCCGGGGCACCCCGGCGCCCGGTCACTCCAGACTTCGCTTCACCGTCTGATCCTGCAATTTGGCCAGCATCTCGTAGGGGCTGACAGTGTCGCGGATCGTCTTGGTGGCCACATGAGTGTATCGCGCAGTGGTCGTCAGCTTGGCGTGGCCGAGCAGCACCTGAATAACCCGCACGTCGGTGTTTGCCTCCAAAAGGTGGGTGGCAAAACTGTGTCGCAACGTGTGCAATGTCGCCGGCTTCTTGACCCCTGCCATATGCTTGGCTGAGGTGAAAGCGCGGCTTAACTGACGCGGCGAAATCGGGTTGATCTTCGGCTTGCCGGGAAACAGCCAGCCTTCGGGACGTGCCTCGCGCCACCAGGCCCTTAGCAACTCCAGCAAGCCGGGTGACAGCATCACCTTACGGTCCTTCTGACCCTTGCCCAACTCGACATGGATCAGCATCCGGTCGCTGTCGATATCGCTGATCTTGAGGTTGCAGACCTCGGACGCCCGAAGTCCTGCGCCGTAAGAGATGCTGAGCGCGGCCCGATACTTCAGCCCCGGTCCGGGTGCTGCCATCAGGATGTCGGACACCTCCTCGACGCTGAAAACCACGGGCAGCTTGCGCGGTTCGGTGCGGAATTGCATGTAGCGCTTCATCTCCTCCCGCCCGCAGGTCATGCTGAAGAAGAACCGCAGCGCCACGATCCGCACGTTGAACGTCGACGGGGTCACCCCGCTGTCTGTCATGTGCAGCTGATACGCGCGCAGATCTTCCGGTGTCGCCGTGTCGGGTGGCCGCCCAAGAAAGGCTGCGAAGTCCTTGATCGCCCGGATGTGGGACTTCTGCGCCTTCTCGCCCATCCCACGGATGCGCATGTCATCGATCATCCGCTGGCGCAGCGGGGTTACTCTCTCCTCTGTCATGGGAACCTCCTGTCGGTTGATTGAGAAGGCCCCAATCGTCAGACAAGTCAGTCAGATCGCAAAATGCGCGCTGTTACGGAGGGCTCAATCCATCAGCCGCAAGCGCCATTGCCGCGGAGCGGCTTAGTCCAAGGGCCGTGAGAGACTTGGGCGATCGGTCAGTTCCGACCGCAACATTGCTTGTATTTGCGGCCCGACCCACAGGAGCATGGGTCGTTCCGCCCGGGCCGGGGACCGGCGTTGAACGGCATCTCGGAACGATTTGCGGGCTCCATGCGGGAAAGCTCGGGACGAGACTGATAGAGTATCGTCGCAACGCAGTTCGGGATCAGATTGGGTGCTTCAAGGTCGATTTCGTCGATCTCCTCATCCGTGAACTTGCTTTGGCCAGTGTATATTTCCTGAAGCGCCATCAAGAAGATCATCGTCGTCCGCGTCTCTTCGTCGGCCTGAGCGAGCAGTCGATCCCAAGCATCCGGTCTTAGCCCCATAGCGCGAGTGAAGCCATCGATCCAAGGCTCCCACATCACCTCATCACTGTTGGGGTCAACCTCGTAGATGGGTTCGATCCAAGGTGAGCGGGTCATCGCCTCCGCAACCGAGTTGTAGTGAGCCATGACCGCACCGACCGTGGCTTCGGCGGTTTTCTGATCGGGAAAATTTGCCTCACCTGTCTCTCCCCAGACATGGGACATCCATTCCGAGGGCGGGATCATATCCGGGCAGGCAAGAACACCGACTACGTAGCCATCAAGTTCACTGAGCGTCATGGGCATGTTCTCGATGGGCAGCGCATGCAACAGCGCGCTGAGACGCTCGAGTTCCTGATCGGACTGGTCCATAAATATCTCCCGGTGTTGCTCGGAATTTTTTACTCTGCGCGACGCCAACCCGCAATCCGCGCGAAGCCTGCTTCAAGCTCGGACAGGAAGATTGCTGCAGGCACCCCGAATGTCCGCAGTGGTGAAGCCGCGACGTAGCATCAGATCGTCGCGCCAACGTCTGCAAAGGGCCGTCACCGTCTTCCTAGACGACCCAACCTTGAAAGCTGCGCAAGCATCCGAGCGCCAGTCCCGGTCCCGTCGCCGGGAGGAGCTGCCGTAGGCCCTCCCGCAGTATTGGGTCGGCTTGGCAACGCTTGCACACCAAAGAATTGTCGCGCGCGCAGAGCTGCATACTCCGCGCCAGTCGCACCTCCGATGGCGTACCGGTTGTAGACTTGTTGGCTGCCTGCGAGCCCTCGGGCAAAGGCATAGCTACCGCCGAAGCCGGCCGAGAGTGCCGGCATCATGATGTTTCCAGAAATTGCTCGAACCAGGAAGGGCGTTGCTATGATGAACCCCTTTGCCATCAGCACCATCATGAAGAACGGGATGAGCGCGCCGATGTTGGAGGCGCCTTCCGGGTCGCCCAGCTCGGCAAGTAGGGCGCGCGAGACACCCGTGATCGTTGCGAACACACCAGCAACGACAATCGGGTACATCGCAAAGGAAATCAGCGCCGAAAGCCAGCGCGCGAAATAATCCTTGGTCACTTCAAACAGTGTCAGGAAGATCATGACCGGCGCAATCCCGATCAGAAGAGCGATCATGAGCCGCGACGCGACCACGATGAACGCGGCTAAGCCACCGAGGATCGAGAGTAACAAAACCCCAAGGGTGTCCAACAGGGCTCCGGCCATCCAATTCAGTTCAGAGCCCGCAGCATTCAAATACTCTCCGAGCGCCGCGATCAGGTCATCGAACTCCTCTGCAAAGGTGCCGGATGGGCCGGGTGATCCGCCGCCGACTGAGGCCACGAGCGATCCGGCAATGCTGTCGATCCCATTCAGGATCGCCGCAGCAAGGATGTTGAACTGCACCCAGTTGGTTGCAAATGCGCCTATCAGTCCGATCTTCACGGCGAGCCAAAAGGCCGTGCGCCCGTCCATGGCGCGGTATTGGTAGATCGCGTTGATGAAAACCAGAATGACAACCAGTGTGGTGCCGAGTACGAGCATCGTTCCGACTGTTGCGGCGACCGCGCCAAATTGCGTCTCGGCAGCGGTATTGAGATAGCCCTCAGCCGTTTCCACGAAGTAGGTGACGACGCTCATGGAACCCTACCAGTTTCCAGCAGCTTCGCAGATTGGCATGGCTTCGCGCCGAAGCTCATTTGCCTGCCGTCGGTATTCTGAGGTCGCTTCCACGATGTCCCAGTATTCAGATGCGGCGAAATGCTTGACGAAGATGCCTTCAGCTGAGTCCCAAGACGGATACCGCGTCGGACATTCACAGCTTTGGGCTTCAACGATGCGTTGCAGGCTCTGCGCACGATAGATTTGCTGAATCAGCAGCCGTTTGTGGGACTCGCGTACATCGATGTCTTGCATCCACTGTGGCTCTGGAGGCTGGTCGGGACAGACATCTGGCTGGTTATCGAGCGTTGGGATCAGGTTCCGTTCAGCGACGCCAGCGGTTGCGCCAAGAACAACCAGCAGGCCTGCCGTCGCAATGACCCGCATCATTCTGAAGCCACGTTCGTCGCCAAAGATTCACGCTTCAAGAACGTGATATAGCCGTAGTCACCGGCTTCAGCTGTAATGACTTCCCACCCCTCCGCGCCGCGCTCATTCAAGGCGCTTCGCATCGCGTCGTAGTCCTTTTGTTTCTTCACCTGGAAAAACAGGATGTCATATTCAAAGGTCTTCATTGGAAAGTTCCAATCTCGGTTGCGCCGGGGAGGTGGAATTCGGTGATGCCGCGCCTGCCGTCGTGGCGACCGGCCTGGATGATCACATCGATGGAGTTCTCGATGTACTGGATCATGTCGGCATAGGTCATCGGGATCTCGGTCTTAAGTGCCGCGATCGCGAGGCGCTGCACGGCAAGCTGTGGGGTTTCGGCATGTAGGGTGGTCATGGACCCGCCGTGCCCTGTATTTATGGCTTCGAGGAAGGTCATTGCCTCCTTGCCGCGCACCTCGCCCAGGATGATCCTGTCGGGGCGCATGCGCAACGTGGCGGTGAGCAGCACATCGGCGGTCTGGAACTCTGCATCGCGATTGGCGATGAGGGTCACGGCATTTGGCTGGGTCGGCAGAAGCTCGGCGGCTTCCTCGATGGTGACAATGCGTTCCTCTGGTGGCACATGAGTGAGGATCTTCCGCGCGGCGACGGTCTTGCCGGTGGAGGTGCCGCCTGAGACAATCATGTTGAGTTTGTTCTCGACGCAAAAAGCAAGCGCATCTTCGATGACGCCAGACGTAACAACCTCGCGCAGTTCCCGGGTTTTCTCGAGACGGAGTTCTTCAAGCTTGCGTTCCTTGCCATAGAGGAAATCGAGCGCGATTCCATCGAGCGGCAAGCTTGAGAAAAACCGCAGGCTGATCGACATGGCCGAGAGCACGGCGGGTGGTGTGATGACCTGTGCCCGGATCGGCCGCCCCTTGTAGGTGATTGAGACCGAGACGATGGGGCGGTCCTTGCTCATCGTGGTATTGGCAGAAGAGGCGATCTGGTTGCCGAGGTCTTTCACTTCGGTTGCGGTCAACGCTTGATCCAGCTTTCTCATGAAGTGATCGCCCTGAAATTCTCCCCAGCAGGTGCCGTCAGGATTGATGCAGATCTCGATGACATCGTCGCGTGCTGCGGCGTCGATCCGATCAAGCGAGGTCTGGAGATAGCTCAGCGACATGGGATCAGAAGATCTCCAGATCGCGGTCGACCATGACGGTGACGCGCGCGCCCTGGTCGATATAGATGACCGGACCGATCGAAAGGTAATCGCCAATCACGCTGTCCGTGGCATCGGCAAGATCATCGCCCACGTCTTCGAGCACATCCGCGGCGGTCTCATCCTGCACATTTGCTGCAGCGGCGCTTGGGGCCGCTGAGATCAGCGAAATCAACGCCGCCGAGCCAAAGCGTTCATCAAAGCGCGTGTCGACAAAGCCGGTCACGCCGGAGCGGCCCAACTCGTCACCCCCGAAAGAGCTGATCTGGATGGTTTGATTGTCAGGCAGGATGATCCGGTCCCAGGCGATGGTGACCCGGCGCTGCGCGATATCGACGCCGGAGCGATAACGCCCGATAAGACGAGACCCGCGCGGGATCAGGAGGCGCGCGCCATCGAAACTGAACACATCTTCGGAAACAACGGCCCGGGTCTGGCCGGGCAAGGAGCTGTCGAGCGCGGTTTCCATGACGGCCTGGATCATGGTGCCCTGGATGATCGTGTTGGAGGGATTGGCGATGACTTCTGCCTGCGTCACGGACGTGGGCAGCGCGCCGTTCAGCACAAAATCCGTCACTTCGCCAAAGGTGCGTTCGGTTAAGGCCGTCTCATTCGCGCCCGAGGTGCCGCCAAAGGCGATGGTGGGCGAGGTGATGCGGCGTTCCTGAAACGCGCGTTCCTCGACCGCGCGGCGTTCAAGTTCCGCGAGGCGTCGTGCTTCCTCCTCGCGGCGCAGTCGCTCTTCTTCCCGCGCGCGCAACTCGTCCTCGGTGGGGCCGATGGGCGCGGGGAGGGGGCGGTTGGCTTCGAGCTGCGCAAGTTCGAGGTCCATGCGGAGTTGTTCCAACTCCCGATCGCGCGCCGTGAGCTCATCGCGAAACTGCTGCTGCGCGGCTTCCGACGCGGCTTGCAAGGCCGCGATCTGGGCTGTCAGCGCATCGATGGCTTCGGCGGCAGCGGTGTCTTCCTCGACCACCGGTTCCGGTGCGTTGCGCAATTCCTCGATCTGGGCCTGAAGGGCGGCGAGTTGTGCCAAAAGCTCGGCGTTTGGTTCCACCGGTTCCGGTGCGACCAGAACGACTTCGGGCTCCGGTGGGGGGAGGGTTTCGATGGCGCCGAATCCGTCGCCTTCGTTTTGGAACACGTCCGGCGTTGCCGTGGGCAGGGCTTCCTCTTCCTCGGGTTGAGACATGAGATAGAGCAATGCACCGCCCGCCCCGATCAGGAGGACGACGACCAAAGCGAGCAGTGGCGAGCGTCGCGGGGCAGGGGGCGAACCTGCGCCCTTGCCTTGTTCGAGGGCGGCGAGACGTTTCTCGAGGTCCGCGTTTCCGGTGTCGCTCATGATCCCACCCCCACAGGCGGTGTGGCCTCGATACAGACCACCTCTTCCCCGATCCGCAGAACCCATTGTCGGTTCACGCCTGAAACCCGGATCACACCGTCCTCGGTGGCTTGCGTGTTGACCGTGCGCTCACGGCCACCCGCGTAACGAAAGATCGCTGGCACCGGTGCGTTCCGTGGGAACTCAAAATACGTGAACGTCCCGTCATCCCAGACGCGGGCAGGGGTAAACTCGGTCCGCGCGCTTGCACCGTAATTATAGTTCGGCGCTTGGGCTGCGATGGCACGTGTGGGGCGGCTGGTATCCTCGGGGTAGCGGAACTGGACCACGTAGAAGGTCGGACTGCGGGTCTCCTGGACGTTAAAGTAATAACTGCGCCTGTTCGTGTAGACGGTCACATTGGTATGCACCCCGCGTGCCACCGGCTTGATCGCGAAGGCCTGACCGCCGGGTACGCCGTCGATCTCGAAGCCTTCCGTGTCGCCCGCAATGATCGAGCGGATGCTCTCGCCTCCCCCGAACTCGACCGTGGTCACATGGGTGAGCGACACGCTGAGGCGGTAGACCTGACCTTCTTGATATGTTGCCAGCCGCACCCGATTGTCATTGGTCCCGCCACGCGGGATGGCTTCGGCGAAAGCAAGGCCGGGCAACAGGGCAATCAGCAATATGAAAAGTCGAGCGGGGAACAAATTCAATTCTCCAATCTGTCGGAGCGGATGGAATATTCTAGGACCGTGAAGCCGAAGGGGTTGGTCCAGACCTCGTCGATGGACCGGCGAGTCTCGGGACGGAACTCGAAGAGCAGCGTGGCGGTGAAGAGGCCGGTCTGGGTGCCGTTGATGGAGGTCAGACGCTTGCGCAGGCGCACCGTGGCGCGGTTGGTGCCTATCCGGTTGATGCTGAGGATTTCCACGTCGAGCCGGGCATTGGGGCCGTAGACCGTCGGTGGATAGTTCGTATTTGCGCTGTTCCAGATCTGGCGCAACCCGCTCTCGGCGGCCCCGTCCGAGCGGCGCAGGACGTTGCGGATGCGCAGATCGTTATCGAGCTGGTTGTAGACCTCGCGGTCGGCGACGTAGCGAAACACCTCCGCCTCGATGATCGCCTGGTTGGCGGTCACCGAGGAGGCGCCGACCGAGGCTTCGGGGAGTGCAAAGCCGGTGGCGGGATCATAGGGAACAACGACGGGGGGCGGGTCGACATCGAGGATCGAGACCGCCGCGGCGCTCAGACAGCCGATGACACCGAAGACAAGGCCCGTCAGGCCAAGGCGTTGCCAGAGCCGTTCGCGGCGCAAGGCACCGTAGACCAGTTCTTCCTCGATGATTTCTTGTTCACTCGCCACCATTCATGCCCCCACGATTACTCGGCCCGAAGGTCCGGCAAGGTGAAATCCATGAAGCGCTGTTCTTCGGCGATTGTGGCGGCATCAATCACGCCGCCTGTGCCGTCGCCCACGGTCTGCACCGCTTCGAGCTGCCACATGGCGACCAGCGCAATGGCGAGCTCCGCGGTCACGCGCGTGTTGAGATCGATGCTTTCCTTGAGTTCGTCCATGTCGTCGATGAGCCCGACAAGGCGGTCTACCCGCTCGAGCGATTGGCCCGCGTCCTCGTAGCTGTTCTGGGCGGCGGCTGAGACGAGTGCGCCGGTTGTTGCCTGCGTCGCCACGCGGTTGGCTCCGGGATTGCCGCTCTTGGCCATTTCCGAGAGGGTGTCCTCGTCAAAGCCGAGGTCGGCCAGCACCCGGTCCATCTGGGTTTCGATCTCGCCCGCGCCGGACCCGGACAGGCCGGAGAAATCCCCAGTCTTGATCGCCTCAATCGTGGCGAGGATGTCGCCGAACTCCTGGTCGAGCAGGCCATTGAGTTCGTCTTCCATTTCCATGCGGATGATTTCTGGAAGCTCGGCAAGGCGGGTCAGCGCTTCGTAGGTGCGCTGCAGCTCCGCGAGTTGATCCGTGAGTGTGGCAAGCTGTTCACGGAGCTGCGTCAGCTGCTCGTTTTGCAGGATCTCGTCTTCGATCATCTGCCGCAGCTGCTGGATGTTTTGCGCGATGTTCTGGGTGTCGACGACAGGCACACCTTGCGCGAGGGCAGGGGATAGGGCGCCAAGATGCAGACCGATCCCAAGTGTCGTGGCCAAGGCCGTCCTCACGAGCAAATGTCCCATCATTCAATCTCCCTGATCGTAAAATCCATGAACGCGCCTTCGGCCATGCGGGCGCTGGCCTGGGCCAGCTCTTCGGCGGAGAGCAGCTGGGTGCGGGCGGCCTGAAGCCGGATGCGGGCAGCCACGAGACGCACGAGTTCGGCGCGGGCATAGGTGTTGAGCGCGACGCTCTCCTGCACGTTCTCGGTTTCGGAAATCCGCGTGACGATGTCGGAGATGCGCAGGGCGGCTTGGCGGATCGCGGCGGGTGAGTTGCTGCCATAAAAGGCCGCCCCATGACCCGTGAGCGAGAGGTTGGCATTGGCGAGAAGCGCGGGGTCGATCGTGCCAAGCGCTTCGATCCCGCCGATACGGGTCAAATAGAGGTTATAGCGTTCGGGGATCACCTGGACGTAGTGC
>Ga0310345_10006163_pt1 | contig 10497 bp, 11 predicted proteins | sample HC15DNA20500_MG_FD_204667 | JGI IMG/M metagenome (GOLD analysis project Ga0310345, IMG submission 204667) | Marine microbial communities from station ALOHA, North Pacific Subtropical Gyre - HC15-DNA-20-500_MG | ecosystem: Environmental > Aquatic > Marine > Oceanic | place: Pacific Ocean: North... | reverse complement strand
ACGGCAAACCAAAATAATCCTTGGTCAATAACTGCTCCAAATATATATAATTTCCCTAGAAAACCTGAAAAAGGAGGGATTCCGATCAAAGACAACATAAAGATACTCATTGCAATTGCTAGGAACGGAGAACGCCGGAACATTCCATTGTAATCCTGCACCTGAAATGTACGTTCACTATTAAAGACTATGATTACTACTAAAAAAGCGCCCAAGTTCATAAAAAGATAAACAAACAGATAAACTAAAATTGCCTTTAGACCAGTCTCAGTCAAAACCACACATCCCATCAAAACATACCCAGCATGAGCTATACTGGAATAAGCTAACATCCGTTTCAGATTGTTTTGGGTAAGAGCAGCTATATTACCCCAACTCATTGTTATAACCGAAATGATGATCAGAACTAGTGCCCAATTAACACCGGTTAACAAACCCCCATCTGCCTGTGTTATCTGACTAAAGCCCCCAAAGAAAAACCGAACTAAAATAGCAAAACCTGCTGCTTTGGGAGCTACTGAAAGGAATGCAGTCACTGGTGTTGGAGCCCCTGTATAAACATCCGGACACCAAAAGTGAAAAGGAACTGATGCAGTCTTAAATCCAAACCCAGCAATTGAAAGAACCACTACCAAAAGGAGAGTCAACTGATTGACACCTAGATCACCTTGGATTATCAGTGCCTCTCTAATTTCAAAAAGATTTAGACTACCTGTCAGCCCGTATAACAGAGAAAATCCGTATAACATGGAACCTGTTGAAACTGCTCCAAAAAGAATGTATTTCATGGAAGCTTCATTAGAGAGACGATCATTTCTCAGATAACCAACCATGACATAAGATGTCAAAGAAACCAACTCAAGAGATAAATAAAGCATAACTAAGTTAATTGAGTTAGCCATCAGTATCATCCCTAAGGTAACAGCAAGAAGTAGTGCAAAAAATTCTCCTTGATGAATTGAGGACAGCTCTGAAGAATGCAAAGACACCAGGATAATAAGCAGTGAAGATATCAACAAGAACACCTTAAAGTACTGCCCAAAAGTATCTAGTGCCAACATTCCTTCAAATAACTGCCCAGCTGAACCATGTTCGGTTTGGATGGTATAATACAGGGCCATTACAAGAGCTGTCATAGTTAGTAAGGGGTTAGCAACATTTCTAAGACCCTTTAGGCTAATGTCACTAATAACAACCAGCAGAATTGCACCCACTAAAATTAACTCAGGGCAAAAGAATGAAAGACTTTCTAAGTTACCGAGATTCATGAAAAATACAGCCCCTTTTCAATCTCAATCTAGCAATTAGGGTTTTTTGAGAACCCTTGCTCTGTTTTACTAATATGCTTTACTTATTAAGTTCACCGGCTTGGTCCAGATTAACCGTCTTTAACAAACGGTAAAGTGTCAACACAATGGCTAAAGCAACCGCCACTTCCGCAGCTGCTACCACAATCACAAAAATAGCAAACATTTGCCCATCAATGCCTGAAGAACTATACCTTGAAAAAGCTACCAAGTTAATGTTTGCAGAATTCAAGATTAACTCAACACCCATTAACACATTAATGGCGTTGCGCCGGGTAAGTACTCCAAAGACACCCAAAGAAAATAGTGCTGCACTAATTAACAGATAATGTTGCAACTGGATCAAATGTCGGTCCTCCGTCTCACAAGCATCGCTGCCCCAATCAAAGCTACTAATAGAAGGATAGAAGCAATTTCAAAGGGCAAAAGATACTCCTGCAGAAAAGCTTGACCAATCTTACTAGTGGTAGGCTCTAGCTCTTTATCTTCTACCACTTTCCACTGGGTCTGGAGTGCAACTAGACTTAGAGAGAAAAACACAGCCAACGCGATAATTGCACCAATAACTGGTTGAAAGCGTTCAGTTGTAAGATTAAGATTGTAAAGCCGGTGTGTAAGCATCACTCCAAACAAGAGTAAAATCAAAATACCACCTATATAGACTAGCATCTGGGTTGCTGCTAAAAAATCTGCGCCCAGAAAAATATAAAAAACAGCCACACCAAAAAAAGTAAAGAGCAAGGAAAAAGCTGAATAAATTAAGCTTTTTGAAAACACAACTACGGCAGCTGAGGCTACTGTTACAAGAGCAAAAATTAGGAACACAATATCTGAAATATTCATTAACCCCTCAGTTGCTTGTAGGTTGCGGTGTGGCTGGATCAGACATTACTGATGGTTCTTCCTTAGCAAAACGATAGAGGAAATCCTTTTTAGTATGGACAGCAAACTCATACTCTGGGGTCATAACCAAACAATGAGTTGGACAAGGATAGGTACATAAATTACAGTAACAACAAAGTGACATATCGATATCGAACTGAGTAACCTTTAATTTAATAGGAGTTCCATCAGAAGCAAACCAAGGATCCTCCTCCTTATTTCGTTTTTCTGTTGTCATATAAATACAGTCAACTGGACAGGCTCTTACACACTGACCACAACCAATACAATCTTCGATTTTATTGAATAATCTCATCCTTGATCGTTCTGGAAGTTCCCACTTTACTTCAGGATATTGAACAGTACATGCCCTCGTAAAAAGGTGTGACCATGTAATTTTTAATCCGATCAAAATAGTTCGGATTGACTCAAAAATATCTAGAAAGTATTTTTTCATCGTGATCCCTATTTCTTTCCAGTTCTATGCTGGACCTTCTGTTATGAGTGCTATTGTTCCAGCAGCCAAAACAAGCACAAATGCTATAGGTAAAAGAACCTTCCAACTTACGTACATCAACTGATCAACCCGAAGTCTAGGCAATGTCCAACGTAGCCACATCTGAAGGAAAACCAAGCACATCGACTTAAAAATAAACCAAACTGGACCTGGAAGCCATGGGCCATGCCAGCCTCCAAGAAACAAGGTAACAGCAATGGCACTGACTAAAAACATATTGGCATATTCTGCTAAAAAGAAAAAAGCGAAGCGCATTCCACTATATTCCGTGTGATAACCAGCGACTAACTCTGATTCTGCCTCAGGAATATCAAACGGTGTCCGATTAACTTCAGCAAGTGTTCCAATATAAAATATAAAAAAAGCGAAGAAAGTAACGGGTTGAAAAATAAACCAGTTTAAAACTCCCCCTGCCTGGGCTTTTACAATCTCCTGCATACTAAGACTCCCTACTGGAATTACAACAGTCAAAATAGCCAATACTGTAGGAATCTCATAACTGACAATCTGAGCAGCTGCTCGCATTCCGCCAAATAAAGCATACTTATTATTCGAAGCCCAGCCAGCCATAATTACGCCGACTACTCCTAATGAAGAAATCGCTACAACATAAAGGATACCAATATTGAGATCACTAACAATAAACTGATCACTAAACGGTAACACCACAAAAGCTGCAAATCCTCCTACAAAAACAACTAGCGGAGCCAACTTAAACAGTAGCTTGTCAGCTCCCTTTGGAATAATATCCTCCTTGGTGAGAAGCTTGACTCCATCAGCGATAGTCTGTGCCCAGCCATGCCAGCCTCCTACTCGCATGGGCCCCAGTCGGTCTTGCATATGGGCCGAAACCTTACGTTCCAACCAAACAGCAATAAGCGGAAACAGTGCTACTAGCGCTAGACAAACTAGACAACCCAGTAGCATAGGTAAAAATGTTTGTACAATACTGGGAAACTCTCTAAAGCCAGGTAATTGCTCTAAGAGAATTTCGCGGAAAAAATTCATAAATCTTCTTAATCCATTTTAAATTTTATTCAACAGGAATCACTATAAAAGATTAAGCTGCTTAGCGATCAACTTCTCCCATGACAATATCAATACTACCAATGATAGCTATAATGTCAGCTACCATTGCGCCTCGTGCAATAGCAGGTAATACACTTAAGACTGTAAAACAGGGAGATTTGACCTTAACCCGAAACGGAATCAGACCACCATTACTGATTACATAGTACCCCAACTCGCCCCGAGGAGTTTCCGTACGACCATAAATCTCTCCCTTAGGTGGCTTTACTCTTCTTGGAACCATTTCGTGTACATCACCTTCGGGTAATCGATCCAAAGCTTGACGAATTAACTTTATACTTTGTTCCATTTCCCTAACTCGAACATAATATCTATCCCAACAAGAACCAACGGGACCAAATTGGCCTGAACCAATCGGAACTTCAAAATCATAGGTTTCATAGGCACAGTAAGGTTCTTCTTTCCGCAAGTCCCATTGAATTCCTGATCCACGTAAATTTGGACCAGTAACATTAAATGATTCTGCCAGGTCTTTATTAATAATTCCTACCGCAGCAGTCCGGGCAAGAAAAATTTTGTTATAACTAAGAAGTTTATCCATCTCAGCAATAACTGGTTCTAACTGGTTAAGAAATTCAGACGTCTTTTCAACAAAACCACTCGGAATATCGTGAGACACCCCACCTACCCAGTTATAGTTATATAAAAGCCGAGCTCCACAAACCCATTCAAATAAATCTAAAATTTTTTCTCTTTCTCTAAAACAGTGAAGAAAAGGGGTAAAAGATCCAATGTCCATGGCATAAGTACCAATTGACAAAAGATGGCTAGCAATTCGATTCAACTCAGCCATAAGAACTCTTAATGTCTGAACACGCTCATTTACCTCAATCTGCATTAGTTTTTCAATAGTTAGCGCGTAACCTAGGCTATTATTCATGGACGCAATATAATCCATGCGATCGCAGAAAGGGATAACTCCTGGATAATCTATATTCTCTGCATGCTTTTCAAAGCAACGGTGTAAATATCCAATGTGAGGAGTAACCTTTTTGACAATTTCACCGTCGGTTTCTAGCTCCAAACGTAAGACACCATGGGTACTCGGATGCTGAGGTCCCATGTTAAGAACCATTTCCTCTCCTGCATAAGCTTCAACTTGCATATTCCTATACCTTAAAATTTATTACTCTTAACTACCCTGCTCGATATGGGTTAGTACCTAGATCTTCTCCCTCTTCAGCCAATTCAGCAAACTGCTTGCTCGCTGCTGCTGGCATTCCACGATAAGTTTCAGGCTCAACATAGTCTTTTCTCAAAGGGTAATCAACCCAATCATCCGGACAAAGAATACGACGCAAATCACTATGTCCTTCAAACTGGATTCCATACATGTCATAAGCTTCACGTTCATGCCAATTCGCGATACCCCAAATATTTTCAACAGTAGGAACTTTTGGGTCATCTCGAGAAAGTTCAACCTTAAGGATTAATTTATGTTTCTTTGACATTGAAAATAAGTGATAGACAACTTCTAATCTGTCATCTTCAGTTTTTGGATCCTTATAATCTACTCCACTAAGACACATCAGAGACTCAAAATTCATGTCTTTATCATTTTTTAAAAAACCACAAACTGCTGGAAGAGCTTTGGCTGATACAACAAGAAAGGGTGCTGCACTTTCTAGGTTTGATTTAACGATGTATTTGGGAAATTTTTCTTGAAGAATCTGCAGTATTTCTGAGGTGTCTTTCATCCCCTACGCAACCCCTTTCTTACGTAAAACTTGCTGTCGATAAATTTTTTCTTGAAGCTTCATAACTCCAAAAAGCAGAGCTTCTGGTCTAGGAGGACAACCTGGAACATAAACATCGACAGGAATAACATGATCAACCCCGTTTAAAACATGGTAGCCATGTTTCCAATAGGGACCTCCATTATTAGCACAGCTTCCCATAGAAATTACATATTTAGGCTCGGGCATTTGTTCATAAAGCCTCTTGACACGGGTTGCCATTTTTAATGTAACTGTTCCAGCAACAATCATTAAATCAGATTGTCTAGGTGTAGCTCTAGGAATTAAACCAAAACGATCCCAGTCATAACGAGAAGCACCTGTAGCCATCATCTCAATAGCACAACAAGCAAGACCAAATGTCATCGGCCAAAGAGATGAAGCCCGTCCCCAATTCAAAAGGTGGTCAACAGTACTAAAAACTATATTGTCTCCAAATCTATTCTCTAAAAGTCCCATAGATTAACCCTAAATAATTAGTCTCCTTGTCCATAACGTTCTTCAGGCCGAACCCACTCTAAATCACCTTTCACCCAAACATATGCCAAACCGACCATAAGAATTGCGATAAAAATAAGTCCTTCCACAAAAGCAATCCAACCTAATTGTTTAAAAACGACAGCCCAAGGTAAGAGAAAAACTACTTCTACATCAAAGATTATGAAGATCAGGGCAAAAACATAAAACCTAATATTAAATCTTATCCAAGGACTACCTACTGGATTTTCGCCGCACTCATAAGGAATCAATTTTTCCTCACTATATATAGAAGGACGAATTAAACTAGAAAGAAGCAGATTAACACTTATGAAAAGAGCGCCTACTACAAGAAAAACCAGTACATTTGAAAATTCTAGTATCATTTACAGTCAACTCAGAAAATTAAGTTCTCTCTTCAAGGAGCCTTTGTAAAATTAGCCTTTTTATTGAGAGAAACAAAGGCTTTTTAAAATTAACCTACTGCATTAACGCATTAGGTTTTTAAAATAAAGAACAAACGATTTAAATTCAAAAATATATCTATCTAGTCAATAGATTAACCCCTTATTAAACCAAACTTAGGGCAGGATCCTAGCATAACCGCTTTAGATTCCCAAATAGTATTGTCACTAATGTTAAAATGAATTTCTAAAAATGATTCTAATTTTCAAAAGTATGTTAAATTTCACTGTTGATGAATCTATACATAAAATCATTGTAGTATATTCTAGGTTAGAATCAACATTGCCCTCTTGGAATTGATCGATTAAACTAGGTGGTCGGCTTTTTTTAAAATTTGATTTGGAAACACAGATATACGATCATAGACAACCCTTTTAGGATATGCCTCATCTTTATATTTAAATAACTATTTTGGTGAAGAAACATCAGTTAATTAGTAATAAGTGCTTAGTATCAAAAGAAAGGACGTTGCAGACCATGAGTAGGCGAAAAATAGTCTTGTTCTCGATGATTTTAGGAACTCTTTTATTAGGTGTCACTATTGGAACGATGATTGACCATGCAGTAAACGCTGATAAGTCAACCCCTACCTTAATTAAGACACCCTCAGCACCCTCCCCCACAAATCTTTCAGAACACTTCTCAACTATTGCAAAAAAAGTTGAAAATGCAGTTGTCAATATTAGCACTGAAACTATAATCAAGCAGGAAGAAAACCCTAGACAGCGCAGGTCACGTGATCCATTTGAAGAATTTTTTGAACGTTTCATGCCTCCAGAAGGTCGGCAACGCAGTCGAAAAAACAGATCTTTAGGGTCTGGTTTCATCGTAGATAAAAAAGGCTATATTATCACTAATAACCATGTCATAAATAAGGCTGACAAAATCACCGTAAAACTAGCTTCAGGTGAAGAATTTATAGCTAAAGTCATTGGTACAGATCAAAATACCGATTTGGCTGTACTAAAAATCAAAACCAAAACAAAACTTGTGACTCTAGAAATGGGAAACTCTGACTGGATGAATCCTGGCAATTGGGTTTTAGCTATCGGAAGTCCCTTTGGTTTAGAACAAACACTGACTGCGGGAATTATTAGTGCCACTGGTCGCAGTGGGGTTACCAGCTCACCTTGGCAACGGTTTCTGCAAACTGATGCAGCAATTAATTCTGGTAATAGTGGAGGACCTTTAGTCAACATGTCTGGCGAAGTTATTGGTGTTAATACTGCCATTATTACTCCCACTGGAGGGAATCTTGGAATAGGATTTGCGTTACCTTCAAACACTGCAACTAATGTTTATAACCAACTAGTAGAACACGGAAAAGTAAAACGGGGAGCTATTGGAATTCGTATGCAAGCCAATGTTAAACCACAAGCTCTTAAAGCCCTAGGTTCTGCTGATGGCAAAGGGGTCCTGATTCAAAAGCTAAGTCCACCAAATGGTCCAGCGGCTAAAGCGGGTCTTAAACAGGGAGATATCATCGTTGAGGTTGATGGTCAAAAAATCACCGAAATGTCTGACATGCACATTATCCTGGCTACCATTACTCCTGGAACATCTATTAAAATTCGATATATACGTAATGGTAAGGTAGGAATCACAAATTTAGTTGTGGGTGATCGAGATGTTGTTGTAAAAGACCCTAATGCTACTCCTAAGCCAAATGAAGGTGAGACAGATTCAATTCAACTTGGCATTACTGCTCAAAAGCTAACTTCTCGACAACTTCGAGAATTAGATCTAACTGATGAAGATGGAGGTGTTTATGTCAGTAAGATAGAAACTGATAGTATAGCTCAGGAAGCTGGATTGAAACGTGATGATGTAATCATTGAAATTAACAAAAAGCGAATTGGAAATACCCGAGACCTAAAAGATATTGTCTCAGAACTTGAGTCGGGAATGGACATTATATTTTTGGTTAAGCGCTGGGAAGAGGAGACTCGTGAGGCTATAAACCTTTATCTTGCAACTACGATTCCCTAGGATTATAACCTAGTTGTTGATGGTATTAAAATTGATGGGTGCGGAGGGATTTATGACACAGCCAATGTTGGTTATATTAGTTATTTTTATTGCCAACTTGTCTCACCCTGCTCTTTTTGGCCAAACTACTAACGATTTTATTATCCCCATTGGAACTAAAATTGAGATAATTTTGGAGACTACTTTAGATTCGGAAAACAATAAACAAGGAGATCGTTTTACTGCAAAAGTAACTAAAAGTATTCATATGCATGGTAAAGAAGTCATACCAAAAGAAACGATTGTTGAGGGAAGAGTTGTAAAAGTCGAGCATGGGAGCGAAATCATGGGAAACTCTCAAATCAACCTTACTTACGAAAGATTTCTATTCCCTGACGGTGTTTCTGAAACTGTAGTAGCCTCACGGACAGAATTTGAAAATAGGAAGGAAAAGCAGCAGGGACACAGGGGGGGGGGACTCTGAACAACCTGTCCTCACTGAACAGGGATCTAATTCCGATTGGATCTGGTACTGAAGCTTTTGCTGGAAAAAATAAAAAACTGAAGAGATACCTAGGGGAATAATAGGTAGTCTGATCAATATCTTTAAGGAGAGGCAATGAAAAAATTGAACTCCTCTCTGGCACTCTAATGGTAATACAAACGGATAGGCCTTTAACTATTCCCTCTACTAAAAGTGACTAAAAAAAAAATTCATATTACTTCTAATAAATCTAAGCCAAAACTCCCTAATCAATTCTGGCACCTTGTAATAAATGGACCGCAAGTAAATGCTACAAACCTTGCCATAGATCAACTGCTGCTAGAAGAGGTTTCAAAATCAACGACATCAAATACCTACTTACGCTTTTACAGTTGGACACAACCAACGCTCTCAATAGGATTTTCACAAAATGCCCACCAAGTGGTTGATTTTAATTTTTGCCAACAAAAGAAAATCTCTGTTGTTCGTCGTCCTACTGGAGGAAGAGCTGTTCTTCATCAACATGAAATTACTTATTCGGTCATCTCTAATGATCGATATTTCTTCCCAATCCAGACTATAAATGGAACCTATCAACAAATTGCTTTTGCCTTGAAATGTGGCTTAAAACAGCTAGGAATTAATACTAGACTTACTAGTTTACCTAAGAATAAGAGGATGAAAAATCAAGATCAAAGAGCTGCATGTTTTGCAAGTTCTCAGAATTACGAAATTCTCTATGGAGGGAAAAAACTAATTGGAAGTGCCCAAAGAAGAACAGACCGTGCATTTCTCCAACATGGTTCAATTCTCATAGATTTTAACTTTCATGTCCTCCAAGGAGTCCTTAAAGAGACTTTACCCCCAGATTTGCCTGAGATGATTTCCACTCTAAAATCTTGTCTTAAACACCGACCCAAAAGGACTGATGTCATCTCAAATCTTAAAAAGGGATTTTGTCAAACTTTTAAAATCCGACTTAAAAAATTAATCTTGAGCAAAGAATTTCAGAATCGTGCTGAAATTCTTGGAGCAAATAACTCAGTCAAATTCCACTAATTTAACCAGTTTTAGGTCAACTATTCATTTAATTCTAAGTAGTTTTAAACTTTTCAAGCAAAAGGTCTTGACAGTGTAAGCTTCAAATAATATAAAAGTTTTGTTTGAAATTAATTTAGGTATAGCTATGGAAACAAATCATTATTTAACCAAGAGAAAAAGAGAGATCTTAAAATCTGTAATCCAGAATTATATTTCAGGTGGTAAACCAGTGGGGTCTCGCATACTTTCAAAGGAACGCAAGAATAGCCTTAGCTCAGCTACCATTCGTAATATCATGGCGGATTTGGAAAAAGAAGGTTATCTAGTCCAGCCTCACACTTCGGCAGGTAGGATACCTACAGACAAAGGATATCGTTTTTATGTAGATAATTTATTAGAATCATTTCACCTTAATTCTGCTGATCAAGAATTAATTGAAGAAAAAATTTTCACTGAGAACTCTCATGACAACTTAATGGAACGGATCTCCCAGGCTATTTCATTAGCAACGAATAATATAGGATTTGTAAT
>Ga0310345_10006160_pt1 | contig 10501 bp, 5 predicted proteins | sample HC15DNA20500_MG_FD_204667 | JGI IMG/M metagenome (GOLD analysis project Ga0310345, IMG submission 204667) | Marine microbial communities from station ALOHA, North Pacific Subtropical Gyre - HC15-DNA-20-500_MG | ecosystem: Environmental > Aquatic > Marine > Oceanic | place: Pacific Ocean: North... | reverse complement strand
GTCTCGGCCGGAAACTGATGAAAGCTGCCCACTTCCACCAATTTGTCCAGCTTATCTTCTCCGATTTCGGAAAAGAGTTCCAATCTCCCCAAGCTGTTCGCCACACTAAGTTGCGCCATAACCGCCTCCCCTATTCGTCGATTTTTAGAACTTCCAAGCCCGCTTCTCGTTGAGAAGATTCGTGATCACCTCGGCACCGGCCGGAGCTTGGATATGATAACCCTGCAAGAACTGACACCCTACCTTGGTGAGAAACTTAGCTTGTGCCAAGGTCTCTACGCCCTCGGCAAGAGGGCTCAACGCTAAGGAATCGGCCAGTCTCACCGCCGCTTCACAGATATTGGCCTTGGCCTTATCCTGCTGGCAACCGTGCACCAAACTGGGGTCGATCTTCAAGAATTGGATGTTGTCTAGATCGATTCGCGAGATGGAAGAGTATCCAACCCCGAAATCGTCGATGGCTACTCGGATGCCGGCCTTACCCAGATTGGTAACAACCCGCTCAATAAGATCCACCTGCTCCACGTTGGTACCCTCGGCGATCTCTACAAAAACCAACCCGGGAGAGAGACCGAACTCTTCTACCGACCCAAGAATCATCTCCGCCAGGTCGGCTTGGAGCATCTGTCGGGTGGAGACGTTAAAAGAGATGAACATATTGTGGCCTTGAGACAACCACTGCCTTAGCTGCCAGCAAGCTTGTCGACAGACCCACTGACCCAACTGCACGATCAAACCGGTTTCCTCGGCGATATTTAAGAACTTGGAGGGCTCCAACAAACCGTCGATCCGGTGGTTCCAGCGCAACAGGGCCTCCACTCCCACAATCTGCCCCTTGCCCTTCTTCATCTCGATGATGGGCTGGTACTGGAGTACGAACTCTCCTTTCTCCATGGCCAGCCGGAGTTGAGAATCCATGGTGAGACGACGCTCTTGTTTCTTGTGCAGTTCGCTATTATAGAACACACAACGACCGCGGCCGCTCTCTTTGGCGTGGTACATGGCGCTGTCGGCGTGCTCCAGCATGGCCTGAGCACTGTCCGCATCGTTGGGACAGATGGAAACACCGATACTGGCCCGGATGTAAAACTTCTGCCCCTGAATCTGAAAGGGACGGGAGAGACACTCGGAGATCCGGTTCACTACGATAGCGATATTCTGACGAATCATGTTCGTCTTCTGCTCCGGCGCGGTGCTGTCGTCGCCGGTGATCAGCTCCGAGAGTAGGATGAGGAACTCGTCCTCCCCTTTTCGTCCCAGGGCGTCCGATTCTCTAATGGCGGTCTGCAGACGTTCGGCCACCTTACTAAGTAGCTCATCGCCCGCTTTGAAACCCATGGCGTCGTTGATCAGCTTAAACCGATCGAGGTCCACCACCAGCAGGGCCGAGGCTCTGCTGTAGCGCTGAACTTGCTTCACCGTGAACTCCAAGTATTGGCGAATCAAATTGAGATTGGGCAATCCGGTGAGACCGTCTTGAAAGGCCAGCCGCTGAGTTTCTCGATCGGACTCGTTGGCTCGCTGCTCGTACTCGGCCAAACTATCCATGGCCTTCTGCAGCTTGACCTCGGCCTGGTTGGCTTTCAACTCTGCGTCTCTAGCCCGCTGCAGAGCTTCCTGCATTTTTGACTGGGTAGCAGCGCTGGACAGCCCAACGGCCTGGGCTTGCCCCTCTTCCTTAGCCAAACGCTCCTTTAACTGATTTGTCTCGGTGCGAAGTTTCTCCAATTCTTGACCTAGGCGCTCGCGCTCCTCTCGGAGGTCCTCGGAATTGCTCTTGGCAAGATCCAACTTTTCCGCCGCCTGCTCGGCTTTGGTTTGAAGCAGTTCGGCCCGCTCGTCGGCCAGCTCCAACCGTTGCCTGAGGCTCTGGATGATCTCATTGTCCGACTCACCGCCCGCTTCGTCGGCCCTTTTCTGGGCCTCCTCAGCTCTCTTGTTGGCCTCTTCCAGCTCCCCCTGAAACTCTTCCAGCTCCTTTTCCAGGCGCTGGTACTCTTCCAGGCTTACACCACCTTGAGATTCCAATTCGGACACACGGTCCTGGGCTTGCATCAGCTCGGCTCGAAGCTCGTCCAGATCCGAGTCTCCCGAAGGGGCTTCCGAGGACAGGCGTAGTTCGGTCAACTCCGTTTCAAGCTCGGAAATCCGGTCTTGAAGTTCCATAACAAGCATGGAACTCTCTCCCCCACCGGAGGCGGCCTCTTCAACCTGGGCTAACTTCTCCTCCGATTTGTGGTACCGCTCTTCCCACTCCAAGGCCCGCTCTTCGGCCTCTTTAACCTTTTCCTGGATGGCCTCCAACTGCTCCTCGAAGACCCCGGTGCTTCCCCCCACCGTAGAAAGCTTCTCTTCCGCCTCGCGAGCTCGCTCTTCGGCCTCGTGGAGAGCTATCCGCAAACCACCGAGTCGAGCCTCTGCAAGCTCCAGATCGGCCGATTGTTCTCCCTCCCCTTCAGAGGGTCGACTCTCCAGCTCTTCGATGCGCCGTCGGGCCTCTTCCAGCTCCTCGGTAAGAGCGGCGTCCGAACCGGCTTCCGCCAGGGCCGTCTCCAGTTCGGAGATCCGCTCCTGAGCTTCGGTCAGAAGTTGAGCCGTCTCCTCGTCCGGTTCTGCCTGGGCCAGATCCGCCTCTAATTCGGAGATCCGTTCCCGAGCATCCGTCTCCAGAGAGAGCTTCTCCAGCTCCAGCTCCTGCACTCTCGACTGAAGACGTTCCAGCTCCTCGGTTGCAGCCTCCGAGGTAGACTCGGACGCCTCCGCGAGTCTCTGTTCGAGCGACTGTACCTGTTCCTGAAGCTGAGTGACCAAAGCGCGTAATTCTTCCGCTTCGGTCGCTTCCTCACGAGCATTCTTCAGCTCGTCTCGGAGCAGCTCGATCTCGTCTTGAAGTTCCCCAATAGTAGCTTTGGCGGCCGCCAGGGCCTCCTCGTCTACTTCTCCCCCACCTTCTAGCTCGGCAAGCTTTGCTTCAGCGGCGTTGGCACGCTCTTGCTCTTCTTTCAGCTGCACATCCAACTGCCAGATTTCCTGGGTTGTCTGTTGAGCTACGGACTTCGCCTTAGCCAGCTTTTTTTCGGCTTTTGCTAACCGCTTCTCGAGGTCTTTGAACGCTTCGGGCGTGACCTCAATGCCCTCTTCCAAGTTATCGGTGGCCATATCCATCCTAATCTCCGTCTCGGCTTCGACGGTTTGGGCTAGTATCCTCGACAACAAACTACGTAAAAAAGGAAGGAAAAATCGAACCGAAGAGGGGTCTCCTCGAAGAGCCTAAAAACTCAAGGCCATGAAGAAACCACGCCCTATCAGCGGGTTCTGTGAATGGACTCCCGCCGAGACTTTAGCTGAACAGACTTTTTTGCGAAAAGCAGCCTCCGTTTATGAGAGCTACGGATACACCCCCCTGGATACTCCTGCGGTGGAGAGAGTGGAGACCCTCACCGCCAAAGGGGTGGTGGACAAAGAGATCTACGCCCTGGAACGCCTGCGGGAAGAATCCCGAAGCGACAAGCCCAAGGAGCTTGGCCTGCGATTCGATCTGACCGTGCCGCTGGCCCGCTATGTGGCTATGAACTATGGAGAGCTCAGCTTTCCCTTTAAGCGGTACCAGATCGGGAAGGTTTGGCGAGGAGAACGACCTCAAGAAGGACGATTTCGAGAATTTTATCAGGCCGACATCGATGTGATCGCCGAAGGCAAACTTCCCCTCCACTTCGACTCGGAGATGCCCCGGGTCATTCTTGAGATCTTCCGCAGCCAAGGGATTAAGGCCCGGGTGCGGATCAATAATCGCAAGCTGCTCACCTCCCTATACCGCAGCCTGGAGATACCCGAAGATATTCTGGGAGATGTTTTGAGAGAGGCGGATAAACTGGAGAAGATAGGAGCCGAAGAGCTATCAAAAAGCCTCTCCGATCTCGGTTTAAATCAGCGAACCGTGGACGCATGCTTGGCTCTGGCCTCCACCAGCGGTCCCTTCGAAAAGGTGAAAGCCAAACTTGAGGAGCTCAATCTCCTGGGCCCCCAGGTGGAAGAGGGGCTCGAAGAGTTAGAAACGGTGGCCGCCGCCCTATCCGACATCCCCCCTGAGGAGTGGTGTTGCGACCTGGGTATCGTGAGAGGTCTCGACTACTACACCGGCACCATCTACGAAACCAACCTGGTGGACTACCCCGAACTGGGCAGTGTGTGTTCCGGAGGGCGATACGAAGACCTGGCCGGCGGTTTCATAAACAAGACTCTCCCCGGGGTTGGCATCTCCATCGGAGTGAGCCGTCTTATTTCCCACCTTTTCAAAGAGGGAACTCTTGACGTGAGTCGCCACTGTCCCACCGAGGTGCTGGTGATCCTGCCCGATGAAGAGAAGCGCAGCCACTGTGCGGCCATCGCCGCCAAACTGAGAGAAGCGGGTGTGAACACTGAGATTTTTCACCAATCGCAAGCCATGAAAAAGCAACTCCGCTACGCCGACCGAAAAGGCATCCCGTTCGTCCTTTTCCCTCACCGATACTCCCCCGAAGAGCCCACGGTGGAAGTGAAGAACTTGGCCAGCGGCGACCAGGTTGAAATGCTTCTTGAAGAGTGGATAGCAAAACTGTAACAATCCGTTTACATTTCAATCATAATTTCACAATCATGTAGCAGAATTCGCCAACCCTGTCTGATAAACTCAAACTAGAAGGAGTTTATCCATGTTTAGTCCAGTCGGTGGCGTAGGAATTCGAGGAGGCGCGGGCCTCTCCATCAATATCAATATGGGAGGCGCCGGCGCTTCCCCCATCTCCGCCGGCGGTGGGGGTTGCGGTTGTCCCTGCGGAGACGGGTTCTTTCCCACTTCGGAACTGGGCCAAAGCGGAAGCCCCGGGTTCGGTCTCTCTCCGTTCGGGCCTCCGGGGCTCAACAATTTCGCCTCTCAATTGGCCAACAGCCCCATGCCGGATTTCACCCACCTTTTGGACACCCCTCACCCCTGGGCCGGGGGAATCGGCGGGCCTTCAGACGCTCTGCCCGCCGCCCTGCTCTCCGAGGGTGGCGGTCTCCCATCCCTGGGTGGCCTAGGAGGAGGCGGGTCCCTCGCCGACCAGGCACTCATGTTGCAGGCCGCATCCAGCGATGCTAATCAAGCCGCTCTCATCGGTGCCCAAACGGGGTCTCTGGGAGCGCTCACCGGCGCCCAGGGAACAGCTCTGGCCGGTATCAATCCGCTCATGAGCGGGCTGATGGCCAACTACGGCTAAAACTCTTCAAGTCTCCATCCTCTGCGCTGTACGGCCCAGTACCCTAGTAGAATAGCCTCTGCCGTATCATCGTTGAGATGGTCGTGACGTCCACATCCGTCGTGGCGGACCAGTGCCGCAGCCAGTTCGATGGCTTTTTCCTTCGCTCTTGAGCCCTTACGCCGATCCCGCGCAGGCAGGATATCGGGCCGCCACTGCTGGGCCTGTACCAGTTCTTTCTCCACCCCTTTGGGAAAGGAAAACCAGATCTTGGCCAGCCGCGGGTCCCCCTCGGCCACTATCACCTCAAGCGGGCCTAAGCTCCGAAGAATAGAGGGCACACCCGCTTTCATTTTCGTTCGGTTGGAGAAGTTGCGGCTCTCGAATCGACACAGGTACCCCTCTTCATTCCAGAGAGACCAAGCCGTCTTCAATCCGAGGTCTACCGCGAGTAACACAAGATAGGGTGTTCTGGATCCAAAAGAGGTAACCTCGCCGAAACTTGTAAACGGCGGCTCTATGAAAAGAATGATCGTGTGGATAAGACACGGGCAGTCCGACTGGAACGCTGAGGGACGCTGGCAGGGTCACACCGACACCCGGCTCTCGGAGTTAGGTAAACGACAGGCCCAAGCCCTGGCCCAACGCCTGTCGGAGTGGTCCTTTGATGAAGTGTTCAGCTCAGATCTCAAACGGGCACGGCTTACCGCGGAACTGGCTCTCCCCCACACCGAACACACGGTAGACTCCCGCCTACGGGAGATCAACTTCGGATTCTACGAAGGGAAGGTGAGGGCCGACTTGGATGAGGAAAAACGCCGATTTCTAGACGGATGGTGGGTCGATCCGTATGACGTCAAAATACCGGACGGTGAATCTCTCCAGTGTGTACACACCCGAGTGCAGGAATGGTACGAAGAGTTGCCCCGGGAGTGCACCGTTGCGGTCTTCACCCACGGCGGAGTGATCAGAAACGCCCTCTGGCAAGTGGTGGGGCCGCCCAAAAAAGGAAGCTGGAGTGCCTCTGTGGACAACACCAGCCTCAGTATTTTCGAGTATACGGACTCGCGCGTGTTGATCCGAAGATTCAACGACGCGAGTCATTTAAAGGGGTTATCTTAAGGCGGGTACAGCCTCGTATTCCGCTGAGCCTTCCAGGGCCTTACGCCGCGCTCCCTCGGCGATCTGAGCCAACAGACGAGCCAACACGTCGCCGCTGGCCTGACCGAAAGCATCCTCGTTGACAATCTCTTTGAGAAACTGTTGATAACGCGCCACCGGGTTCCCAGGCAGCGTATCCAGATCCACCTCTTCCAAAGAGAGTCTGAGCTGGATCTGGCGAAGGTCCATGATGAGGCCCACAATGGCGATGGTCTGCCACTTGTCGGTCGTTTGCACCCTTCGGAGCTGTTCCCGCAGCCAGGCGATGCGAAGCTTTTCTCCCACTTCGTAGAAACGTCGGGCTGCTTCTCCCAGGGGCACATCCGCCATTCGGGCGTTGTCCACGATCCCGATTCCGCTGGGCACGTAATCGAGAGAGGCCACGTAGGCGGAGAACTCGTCGGAGAATCCCATGGAAAGGAACCGCTCCTTGAGCCCGGCCAGACGTTCGCACTGGGCCTTGGGTAGAATCTCCTGGAGACCGTGACGCAGCTCCTTGAGTCTCTCCTTGTAACTCTCGATGAAGTGAGAGAGACTGGACAGATCCGCGTCGGTCAAGAGAATCCAATTCACCACATTCTCCAGGGCCGCGACCAAACCGGAAAGGACGGCGTAGAAGTTCTGAGCAGAGACCTTGCCGTCGAACTCTCCCAGCTTAGCTAGGAACTCCTTCGCGTCCACCAACTCCAGGGCCGCGAGAGCGGCGCGAATCACCTGAATGGGGGTAGCGCCGGTGTCGCGAATAGTACGGTGCACGAAGGTTATGCCCAAGAGGTCCACCACGACATTGGTGAACTGGGTGGCGATAATCTCCCTGCGCAGAGAGTGCTTCTTGATTCGATCTTCGTAGTTCTCCTTGAGAAGCGTGGGAAAGTAGTCCAAGAGGTAGTGCTGGAACAGCGGTTCGTCGGGGAAATCGGTTTCCAGGATCCTTCGGTAGATACCCATCTTGGTGTAGGCCAGGATGATAGCCAACTCCGGTCGAGTAAATCCGATACCCGCACGCAATCTTTCCTGCACGGCTCGCGGTGAAGGCAAGAACTCCACCTCTTTGTCCAAGCCTCCCCGCTCGGCCAGATAATCCATGAGGGTACTGAAGAGCGGGAGATCCTCTTTGGAGCGCATCTCTCCAATGGAGAGACAGAGGGACTGCCAATAGTTGTCCTTCAGTACCAACTCGCTCACTTCGTCGGTCATGCTCTCGAGGATCTCGTTACGCTTGTCTAGCGACAAGTCGCCGTGAGAGACCAGGGGCTGAAGGAGAATCTTGATGTTCACTTCGTGGTCGGACATATCCACACCGGCGGAGTTGTCGATGGCGTCGGTGTTGATCCGCCCGCCCGCTCTGGCGAATTCGATCCTGCCCAGCTGAGTAAAACCCTGGTTACCTCCTTCACCAACCACTCGAGCCTTCAGCTCGGGTGCGGTGATCCGAACAGCATCGTTGGAGCTGTCTCCGGCGTCGGCGTCGGTTTCTCCCGACTCCCGAACATAAGTTCCAATACCACCGTTCCACAGCAGGTCCACCGGCATCTTGAGAACGGCACGGATCAACTCCTGACCGTTCATGGTCTCTTTGTCGGTGCCCAGCATCATTTTCATTTCGGGGCTCAGGGGGATGGACTTAGCGGCCCTCTCAAACACCCCGCCACCCTTGCTGATCAACTTCTCGTTGTAGTCTGTCCAGCTGGAGCGAGGCAGTTCGAAGAGACGCTTGCGCTCTTCGTAAGACTTGGCCGCGTCGGGATCCGGGTCGATAAAAATGTGCAGATGGTTAAAAGCCGCTCGAAGACGGATGGTCTCGGTGTACAGCATTCCGTTTCCGAAAACATCGCCGGACATATCTCCGATCCCCACCACGGTGAACTCCTCGTTCATGACATCGAGGCCCAATTCGAAGAAGTGACGGCGAACGCACTCCCACGCACCGCGAGCAGTGATCCCTTCTTTCTTGTGGTCGTAACCGTACGAACCTCCGGAAGCGAAAGCATCGCCCAACCAGAAGTCGTATTCCGCCGAAACGGAGTTGGCGATATCACTGAAGGTAGCCGTACCTTTGTCGGCTGCCACAACCAGATAAGGATCGGGCTCGTCGTAGATGACCAGACCGGTGGGGTGAATAACTCTACCGCTCTTGTTGTTGTCGGTGAGGTCCAGAAGACCGCGGATAAACGTCTTGTACTGTTCCTCCACGTAGGTTCTCACCGCTTCCCGGTCGCCGGGAGGGTTTTTCACGACGAAACCACCCTTGGAACCGACCGGTACGATCACGGCGTTTTTGGTCATCTGTGTCTTCATAAGACCGAGAACCTCCGTGCGGAAGTCGTCCGGGCGGTCCGACCAGCGCAATCCTCCTCGGGCCACCTTGCCACCTCGTAGATGGATACCCTCAACGTCCGGGCCTACCATAAAGATCTCAAACAGTGGTCGGGGGTTAGGCATCTCCAACACTTCCCGGGAACTAATTTTGTGAGAGATATAGCTTCGGTCCAAGAAGAAGTTTGTACGAACCGTGGCTTCCACCAGATTGAAAAGGGCCCGGAGAGTACTATCGTAAGCCAGTGAACTCACGTGGTTGAGGGAGTCGAAAAAAGCCTCCTTGAGTTCCGCCATACGCGCTTCACGATTGGAGTACTCAGGACGAAACTTGGCTTCGAAGAAACGGTAGATGTGACCGGCCACCTCAGGATGGGCCAGCAAAGTCTGGGTAACGAATCTACGGGAGGTTGAGATGGAGACCTGGGAGAGATAGGCCTGATAGGTCCTAATGAGAGCCACTTCCCGCCAGGTGAGACCGGCCGCCACCACCAGACCGTTGAGTCGATGATTCTCCGCCTTCTTGTCCATCAAGGCGGTGATGGCGGAGATGATCCGCTCTTTTTGGTTGCGCAGATCCAGGGGTTTCTTTGTGCGGATATTTTGTACCCGGAACACGTCGATGCTGGAGACGTGCTGGTCGTTCTGATGCTTGAACTCCACCTTGTAAGAGGCTTGCATCAAGACTCTCAGATTCAGATTCTCCAGGATCGGAAGAACCTCGCTGAGTACCAGGCTCTCCTCGTCGTGATAAACACGAATGGAGGAAGCATCCTCGTCGAAAGGTGTGTCGTTGGGGTTGAAGATCCCCACTCGGTACTCGTCACCGTGGTCAAGCCGGGCTATGAGATTCTCAATATCCTTGACCGCCATCCCGAAGTTGGTATTAGCCATGTAGCCTTCCGGAAAGGCCCTGTAGAACGCCTCTCCCAACTTCATGCCTCGGTCGCCGTGGGCTGAGATCAACCGGTCGTTGAGGCGGTCGTTCCAAGTACGGGTGAGATCGGCAACCCGAGACTCAAGATCGGGCAAGTCTACCGAGGAGAGTTCCACGTCGGTGGTGAGGAAAAAGTGAAAGCGAACCTGCTCTTCATCTTCCCCCATGGAGAGCTGATAGTCTACGTGAGAGGCCTGAAAGCGCTCTTCAATGAGACTCTGAACGCGGTGCCTCACCTCGGTATTGAAACGGTCCCTCGGCATGATCACCATCACCAGCGCGCCACGGTGCAGCGGGTCGGGGCGCATGGTCATACGCACTTCGTACTCTTGCTGCATGGTCATGATGGTGCGAATATCGCGATGCAGTACCTCGGGCTCGGACCAGAAAAGCTCTTCCCGGGGCATGGAGTTGAAGATGGTGATGATCTGCTTAAAGTCGTGGGAGCCCTCGATGGCTTCATCCAGCTCCAGAACCTCTTCCAATCGTCTTCTCAAGATCGGAATATCTTTGACTGGAGTGGTGAGGGCACTGGACGTGAACAGCCCCAGGAATCGTACCTCACCAACCACTTTCAGATCGTCGTCAAATTTCTTCAGACCGATGTAGTCGAGCTTCACCGGACGGTGAACAGTGGATTCCCGGTCGGCTTTGGTGACGATGATGGGAGGTCCGCCGGTGACACGCTCTCTCAAATTGTCGGAGACTTGGGCGAACGGTACGGGGTCGCCGTAGCTGCTGTCGCTATAGTCGCGCAAGATTCCGAGGCCGCTCTCCGGATCCAGCTGTAGGGTGGTTTCCCCTTCGACCTCCGACATGTTGTACTCTCGGTAGCCGAGGAATACAAAGTTGTGGTCGTCGAGCCAACGCA
>Ga0310345_10006159_pt1 | contig 10502 bp, 11 predicted proteins | sample HC15DNA20500_MG_FD_204667 | JGI IMG/M metagenome (GOLD analysis project Ga0310345, IMG submission 204667) | Marine microbial communities from station ALOHA, North Pacific Subtropical Gyre - HC15-DNA-20-500_MG | ecosystem: Environmental > Aquatic > Marine > Oceanic | place: Pacific Ocean: North... | reverse complement strand
GCGAATGTCGCGGCCCGACTGGATTGGGTCGGGATTGCCGCCCGGGCCCTCGGGGTTGACGTAGATGAGGCCCATCTGGATGGCCGCCAGCGGGTTCTCCAGCGCCTTGCCGGCTTCTTCGTTGATGCGGGTTTCAGCGCCCTGGCCGACCCACTGCTCCTCGGTGCCCCAGTAGATGTCCTTCTCGGGCTCGAAGATGTCCTTGCGGCCGCCGCCGAAGCCGAAGACCGGCCCGCCCATGGACTCAATCGCCACGTTGCCGGCCAGGATCATCAGGTCGGCCCAGGAGAGCTTGCGTCCGTACTTCTGCTTGATCGGCCACAGCAGGCGCCGGGCCTTGTCGAGGTTGGCGTTGTCCGGCCAGCTGTTGAGGGGCGCAAACCGCTGCGAGCCGAACGAGGCCCCGCCCCGGCCGTCGCCGGTGCGGTAGGTGCCGGCGCTGTGCCAGGCCATGCGGATGAAGAAGGGGCCGTAGTGGCCGTAGTCCGCCGGCCACCAGGGCTGGCTGTCGGTCATCAGGGCGTGCAGGTCACGCTTGACCGCCGCATAGTCCAGGGACTGGAACTCCTTGGCGTAGTCGAAGCCGTCGCCCATCGGGTCGCCGTGCAACCCGTGCTGGTGCAGGATCTCCAACGAGAGCTGGTTGGGCCACCAGTCGCGATTGGTGCGCCCCAGGAGGGAGCGAAGCGCTCCCGGTTCCTTCATCGGGCAGCCGGTCGGGCTGTTGGAGGCGTCGTCCATTTGCATTCTCCCTCGCTTCGTTGAGCGTTGGAGAAAGCCTAGGCCCGGGCGAAGGGGCTTGGGAAATGGATAAACTTGATCGCCAACCACGGATATTTCTATCCTCGGGCGAGTGGGGCTGGCGCTTGCCCGCCTGTGCGGTCTTCGCCATATGGCGGTTATGGATCAAAACCTGCTCGCCGAGCTGATCGACGCCGCGCGGAAGGCCGGCGCCGATGCGGCCGAGGCCGTCACGGCCGAACGTCAGTCGCTTTCCATCAGCGTGCGCTCAGGCGAGCTGGAAGAGGTCGAACGCGAGGAGTCGCGCGACCTGGGCCTGCGGGTCTTCATCGGCCAGCGGCAGGCTACCGTCTCGGGCTCCGACCTGTCGCCGGAAGCCTGCGCGAAACTGGTGGAACGCGCCGTGGCCATGGCCCGCCTGGCGCCGGAAGATCCCTATGCGGGGTTCGCGCCCGCCGACCGTCTGGCGCGGGGGCCGGGGCCAGACCTCGAACTCTATGACCCCACCGAGCTTTCGCCCGAAACGCTGGAAGACCGCGCCCGCGAGGCCGAAGCGGCCGCGCGCGCCATGCCGGGCGTCGTCAATTCGGACGGCGCGACAGCAGGATGGTCGACCGCCCGTTGGCTGATCGCCACCAGCCACGGCTTCGCCGGCCAGCATCAGGCGTCGGGCTTCTCCCTGGGCGCCTCGGCCATCGCCGGCGACGGTCAGACCATGGAGACCGGCTACGACGGGCGCTCCGTCCGCTGGCACGAGGATCTGCCGGGCGCGGAGGCCATCGGCCGGGAGGCCGGCCGTCGAGCCGCCGCCCGCCTGGGCTCCCGGAAGATCGCCTCCACCACCGCCCCGGTGATTTTCGAGAACCGGGTGGCCATGTCGCTGATCGGTCCCCTGGTGGGGGCGATCTCCGGGCCGTCCATCGCTCGCGGGTCGTCCTTCCTGAAGGACAGGCTCGGCCAGCAGGTGTTCGGCGACCATGTCACCATCACCGACGACCCGCACCGCCGGCGCGGCCTCGGCTCCAGCCCCTTCGACGACGAAGGCGTGGCGACCCAGAAGACAGACATCATCGACCGCGGCGTGCTCACCACCTGGCTGCTGAACTCCAGCTCGGCCCGGCAGCTGGGGTTGGAGACCACGGGCCATGCCTCGCGCGGCCTCGCCGGACCACCCGGGGTGGGCGTGTCCAACCTGACGGTCCAGCCCGGCGCGCAGGATCTGGCCGGGCTGATGGCCTCGGCGGGCCAGGGCCTGCTGGTCACCTCGATGTTCGGTCCGTCGCTCAACGGCAACACCGGCGACTGGTCGGTGGGCTGTTCGGGCTTCTGGTTCGAGAACGGGGAACTGGCCTATCCCGTCAGCGAGATCACCGTGGCGGGCAATCTGATCGAGATGTACGCCCGGCTGGTTCCGGGGGCCGACCTGGAAATCCGCGGCGCGTCGAATGCGCCGTCCCTGCTGATCGACGCTCTGGCGATCGCGGGAAAATGAGCCCCAGCCCCGCCGAGGATCTGGATCTGCTGGTCGCCGCGGCGGTCGAAGCCGGGGCCCTGGCTCTGGAACTGCGGGCGCGAGGCCTGAAGGTCGCCTGGAAGGAGGGCAATTCGCCCGTCACCAACGCCGACTTCGCCACCGACACGCTGCTGAAGACGACCTTTGGTCGGGCGCGGCCCGACTATGGCTGGCTGTCCGAGGAGACCGCCGACGATCTGGAGCGGCTGCAAAGACGGCGCGTCTTCGTGGTCGACCCCATCGATGGCACCCGGGCCTATATGAAGGATCGCCCCTGGTGGGTCATCTCGGCGGCGGTGGTGGAAGACGGCCAGCCCGTGGCCGGCGTCGTCTATGCGCCCCAGGTGGGCGAGGTCTACACCGCCATCGCCGGGGGCGGCGCCAAGCTGAATGGCTCCCTGATCACGCCGGCGCGCACCGAGCGCCTGGAGGGCTGCGGCATGGTGGGCGACGCGCGCATGTTCGCTCACCCGTCGTGGCCCGAGCCCTGGCCGGCGATGCGCGTGGAATCGCGCAACTCCACCGCCTACCGCATGTGCCTGGTCGCCTCGGGTCAGTTCGACGCGGCGCTGGCCCTGGTGGCCAAGAGCGACTGGGACCTGGCTGCAGCCGACCTTATCGCGAGGGAGGCGGGCGCCTATTGCGGCGACCATCTTGGCCGAGGCTTCGCCTACAACGCCTCCCACCCGGCCCAGACCAGCCTTGTTTGCGCGGCGCCACGTTTAGCCCCATTGATCCTGGACCGCGTCCGGCATATCGCCTTACCCGGATAACCCCTCTTTCCGAGGATTCTATGCCCGACAGACAGCTTCTTCACATCGTACTTGGCGGCGAACTGGAGGATGTGGAGCACATTCGTTTCCGCGATCCGTCCAAGATCGACCTCGTGGGCGCCTATCCCTCCTATGAGGAGGCCCTGAGCGTCTGGCGCTCCAAGGCCCTGGCGACGGTGGACAATGCGCTGATGCGCTATTTCATCCTGCACGCCCACAAGCTGCTGGACCCCGAACTGGACGGCGAGAAGCCCGGCGGCTGACCGGCGGCGGCCTGTCTGAAAACTGTCATCCGTCCACGGCATTGTGCCGGCGACGGAGGCCTCCCCTTGATCCAGACATTCATCCCCAGGCCGGGCGCGACGGCGCTCGTCGTCCTTTCGCTTACTCTGGCGGGCTGCGCCGGCTTCGGCTCCGACGCCCCCAAGGATGGAACCCTCACGGGCGTTCCTGTTCCGGCGTCGGCCGAGACCATGGCGGTCGGCACCCGCAACAGCGATGCGGCCGACGATCCTGAAATCTGGGCCGACAGCCGCGATCCCAGCCGCGTAGTCATCTTCGGCACCGACAAGAAGGCCGGCCTCTACGTCTATGGTCTGGACGGTCAGCCGCGTCAGTTCCTGGCCGAAGGACCGCTGAACAATGTGGATCTGCGCGACGGCTTCGCCTTGGGCGGATCCCGCCAGGTCCTGATCGCCGCCAGCCATCGGGAACGCGGCGGCGCATTGCTCTTCCTCATGGACCCCGACACCCTTGAGGTCCGCACGTGGGGCCTCGCCCCGACACCGGTCAGCGAGCCCTATGGCTTGTGCATGGGGCGGCGCGGCGACGACGTGATCGTCGTGGTGGTCGGCAAGGACGGTGACGTCCGCCAGATCCGGATCGAGGTGAAGGACGGCGCCCCCGTCGCTGCGGAGGAGCAGAGCTTCGCCGTCGGCTCGCAGTCGGAAGGTTGCGTGATCGACGACGCCACCGGCGCCCTCTACGTCGGCGAGGAACTGAAAGGCGTCTGGCGCTACAGCATCGACCCACAGGCCATGGGACGCCGGACCCTGCTCGAGGCCGCGCCCGGTCCGCGCCTGACGCCGGACGTGGAGGGGATCACCCTGCTGCGTGATGGCGGCCGGGCGTTCCTGATCGTGTCCAGCCAGGGCGACAACGCCTTTGCGGTGTGGGACGTGACCGGCGATGGCGCAGTCTACAAGGGCCGCTTCTCCGTCGACGCCAGCGAGACGGCCGGCGTGGACGCCGTCACCGGCACGGACGGCGTCGCGGCTCTGGGCGGTGCGGTCGGTTCCTACACGGAGGGGCTCATCGTCGTTCAGGACGACGCCGACACCGATGGCGCCACGCGCAACGTGCGGCGCGCCCGCCAGAACTTCAAACTGGTGGACTGGCGCGCAGTGAAGACGGCCCTGGAAATCGAAATCCCGGCGCCTTAGGGCTGGGACGACACCACGCCCGCCCCGCAGGCGGCGGCTTGATGAGCTTGGAGAGCGATCATGAAGAAGGTTCTTGGCCTCTGCGCCGCTGTCGCCCTGATGGGGGCGGCGACCAGCGCCCAGGCGGCCCGCGACTATGTGTGGGCGGCCGGCTCCTCGACCGTCTTTCCGTTCACCACGCGCGTGGCCGAAAACTTCAGCCGCAAGACCGGCATGAAGGCGCCGAAGGTCGAGTCCCTCGGCACCGGGGGCGGCATCAAGCTGTTCTGCAGCGGCGTAGGCGACAACTTCCCCGACATCGCCAACGCCTCCCGCCGCATGACCGCGGCGGAGTTCGACACCTGCCGCGCCAATGGCGTCACCGACATCGTCGAGATGAAGGTCGGGTTCGACGGAATCGTGATCGCGGCTGACCGCAACGCCCCGGACTATCAGTTCCGCCTGCCGCACCTCTATCTGGCGCTGGGCGCCAACGTGCTGCGGGGCGGCAAGTTCGTGCCGAACCCCTACACCAACTGGAACGAGATCGGCCCCGGCCTGCCCGACAACCGCATCCTCGTCTATGGCCCGCCGCCGACCTCCGGCACCCGCGACGCCTTCGTGGAGCTGGGCATCGAAGCCTCGGCGCGCACCTTCCCCACCGCCGCGGCGCTGCGCGAGCGGGACGAAGACGAGTTCAAGCAGATGACCCACCCGCTCCGCCGGGAGGGCTGGGTCGATTCCGGCGAGAACGACAACGCCATCGTCCAGACCCTGACCAAGACGCCGGGTTCCCTGGGCGTCTTCGGCTATTCTTTCCTGGAAGAGAACGGCGACAAGGTGAAGGCGATGTCCATCGACGGGGTCGCGCCGACCGTCGCCAACATCGCGCAGGGGACCTATCCTCTGTCCCGGTCCATGTACATCTATGTGAAGAAGGCCCATGTGGGCGTGACGCAAGGCCTGCAGGAGTTCGTGACCGAGTTCGCCTCGGACGCCGCCACCGGACGGGGCGGTTACCTCCAGGGCCGTGGCCTGATCCCCCTGCCGGCCGACCAGCACGAGGCGATGAAGGCTGTCGCCTCGGGCATGACCACCATGTCGCGGCCCTAAGTCTCACCACATGGATCAGCCCCTGGTCTGGCTCGTCCTGGGCCTGGGGCTGGGCCCTCTGATCGGCAGCTTCCTCGGACTGGTCAGCCTGCGCTGGCCGGCGGGCAAGGGCGTGATCCTGGGCCGGTCGGCCTGTGGCGCCTGCGGGCGGCCCCTCGCCGCCGTCGACCTCATCCCGATCGTCTCGTTTCTGATCACCCGCGGCCGCTGCCGCCGCTGCGGTGCGAAGATCCCCCTGCGCTATCCCCTGCTAGAGGCGGGCTGCGCCGTCCTTGCCGGCTGGAGCGCGCTGACCTTTCCAGGTCCGGTCGGGTTCCTGGGTGCGCTGCTCGGCTGGCAGCTTCTGCTGCTGGCGGTGCTGGACGCGGAGCATTTCTGGCTGCCGCGCCGCCTCACCGGCGGGCTCATCGTCACCGGTCTCGCGGCAGCCTTCTGGCCGGAGCCCTCGCTGGCCATCGCCGGTCCGCAGGCGCAGGTCGCAGGCGCGGCTTTGGGCTTTGCAGGCCTCGCCCTCATCGCGTGGGCCTATCGCAGGCTTCGCGGTCGCGAAGGCCTGGGCGGCGGCGACGCCTATCTGCTGGCCGGGGGCGGGGCCTGGTGCGGCGTCTTCGCTCTGCCGAGCATTCTTCTGATCGCCGCGGGCGGCGGTCTGCTCTGGGCCCTGGGGCTCAGGCTCGCAGGGCGTCCGCTGGCGGCGGACCAGCCCCTGCCCTTCGGCGTCTTCCTGGCCATGGGTATCTGGCTCACCTGGCTCTACGGCCCCCTGGGTCTTTAGGGCGTCAGCCGCCGAAGGCGCCCGAGGTCTCGCGCACGAAAGCCTCGAGCCGCCGCTCGAACCCTGCTGCGGAGAGGGCTAGCTGCAGGTCAGGGCGCGTAGTCCGGATGCGCAGCGTCAGGGCGTAGCCGTCGGGGCTCACGCCAAGATCGGCCTCCACATCGACCCCGTCGGCCTGCCCGCGGAGCGGCAGAACCAGACGCCCATCCGGCCCGCAGCGCAGGACCCCGGCAGGCTCCAGCCCCGGCGCCGGAAGGCCTTGAACGCTGAGACCGATGAGACGGGCCTCGCCCGAGGCGGCGACGCAGGCGCCTTCGGTGAAGCGGACCGAAGCCTCCGCCAGGCTGAGATCCCCGGAAAGACCGGTCTGCGGCGCCCAGGCCGCGAGGGGAAAGACGCCGTCGATGTCGTCCATGGCGATGCTTTCGCCGCCCAGGGTTACGACACCGCTCAGACTCGCCCCTTGGACCGACACCCGGGTGCGGCCAATCAGCAGGGCGAAGGGGTTGGCTGCGACCTTGAGATCGCCCAGGGCGACCGGCCCCAGGCGCGCGCCGATCAGACGACCCCGCCACAGAGAACCCTCAGCCCGGGCAAAGCTGAGCCTTGTCACGCCCTTGGAATGATCAGAGGCGAGGCTCAGGGGAGCTGTGAAGACCAGCGCAGCGAGGGCGCTGAGCCCAAACACGACAGCCAGCACCCAACCCGAGAGGCGCGCGCGCGTCGTCACGGCGCCAGGTCCTCGAACGTTACATCGGCCTGCACCTGACCGCCCTCGGCCTTCAGCAGGGTCAGATGCCGCACCCGGCTCGACTGGTCCTGTTCCATGGCCATGAGCCAGGGCCCGATCGCCTGCGGCGGGCCGGACGCCACCGCCTGCACGCCCTCAGCCGTCGCCTGGGCCCTTTCCAGGGTCAGGCCCGCGGCGAGCGCGGTCGCCTCGATCGCAGTCTGCAGATCACCCTGCCGTACGGCGGGCGGGCCGCCCGCTTCCAGGGCGCGCAGGGTGTCGGTCGCCGACCGCAGGGCCGCTTCGTCGGCCAGCGCCCGCGCCAGGCGCTGCTCTGCCCCGGCGTGGGCGGCGCGCAGGGGCTGGAACCCGCCGAACCAGAGCAAGACGCCTGCCGCCAGGAGGCCCATGATGGCCAGCAGCACCTGCTCGCGCCGGCTACGTCCGTTCCACCAGTCGATCATCACCGGCCTCCCACCACGATATCGACCACCACCCGGCCGCCGGTCTCCCGCGACCCTTCCTCGCGCAGGGCAAGGCCGGCTTGGCGCGCCTGCTCGGAGAGCCGCTCCATGTCGGCATAGGCCGCGAGACTCACCGCAGCGCGAGCCGTTCCTTCGGGCATCAGGATGAAGTTCTCCAGTTGCGCCTGGGGGAGCGGCTCGATGACCGCATAGGTCCGGGCGAGCAGGCCTGAAGCGCCGCCGCCCGCCAGAGCACGACCGGCCACAAGGGCCTCGATCTGGGCCGCGGCCTGCTCAGGAGGCGTGTCGGCGGGCAGCCACTCAGCGGCCATCTCCGCCGTCCGCGCCTCGGCCGCGTCCGCGCGCCAATGGGCCGCCAGGGTCTGACCTGCGATCAGCAGGATCGGGCTCAGCAGAAGCGCCGCGGCCAGGATGGCGGGGCGACGGGCGTCCCGCCAGGTCAGCCGATCCCGGCGCGCAGGGTCGAAAGCGCCCTGGAGCAGATTGACCGGCGCGGCAAGGGCGCCCCGGGCCAGGGCTTGCTCGCCATCGGGCCCGGTAAGCCTTCGGACCACCTTCTGATCCAGCACAACCTCGATGAGGTCCGGCTCCCCGCTCAGGGCCAGGCGATCGGCCCGGGCGACCCAGCGGTCCTCCAGTTCTAGCAGGACGGCTCCGGCCTCACCGTTTTCCGGCGGTTGCAGGCACAGGTGATCGGGCGCGACCACGTCGGGCACCACCCCATGCAGCGCGGCCTGATCCAGGAAGGCCTGGAGGCGCGCGGCCGAGATGATGCAGATGAGCCGATCCTGATCCTCCGCCGACGGCCCCACCGCCAAGTGCAGGCCGTCCTGCTGGGCCAGTTGGTCGGCCAGCAGCAAGCGGGCGGCGGCCTGCGCCTGAGCCGGGCTTGCCGCCCGAAGCTCAGCCCAACGGACGGTCACCTCAGCGCCCGGAACGACCAGGATCGTCCGCATGGGGGTGAGCGCCGAAGACTCCTGCACCGGCAGGATTCCTCGCCCGACGATAGAGCCCAGCTCGTCGACGATCAGGTAGCGGGGCTCGGCGTCGGGGGCGACGCCGGAAATGACGATGCGGGTTCGGTTCATTCGTCCAGTGTCCATCGGCGGGCGACCAGTCGCGTCTGGCCGGATTGGTCGACCTCGATGAGGCCTGTGGCGACCACCTCGGCGTCGAGATGGGTGACGACGGTCTCGAGGGCGAAGAAGCGCGGTCGCGTCTCGATCTGACCAGGGTCGGCGGGCTGCCGTTCGAACACCAGCGGCTCCATCCAGAAGGCGGACTCCGACCAGCCGTCTGCGGGGCGCGCGGCGATCAGGCGACGTCCGACCTCGGGTGCGGCCTTGCCCTCGGTCAGCATGGTGACGAGGACCCCGTCATCAGGGCCAAGGGCGTTGACGTTCACGGGCGAAAGGTCCGTGGTCGGCAGCGCGCAGACGACCGGTCGCAGCCGCGCATAGACCTCCGGCGTAAAGCCCCGGATGGCGCGCAGCTCGCTGACCTCGGCCAGGGGACCGCCGGCCGTCCGATAAGGGGGCGAGGCGGTTAGATAGGCCTCATCCTCGGCGCCGCTGGCTTCACGCACGCCGTCGCTGTCGATCCAGTCGACCAGGGCCGCGCCCAGCTGCTCGGCTTCGGCGGGCGCCAGTCCGACGGCGACGGCGAGCGCCTTGAACTGAGCGAGCCCCTCGGGCCGCGGGCTGAACACCTCGCCGCGCCCTTGGGCGACGCTGTTGAGGTTGAAGCAGGTGGATGCGTCCCGGATGCGGGTGCGGATGAGACCCTGGTCCAGCGGCAGTTCAACCGCCTGCTCACGCCAGACCAGCCGCGCCTCTCCATCGGCCCGGCGCAGCACATCCTGGATCCGGGCGGCGGCAAGGGATTCCGCGCCCAGGGCGTACCAGCGCCCCTGGCCGACGGCCTCGGCATTGGCCGTCCGGCGCAGGCCAAAGCGGATGTCGTCCAGCACGACCGCCGCCAGAGTGGCCAGCACGGCCACCAGCAGCAGAACGGTCAGCAGGGCGACACCCTGCTCCTCGCGCGGAACGGGTCTCACAACACGCCTCCGGGCAGGAGGACCAGCTGAACGACCTCGCCGAAGGTTTCGCTCTCGATCCTCAAGCGCACAGCCTGCGGCAGGGGAGTCTGAGGCGTGCCCGCCCAGGCCGGCGCCCATTGCCCCCGGGCGTAGAACTCGACCTCGGCCCGGCGAACGCCCTCCAGCAGGATCTGCGGTTCGCCGAACTGGGACCCGTCCAGGGCGCGGCGTGCGCGGCGCTCCAGACGGTCGTCCACCTGCCGGTACTCGACGTATTGCAGGGACGGGCGGGGCTGGCGGTCGGGATTGTCCCACCCCCGGCGCGTGAAACCGACCAGAGGCGCACCGACCACCGCACCGCCAGTAAGGACAGGCGTCGGCACGCCGCCCTCGGCCCGTGTGCGACGGTCGGCGGCCTGTTCGAGATCTGCCTTGATCAGGGCTCGTGCGCTCTGCAGCCGCGCGAGGTCCGCCATCCGCTCGCGCACGACCTCGCGGTTGTCGGCGGCGAAGCCCAACACCGCCACGCCGGCGGCGGACAGAAGGGCGAAGATGAGCAGGGCGACCATCATCTCCACCAGGGTGAAGCCCTTCATGCCCCCCTCCGGAAGACGACGAGCTCGGCCGCGGTTCTTGTCTGATCGGCCGGGACGACCCGGACGTCTATGCGCAGCAGCCCCCCCTCCGGCGCCGACACTTCGCGCCGCCAGGTCCAGTCGCGTTCGCCCAGACGGACCTGTCCCTCGGCCTCTCCCAGCGGCGGCGGGGCCGGGTCGATGACAGCCTCGATGGCGATGTTTTCAGCAACCATGGCGGCGAGCGTGCGCGTCTCGACGATCTGAGCGGTGCGCGTGTTTTCGCCGGCGAGATTCAGCAGCGCCAGGACCGCCAGGCTGAACACCGCCAGGGCGAC
>Ga0310345_10006156_pt1 | contig 10505 bp, 8 predicted proteins | sample HC15DNA20500_MG_FD_204667 | JGI IMG/M metagenome (GOLD analysis project Ga0310345, IMG submission 204667) | Marine microbial communities from station ALOHA, North Pacific Subtropical Gyre - HC15-DNA-20-500_MG | ecosystem: Environmental > Aquatic > Marine > Oceanic | place: Pacific Ocean: North... | reverse complement strand
GCGACCGTCAAGTCGTCCCTCGACAAGATCGATGACCCCCTGGTGCGCATGGGCCTTTGGTGCACCTTCTGGGAAATGGTCCGCGAGGGCGCCCTCCCCCCCTCCGACCACATCGCACTCGGCGCCCGCTTCCTCGTAAACGAAACCCGCCCCGAGATCGTCCAAACGAACCTGAGGCTGGTCACCGTCTCCATGCGCCGCTACCTCCCGCTCGGCGCGCAAAGCGCGGCGAGCGCGGTCCTGATGGGCGCGGCCAAGGACGCCTGTGAACACCACCCGACGGGGAGCGACCTCCAGTTACTGTGGGGGCGCGCGGCACCCGGATTCGTCGCCGACACCCATCAGGCCCGGGACCTCGCCACCTGGATCAGCGGGGGTGCACCGGGTGCGTTGCCCGTCGACCAGGGCCTTCGATGGCGCATCCTCTCGCGCATGTCGGCCTTCGCGCTCGACGGCGTCGCAGACCTACTGTCAGCCGAGACGGGACGGGACCCCTCCGATCGTGGCGTGAAGGCGCGGTTCGCCGCTGAGGCCGCCGCACCCGACCTCGACATCAAACGCCCGCTGTTCGAGCGCTTCGTTCGGCCAGCTCCGGGAGACTCGGCCGATCTGCTCAAGGCGGGCATGGGCAGCTTCTTTCAGCCCCACCAGGCGGCGTCAGCGAGCGAGTTCGGCCTCCGCTATTTCGAGGTCCTCTCCGAGGTGGTCCGGGAGCAGGAGCTGGAGTACGCCACCCGGGGCTTCGCCCGGCTGCTGGTCCCCCATGCCATCGCCTCCCCCGCTCTCACGGCTGCCGCCGAGGCTGCGTTGGAGCGCGCACGCGGGACCCCGATCCTCGAACGCGTACTCCTTGAGGAAACAGACGAGATGGCCCGCGCGGTCCGCCTGAGGGCATCTGGGGCCCCTCAGTAGGGAGGCAAGGAGGCCCCCGCCGAGACCGGCGGCTACCGATCTTCGATCGGGACGTAGTCGCGCAGAGTCGGCCCTGTGTAGACCTGGCGAGGGCGGCCGATCCGGAAGTCGTCCTGGTGGTGCATCTCCACCCACTGGGCGATCCAACCAGGCAGACGTCCCATGGCGAACAGGACCGTGAACATGGGCACCGGGATGCCGATCGCCTTGTAGATGATGCCCGAGTAGAAGTCCACGTTCGGGTAGAGCTTGCGCTCGATGAAGTACGGATCGTTCAGGGCCACTTCTTCAAGGTCCATGCCGATATCGAGCAACCGGCTCTTTACACCGAGCTTGTCGAGGACCTCGATCGCGGTCTTGCGCAGGATCTTCGCCCGGGGGTCGTAGTTCTTGTAGACACGATGCCCGAACCCCATGAGACGAGCCGAGTCGCCCTTGTCTTTGGCTCGCGCGACGAACTTGGCCGCGGAGCCCTCCTCCTGCTCGATGCGCTCGAGCATCTCGATGACCTTCTGGTTCGCGCCACCGTGAAGCGGGCCCCACAGCGCACCAATGCCGGCCGCAATGCATGCGAACAAGTGCGGCCGCGAGCTACCCACGAGGCGCACGGCGGAGGTGCTGCAGTTTTGTTCGTGGTCGGCGTGAAGCACGAGGAGTTGGTCAACAGCCTTCGCGATAACGGGATCGGGCTCGTAGGACTCGCACGGTGTCGCGAACATCATGCGCAAGAAATTCGACGAGTAGTCGAGGTCGTTGTCCGGGTAGATCGCAGGCTGCCCCTTGGAGTGCTTGAAGCAGAGCGCCGCGATGGTCGGCAACTTCGCAATGAGACGGATGATCGCGGACTGAGTGCGCTCAGGGCTACCGAGATCGTGCAGGTGTGGATAGAACGTCGACAACGCTGCGACCACGGTCGAACAAACCGCCATCGGGTGCGCGTCCTTAGGGAGCGCCCGATAGAACCGGTTCACGTCCTCATGGAGCATGGTGTGACGGCTGACGCTCCGCTTGAACGCCTGGAGCTCATCGCCGTTCGGCAGCTCGCCGTTCAACAACAGGCTGCAGACCTCGAGGAACGAACTGCGCTCGGCGAGCTGCTCGATCGGGTAGCCGCAATAGCGCAGGACCCCCTTCTCACCATCGATGAACGTTATGTCGCTCTTGCAGGACCCTGTGTTGGCATAGCCTGGGTCGTAGGTGATGGCCCCCGTCTCGGCGCGCAGGTTGCGAATATCGAGCGCAATCTCTTCCTCAGAACCCTGCACCACCGGCAGGTCGATTGTCTTGTCTCCGATTTTCAGCGTTGCTTTGTCGGGCATGAATGGCCTTCAACGTCCAGATTTGGGCAGTCACGTTACCAATATTCGCCCGGGTCACACGGCTGGACGCTAACGCTCGCCTTCATCGGAGCTTGGGGGCCGGGAATCCCACCGGGGTGCCACGAGGCGGCGGCGACCATCCCGCGACAACTCTGCGTCCTCACCGGGTGCGAATTCCCGGTCCCAGAGTCGGCAAGTGACCTCCTTGTGCCGCTGGTCGAGACCCTCGCAGTAGTTGGTGTACGCGCACCGACGAACCTCGGAGCCGCGACCGCTCCGGATCTTCTCCCACCAGTCGGGATCAGCGAGAGATTGGCGGGCCGCCGCCACCACATCCGCCAAGCCCCGGGCGAGGATCTCCTCCATCTGGTCGAAAGAACACAGCCCCCCGGAAGCAACAACCGGGACGCGCCGACCGTCCGCCGTGACAGCACGTCGGATGGCGGCCGCTAGCGGGATGTTGCGGCCAAACGGCCCCGGCGCGTCGACACGGACCGTCGGCATGCATTCGAGACCGGATGGACCGGTGTACGGATACACCGCCGCCCCCACCGCCGGCTGCCGGGCATCCTCGAACTTGCCGCCCTTCGAAACCGACAGGAAATCGACACCCGCGCGCGCGAACGCCCGCGCGAAGAAACACGCGTCCTCGACCGGACTGCCACCGTCGATGGCCTCGTCTCCCAGAAAGCGGGCCCCGACGCACCAGTCGTCCCCCACCCGACGCCGCACCGAGCGGATGACCTCCAGAGGCAGCCGCGCCCGATCCTCCAGGCTGCCGCCGTATCCATCCGTACGGTCGTTCATGCGAGACAGGAAAGAAGCCATCGTGTAGGCATGCGCGAAGTGCAATTCGAGGCCGTCGAATCCCGCGCGCCGCGCGCGGGCGGCGGCGTCGGCGAAGGACCCCGGCAGAACCCTCGGCAGCTCGGCGATGTGCGGCAGGTGGGTGTCGGTCACCCGCTCACGGTGACCCCGACGCAGGGACTCGAGCTCGCGGCCGTCGAGCACCTGCGCCCACGCATCGTCGTCAAGCCCGGACAATTTCTCGCGCACATCACCGTCAGTCGCGTCGCGCCAGCCGTCATCCGACAGGAGCTCGGCGAGCGCCGCCCTGTGCCGCGCCGTGAGATCCAGATAGCGATCGAAGTAGCGCTTCGGATCGGGACGCCGCCGGACCTTCAGGAAGTCGATGACCTGAATCAGCAGCCGCGTCTCGCCGCCACTCCGCTCCCGCACGGTCTCCACGAGACGCCGCAGTCCCGGGATGAACCGATCATGGCCGATGCGCAGCAAGGGACCGCTCTTCACATCTCGAATTCCAGTCGCCTCCACCACGATGGTCCCGGGACGACCGTCGGCGAAGCGCCCGTACCAGGCGAGAAGCTCGGGGGTGACATTACCCCCGTCCGTCGCCCGCCACGGCACCATGGCCGGCACCCAGGTACGCGAGCGGGCCCAGATTGGGCCGAGCCGTACGGGCGAGAAGACCCGACTTTGACGCGCGACGTCAGCCGTCGGCCATTCGCCTTCCGGATGCGACCACATGCCCCCTACCTCGTCACTTTCCGACCCGATTCCGGCCGCCCGCCTTGGCAGCGTAGAGGACCTGGTCAGCGCGAGCGATCCACTCGACGACGGGCTCCCCCGGTCGGCGCTCCGCCACGCCGAAGGAAGCCGTCAGCCCCAGCCCCTCGGCGGTGCGCTGCCAGTCGTGATGGGCGAAGGAGCAACGAATACGCTCCGCCACTTCTTCAGCTCCGACACGATCCGTGCGCGGGAGCATGACGAGCAATTCATCGCCCCCGTAGCGGACACAGGTGTCCTCGTCGCGGATCTCCACGAGGACGATCTTGGCGACCGCGCGGAGGACCTCGTCGCCAACAGCGTGGCCGTGGGTGTCGTTGACCACCTTGAAGTGATCCAGGTCGATGAAAATGGCGGACACCTGGTGACCGTTCTCATCGAACCGTTGCAGGGCCTCGGGGAGGTCGTCCTCACAGTAGGCGCGGCTCTTGAGCCCGGTGAGCGGATCGGTGTCGGCCGACGCCAGCTTCTCCTGCACGCGACGCAGGTGGGACAACTCGTCCGGGGTGAAGAGGTCGAGGCGCAGGCTGATCGCGCCGAGCTCGATCAGGTCACCCGGCCGCACTGCGCTCTGGCGCACGCTGTAACCATTGATCGCCACGCCGTTGGTCGACCCGCAATCCTCGATGCCAAGCTGTCCCGGATCCGGGTAGCCGATGATCGCGTGCCTGCGCGAGATCGACGGATGGTCGAGGACCAGATCGGCGTCGGCATCGCGGCCGATGACGATCTCGCCGCCCTCCGGCACCGTCGCGAAACGGAGCATCTGCTCCCCCGCCACGACCTGAACGGTGGGCAACAGCTCCTGGCGAAACCGGGGCTCCCGAGGCAACGAGACCGTCACCCCCGAACGCCGGTATGGGAGGGGCGGTTCCGTGGCGCGCTCAGGGCTCGCCCCACCCACGTCGCGCGGCGGCTCAGGAGGTTGAGCCGACGACTCCTCGCCCCTCTTTTCCGATCTCGGAAATAAGCTCAATCCGCCTCCATGCGCAGTTGGGTGCTCAATACGGGCTCGCGGAGGAAAGCCGCGCCCAGGAATGAAGAACCCGCCTCGAACCGGAACCTAACACGGTCTAAGGTGTGGGCCATGAAACCCACCCTCCTCCTCATGCTCGCAGCGCTGCTGCTCCCCTCGTGTGGGGAGGAGTGGAAGCCACCGGCGAAGAAGCCCGCCCGCAAACCGAGCGCCCCCCTGCTCGACAGCAGCGGCGCCCCCAGCCTGGGCTCCGAGCACGACCCCGCGCTCAAGCCCCACTTCGGGATTTCAACCGTCACCAGGGACACCTGGATCCTGCCGAAGATCTCACACTACAAGAACTTCGCGCGGGTCCACTTCGGCAAGTCCCCGACCCGCGGAGACCACGACACGTGGGAGATGCGCCAGAAGGAAGGCCGCGTGTTCGAGATCGCCAAGGGCACGAAGGTCAAGCGGCGGAAGAAGAACCGCTTCCAGATGAACGACGGCCAGATCATCACCTTTATCTCCGTGGAGGTCGCCGACGGTTCGATGACCGACGACCACGGGTATCCACGACGCGGCAACATCTTCGTGGACTACCTCAGCGACCCGGTCAAGTAGACCGAGGATCGCGCGATCCGGGTCATCGGACATTGACCGGATCGTCAACCAACGCAGCGAATTCACCACCGCTGCCGAAGGTGGGATACCGAGCCGATCAGTCGAGCAGCCGACGGATGTCTGGAACCAGCGGAGACGCCACCTGCGTCTTCAGCGCCCGGTTCGAGCCCTCCCCGACACGGGTGACGAAGAGGTCATCGTGGTGGCGAATCATCCCGAATTCGTCCAGGCACGCGACCCCGCCACACACCTCCATCGCCTCGACGAGGAGATGGCTGGCGACACGTGAGCACTCAATCTTCACCTTTGCCGCTTGCTCACGAGCCAGCGTCCCTTGGTCGTACTGCCTGCAAAGTTCCATGAGCCAGGTCAGGCCCTGCTCCAGCGCGATGTCCATATCGACGAGGACGTCCTGGACACGTTGGAAACGGCCGATGGGCTTGTCAGCGAACTGAATGCGCTCCTGCGCGTAATGTCGCGTCTTGTCCAGGGCGAACGACAGGCTCGACAGGGCCAGTCCGGCGATGAAGAGGCGGCCGCCATTCAGGGTCGTGACCATGACCTTGAACCCCTCGTTCAACTCGCCGAGGATCATGTCGTCGTCGACCCGCACGCCGTCGAATCCGATGGATCCGGTGGACGACTGTTCCCACACCTTCTTGCCGCCCATCTCGTTGTACGAAACGCCTTCCGCGTCCATCGGGACGATGAAGCACGTGGAGCGGTGGGCGTGGCGCCCGCCGGGTTCCGTGAGCGCATGGACGACGACGTGGCTCGCCCACTTGGCGTTGGTGCTCCAGCACTTCTCCCCCCGGATGATCCAACCCTCACCATCCCTGGTGGCAACCACCTCCGGGTTCGCCGCATCCGAGCCCCGTCCGGGCTCGGACAACCCAAAGACGAACATGCGCTCCCCCCGCGCGAGGGCCGCCAGGTGGGCCTCCTTCTGGGCGTCCGAGCCGCACATCATGAGCGGCTTGCTGCCCAGAGAAGTCGCGGCGCCCGGGGTGATCGCCACAGAATGGCTGTGGTACCCGAGGGCGAGTCCCATGAGCACCAGATCGGTGTGCTGGCCCCCCTGACCGCCGAAGTGATCCTCGATGGTGATCCCGAACAGCCCCATATCGGCCATCGATTTGATGGCGTCGTCGGGGATCAGTTCATGGGCCCGCTCCCACTCCAAGATCCTGGGCGCGATGGTCTCATCTGCGTAGCGCGCGACCTCTTCGAAGAAGAGGAACCGGTCCTCGTTGACCAGGGGCTTTAGGTAAGTGTCGATCCGTCGATCCATGAAGCCACTATCTCCCAAAGTCATGGCATGGGCACTCGATGCGTCCAGCGGGGTGCGACATGCTAACGACCCGGAGGCAGGGGGCTCAACGGCTCGAATCCCCCTCCTTCGCCCTCACTCTCATCTTCAGCCCCCGTCTCGAGCGATAGAGACATGAGCCGGTCAACGTCCTCAACTCCGCAAACCCGCACTCGGCACAGGGTAAGGGGAGGACGTTCGTTATGATGTGCCGAGGATTGGCGCCTCAGGGAGGCGAGTGGTCATGCAGCAGAACACCATCCTGTTCTTGGGGAAATACGAGGGTGACAACGCCGCCCAGGTTGCGACCCGCAAGGCCGTCCTCGAGGCGGGCGGCGCCCACAAGGTCGTCCTCAACACGCGCTGGATGGGGCCCGACAACCTGACCCTGTACCCAGGCATGGTCTCGGAAGCCGCCGCCGTGGTGCTCGCCCCGCCTCAAGAGCATGCACCAGCCATCCTCTCCGAATCGATGCTCGCGGCGCTGACCGTGGTACGGGAAACCGGGCTTCCGTTCCTGGCAACGGGCGAGAGTCACGGGCTGGTGTTCATCGAAGCCGCGCGGTCTCTCCTCGGACTCGAGCACGCCGGGAGCGCGGTATTCGACGAGGCGGTCCAGGACCCGGTCATCCACGAGCTGCCCGGCGCCACCTGCGCGATGCACGAAGTCGAGCTGGAGATCGTCGGCGATGAGCTCCTCGGGCCGCTGTACGCAGACGTCGGTCGCGTCGTCGAGCAGACGGACATCATCAGCGGCCTCAACCCTGACTACGCAGCCAGACTCACGGACGTCGGCTTCCGCACCGCAGCGAAGGACCGCCACGGAGGTCGACCGTATCTGCATGTCCTCGAGGGGCACCCGTTCCACGTGACGGCGGCGTTCCTCCCCCAGATCCGCGACGAACCGGGCTCGCCCCACCCGCTGTTCAACGGTCTGGTCGCGGCATGCCTCGGCCGGCGGTAGACTCAGCCGCACCGCCCCTCGGCAAGCGCGCGAGGGTACGACAAGGAGAATCCCCATGCCACAAGACGTGGCCCAGGTCCTCGCCGATTGCATCGCCAACGAGGATGGTTTTGTCGAGCTGCGCTACCACAAGAAAACCAGCCGAGGTGTGTCCGTCGAGAAGGGACGCGTCGAGAGTTCGTCTGTCCGGCATCGCGCCGGGACCGGGGTGCGCGTACTGGAATCCGGAGTGTTCGGGTTCGCGTCCTGCAGCTCGGCCGACCCTACCGATGTCAAGAACGCGATCACGAGGGCCCGCGATGCGGCCCGCCAAAGCGCGGATCACAAGAAGGAGAAGATCTCCGGGCTCGCGCCCTGTGAACTCGCCCAGGGCCACTTCGAAGGGGACGGCGTCGACGACGTCCTGAACCGATCCCTGGAGGAGAAGATCGGCCTCGCCCGAGAGGTCGAGGAGCAGACTCGCCGCGCGGCGCAACGCGTCGCGACCGCGACCTGCACTTATCGGGAGATCGCTGAAGAGAAGGCCATCGTCACGACGGACGGTGCCCGCTGCTCTTTCCGGCTGGTGCGGCCCGAGTTCCGCGTCTCGGCCGTCGCCGAAGACGCGGGAGAGCGGCAGATCTCGTCGCGGACCATCGGCGTGACCGGGGGTTGGGATTGCCTGTTTAGAGACCGACCCGCCGAGAGGCTCGGCGACGAGGCCGCCAAGACCGCCGTTGACCTCCTCAGAGCCCAACGACCGGCGGGCGGACGAGCCAAGGTAATCCTGGCACCGTCCATCGTCGGGTTACTCGTACACGAAGCAATCGGACATACGGTTGAAGCGGACTTCGTACAGTCAGGTTCGGTGGCGCAGGGCAAGATCGGTCACCGCGTGGGATCGGACCTCGTCACCCTGTGCGATTCCGGTCATAGCGAGATCCAAGACGGCGCAGGCGGAACGCTCCCCATCGACGACGAAGGGGTGCCGACGAGCCGCACCGTCATCATCAACAACGGCATCCTGGAGAGCTACCTGCACGACCGCACCTCCGCATTGAAGTTCGGCGTCGCGCCGACGGGTTCGGCGCGGGCGTGGGAATACAGCGATTTTCCACTGATCCGTATGCGCAACACGTACCTCGAGCCCGGCGAGAGCACGCTCGACGAGATCATCGGCGACACGCCCGACGGATACCTGCTGGACGGGCCACGCAACGGCCAGGCCGACGCCACCGGTGAGTTCATGTTCAACACTGAACGCGCGTGGCGCATCAAGGATGGCAAGCTGTGCGAGCTCGTCCGCGGCGTCACGATCAGCGGCATCGCGTTCGACGTCATGCAAACCGTCGACGCAGTGAGCAGCGAATTCAAATGGGACCTGGGCGCCGGGTATTGCGGCAAGGGCCAGCCCGCGAAGGTAGACGCGGGCGGGCCCTACGTCCGCTGCGAGGTCCTGCTGGGAGGTAGCCAGTGAGCCCCCAGACCCATACGCCTTCGAATCGGCAAGCCTCGTTGCTCGAGGCCGCCCAGCGGGGTGTCGAGCGCGCCCTGTCCATGGGCGCAGACCAGAGCGAGGTCGTCTGCGACTACGACTGTGAGACACGCGTCGATCTTCAGAAGGACGACATCTTGAACGCCTCCACGTCCGAGGAGGCCACGTTCGGCGTCCGCGTCTTCAAGGACGGGTCCATGGGGTTCGCGACCGTCAACGACTCGGGCAAGATCGAACAGGCATGCACTGAGGCGCTCGCCCTGGCGAGCGCCTCACCCCCTGATGAGCTCAACGGGCTCGACGATGCTAGGTCGGTCGAGCCCGTAAACCAGGGCCACGACCCCGCCATCGCGGCCATGGAGATCGGCCAGCTGGTGAAGCTGGGCTCCGACATGTTGGAGCGCATCAAGAAACGCGACGCCCGGGTCGTCACCGACTCCGGACAGGTGTACGCGGTCGTCTCTGAACGCGCGATCGCAACCAGCACGGGGATCGCCCTCTCTGACGCCCGCTCCATCGCTGGAGGCAGCTTCTTCGGCATGGCCGTCGCCGAGGACGAGGTCGGCTCGTTCGACCACGACGGCCATAACGTGCTCTCCGTCGCGGCGCTCCGCGGCGAGCTCGAGTCAGCGGCCGATCGATTCGTCATCAAGACCATCAGCGCGCTCGGCGCACAGAACGGTGAGTCGTTTCGCGGCCCCGTGATCCTCGCCCCCGAGGTGGTGTCGGATTTCCTCGTCGGCAACTTGCTCTCCGTGCTCAAGGGGAACGCCATCCGTACGGGCAAGAGCCCCTTCGCAAACAGCATCGGTGATGAGATCGCATCCCCCGCGTTGACGCTCATCGATGACGGGCGCCAGCCCGGCGGCGTCGCGACCCGCGCTTTCGACCGGGAAGGTACGCCCACCCGGACCCACACGATCCTCCAGAACGGCGTCTTGCAGGCCTTCCTCTACGACACCTACGAGGCGCGAGCCGCCGGCGCCCAGCCCACCGGGCACGCCAGAGGCAGCGCGTCGAGCCCCCCGTCCATCGGATCATCCAACCTGGTGCTCCAGCCGGGCAGTCAATCGTCCGCCCGCCTCTGCTGCGATCCAGAACGCGCGGTGGTCGTGTCCCGTTTCTCAGGAAGCTGCAACCCGATCACCGGAGAGTTCTCCGGCGTCGTCAAGGGCGGGTTCCTCATGCACCGCGGCGCCAAGACTCCGATCAAAGAGACCCTGATCGCCGGCAACCTGTTCGAAGCCTGGAAGAACGTCTCCGGCATCTCCGAGGAGCTCCGCGTCATCAACGGCACCCACACCATGCCATCGGTGCGGGTGGAAGACGTCTCGGTGACTGCGGGTTAGACGACCGCGCCC
>Ga0310345_10006152_pt1 | contig 10509 bp, 17 predicted proteins | sample HC15DNA20500_MG_FD_204667 | JGI IMG/M metagenome (GOLD analysis project Ga0310345, IMG submission 204667) | Marine microbial communities from station ALOHA, North Pacific Subtropical Gyre - HC15-DNA-20-500_MG | ecosystem: Environmental > Aquatic > Marine > Oceanic | place: Pacific Ocean: North... | reverse complement strand
TCTTCAAAATATGCTTCACTTGACCAATGTGGAATTAATAAAAACTCCGATGCGAACGATTTTGGTCTAGCTCGTTGCTGCTGTAATAACCACTCCTCACTATATAACTCTGGCATTAATACCCTACGTCCCGGTTCGGGATCAAGGGCTGGTAAGTTCCTAGATAAGAATCTATCATCATGTTGTAGCTTTGATAATAAATCCCCCGGCATCATAGGAGTTCCTAATACTATTACTGGTACATCTTTTAACGGAATGAATAAACTCTCTGTTAAAAAGTGATCTTCAACCTTATTTATTTGTGTATTATTCAATGGATTATCAGGGTCACGTAATACGTCATCAGCAATCAAAGCCCCATTAACATGCATACCTCGTTTAAATGAGAACAATCCCCCATGCATAATATCAACAGGGTGTTTATTTACATGATATCGAAATGAATAATCTGCTTTTGGGTTCCTATTTTTCATCCATTCCATTAATTGAGGATTACGTTTTACTGTTTTATTAATTTCATTAATATGGTATTGAGCCATACCATCACTATATGATAGATATAATACAGACATATCACGAGTTGCCTGTAGTAATCTCCATATACTAAAGGCATGACCTAAAAGTGTAGACTTAAAATGAAATCTTGGTAAGACTGCACAGTAATTTAAACCGTTTTCAATACAATATTCTATATCTTCAGCTACTACCCCAACATGCCACGCCTTAAAGTACTCTGGATGTTCAAAACTTTGACTCCAGATGTCTCTAAGAAATTCGTAAAAACTTCCAACTTTTACTCGTTGTTGTTGTGCCGACGCAATTCCTTCTGCAAGTTGATTAAAAGCATCATTATAAGTAGTTGCTTCTTGCTGTAAAACCACATTAATTCTCCTGCGTTACTAACGTTCGTAATCGAATTGCTACTCTATCCAGAACGGTTGAGTCTGTTACTTCTTCTATCAAAACATTTATTACGTCTTGAATAAATTGCAGCTCTAATAACCCCTCCATAACCTTTCGCTCTCCTTGAATACTCATATCAGCTATTCTTGCTGCATCTATTGCCCGATCAAAAGCAAGACTATCTAACTCATGCTTTGATTTATGTCTCATTTGTTCGTAAGTATCTAGATGTTCGCTCTGCAATCTAGCAAATCGTTGGCTCTCAGTTTCCTGTACTTGTTCAATTGCTGTTTCTCTTGCCTGTGTTCGTAAAGCTTTCCAATCATTTTGTTTCGCCCAAGAATATATGGTTACAGGCTTTATGCTCATTTTAAATTCTTTGTTTAAATAGTAAACTATATCCTCTGCTGTTTTATCTCCCGGAAGATATAGTTCAAATGCTTTATCTTTTATATTTTGTGGTATCTTTTTTGGCATTAGTATTTAGTAATCCTCGGTCTTCCTGATGGTAGATTATAATATCCACGCCCCGGATGGTTTTCATCAATAGATACATTCTGAGAAGATATATTCCCCCCCATTGGCGTACCGTCTGATTGTAAAAGATTAGCAAAACTTATATGTCCTGTTTTACCATTCTTTGCCGCTGTATAACAATACGGAACATCTACTTTACCCCCTGATGTATCTCGTACTGGTCTGTACCGTAAAACGATCTCATCGGGTCTAGAGCATATCCCTTGAAATACAGCTTCCGTTGGGTTTGCTCCAATAGGTTCGTAGTTCTTATTTCCTATTATACTCCCCCACGTTTTTTGTAAATCCTTAACTCTTTTATTCCAAAAACATTGATAAAATTCACACCAGACAACCTTACCAAATTGCTCCTGAATATCCTCTTCAGTCACTCCTTCAGGTAATTTATCTTCGTATTCTAACCTAGCATCGTAACTCTCATTAAATTGAATCCTAATATCATCATTCATCTTCTTGGCTTTCACTTAAATCCTCCTTTAATCTCCATGCCGCAATACATGCAGCATCTGCAAAATCTTGTTCTTCAAAAACATCCCCCCACACATCTTGTGCGTGAGATAAGATATCTGCTTTACTAGCATTACCGTTACCAATAACAGATTTTTTCCAGCGTCTATTATCTACAACAATAACATTATAATTATTCCGATGACACCCTGCCCTAACACAACCAATAACATTAGCTATCTCAATAGTTGTTTTAGGATTTTGAATTAGAATAGCTTGCTCAATAGCAACTTTTACTTGTTCTTCCCCTGTGTCCGTTATATATATTTTACTCAAATCAGCCCAAAAACTCATGGAAAATTCATGGAATCTTTCTTCAAATGTCTTCTTTGAACTTGCCCATTTCTTCTTCGTAATTAATTTATACTCTGAGTCAAGAACAACACAATGAATTGCTTTACTAGAACAGTCAAATCCTACATATGCTATTTCAGTCATGGAACACCTTATGTACCTTTGGATGTTTTGCAACAGCCGCCACTACAAATCCAAATGCAATAGTAGCTATAAACAAAATTAGTATATTAATTTCTGTGTATCTTCCCAACATAATTAAAAGGGCATCCTCAAAAAAATGGAGTATTGATACAATCACAGTAAATGGTATTAATCCTTTCATTAAGCCCTCCCAGATATGTTTTCCATTCGTAAAGTAACAACCCTAGAAACAGTATTATATGCTGTTGTATACGTATTTAAAATACCAATTATTCGTGTCTCAATTGCTTCTTGTTCAATAATATCACGTTTAAGTTCTTTTAATGAGTCATATGTATCCATTACTGCTCCCCGTACCTCATCACGAGTCAATTTTTTTAAACCATCTTTCTCTCGTTCATCTGCGATTCTAAACACAGCGGTAGCAAATCCCTCATCAAAAGCCGCATTTAAAGCATTTTTCTTAGCTTGAGCATCTGCTACTTGACTTTCTAAATAAGCTTTATATCCTCCATATACAACTAAAAACTCAGATAACTCTTTATTAGAAGAATTCATTAAGTCTGAAAATTCTAGGTGTTCTCGCTCGTCTAAATTAACATTTAACTCTGGAATCATCAATGAGTCTACGTGACGAGAAGCCGTCCCTAAAGCCTTCATTGGAGTCCAATCAGTTTCACGTCTTTGCATTGACACCATCTATTACCTCCACATATTTTTGGTACTTCAATCATTTCCATAATTCTAAGACATCTATCTTTAATTGCTTTCCAATCGGCATCATTTCGTTCCAGTTCAAACGCTTTTAATTGCTGATCATTTTTGTTCTCATACAGTATAACACCATGATCCATTGGCAGCAAATTCAAATAGATTTGTAATTGTACTATATGTTCTGGCTTAGGTGCTTTTTGTAAGGCATTAAAACCACGAGTGTTTATAGACTTTAACTCTAATGCAATTTCAGTATAAGTATCGTGAGCTAAAATAAAGTCAACCCGTCCTGAAATTACAGGATAATCTAATTTAACACGTAGTTCACGAGAAATTAATATATCTAAGTTTGCAAAATAATCCTCCATTCGTTCTTCTAAATATGATCCATTATCAAATATGCGTTGTAATTTAGCATCTAATGGACGTTCTTTAATAAATCCATTATAAGCTAAGTATAAATATCTATCACAAGTGTTCCCTAACGCTGACGGGTAAAATTTACCTGCTTCCATTGGGCTGAACTCACCTGTTAAATATGTATCTAATTCTTTTAATAACCATCTATCTTGAGGAAAAAGGTTTAAACCCCCTTTTCTAATTTGAGCAATACCTGCCATAATCTCTCCTTTACTTCCGTATACGTAGTTTCTTCAATATGTAAAATATAATCTACATCTGGAATTTGCATTAAATCCATATCTCTTTTTACATCTCGTGATTTATAATGACCATATACTCCATCAGCTTCAATAATCATATTAAGTTCAGGAATCCAAAAATCTACTGTATATTTAAGAAGATAGTGTTGAGGATTATAACGTAATCCAAACTCATCTAAACATTTGGCTATTTGTTGTTCCTGAAGGGTGAAGTCTTTAGGCGGCAAGTTCATTTTTTAATGTTGTAAACGCCTCTGTATTATCAATAAAAAACTTTTTAATACCATTCATCCCCATTACTTTAGTCCCTTCATATTCATACCAAGGGCCAGCCTGTTTAATTAACTTCTGTTCTAACCCCTCTCTAATGAAACTTTCGACTATATCTATCCCACCCTCTACTCTAAATGGAACAGTTGCTGATCTCCAATTTTCCCCACCAACTTTACTCTTTCTAAGTCGTACTTCCATATCAAATCCTACATTATCATTCCCCTCTTTAATCCAACCATTACGTCGTACTTGTAAAAGAAAATGGGCAAAAAATGATTGAGCCAAACCTCCCGGCATATTATCGAGGGCTACTGGCCCCATACTAGAACGTACTTGATTAATTGCTATGAACGCTGATCCATGTTTTAAATTGGGTAATAATTTTGGTAAGGAGCTATTAACAAATCTAGCTTGCCATGCAATTGGACTATATGAAAAATCATTTTCATTGACTGTTGTAGGGACTAAACCTGCTATACTATCAAGTACTATAACATCTACCCCCGCTTTCATTAACTCACGGGCTGTATCCATAGCCTCTTCCCCATTAGTCGGTTGAGCTACCAAAACTTTATACGGATCAATTCCACAACGTTCTACCCATGTAGCATCCCACGATAATTCCGTATCTATCCAAGCAGTTGTACCACCTTCTTTTTGAACATTAGCTACAACCTGAGACGCTAAATAAGATTTACCTACGTTAGTCGGCCCGTATAATAGAGTCATTCTTTTTTTGGGAATCCCGCCACCAGTAAGATTATCCAAAGAAGGGATATTGAAAGGAATTCTTCCATAAGCAAATTCATCACTATTACCTCTCATTAAATTTAACGTCTTTGATTTTAATAGTTGTTCAATAGCTTCATCAGCCGTTTGTTTCATTTCTCCCCCTTCTATGAATAGCTTCTGCCCATGCAAAATAGACAGCACAACATTGAATAATTTCTGCATACATCTGATGATTATCCTGTTCCCAAATTGCTCGTGCTACTTCTCCATTTTCTTCGGTGGCAATTACATTCCACCATTCATCTGAGTGTCCTTTTTGATCTCCGTATAAAAGGTCTTGTCTTTCTCTTTCTTTAAGAACCGCTTCTAAGACCACGGCCCTCGATATTTCGTTGTCCATATGGGTGATGCCCTCCTATCTCGTTTATTATAAATAGGGTAAGGAATCGTATTAATTTCTGACTGTTCTTTCATCCATTTTAACTGTTGTCTAACGGCTACATATCCTATTATACTTGTTACTATGCCTCCAATACCAATCCATGCGAGGCTTTTTCTATCCATTTTCATCCAACACCTCGTCAATTTGCGAATCAATTTTACTTTTAATAAACGTCCAAATTCCTTCAGCTGCTCGTTTAGAATCGTCTAACTGCTCGTCTAACGGTAATTCTGTATCGATTTGATCTATAGATAAATCTACACGTCCATATTGATTTGTTGATAAATCCCCTACTCTAAAAGTAAATCCTAACTTTACGCTAACTTTTGCCATTTTACCTCCTACATTCCATCTTGCATTTCATTAGTGAATGTTCCTTTCTGTAACATCAACCCGATTATACCATATCCTGCAATATCTGTAAATGAGTCAACAACCGAATCATAATTAGGGTCGGAGTTTGTCCAAAGAAGATGTTTTAATCTTCCTATCTTATCCCAAAGTCTAACTATCAATCCCTGTTCTTGAAACACTAGTATATTATCAGGGCCATAATCCTTATGTTTTTGTATTATCAATTCTACTACTTCCTGTGCTGTCTCTCTACATGCTTCTTCAAACGTCATTTTCTGTCTCCTTTTCCCATTTTCTAATTTTTTCCAAAACATAAATATGTAAATCTGCCCCTATACCAGATGCAAACGCTGCTAAACGTATCACATTATCAAGCGTTTCTGAATATAGTTCTTTATGTAATTTGCTAGTTTCGTCTGCTCTGTACCATAAATTTTGAATTTGTTGTATCCTCTCACTCAAATTTTGAATTCTAACTGCCAATTCTAATTTATCCCCCCATTGAGGATTATTTTCTGGTAATGCTGGCATATATCACTCCCAATCTATATAGTCTTCTACGGTTTGTACGGCTACAGGCTTATTAAATACAGCTTTATCCATATCTATTTTAGTTGCCCATGTAGGATCACACAATTCCATATCAACTTGTAACGGTATATTTAAACTATTCTTTTTTAATAACTCAGTAATTTGTGTGGGTAACGTTGTAATCTCATCTTCATGAATTTCACATATTATTTCATCATGTACCTGCAATAAAACTCTACTCTGTGTCTTTTCTAAGGCCCTAGACACCTCTATTAGGCGTTCATTTAGGATATCCGCACTCGTCCCTTGGACTAGGTAGTTAATGCCCTTATAGCCCATATCAGCAGGAATTCTGTATACTCGCCCGTATCTATTCTTTATCCAACCTCGTGTCTCTACTGTCTTTACTACGGAATCAAAAAAGCCTTTAGACCCCTTCAGCCCCTCGAAATAGCGTTGTTTGTACTGTCCCGCTTCACGAGGGGTGGTTCCTAATTGAATGGCTAGTTTCTTATTACCTATTCCGTAAATAGTCCCGAAGGTAATAGCTTTAGCCATTTGCCTATAGAACTTAAACTCTGAACTATCCTCATCAACCCCAAACGCTAGCTTTGCCGCCTCTCCGTGAAAGTCTACATCAGTCTTACGTAGAAGATTTTGAATTTCTTCATTCTGTAAATAACTTAAAAAGACTCGCACCTCCATCTGGGAGTAGTCAAATCCCACCAGATAATAATTTTCTCGTGGTTTAAAGAGTCGCCGTATAGCGATCTGATTACCGACTGATTCGTCGAATGACTCATCTCCAATAAAACTCCAAGTGTCCAATACTTCGGGCTTGAGTTCCTCCACGCCAGCGTCTCCCTTTGCCGCTAGTATTGCATTCACTCTCTGAAGAACTTCTAATCGCTCCTCCTCTGTTAATTTAATATCAGTTAATTTAAAATGGTTTCTAGGTATATTTTGCAAATTAGGTTCTCGTGATGAGAGCCTTCCTGTTACCGTTCCCCAATTACAAAAACCTGTATGGATTACAGACTCGTCTAAATGAGGTTCTAAATAAGTTGATCGTAATTTTTCTAATGTTCTATATTGTCGTATGTACCCTGCAATGGGGTGGTCAATCTTAACTAACGCTGCCTCTCCCCACGATTGCGCCCCCTTGGGAGTACTCTCAGGGGAAAAAATCCCTTGCTCATTTAATGCTGCCCCTAATTGCTGAGTACTATTTATATTAAACTCTCCAACAATAGCATAGATTTTCTCTTTTAATTCCTCCTTACGAGATAAGATTTTCTCTATAGCAGTCTGGGCGTATTCAGTATCTACTGAAATACCTCTATCTTCCATTGCATATAAAACAGGAGTTAAACTCACCTCTAACTCCCAAACTGCTTCTTGCTGAGATTTATGTATTAATCCTAATCTGTCTCTATATAACCTCCTTGTCCAATGGACATCTTTTTCACAGTATTCGCCTAACACATCGGGAGGGGCTAGGGAGAAGTCTTTATTCCATTTATTACTTCGCAAATACTTCTTGGTTTCAATATCGTACTGTGCTGCACTTTCCCCATACGACCGTTTTAGGGTACTTGTAAGGTCTAAATCTCTTACTTGTGTAGGTTCGGTCAATCTGACCATTACGATCACGTCCTCTAATCGTTTCTTCTGTATCCCTAACCCCTCCTTCTCTAAAAAATGTAAGTCGAATTTAATGTTATATCCGACGAGAACGGGGCAAGTGTCTAACGCAGCAATCAATTGTTGAGTTTGTGTATGCGGTAAATTTGTGCCTTGTTGATGCCGTATAGGAAAATAGTAAGTCTCATCATTTGAGATTTTACCTACCCCAATTCCGCAAATTTGAGCATGTCCAAAAGAATCAAGACCGTTCGTTTCTACATCTACGACTAAAGCTCTCTCATCCTGTAACTGTTCTAAAATTTCCGTATAGTTTTCTACGGTATCAACAAGCACAACTAACCTCTAAAATAAACTTTTGGCTGTTTCTTCTGTCGTACTAACTACATTATTTGAAGAGGGTGTATTTCCTCCTCCATATCGTCCTAGATAGTATTCTTTAATAGGTGGCAACTCTGCAATGTCTGGTTGTCTATCATCAGGCATTTCTGAATCACGAGCCGTTGGAGCAATTTGATATGACGTATCGTACATACCCGCCCCTGTTCTTTTAACTCGTACTACTCCACCATTTAATTTACCCCAATCATTATATACGTCTACCAACTGATTCCAAATGTAATCGCTACGTCCAAATGATAATGCAATTACTCTAAAATCATTAACTTCTTCTTTATACATCTTCTTCCCACCGGGGCCATTTACCTCAATCCAATCATCATTTCGCTTATCAGGATGAATTACTTCATGTACGTATCCCCAAAATGCAAATTTATGAGCTGGTCTATACGTATCAGGAACTACACTTGTGTCTACCGAGTCATCGGAAAGTAGATTAATCCACCTGTTACCTGATTTATAGGTATACAAATAAATTTCATCTAGTAAATTGTCCCCATCTTCTCCTGATGCTATCGGAGTTACAAATGCTTGATCCCCATCCTTAAACCAAATCTCCCTCGCTGGAGCCATATCTGATTGTTGGGGTTGTCTTATCTCTTCTCTCTTCGCCTGTATTCTATTTATTCCACCCATTGTAGTATTTAACCTCCTACCAAAGTGATCTATTATTTATTATTGCTTTTATTATTTTTGTGTTTCTTATATCTTGTACATCTTTATGCTCCCTTGGTAATTCTATGGTGCTAACTATACACCTCTGCGACAACCTCGTCAAGCTCTTTTCTGTAGCGATTTGACCCGCTGAATCATTGTCTAAACATAATACTATTTCTTTTGTTGGTAAATCTACTAATAGCTCCTCCTGATATTTTGACATACTTGCCCCCAATAAAGCTACTGAGGCGTATCCACATTGGTCTAACCACATTGCATCCAAACTTCCTTCTGTAACACATACAAAATCTGTTGGCTCTATATGGTTGGCTCCAAATAAAATACGAGATTTTTTTAATCCCTTTGAATATAAATATTTAGGGGTTAAATATTTTCGTCTGCTAATCCAACCTACACATTTATTCTGTTCGTATACTGGAATAATTAGACTGTTTTCTTCATCTACAGCACATCCCCATTTATATAACGTTTGTTTACTAAAGCCTCGTTCAAATATCCACTCAGGTACAAACCCCTCACGAAATGAAAAGTCTACCTCTTCTAAAGGTTCTTCTTCCTCATCGACTCCAAACATATTAATATCGAAGTCAAATTCTTGATTTAACAAGTATTGATCCATAGATTCCCACGGAATATTTAAATACTTGGAAAGAAAAAATTTAAGTGATCCTTGCCCACAACCTACGTGACAAATCCATAGCCCCTTTTCTATATTAATAGAGAGGGATGGGGATGTATCTTCATGGAATGGGCAAGGCACATTAAACTCATCTGTTTCATTTGGTACGTTTACTCCAGCATCCATTAAAAGGGAAGCCCAATCTGTCATTACCTATCCTTTTTATTCTTTTTAAGAAATAAAACGATTTCGTTAACGTAACCATTTGAATCTTGAACAGTTCCACGTTGTATATCAGCAACAGTAATGACTACAGCTTCACCTGCAGGGCCTTTACTCTTAGCTGTTTTAACAATTGTAGTACTTTCGTCTACTATCTGTCCTCGTAGCCAATCGCCTAAACTCATACTAACCTCCTTTAATAATCTTGGTGTACTTCTTTAATTCTGCCAATATCAGGATTCCATTCTAATGTGGATAAATCGGCAAAAGATTCAGCATCTCTATATTTTTGATATTGTAAAAGTCTTCTCATAGGATCATCCTGTATCCTACATAAAGATAATAGCACATCTGAAGCTCGTAATAAAGCATCTCCAAAAGCTACTTGATCGGGTTGCGGTGGAGTGAATATATCTGCGGCGGCTCTATTAGCCTGTGTAGATACCATCATACTTAAATTGGTTGCTGTTGCTAAGTTCTTTAATGCATAGAACAATGTGTGTGATTCTTCCCACGCTTGTTTATTACGTCCTGATCCGCTATTAATTAAATATGACCCATCAATAACAACAAACTCAGGAGAATGTTTACGAACTAACGTGGCAACTGATTCAATCGTCATACTAGTTTGACCTGATATATGGTCACAAATCAATAACGGTCTACCATTTAACTTTAATAGAAACTCTTTATAAGCATCTTCATCTATTTCTTCCCCATTTCGCAAAGCTCTATGAGAAAATTCGTATCCCATCTTATTTGCAAATACAACATCTGCACGTAAACTAATTTGTGCTTCGGGCATTTCTGTAGAAATCAATAATGTTTTAACCCCATTAAACGCTGCTTCCGCA
>Ga0310345_10006151_pt1 | contig 10510 bp, 8 predicted proteins | sample HC15DNA20500_MG_FD_204667 | JGI IMG/M metagenome (GOLD analysis project Ga0310345, IMG submission 204667) | Marine microbial communities from station ALOHA, North Pacific Subtropical Gyre - HC15-DNA-20-500_MG | ecosystem: Environmental > Aquatic > Marine > Oceanic | place: Pacific Ocean: North... | reverse complement strand
GTTTGCCCGTATCGATAAATTCATCTTTTTGTGTAAAAATAATTTTATTTGTTTTCATTTTAATTTATATATTTTATATTAATTCTATTTTATTTAATGGTAAAATAATTTTACTTTTGTAAACTATACATAAATGGAATTTCTACTTGATAAATTTATATATATAATTGTTTCAATAATTATATTGATATTAATTTGGACATATTTGAGTAATAGTGTAAAATTTAATATAATACACAAACTTAATATATGGAATTCTTTCGAAACAATGTCTGGGAGTGGTTCTGAAATACGAAATACTAGAATAATAAGTAATATATTACCCAAAATAATAAAGAAATATAAGATTAAGACATTGTTTGATTGTCCTTGTGGAGATATGAATTATATGTCAAAAATTTTAAAAAGGTTAAAAAAAAATTTAAAAATAAAATATGTGGGAGGAGATATAGTAAAAAATTTAATAATAAATAACAGAAAAAAGTATCCAATGTATAAATTTATTCATTTTGATATTATAAATGATAAAATTTCCAAATATGACTTAATAATAGTGAAAGATTTATTAAATCATTTATCATTTAATAATATAAAAGAAGTGTTATCAAATATAAAAAAAAGTGGTAGTAAATATTTATTATTGAATAATAATAAAATTTCAAAAAATAAAATAAATTATAATACACCTGCTCCATTTTGGATTGATATAAATTGGAAATTATTTCCTTGGAATTTAAATATAATAGAAAAATTTGATGGCGATAATAAAGATAAGGAATATATTTTAATAAAATTATAAATTTTTTATTTTTTTGTCCAATTAAATTTAGACATAACATTGACATTTTTTTTTTCAGGTTCAGGTTCAGGTTCAGGTTCAGGTAATGATTTTGAGTCAGATTTTTTTTTACGTCCAAGGGTAATCCATTTATGTTTGGTTTGTTTAATAGGTTTATTCAAATTTTCGAAAAAATGTAATCTTTTTTGTATTGCAATATTGTCTTGATTTTCTAAATTAACTATATACTGTTCTTTTTGATTACATAATTTATAAAAATTTTCAAATTTACAATTTTGTAAAATAGGAATACATTCATCTTCAATATATTCCATCATAGCGGAATGTATTTCCCAACATTCATCAAAATATTTTTCTTCTTGTATTTGTCTTTCCATTTCATCATAATTATCTGATTCATTCTCAGGGAATTCATTATAATAAGACATTTTGGGTTTTAAGTATTAAAAGTATATATTTTAAATATATGTGGTATATTTTATATATCTTTATATATTTTATTTTATAAACGAAAAATCAGTCCCTAAATGTTATAATTTGTTTTATAACATTTAGATTTTTTAATCTGCATGTCGGAATTTACATTTACTTCCATATTTACAATATCCATTTTTATGATAATATTTACATATTTTTCTAATTTTTTTGTGAGTATGATGATACATTTTATTTTTATTATTATGATTATAATTATGATTATGATTAATCATTTTTTTATTATATCCATTAATTTTAAATGTATTGGTTATAGTTTCACCAGTTTTTTTATTTTTAAATTTGTTAGACATGAATGTAAAATCATTACCTTCAGAATATGTTTTTGTTTGTTTATATTCATCATTTTCTTTAATTTCTTCAGCAGTAAAAATTTTATGAGTATATTTTTTAAATTTACTCATAACTTTTCCAAGAAAAGAAGTATTTTTAGTTAAAGAGTTATCATAAAAATATGATATATTTTCATCTTTGGTAGATAAATCATCATCAGAATTTTTACAATAATCAGAGTGTTGATAATTGGGCATTTATATTAAAGTATAATATATAGTTAAAAATTCAATTTTTATTCGATTTTAATATCTATATCATTTTTTATTAATATTTTATTCAATTCGTTATAAAAAACTTTTCTGGAAATTCTTAAAATTCTACTATTAGATACAACTCTGGCTGAGAAGTCAACTTCATAATATTCAATTGGTTCTGTATTATTTTGATATGAATTGTATATAGTTTCACATATATCGGGACATAAAACGTACCATCTGGATACTTCTGATAAAAAATTATGTTTTCCAGAATGAATTTCTAATTTTCCATCTAATACAACAGACATAAAATCTGTTTTCTTATTTTTTTTGTATAACATTAATCCATTATTTTCAATATAATCATATGGTGACCGGTTCATTTTAAGTTCATTTGTTTCATTTTTAGAAAATATATCAATAACTTTGGAATTATTAATTAAATTTTCCATATTAGAATATGGTATATGTCTAAAGAAATGATATGTATATTTTAAATGATGAATAACAGCTTTAATTTCTTGTGGACTAATACTGTTTGGTTTTTTACGACGATAGTCAAATATTTTTAATTTACTCATATCAAAATTTCTTTCTTTATTTTTGTTATTTTTATTTAAACTAACATCAGTTTCATCAATAATATCTAATTGTAAAATATTTTCAATAAGATCTTCTAATGTTAAAATTCCTATACATATTTCTTCATATAATCCCATATTATTATCGATTTGTTGTTTTACAATAGCAATATGTCCTTTGCCTGAACAAAAATCAGTTAACATATCAGTTAATTTATAATCAATAGAAACTTTTAAAACTTGATGTGGGAATGTATTCATTATTGATGATACAGGGATTTCATCTTCTGGATCTAATAAAATAAGTTCTTTAACAAATAATATACCAACAATTTCTTTATAATTATTTGAATTAGTATTATATACAGGAATACGACTGTATCCTTTTTTAAAAATTGTTAATAAAGTTTCAAAATCGAGACGAGTATTTATATCAATTTTATAAACGTCTTTCCATGGAACAACAACATCCTTAACAGAATTATTTTCTAAATTTAATGCTCCAGTCATAATATTTGCAACTCTACTTTGTAATTCAGATGTCTGTTCTTGTTCATGAATTTTAACTAATTTTTTTAATTCATTATTACTATAAAATAAACCTACTTCAGAACCAAAACATTTATCTAATATTAATGATAGTGGATATGCTACAAAAGATAAAATATATAATAAACACCAAGTAATTGTTCTTGTGTAATATCCAATTAATAATGAATATTTTGAACAAGATGCTTGTGGTAAAATTTCACCAAAGATTACAATCATTACAGTTGATAAAACTAATCCAATTGTACCACTTGTAATTTCGGCAATTAATATAGATAAGTATGAATTAACTACAACATTTCCAATAAGAAGAGTACATAATAGCCAATTTCCCTTTTTTCTAATAGGTAATACTTTACTTGCATATAGTGCTTCATCGGTATTGCCACTCATAATTATTTCTAGACTAATAGGATCTAGACTTAATAATCCTAATGTTAAACCAGAGAACAATCCAGATAGACATATTAATAAAATAATTAAAATAATATCTAAAACAGAAATATTCATAAATGTATTATTTTTGTATTAATTATTATTGTTCTCAAAAAATCATTTTTAAATTTTTTTATATAATAATATTTTATACGGACAATGACCGATAATTTGTTATTTATTTTGCTTGTATTAGTACTATCATATTTTGCTATTGAAACAATTTCAACGACTAGTTATTATTTCATAAATAATAAAAAATGTAATATAGTCGAAAAATTTGAATATAATGGAATATATACAGGAAAAACGATATTAATAATAGGAAGTGTACATGGAAATGAACCAGCAGGACACTATACTTTAAAAAAATTAAAAGGTAAATTAGATAGAAAAGAGATCTCAATAATAAATGGAAAATTAATATTGATACCGTCACCAAATCCTTGTGGAGTTCAATATAATTATAGAGAAATACCAGGAGGTCATGATATTAATAGAGGATTTCCATATGTAAAAGATGGAACATCAAGAACAGAGAATAATCAAAAAATAGTTGATTATATTACAGAAAGTCAACCAGATTTAGTAATCGATTTTCATGAGGCATATTATTTTCATAAGATGAATCGTGATTCTTGGGGTTCAACAATAATTATAAATGAACCAAAATATAAAAAAATTGCATTAAAATGTACGTCTGCTTTAAATAAAACAATTACAAATAAAAAAAAACATTGGTCAGTTATTTCTCATTTTGATCAAATACCAGGCTCTTTAAGAAGTTATTGTAATATGATGAAACAAGGTTATATATTAATAGAAACAACAGGTCAAAGAAATGTTCAAAAAATAGATAGACGTGTAGAAGAAAATACAATAATTATTAATACAATTTTGAAACAAAGTAAAATGATAGTATAAAATAACTACCATTCTCTTGGCTCATCATTAGGAAAATGTGGATAAATAATAAATCCACTATTTTTTGGTGTAGTATATCTATATTTATTGATATAATTTTTTTTTTTATCTCTATTATTATTTGAATCGCCATCATAACATTTGTCTAAATATTTTTGAAATTCGTGTTCATTTTCTTTACAAATCTTACTTTCCGCAATACGAAAAATCCAATTAATAGTTGAATCTTTTGTATAAATATTTTTTAATTTTTTCACGTATTTATTAGCTGCTATAGATGTAAATCCAAAAATTTTGTAATTGTTAACTTCTTCTTCTTCTGACCAAGCTTCATTAAGGGTAATATTTTCAAATGTTTTTAAATATTTACGAAAAGTTTGAATTAAATTTAAAAATTTAATTTCATCGTTAGTTAAATCATTTTGTAAAAATTTATAAATATTCCGTGATTTTATTCCAATTTTTTTAAAATAATCTTTTTTTTCATAGTATTCTTTAGTTTTAATAACAAGAGATTTTACATTATTTTCATTAATATTTATCATTTTATTATAATAATATAATAATTATATATTTTTAATATTCAATTTTCAATTTTTTTACTTTAAATTTTTTATTTTTTTTTTGTAAAATTTAATAAATTTTGTTTTACGTTTTGTAATTTCTTTCTTTTCTAATTTTTGTATGTTTAAACTATCATCAACAAATAATTCATTTTTCCAATCATCTATTGTCCATCCATAATTAACCATCATTTGATATGTTTTTTCAAAGGTCTCTATAGTAGGTGTAATAATAGGATTATAAAATATTTTTTTAACAAAATAAAAATCTTGCATTTTCATATTATTTGGTAATAATTTTCTTCTTTTAATTTTTTGACTATTCATTTTACTAATTTTTCCAATATTACTTGGAAATTCTATCCTTCTTTTTTTAGAATTTCTTACAATTCCTAATAATAAATTTGTTTGATATGGAATTAAATTAAAATTTTGATGACTATTAATACTATGTGTAATATTATCAACATCAGCCATTAATGATGTACGTTCAAGTGTTTGTTCAAAATTATTGCTTGTATTAATTAAATTATGCTCAATATAATTACTAAACATAAAGCGATCTGAATTTATTACATCTTGTTTTACTTTATCGACAACTTTATTATTAAATAATAAACTAGAACCATCAAATATATTGTATTTTTTTTCTTTAGTATAATCAAGTTCTTTTGTTTTGTTACATTTGGAATAAAATTGTAAATTAATAATACAAAATCTAAGATCTCCTTTACTATTAGATATTAATGAATAAATCAAATTTTTATCTACTTTTATATATTCACTTTTCATAATAGTAGATAAAAAGTTAAAAATTTGTTTATCGCTGGGATATTGTAATTCGATTGTTCTACATTTTTTTTTGATAGTTTTAATTTTTCTTTCATATTTATCAGAACAAGTTAAAATAATAGGTATTTTTGTGATTTGTAATAATTCACCAATAAATTTAATAAATCCTGGATCTGGTGAAACTTCAATATCATCTATTAATAAAATGTCTTTTGTAAATGGACTATTTGTTTGAACTAAAAGTTTTAATTTTTGTAATTTTTTGGATGTTCTTTCATCTGATGAATTTATTTCTAAAACATTATATTTATATCTTTGAGAAACAATATGAGCGAGAGTTGTTTTTCCTGATCCAGTTTTACCAAATATAATAATAGGTTTACTTTTAGATTTAATCCAATTCTTTAGCCAGTCCTTTATTTGAATTAATTCATTTAAATTTCCAATAAAATTTTTTAATTTTATTGGTTTATATTTATCAATCCAAGGCAAATTATCATCCAAATTAATATCATCAATTCCTCTAATTATTTTATGAACATTTTTGTCTTTTTTATTTTTAGACATTTATTATAAGGAATAAATATAATTATTTAATTATTTTAAGATATAATTGTTCAATTTTATTTTGATATTCATCTAATGTCCCTTCATTTATTAGATGATGATCGCCATCAATTTTGGAAATATTTTTCTCTGAAATATGATTATCATTAATAGAATAAGATGGACGAGTAATTTTAATAATAGTTGCTCCCATTTTTTTTAATACGTTAAATTCATCTGGAAAACGAATATCAGTAATAATTAGTACTTTTGTAGGATTCTCTTTAATCCAATTTTCATACCATATTTGAAAACGATATACCCAAAATGAGCTTCCTATTTTTGCTACTTTTGATCCAGGAACAAGTTTTGGATATTCATTTCTTACTAAATCAGTTCCAAAAGTTTGGAAAATTTGTCTAGGAGATAATCCCCATCTTTTATCAACTGTTTCTTTAAGAGTTCCATCTATCTGTTCATGAGATAAACAAAACATAATTTGACAAGCTTTTTTTAATGGTCCAGCAAAGGAATATTTTTGTATTGTTTTATATTTGCTCATCAAATGATCAGCAAAAGAATCCTTACCAGCACGTTTATTTCCACAAAGTCCAATTATTGTCATTTTTGTAAAATATATTATTATGTATTAATAATTTATTTTTCAATTTTAAATTTATAAACAATAATTAAAATAAATTAATCGCTTTTTTATAAATATCTTGGATTGTTTTATCAGTATCTACATTCCAAGAATTATATTGATAATATGCTTGTTTATATAATATTGTAAATCCTTCAATGATATTTAGATCATTACGTTTAATTAATTTGTCATTTTTTGCTGAATAAGCCATATTAATTATACATGTATTTGGTTTCAAATTATTAAAATTAATTTTAACTTTTGGTGGAACACAAATTATAATTAATTCACAATCATTTTGTAAATTCATATTTTCGATATAATTATTGACTGAAAATTTATTTAAACATGTTTGTGCTTTTATCTCATTTCTACAATATACATTACAAGGAATATTTAATTTATTTAATGCATAACAAGCAGCTCTTGCTGTTCCACCATTTCCAATAATAGTTCCAGTAGTAAAATTTTTATTAAATTCAATGATTACATCACGTATTGCTAACCAATCTGTATTATCTCCTACAAATAGACCTTCATCTGTTTTAATAATGGTATTAATAGCTCCAATTTTTTTAGCGTGGTCGGATAATAAATTCATAAAAGGTAATAATTTTTCTTTAAATGGCATAGTAACAGAAGCACCATAAAAGTTCTTTCTTTTGAATATATTAAGAACATCATCTAAATTATTTGTCTCATATCTTTCATAAATTGAATTTTTGTTACATTTTTTGAAAACATAATTATGGATGAAAGGGCTTGGTGATTTTTGTATAGGAAATCCTAATAGATAATATTCTTGTTCTTGTCCTACATTAATAACTTTTCTTACAGAAGATATTTCATTATATGTTAATTGTCCAGGAGCGGTTGATTCTATTAAATCAGATGTAACAGGAGTTAAATATCTATTTGTTACACGTGTAATAGAACCAGATTTATCAACAGCAATTAATATTTTTTTAGTATTAAATTGTGATAAAAATTCACAAGATTCTTGATAAATTTGAGATGATACAACAACTTTAATAATATCAGGTTTATGTTTTTTATATCCATTAATTAGATTTTTTTTTAATATATCAATATCTTTAGTGTGACAAGAACCAATTATTTTAACATGTTTTCTATCAGGAATAATATAATTATTCCTAAGTTCATGATCAATATATTCTACACCTAATTTTTGAAATAAATTAATTAATTTTTTTAATGTATCAGTATTACCATCAAAGTATCCCCATTCTTGCTTGCTTCTTACTGTTAGTATTAGTGGTATATTTATTATTTTTTGTACTCTATCAATAATATTTTCGATATATTCAAAATTATTTTCAATATCTTTACAATAATCTACACGTAGTTCTAAAGCATCTACATTTGAAGTTATTTGTTTTAAATTATCAAAATTATATCTAATTTGATTAAATGGAATACATACAAAAAAACTATTAGGTAAAATTTCTTTTTTTTCATTAATATTCTGTATTAAACGATGAAAATGAACTAAATCATTTGTAAGTTCATGGTTACAGCATTTGAATTTGTAATTAGAACAATATTCGTAATGAGATTTCCTTCGTTGATATAATTCTGTTAAAGAAATCCCATAAGGTGCTTTATGTAAGCGTTCATCATATCGTTTTTTAATTATATGTAATGGCACATCAATATAAATAATAATAGAATTAGTATTATTTTGTAGTTTTTTTAATAATTCTCTTGATTTTTTATTTTCAATAATACCCCCACCAGTGCTAATAACATCATATTTATTTTGCATTGCTTCAAGTAATATTTTATATTCATATTTTCTAAATAATTCCCATCCGTTATTTTTAACAAAATTTTCAGGTGTTTCGTTATATTTTTGTCTAAATAAGATATCAGTATCACATCCATTTAGTGAAAATAATTTGACTATTTTATCTAAAAAGTAAGATTTTCCAGAACAAGGCATACCAATTAAGATAATAGGTCTTTTTACTTTATAATTCCAATGATTACTATGGTCATTATAAGAATTAGTAGGTAAAATATTATTTTTAAGACCTAAATATGTCATATCTTTCCAAAAATTAGGATATGTTTTGTTAACACAAGTATAATCAGAAATAATTAATTTATTCATATGATTATTTAATAACGATAAACTCATTGCGATTCTATGATCATGATGACATTTTACATAGAGATTATTTAAATTTGAATTAGATTTTCCATTAATTTCTAATTGAAGATTCTCTAATTTAACATCAATGCCAGCTTCTTTTAAGTGTCTATATAAAACATTGATTCTTTCACATTCTTTAACATTTTGATTATCAATATTAATAATTTTAGTTGTTCCTTTAGATAATGCTGCTAAAACTCCAATTGTTAAAAATGTATCAGATGAATCCATATCAATTGTTCCAATACCTTTTAATTCTCCTTGATAATCAGATATTTTAGTTCCAGTTTCATCACAAGTTAATACAAATTTTCCAAATCTGCTCATAACTTCAGTAGAATAAAATAAATCACCTTGTGTATTATTACTAGTTAGATTTGGTATATGTAATGGAATTTTATTAATAATAGAATAAGCAATTGGATAAGAACAGGAAGAAGCATCAGCTTCAATATCATAAACACTTGGATTCTTATATTTTTGATGTGGAATACAAAAAGATTCAGTTTCGTTTTCATTATTCCATTTAACATTTAGTCCAAATTTATTCATAATTTTAATAGTCATTTCTATAAATTTTGATGAAACTAGATCATTTAATATATTTATTTTTAATCCAGTAATTAATGATGGTGCTACCATTAAAATACCTGTCAGGTATTGACTGGAAACTGAGCAGTCTAGAAAGAATTCATTCATTTTTTGAGTTTCAGTACCTTGTACTTGAATAGGAGGATAGCAATTATTTTTGTCAGCAGATATATTAACACCACAACCTTTAAGAGCAGAAATTAGATGTCCAATTGGACGTTCTTTCATTCTTTCAACTCCAGTAAGAGTTACTTGACCTTCTTTAAGAATTAGCATAAGAGCAGTTAAAAATCTGATAGATGTTCCAGAATTACCAACAAATAATGTTCTTTTTCCATCAAAATCAATATTTCCATCTTTTCCAACAACAATAATATCATTATTTTGTGTAATTGTTACTTGAATTCCCAATGATTGTAATGCTTTAACCATATGAACTGTATCATCTGATAGTAATGCATTTTTAATAGTACAAATTCCTTGTCCTAAAGATGCTAATATTAAAACTCTATTTGTTTCACTCTTAGATCCAGGTCCATAATAAGTAATTAAATTATCTTGTAATTGAATTTCTTCATGATTTAAAATTCTTTGAATAGTCATACATTCAATAATTTGATTTAAGTTACATTTTTTTGTATATCCTTTTCCTATTTCTTTTATAAGAACAATTCTTCCATCTTTTTTATCCTGTTTTAGATATTTTGTAATATCACATACAGAAATTTCTTCATCTAGCATTGTAGGTAATTCATATCTTCTGATACATTCAGTAATTTGATTTCTAATTTGAATAGGAACAATATAATTACCATCTTCTTTTAATAATAATTCTAATACCATACCAATTGCTACAGCATATCCATGTTTTAATCCTTTT
>Ga0310345_10006150_pt1 | contig 10510 bp, 9 predicted proteins | sample HC15DNA20500_MG_FD_204667 | JGI IMG/M metagenome (GOLD analysis project Ga0310345, IMG submission 204667) | Marine microbial communities from station ALOHA, North Pacific Subtropical Gyre - HC15-DNA-20-500_MG | ecosystem: Environmental > Aquatic > Marine > Oceanic | place: Pacific Ocean: North... | reverse complement strand
GTAACCGAATGGTAACTCGACCATGATGAATTCCATACTCAGGTAGGCCGGCGAAGGGGTGCCGTCGCCCCCCGGGACATAGTAGAGTCCGAGAATCGTTCCCGATATCACTAGGATGACAAACGCGAGGAACGAAATGCCACCGAGGCAGTACAGAGGGTACCAGTACCAGATTATCCGCAGTTTGTACTTCTCTGCGTGGGTCAGGGGCATCTGCCTGTGCATGTGGTGGTAGGAGTCTCTACTCATACCCCAGTAGTCTTGGATCCTGAACCGCGTGTCTAGCCACGAGAAGGCCCAGAGAAAAGCCTTCTCGGCGAGGCCCATACTGCCAGCACTGCTTTCCACTGCACGCAGGATATCAGTTCTAGGCATGTCATCTCTCTCCTTACGAAGTGTGAATGCGACTATGACGACCACAATCGCGATGAACAGCCACAGGAACCAGAATTGAATCATCTTACCACCCTACGCACAATACGTGTACCAGTCCTTGAAGTCGTCCATAGCCTCAATGATATCCCCTTTCACTTCAAAGGGAATTAGAGGCATCCCGACCGGAGTGGGGCCTCCAGTACGTCTAATCCCGATATAGTCGAACTCAGTCCCATCTGTTCTGTTCCGGTTCCTGTTCTTCTCAATCACAGTCGGGTCGTACCGACTCGAGTGGCAGATACAGAACAGTTTGTTCCCTCCTGCATCGACCCCTCCTGGAAACCATTGGTCACTGGTGAAGTCGTTGGCAACCAGTTGCCACCCCGGTATACAACAAAGGTGTGGACATCTGGAGAATATGATAATCATGTTGTCGTGAATCGACAGTAGTTCGTAAGCCGGATCCTCATCCACATCATATCCTGAGCCGATGTAGGCCCCGCTCTCGTTGTATCCGTCCATGAACTGGAAGCGAGGCTTGTTCTCGACTAGGGGGGCCTGTGCGTTCTCGGTGTGAGGGACGTACATGACATTCACAGGCAGCCCCGACCAAACACCAGAGGCGCCCGACATTCCGGTCGAAGAGGAAGCAGCCTCGTCGACGAAGGACTGGAATGACATAGGCTCTAGATGCTTGTCTCCGTACCATGCCGTGTCCTCAGCACCGCTAGGGACCCAGAAACGGACAGATGTGTCCCCTCCGTCGGCATCGGATTGACCCATCAGCAGGGAGGCGAATCCAACGGCCCCCAGACTGGCCATGGTGATGACTCCAGCGGCAGTGTTGAACGAGTGCCGCATGAATTCCCTGCGGTCTATCAACTTGGGCGATTCACCAAGCTCTTCCTCAGCACCCGGAACGGGACGAAGTCGAAATCTCCTTGCCATTTTTACACCTCGTAATCCTTCCATCCTTCAGGGTCGTTTGGAGTGATGTATTTGTTACCACGATGCTTGACAATTACTACATCGGGCAAGACGTACTTGAGGTACACTATCCCGAGTATGATTACGGTCAGTAAGGTCATCCCCATGCTGAACGACAGGATTTGCTGATCCCATCCATTGAACAGGCCATAGGTCAGGGAGCCGGCCCAGAAGAGAGTCCACAGGACCCCCCATAAGGCGAGAAGAATCACGAGTATCGATTCGCCAGATGGCGAAATTGTAGCTCTGACTACCGTGCCTGGATGAGGGTGGTTGAACACCCCGTGGTCCAAGGCCGCATTGTATGCATCCTCTGAGAGGCTGACTTCCTCAAGCGCAGCGCGAGCATCGTCTAGACTGACCTCTCCGGACTTGACCTGCTTGAGTAGCCTCATCACTATATCATCCTTCAAAGTTGATCACCTCTGCGGAGGTGCTTGATTCGCAGTTTCAGCAGGTTACTGCGTCCAGAGTAGTGACGAGAGAAGCCGTAGCGTAGGAAGAGTCCGCAGAATAACAGCACGATCATGACTGCGGCGAAGCCGAGCAGACCCAGCCAATGGGCCAAGAGGCCTGCCCCCATTTCGTGGATATCGACTCCGTGGCCGATAGGGGCCGGCGGCTCGATATCTCCGTCTCCTGAGAATATGACTCTAGTCCTGCCGTTGTCGTCTCCCTCGTCTATCGATACGGAAAGCCTGTTCCACCTGTCGAGGTCAGAGGGCGCCAGATCACCGTTGACCGAGTTTCCGACAAGCCAGAAGGTCACTTCCTCCTCACCCGCTGAGGGAGCCGTCCAAGCGATGAGCCATGACCTGTCCTCCGTCTTCGAGCCAGCATTTGTGTGAGTCAAAGTCGTTTGGTCACCCTCCCAGTTCTGAACTAGGTCACCGAAATCGTCTCCGGCTGCCAGAGTGCCAGCGCTGACAAGCATGGAGAATCCTCCGGTATTGGAAGCAGCATCGATTTCGGGTCCTCCGATGAGTTGAATCATCAGTGGATATTCAATCCCTGCTTCGTAGTGGTAAGGTAGCCCGTCTATGAGGACCGTGACCGAATTGTCAGGCAATTCGCTGTGGCAGGTGCATCCGGACAAGGGAACTTCCCCTTTCTCATCAGCATCACCTCCGATACCAGTTGGCCACCCTTGAGCACCGCCCGCTGCGAACAGCGCAATTACTCCTAACACGAGTAGTCTTTTTGAGTATACACTTACCCTGCTCACACTAACACCTAAGGGAACATGTCTACCCACCTTGAATAGGGATATTAACGTTCCAGTTTGGCCCTTTCGAGAGGCTCCGATGAGACACCCCTAATGATCCTCATTATAAAATCGAGAAACCTCAAACGGGACCCTGCTCAGGCGCACTTATGACGGGCCCGAACTGGCGCAACGTGTACCGGCTCTCAGATGAGCAGTTGGCACAGCTTGAACAGGCCGAGCAGTACATGGAAATGCTTGACATCAGTAATGCTGAAACGATACTGATGACATTGCTGGAACGAGATCCTGATTGCGTTCCGGTTTTGAACAACCTAGGGCACATGCATGGCCGCTATTTGTCTGATTTTGAGAAGGCGGTAGAGTACTACGACAGAGTGCTGGAGATCGAGCCCGACAATGCTTGGGCACGTGACGAGAGGCGGCGATATCAACGATATATCACCTATGACTGAAGCACATTCTAAACGGCCCCTGCTGCGAGAGGAGTTTCATGGACGAAGGAGCCATACTGATAGCGGGTGTCGGAGGCATCGGTTGCGCATGGGCCGAGAGAGCCCATTCTACGTGTCAGGATCTCTCGGACCTATTGCTAATCGATGCTGACGAGAACTCGTTCGCAGGAGCTCCTACTGCCCACTGTCTTCATCTTGACGCAGGCGGCGACGGCAGGGGTACGGCTGCCCTTCCTGCACTGGCTGCTCATCGCCTCAGGGATGGCTTGAACTCGATTAATCCACTTCTTGAGCAAGCCGAACTAATCATCATCATGACTGGTTTGGGAGGGGGGATGGGCTCCGGCGCATCAGCCGAGCTCGCTACCCTCTCGAAGGAAGCCGAATGCCTTGTCCTCACTATTGCCGGTCTGCCCTTCGCAGAGCAGCCCCTTAGGTCATCGATTGCCGAGGCCGCTATGCCAGCGTTGGAGGATAACTCACACGTGTGCATCAGGGTGAGCATGGAGAGACTTGCTTGGCAGGCCCGCTACAGAGAGGCCGATTGGAGGACCGGCTCCGGTTGGATAGAAGAGCTCATCGAAGGTCTGGTGACAACCCTCGCGAAGGTCGGCAAAATCAACCTAGACCTTATGGACTTGAGGACAGTAATCAACAGGCCCGGAAACGCCACCCTGATAGTAGGAACTGGAACTACGGAGAAACCCGAGCAGGTGGTCAGTAAGGCAACTAGGTCACCCCTCTCGGAACTCAGTATCGACGGCGCCAAGGGATGTATGATTCAAGTCGAAGGAGGACCTGACATGACGCTGGCGCACCTGAATGAGGTGACCGATGCTTTCGTATCGACCCTAGACCCCGACTGTCAGGTGATTTTAGGTGCGAGGGCGAGTGATGAGATGGTGGGCAGAATCAGACTGGTTGCCGTGGTCAGTGGAATCTATTCAGGCCAAGTCGATTAAGGCAAACCCCCTCCTGAGGCCGTGCCGAGATTGAACAAGACGGCCAGAGGCAAGCGCCGCTGGGTAGGTTTAACCCTCGCCTCAGAGGCTGCTTCACGCAGTGATTGTGAGGGCATCCTTGGAGAGTTGCTCAGAGGAATTGAGTGGAAGTTATACGATCTCGTTATCGAAGAAGACGGCTTGATCAAGGCAATAGTCAGAGTCAAATTGTCCGATTTGAAAGAGGCAAACGGTCGTCTGAACTCTCATGAGTTCTGTGAGACCGTCACGACTTCGGGAAAAATCAGACTTGTTCGCGGACGCCTCGGAATCTCCCGGCCCCCAAGCAGAAGCTGAATTAGGCCACCCAACTCAGGGACCTCATCTCATCAACGACCTCCACCCCAGATTCAGAATACAGTATCAGGTGACCAGCTTCCGTCAGGCCCACCGGTCGTACCGACGAGCCCGACCTAGAGACGTGAGTCCCAAGGGACAGCGATTCTGACAGCCCTTTCCAAGAGATTTGCAACAACTCCTCGCGGGTGATAGGTGAGACGGAAGGACGTTCCTCGAAAAGTGAGGCCACAGCGGCGTCCACCATTTCGAAGACCTCCGAGGCTCTAGAAGGGCCAATGACATCCTCCCACCCGGCGATACCGATTCCATCCAATGAGCCGCCTTTCCTGTTCAAGCCGATTCCTACTTTGATCCTAGGTTCCTCGGTCCCTCCTTCGAGCAATACTCCTCCGAGTTTCGCACCGTCTTTGGTCAGGATGTCATTCGGCCACTTCACATTGCACCGGAGTGCATGGGACACGACTGCCCCTATTGCAGTCTGGGTCAGTCCCGGTGAACATTCTTCCACCACGTTGGATGGTATCAACCAGGTGCAAGCCAGATCGCCGCTATTGGATTGCCAGGGGCTGCCCCTCCTGCCCCTGCCCGATTTCTGGGAGAGGCACAGGACCCTCTGCCAACCAGGTTCCGATATCTTTCCGGCTTCGTCCATAGTCGACCCACATTCCTCAACCACTACAGGGGGAGTTCCGGACCCCGGTCTCCAGTAGGCTATTACTTCGAGACCCTCGTCAGCTATCCTTGAGCTAGCGAGGAGTCTTGAAGACCACCCTTCAGACTTCCAACTCTCGGGGCTACTTGGACTCAGGGGATCGGTTCTGTGCAGCATCACAACGAGACAATCACTCCTGACTTTGGCAGAACCCAGTTCACCAAGTAACAGATCAGACCAACCTCCCTCAGCGAGGTCACTCAACGATGCTTCTTCGATAGCCTCGAGCACCGGCTCTCCGTCTCTGGGGGGGCTCAGATAGGGGAGGTTCCAGACTATCAGAGAAGAGTCTTCTGGGATTGACCAACCATCCTCGCCCGGTCCGCCTTCACTAACGTTGATGAGATTGGATAATCCAGCCCTGCTGGAATTGCCCATGGTAGCCGCCACTGCGAACGGGTTGATGTCGCAAGCCTCTACTTCCCACCCCAGCGTGGCCAATAGGAGGGAGATTGCACCAGACCCGCAACCAATCTCCGTAGCCAGGCCACCATGCCGCGTTAATCCGAGCAGGGCCCCGGCCAATAGGTCCGTGTCCTCACGCGGAGGGTAGACAGTGTGAGGGACATCCAATTCCCATGAACCAACGCCCTTGACTTTGAACGCAGAAATGATTGAATCGGAGCCGACTTCCTTCAGGCGTTCGCCCTCCACTCCCGACATATGGCATTAGGCACCGGTGGGATTCTGAAAACCTTTATTCGTGAATGCCCGGGATGAATCACTTGTCTCCTCGATCCCCCGGGGTGAATGTGGTCCAGCGTAGCCGACGCGTCGGCCAAACCGAAACATTTTTCAAGACCCCCCCAGTCCGACAAGAGCCCAGCACTTGCTATGGGCCTGTAGCTTAGTCAGGTAGAGCGCCGGGCTTTTAACCCGGTGGCCGTGGGTTCGAATCCCATCAGGCCCGCCTGACCAGCTCCTCAGGCCCACGGTTTTTGCCGGGTAGGGGGGCGCATATGGCAGTCAAAAGTTCCACGAAAAAGCGTCTGATGGAACTCGGAATCTCCGAGAAACACGCCCACAGGCTTGCCGATGATGCTAACATGGACGCCATCAAGCGGATGACGGTCGACCAAGTCTCCAAGAAACTCGAACTTGAGACTGGCGACACTGATCTTGAGAATGTGATGGCCGTTATCAGGGAGCAGATGGCTTCCCGCAAGAGGAGCCGTACCGGCAGAATCACCATCTCTCGCAAAGCTCTTTTGGATGCTGATATCCCGACCGGAGATGACCGCTTCAACGTCCTCAACCACATCCTCGTCCCACACCATGAACTAGTACCTATAGAGGAGGAGCAACAGGCTCTGGCTCCATGGGGATTACTACATGATCAACCTGATGGAAGTACCCGTTTGGCAAGGGAGTTGCTACCGAAGATTCTGATCACTGACCCTGCAGTCCAGGCCATTAAGGAGGCAGAGGAGACAGAGGATGACGAACTCCCGGCTGGATGGCTTACAAACAGAGTAATACGCGTAGTCCGTCATAGCCGCTCAGCCGGCTCAAGCACCGCTTACAGGCTGATTGTAGAGACCACCTGAGGTGAAAAGATGAAAGAGATAGTTCAGAGTTATTTCAAGCAGAGAAGCCTCGTCAACCACCAGTTGATGTCCTACAATGACTGTATCCCTGCAGGGGATGGTCGACTCAGCAGGATGGAGAAAATAGTGCGCAGCATCCGTATAGGAACTGACGAACCAGTCGAAGATCTCCCAGGAGGGGGAGATGCGGGTGGATGCATCAAACTCGACGTTTTGGATAAGGAGATTATAGTCCGCCTGAAGAACATCAAACTTGGTAGACCCACTATTCGCGAGGCCAACGGAGCAGAGCATCCAGCTACACCATTGGAGTGTCGCATTCGCAAACTGACATACTTCTCGCCAGTGTACCTAGATTTCCGAATCTACCGCGACGACATACCTCCGGATACACCCGACGGGGACCTCGGATACATCCAGGAGGAGGGCGTTCATATCGGCAACCTGCCGATTATGGTCCGCTCCGCTAGGTGCAACGTGCACGCTGACCATATCGATGAGAACAGAAAACTCTCCCCTCAGACCTCGGTCGAGGATGCCGAACACCTAACGCAACTACTGCGTAAATTCGGCGAGGATCCGCTGGACCCCGGCGGCTATTTCATCATCAACGGTACTGAGCGAGTCCTCATCTCAATGGAGGACCTAGCTCCAAACCGAGTCACGGTCGAGAAGAACAAGAAGTACGCGCACGAGACCGAGGTCGCCAAGATATTCTCTCAGAGGGACGGTGTGCGCAAGCCGATCAATGTCGAGAAGCGACGTGATGGCATGCTGATGGCTAAGATTCCCAGTGCTGGTACGACGGCCATCCCGGTAGTACTGCTGATACGCGCTCTAGGGATGGAGAACGACAAGGAGATATTTGCCTCTATTGCAGGTCCGGTAGAGGCGATGAAATACACCGTGGCCAACCTCAACGAAGTTAAGGACAACGAAGAATACGGCGTCGAAACACAGGAGGAGGCCGTAGCCTGGCTGGAGAAGAAGTTCGCCGCAGGCCAGCAGAGGGAGTATCGAGAGTCTAGGATTCAGAATCTGCTGGATAAGGAACTCCTCCCTCATCTAGGATCCTCAGGGGAGCACCGCGAGAAGAAAGCAATCTTCCTAGGCCGCATTGTGAGGCAGGTGCTCGAGATGGCTATCACCAGTCGAGACCCGAACGACAAGGACCACTACGCCAACAAGCGCGTCCGCCTGGCCGGCGACCTCATGGAGGATCTGTTTCGAGTCAGCCTGCAGCAACTCGCTCGAGATCTCAAATACCAGCTCGAGCGACACCACAACCGAAAGCGCGAACTAAAAATCAACTCATGCCTGCGTCCGGATGTCCTGACATCCAAGATTATGCACGCACTTGCGACAGGAAACTGGGTAGGCGGGCGTTCCGGAGTAAGCCAACTACTGGACCGAACTACCTACATCGCAGCTCTTTCACACATGCGTAGGGTCACAAGCCCCTTGGTTCGCAGCCAACCCCACTTCGAGGCGCGGGACCTGCACCCCACCCATTGGGGCAGACTGTGCCCTAACGAGACTCCCGAGGGTCAGAACTGCGGCCTCGTGAAGAACGCAGCCCAGATGATTGACGTCTCAGAGGAAGTGCCCGAGGATGACGTCAAAGAACTCCTGATGGAGGCGGGTGTTGACTCGTCTCCAGATCAGTGGGCCGATGGCTCTAGGATACACGTCAATGGGGATATCTTTGGCCTTCACAAGAGGCCGGCCAAACTCGTCCAGCGTATCAAGGCAAGCAGAAGAAAGGGCAGGCTTCGTCCAGAGGTCAGCATCCGGCACGATTCAGCTAATCGTGATGTCTTCATCAATACAGATAGAGGCAGGATGCTGCGTCCGCTACTGGTCATCGAGCATGGTAGTCTGAAACTATCCAAGTTTCACCTAGATAGTCTGCGGACGGGCGATTTGACCTTCTCAGATCTAGTCTCATCAGGAGTCGTCGAGTGGGTTGACGCTGAGGAAGAGGAGGACTTGCTGATAGCCCCTCGACCATTTGACCTTCCACCCACCTCTCCAAAACACGGCAGGCCAATCAATCCCGAGAAAGTTGAGTGGTTGAACCTAGGTGAGGAAGAGATATCGGAAGCCAAACTGAGGGTCGAGGTCCAACTCTCCAACGGCGATTCTGTCTATGAGGAGTTCAGCCGACCTCTCAACTACCACCAAGAGAACACCGATGCCCTCAGGAGGAAACAGAACAAGGACAAATCCGTACTCATCTACACTCACGTCGAAATCGACCCCCAACTCATTCTGGGTGTGTGCGCTTCCCTTGTCCCCTACCCAGAGCACAACTCAACTCCCCGTGTTACTGGCGGGACAGCAATGGTCAAGCAGAGTCTAGGATTACCTAGTGCCAACTTCCGTCTCCGCCCCGATACCCGCGCCCACATAATGCACTACCCGCAACAGTCGATAGTTGGAACGCGCGCTATGGAGTCGACCAATTTTAACAACCGTCCAGGCGGCCAGAATTTCGTCGTAGCCATCATGAGCCAGCACGGTTACAACATGCAAGACGCAGTCATCATGAATCGTGCGTCGGTCGAACGCGCACTCGCGCGTTCAGCCTTCGTACGCACGTACAACGCCGAGAACAAGCGCTTCCCTGGTGGGCAGGAAGAGCGAATAGAGGTGCCTGGCACCGGACTCGACGAAGTCAAGGGACTGAAGTCATGGGACAGCTACTCCCATCTCGAGAGAGATGGATTGCCAGTTCCTGAGGAGTGGGTATCCACACTCGACAAGTCCGAAAAGACAGTTCTGGTAGGCAAGACCAGCCCACCTCGTTTCCTCGAGGAGGCTCACGGCGCCTTCCTGCAAGCCCAGGAGAGGAGAGAGTCATCGATGATGGTGCGTCACGGTGAGGAAGGCTGGGTCGACAACGTGTTCGTCACAGAATCACTTGACTCAGGTCGTTTGGTGAGGATTACGCTCAGGACTAACAAGATTCCCGAGCTCGGTGACAAGTTCGCTAGCCGTCACGGTCAGAAGGGTGTGATCGGACGACTCGTCAACGAGGAAGACATGCCTTTCACAGTCGATGGCGTCATCCCCGACCTCCTGATCAATCCCCACGCGATCCCTTCGCGAATGACAGTCGCCCACGTGCTGGAGATGATCGGTGGCAAAGTTGGCTCTATGGAGGGTCGCAAGATTGACGGTACTGCTTTCACAGGAGAGAAGGAAGACTCTCTGCGATCAGGACTCTTACGAAACGGATTCAATCACACCGGTCGCGAGACCATGGTCAACGGCGAGACCGGTGAAGAATACACTGCAGACGTGTTCGCCGGTGTCATCTACTACCAGAGGCTGCACCATCTGGTCAGCAGCAAGTTGCACGCCCGCAGCCGTGGGCGCGTCCAGATATTGACTCGCCAACCGACCGAGGGCCGCGCCCGACAGGGTGGACTGAGGTTCGGTGAGATGGAGCGTGACTGCCTGATATCCCACGGTGCGTCCATGGTCATCAAGGACAGGCTGTTGGACGAATCTGACGGCTGGAACCTGATGGTCTGTAACACAACAGGATGCGGGCATATCGCCTACTACGACTGGAAGAGGAGGACCACGGTCTGCCCTTACTGCGGGGACCGATCAGACGTCCACACCGTGCAGACTTCCTACGCATTCAAGTTGCTGCTCGACGAGATGAAGAGTCTCGGCGTGGCTATGAGGCTGGAACTGGGGGACCGAAGATGAGCGCGCGCGATGCAGCCAAGATACCGAAGAGGATCGAATCGATTAAGTTCGGTTTGATGGACCCCAACGAGATTCGTAAGATGTCTTCTGTCGAAATCAAGACCGCTGACACCTACAAGGACGACGGGCACGCGTACAAGCAGGGGCTGATGGACCCCAAGATGGGAGTTATCGACCCCGGGATT
>Ga0310345_10006148_pt1 | contig 10516 bp, 11 predicted proteins | sample HC15DNA20500_MG_FD_204667 | JGI IMG/M metagenome (GOLD analysis project Ga0310345, IMG submission 204667) | Marine microbial communities from station ALOHA, North Pacific Subtropical Gyre - HC15-DNA-20-500_MG | ecosystem: Environmental > Aquatic > Marine > Oceanic | place: Pacific Ocean: North... | reverse complement strand
TAATTTAAAACAATTAGGTGCCTTGCCTGAAGAATATGAACCTAATTTTCTTAATAGATACCTATATACTGTTTTTCTTAATCCTGATAATAAATCAATTCGACCTAAAGTTATGGAATATTTAGACAAACACAATATTAATACTGCAATATTTTATCGCACACCAATACACAAAATGACATATTATCAGAATCTACCTGATAGTTATGATCTACCAAATACTGATTATGCGTCTTCTGGAGTTTTATCCATTCCTAATCATCATGGATTATCTGAAGATGATGTTCTGTATATTGGAGAAAAATTTAATAATGCTCTTGATACAGTTTGATGAATTATGAATGTCTCTATTATTATTCCAACTTATAATGAGAAAGAAAATATTGTAATTTTAACTAACAAACTGATTGAAATATTCAAGAATTCTCCTCACGATCTAAAAATCATTGTAGTGGATGATAATAGTCCTGATGGAACGTCCTCTGTGGTGAGAAATCTAGATTTATTCGAAAAATCAATTTTTCTAATTACAAGATCTGGAAAACTTGGTTTGGGTTCTGCATACCAAGAAGGATATCGTTGGTGTAAAACTTATAATTTTGATTGTATTCTACAAATGGATGCTGATCTTTCTCATCCACCTGAGATTACATTGAATTTAGTTAAATCTATTCATCAAGGAAATGATGTTGCTATTGCTTCTAGATATGTTGATCACGGAGGTGTTGTTTCTTGGCCTATACATAGAAAAGTTATTAGTTATTTTGCTAACTTGCTAGTTCGAGTATTATTGCGTTCAAAATTAAAAGACAATACTACTGGATATCGTGCATTTAATAATAAAGCAATTGATTATCTTATTAAATATGATATTAAATCAAACGGTTTTTCTTATCTTATTGAATCTGTTTATCTCTTTCGAAAGAAAAATTTAAAAATTCAGGAAATTCCATTTATTTTTCAAGAAAGAAGTATTGGTAAAACAAAGCTTTCTTCATTTGAAATTTTTAGATTTCTTATTTCAATATTTCAAATTTTAATTTTTGATATTAAGGAACGACGTTAAACTCTAAAATAATATATGCTATTAATTATATTAATTATTGAATTATAATGACATCTGATTTAGATAATGAATTTGGAGGCGTGGTATATAGGTGTATTCGATGTGGAACTAATGTTACTGCAGATGAATTAACTCAACTTCCTGAGATAAAATGTATTTGCGGCTATAGGATTCTTAGAAAAATTCGCCCAGAGCTTGCAAAACGAGTTAAAGCTGTCTGACTTCGTCATTTGTAGAATATTTACTCTTTTTTCTGTATGTTTTTATAAGTTCAAATTATAACATTTCTAACTATGAAAAGTTCCACAAGCGTGTCGATTTCCGGTTATGGTGGATATGTTCCGAAATTAAGACTTCCTACATCTGAAGTTGCAAAATTATGGAAAGGTGGTGGATCTGGACCTAATAAAGCAAAAAGTGTTGCAAATATTGATGAAGATACAACAACAATGTCTGTTGAAGCTGCTCGTGACGCTATATTAATGGCAGGTGATTGTAATATTGGAGCTGTTTTTGTTGGTACTGAATCAAAACCTTATGCAGTAAAACCAACTAGTACTATTGTTGCTCAAGCTCTTGGGATTAATAGAACATTAGCAGCCGATTTTGAATTTGCGTGTAAAGCTGGCACTGAAGCTATGCAAGTTATAACTGGTTTAATTGGCTCTAGTATGATTGATAGTGGTCTTGCTCTTGGTGTTGATACTGCTCAAGGACGTCCAGGTGATAGTTTAGAATATACTGCTGGAAGTGCTGCTGCTGCTTTTGTTTTATCAAAACGTTCTGAAAACAGTATTGCTACCATTGAAGCAAGTACTTCATATGTTACTGATACTGGTGATTTTTGGAGACGTCAAGGAGAATCATTTCCAAAACATTTATCAAGATTTACTGGAGATCCTGGATATTTTCATCATGTTGAATCTTCTGTAAATATATTATTGAAAGAAATAAATGCACAACCTGAAGATTTTAAATATGCTGTATTTCATCAGCCAAATCCTAAATTTCCTGTAGAAGTTGCTAGAAGACTTGGTTTTACTCGTGACCAAATTGATACTGGATTATTGAATCCAGAAATTGGTAATCCTTATTCTGCAAGTTCACCTTTAGGTCTGGTTGCAATACTTGATGTTGCAATGCCTGGCGATAAAATATTATTGGCATCTTTTGGTTCAGGTGCAGGTAGTGACGCTTTTTCATTAATTGTTGATGATAATATTGTAGAAAAACGAAAGAATTCAATTCCCTTGCGTGAAAAATTAAACGATAACGTCGAAATAAATTATGGAACTTATGCAAAAATTCGAGGAATTCTTGACCGATAATACTATTGGTGTATGAAATGTCTATATATGTTTCTGGTACGGGTCTCACTAAAGTAGCTGAACATTGGTCTGATTCTCTTATTGATTTAGCAGTAAAATCAGCTAAACAGGCAATATCTGAATCTAATACCTCTCCTGATGTTGTTATTATTGGAAATATGCTTTCTTCTACATCTAATCAAGAAAATCTTGGCGGCTTAATTTCTGAAAAATTAGGCCTAAATGATATCTCTACTTTTAAAATTGAATCATCTTCTTGTTCTGGCGCTATGGCAATTAATGTTGCATATAATCTTCTACAATCAAATAATGTTAATTCAATATTAGTTGTTGGAGTTGAAAAAATGACTGATCTCTCTCCATCACAAATAATTCGCGCCAATACTTTTGGTGAGAGTTCAGAATATATTCAATATTTTGGCATTACGATGAATTCACTTTATGCATTATTTTCAAAATTATATATGGATAAATATAAAATTTCTAAAGAAGAACTTTCACATTTTCCTGTTTTGAGTCATAAGAATTCTGTTTCATGCGAACATGCTCAATTTCGTAAGGAAGTTTCTATTGAATCAATTTCTAAAGCGTCTATTGTATCTTCTCCACTTGGACTTCTTGATTGTTCACCAATTGGTGATGGTTCTGCATCAGTTATTTTGTCTAAAGATAATAAATCAAATTTTGATAATATTGAAATTTTAGCTTCATCTTCTTCAAATTCTCCTGTTAACTTTTTTGAAAGAGAAGATTTGTTAAAATTTTCTTCAACGAAAAATAGTTTTACTAAAGCATTATCCAATAGTAAAAAACAATTATCTGATATTGATATTCTGGAAATTCACGATGTTGTTCCGGCTATTACTGCAAGAATTTTAGAAACTTTTGGATTTTCAAAAAATGGCGAAGCTGTACAAGATCTTATTTCCGGTAAATACGCATTAAATTCTAAACCTTCCATTTCAACATTTGGTGGATTAAAAGCACGTGGTAATCCGCTTTCAGCTACTGGTATTTATCAAATTATAGAAACTACTTGGAGACTTCAAAATCGATCTGAATTGAATATTAATAATTCAAAAATTGGTTTATGTCATAATATGTCTGGGATTGATTCAAATAGTGTTGTTACTATTTTGGAGGCCGTAAATTAATTTGTCTATTTCTTATTGGCGTAATAAAGATAAGTATTATAGAATAATTGGTTCAATTTGTAATGATTGTTCATATGAATCATTTCCCGAGTTTTATACTTGTTCAAAATGCGGTTCTAGTAATATCGAAGATAAAATAATGCCAAATACTGGAAAAATAATATCCTATACTATATCTTATGAATCAATGCCTGGATTTGAAGCAGAAATTCCTATGCCAATCGGTCTTATTCAACTTACTAATGGCGTCAATATAATTGCTCATATTGTGGATTCAAATATCGAAACAATCAAAGTAAACGCATCAGTAAAAAGCGTTTTTCGAAAAATTAATATTGATGGTAAATCTGGTCAAATTTTCTATGGATATAAATTTAAAGTTATAATATAGGGAGATTGGAGCAGATATAAAAAGGGGAAAGATATTATCCGCTCACTCCCAACTCGACATTTTTATTAAGTCTATTTTAATAACAAATTACAATAACAAAAAAAATTGACTAGTTTATTTGTTTAAATTCATTTATTGCTGTTGTAGGTGTGATATTGTTATATTAAATATAATTTGTGTATTTTAATGCTAATATTGATATTATTATAATGATATTTATTGCTAAAATAGACGACATTATATAATTATTTTCATCTATATATTTTCCTATTATGTTTATTGACGCATAAAATAGCATTCCAATTGAAAAAAACAATATAATTGTTTGGTTTATTTTTAAGTAATTAGATATTTGTGTACTGGACGATAATAATGAAATTGCCATAAGTAATTCTGCAAAAATATGAGATTTATCAGAAAACTTGGTTATTGATTTCTTTTGTCTGAATATATAATTTATCCAATATATTAAAATAAAAATTGCTATAAATATTGAATAAAAAATTAAATATGGAGATATATAATCGGTCATTTTGATATAGATAATTTTATTATTTCTTTCCAATACTTTTTTGTTACAGGCATGACTGAAAGTCGAGGTATTCTGACTAATTCAAATTTTTCAAATAACTTTTTTGATTTTATTTCTGTTAGTGTAACTTTTTTATTTAATTTTTTTAAAAATTTAATATCAAATATTACATATCGTTCATCTTCTTCATTTGGATCCGGATATGGGTCTTTTATTACTAATACGATTCCTACAATTGCTTTTTCTTTTCCTGTATGATAATAAAATATTTCATCATTTTTTTTAATTTGTCTGATATTTTTTAATGCTAGATTATTTTTTACTCCGTCCCATGTTGTTTTTTTATCTTTTAGTAAATTATCAATTGAATATTTGCTTGGTTCTTCTTTAATTAACCAATGATTTTTCATATATTAATTATTTAAAAATTCTATAAATATATTATTTATATATTGAATTTATGGGAATATTTTAATATTTTTATCATTACTTGGAGTTGTACTTATATTTCATACGTTATATCATATTTTAATGAATCAGAGATATCTATTGCCGATAATAGCATTATTAGCAATTGGGCTTCTATTATTTTCGCCCATTGTGAGTAATACTACGGTAAATGTGAAAGAAGCTGAGGCTCAATCTTTATCTAGAGCAGAAAGAAATTGGGAAAATCACAATCATAACTCACTCGGCACAAATTACAATCCACAAACACAAATCAATCCTGGTAATGTAGGAAATTTGGGAATGAAGTGGATGTATCCAATTCCATCACTTGCAAATTTGGGACTAACCCCTGGTGATGGTCGACTTGCAGGAGTCAGCCGTATTGCTGAAGGAACTTCTGCGTATCCTCTCATTGTTGACGGTGTAATTTATGTTGCACATAATGCAAGAGACATAATTGCACTTGATGCAGAAACTGGTGCTCAAATTTGGTACTGGGAAAATGAATATGATAATGATGCAGCAGTAGCTGAATTACCTATACGAGGTGTTAGTGCACATCATACTCATGCAATTCATTATGCAGATGGAAAGATCTGGGTAAGTAATTATGCATGTAAAGTAACTGCACTTGACGCAAAGACTGGTGAAATTTCATTTGAAATTGATAAGCTCTGTGGAGAAATCCCTCTTAACAGTCCTGACGGTAAGGGAATTCCTGGAAACAGTGGATGGTATAATTCTTATGCACAACATCCTCCATCCTTATATCTAAATGGAAATTCATTCATTTGGTGTATAGGTGGACACAGTGAAGGTGTTCATGGTGGTAGGTTCTTCTGTGGTGGATATGATCTAACTACAGGTGCAAAGAAATGGAGAACATTCTTACAACCTCCTTGTGGACAAACATCAGATCGAACTTCTGAAAAAGCATTTGATCAGGATATAGCTGAAGGAAAATTCCTTAACTGTAATCCTGCATTCCGAGAAGAAGGTAAAGCATGGGGAGAATACTTAATTGATAACTGTGCTATAATCTGGATTCAATCAGTTAACGGCTGTGACATAAACCAAGATATTTTACGTAATGACTGGGATACTTGGGAGAACGGTATGCCTCATAATGCTGGAATCAGCAACGTATGGGGAACTATAGTTGTCGACGAAGAAACTGGTATTGCATACCTTGGTACTGCACAGCCAGGACCTGACTGGAATGCTACATATGTTCCAGGACCTAGATTGTTTGGATCTGCTATAGTCGCACTTGACATGAATACTGGTGACTTAGTTTGGGCTCATCAATCAACAACTCGTGATCTTTGGGATTATGACTGTTCATGGAACACAATTCTCACTACTACAACTGTAAAAGGCTCAGAAGAGAAAGTAGTCATAAAAGGTTGTAAAAATGGACATATATGGGTTCTAGATGCAGCTACTGGTGAAACGTATCATGACTTGTTACCCTCTACATTAGAGATATCTCCTGATGCAGCGCCATTAGATCCATTGAAAGATTCCGATCTATTGAAACCATGGATGAACTATCCTTCTACTGATCCAACTTGGATGAACTGTCCTGTTTGGGGATGTCTAGAATCGGATATTGCATTCGACCATGATAACAATATTATTATTGCAGCAACACAAAACAATCCAGTTTGGGCTCAAGTCCAACCTACTGATGGATATGTTGCCATCGGACTATTCCGATCTGGTCAATCAATTCCACCTCCATTTGATCCTGAATACAGTTTCGACGTAACTGCATTTGATGTAGATACTGGTAAAGAGCTATGGCACTTTACAGTTGACGGAACCGGATATAGAGGAGGTACTATGGCCTCTGGTGGCTTAGTATTCCCTACACCTATTGACGGACACTTCCGAGCACTTGACATCAAGACAGGTGAAGTTGTTTTCGACAAAGTCATGGAACCTGCAGTAAACCAAGCTACAATTGGTGCAACTAGCGACGGCAAAATGATCATCCTTAGAACTACAGGTGGTTCACGAACAAGTGGTGTACTGCTTCAAGGAGTTGGTAATACAGCACCTGGAGGAGTAATTGCTTATGGTCTACCTGATCAAGCAATGGTAGAAGTCAGAGAAGTCGAGAAAGTCGTTGAAGTCGAAGTAGAGAAAGTCGTTGAAGTCGAACGAATCGTTGAAGTCGAAACAGAAGTCGAAGTAGAAACAATTAGTCCAATTTCATATGTTGCAATTGGTCTAGGTGTTATTCTAGTCGTCATCGCTGGCGTACTCTATTCAAGAGCAAAAAGTTCTTAATCAATTAAGTTGCCCTCTCGGGCAACTTACAATTTTTTTTAAAGTCTAATTTTAGAGATAACTTTAAGGCCTAATTATAAGGTTCTTTTTATATGAATTATGAAGTAATTCAAAAATTATTTCTAGAACGAGGTTTTTTTTTCCCTAGTTCTGAGATTTATTCAGACGCTCCCGCTGGATTTTGGGATTATGGACCATTAGGCGTAAATTTTAGGAACAAATTCATTGAATTCTGGAGAAAACATCTAATTCGTCGTGACGGTATGTTAGAAATTGACGGAAGTCAAATACTTTCTCGTAATGTTTTTGTTGCATCAGGACATTTAGATAATTTTTCTGATCCAATTACTAATTGCACTAAATGCAAATCAATTTATAGAGCTGATCGATTAATATCCGAATTATCTGACGAAATGATTTCTGAAAAATTATCTAATGATATTTACGATAAAAAAATTGTTTCTCAAAATATTAGGTGTCCAAGTTGCAATAGTAAACTTTCTAATGTATCTAGATTTAATATGATGTATAATTTGGGTATAGGTCCGAAGTCTGATCAAGCTTATCTTAGACCTGAAACATGTCAGAATATTTTTGTTGATTATCTTAGATTATTCAAAACTATGCGAATTAAATTACCTATTGGATTTGCTCAATTTGGAAAAAGTTTTAGAAATGAGATTTCTCCAAGACAAAGTTTGTTAAGATTACGAGAATTCTATCAAGCTGAAATTGAAGTATTTTTTAATCCAGAGAATGTTCTAACTTTTGATAAATTTTCTGAAGTAAGTGATTGTAAATTAAATATTTTTGATAAAAATTCCAATACTGTTAGTAAATCTTGTCGTGAATTTGTCGATACTGAAGTTTTACCTAATGAATTTATTGCATATTATCTTGCATTAGTTCAGCAATTTTACAATAATACTGGTATAGATTCATCAAAAACTAGATTTCGTATTCTTCCTGATGACGATCGTGCATTTTATGCATCACATTCTTTTGATTTTGAAGTATTGACATCTCTTGGATGGTTAGAATTAGTGGCTTGTAATGATAGATCTAATTATGATTTAACTAGACATTCTCAGATCAGTGGCAAAGATTTATCTATTCTAGATAATGATTCAAAAATTATACCTAACGTCTTTGAAATATCTATGGGTGTTGATCGTAGTCTTTATTCAATTATTGAACATTGTTATTCAATTAACGACGATAGAAATCTTTTATCATTCAAACCTGGATTTTCTCCAATTGACGTGGCTATTTTTCCTTTGGTTAATAAAAATGATTTACCTTCACTGGCACTTGATATATATAATCGACTCAAACTTGATTTTCACGCATATTATGATTCTGCTGGTTCAATTGGCAGGAGATATAGACGACAAGATGAAATCGGCACTCCTATTTGTATAACTGTCGATTATGATTCAATTACAAATAATGACGTTACTTTTAGATACCGAGACTCGATGGAACAAATTCGTGTTCCTGTTGATGATATAAAATTAAAATTATTACAATGATATGAATAATAATATTGCAATTATTGAACCTGAAATTGTTGATAATAAATTTACAATATTGTTATCAATAATTGTTTTTCCTTTTACTAATTTATTCTTAGTATTGTGATGAGTGGACAATTCAGTGTATTTATTACATTTTACACAATAATACTGAGCTTGAATCGTAGCTCCTAATATACTGTCAATCATTATACCTAAAAATGCCCCAATTAATATATATAGAATTGAAAAATAATCTGTTAAAAAATTAGTTGATAATGAGGAAATAAGAATTATACTTATTCCAAGTATTCCCGCAATTGTTCCTAAAATTGTTATGCCTCCAGATGTTCCTGGTTCAATTACTTTTAGATTTATTATTGATCTGGGATTTTTTTTACTTAATAGTCCTATTTCAGTCGCTAATGTATCTCCTGTTGTTACAGCAATTGCAGTAATAAATCCTATTAATAATAAATCAATGTTGTAAAAATTATATAATAATGCAAATATTGTAAATCCAAATCCATTTGCAATTACATTTGTCCAACTTCTCGTCCCTTCTTTTTCTTGAGCTATTCCTTTTTTTCTTTTTTGTTTAAATTTATATTTCGTAAATATAAATGATATTATGAAAAATTCTATTACTAAAATAAATCCAATAATTCCTGTTGATAAATAAATAATATTTCCCATAAATATTGAAAGTAGTGTTCCTTTAAAATCAAGAATTTTGAATTTTAATATAAATATTGACGCAATTCCGACAATTATTGAAAATAATATATACTGTTCAATCATGTATATAGTTCCACTTATTATAGTCTATAAAAGATTTTAGAATTTTGATAATATTTCTTTGAGATTTTTTTCATGATTTTTTTTAATTAATCCTAATATTATATTATCTTTTTCTGCAAGATCTGTTGCTATTTTATCTACTTCATTTGGACCTTGTAATATCACCATTCTTGGTTTTAATTGTGATACTCTTATTGCTACTAATGGAGATCTTCCTATTCCTACTCGAGTAAATATTAACACTCGTTCAGTTGTTGCTCCAAAAATTTTATAAAAATCAATTCCTGATAATAGATAAATTGTATTTATGCTGTCTAAAATTGTAAAACCATAAATTTTTGTATCTAACCTGTCTTCACCGTTTAATAATTCTACTTTTAATTGTTTTTTTATTTTTTCAGCAGTAATTGGTTTATTAAATTCTCCTATTCCCAATATTGCAGAATGTTCTTCTTTTAATAATCTAGTTAATGTTTTATTGTTTGATTTATCGATAAATACTAGTGCTTCAATATATCGTTTTATAAAAATAATTCCTGGTGAATGCCTTCTTCCACTTTCATAGTCGCTTAATACTGATGGAGATATTTTCATTCTTTGCGCTAAATTAATTTGTTTAATTTTCAATCTTTTTCTCCAAATTTTTAACATTTCTCCTGGATTGTTACTAGTGATTATATTTCCTGCAATTTTTGCAACTATTTCTGTATCGGAATTGTCCATTATATTAGCTAATCATCGAAGTTTTATATATTTTGACGTATATTTTTAAATTTACTCTAATAATTCTTTATTATCTTGAAGCCATTTTTCCCAGGCATTGAGTCTTTTTAATTGATTTTCTCTAACCTTATTTTCCCTTATTACTTCAAAGTAAGTTTTTCCAAGTTCATTTAACTTAATATTCACAAGTTTATTTAGAATTTTTGATAATTCCTTGACTTCAGAGTTATTGTTTGCATCTTCTAGATCGTCAAGTAATTCT
>Ga0310345_10006147_pt1 | contig 10519 bp, 6 predicted proteins | sample HC15DNA20500_MG_FD_204667 | JGI IMG/M metagenome (GOLD analysis project Ga0310345, IMG submission 204667) | Marine microbial communities from station ALOHA, North Pacific Subtropical Gyre - HC15-DNA-20-500_MG | ecosystem: Environmental > Aquatic > Marine > Oceanic | place: Pacific Ocean: North... | reverse complement strand
GATCAAGTGGCTCTAAGATTTCTAAAATCGGATCTTCTTCAGGTCTATTTGTTTCACCTGGACCAACCATGTCTAATAATAGATTTACATCTCCACTGGAAATGATATTCATCTCTTTCTCTAAATTCTCATCAGATAAACCAGATAAGACTTTATCAGAAATTTTATTAGCTAATTCCCTTAAGTGATCCTTGCATTCCTTATATTGATCATACGTTATCTTTTTAGAATTCTCAGAAGGGTATTGCCTTCTCATTGCAGATATGGCAGAAACATCTTCTGTCTTAGGTTTTAAAACCACCTCAAAACCTTTTGCTAATTCATCAGCTTTTTCTTGAGCCCCTTCTGCAATCTTTTCTATATTTTGTGCAAATAGTTGAACAGCCTTTGCTTTTTCAATAGCAGGCTGCATTTTTATAGGATCTGGATCAACAAAAAGTTGTGCAGGATCTTCACTTACAACATCTGGCTCAACATATCGTATATCTGGGATATACTCTAATACAGATCTACTATCTGGATCTATTGGTTCACTCATTAGTAAGTAACCTTTAACCCTATATCTTTAATATTAAAAACTGAACGACCTGCTGGAACAACAACCTTTACATAAAAACTCTGGCTTGCTGATGAGGCCAAAGAAATAGATGTTGAAAGAGTTGAAGTATAAGAATCTCCTAAACCAAGCTTAAATCCAACCGAGCTAATATCAGAAGGATATGATGCTAAAGTTGTTGCCTCAATCTTGGTAACAGTTACAGTGCTACTAGACGTATTAGTCAAAAGAAGATGTACCTCCTTTTCTCCTCCAGGAATTCCATCAAATGTGAAGCTTAATGGAGTCGTTAAGGCTCCTCCACTACTAAAAGTAGTTCCTGGAGTACTGTTGAGTGCTAATGTGAGTGACATATTTATTTCCTGATTAAATTATATATTTTTACGAGAAGGTTTACCTGATAACCTTCTTTTGAATCCAACTCTTTTACCCGCATCGCTTTCTGCTTCTGCAAGAGATCGGACTCTAGGTTTAGGAGAATCATGACCAAAACCAGGCCATGACCAAAGTCCTACCGCGTCTTTCCCTTTATTCGTATTCGATGCTGGTAAATCATTTGGACTGCTCAATAAGTTTTTATTTTGACTTACAACAGAATCCCTTCCTGCTGCTGGCTTTTTATTATTTCTATTATCTTTATTCTTTTGTTTTCTATTCCCTGGATGAATGACTGTATCACCTTCATGAATTAAAGGATCAACACTCTCCCCGAATCTACCAGAGAAATTAATTCCAGTATCATATTTAGGTTTACCAAGTGGAGTAACCTCAAGAGTAAATCCAACAATAGAGAGCATCAGGGCATCCAAGGAGTGATCTCCAGCTGATTCATCACCTGCTTTATAGACAGGTGTTCCATTCGCTGTAATTCTATCCACAATATATCCTTGCAATTGAGCTTCTAGTCTATCGTCATTTTCTGGAAAACGAAGATCATTTGATTCAAACCGTCTAACTGAATTCTGGACAAGAAATGGTTTTGCAGGTTTACTTACTATTCTTTTAGTAAATAAGTCATGTACGTCAACCTTACTTCCAAAATCATACTTTTTAACAATATCCCTCAGTCTAGAATCTGGATGTGTAGGGCCTTTTGTAGGGTCAGCTAAAGAGTCATATCCGTACTTCCTCAACACCTCGTACTGTGTCCCACCAAATCCAGAATCAATATAAATAACAATTGGTTTCCAAAATCTATTTAGTTCTGCAATTTTATTGCAGGCACTCAATTGTGTCCACCCCTCCCTTGAAACAACATGTCGATCAACAATATAGAACAATTTCTCTTTCGGATTAAATCCCAACATACAGATAGTTGTTCCATTTTTAACATCATTCCAATCAACTCCCATTGTATAGGTCCAAGAGGAGTCAGGGGGCATCTGGCCATAAGTATAATCAGCTTTTGCTGCTTGTATATAAGAGTTTTGAAAAACACCTTGTTCTTGTTCACCAAATTCAGCTAAAATCTCATGCTTATACCCAATCTCAGTTAATTGCTCTCTGAATAAAGCTTCAAGGTCTTTATTCCACATTGGATTAACTTGAGAGGTATAATGATACTCTTTAAAGATTCTACTTCCACAGGTTTGAAAGAATCTCTCTCTCCTACCTGAAGGGGTAGAGCTCATCCATACAGTAGCATTAGGGTAGTTAGTGATAATACTTAATGCACTATCTACATCAGCAGAGGAGAGGTAATCGGCCTCATCAAATACAAGCATATGTCCGTGTTGACCACGAACAGCATCTGCATTTCCCCCTGACTTTGTACCTGCAGTGAAGCCTGTGACCTTAGAGTCATTATGTAACTGAATAGAATACATAGGGGCTTTGACATGCCTCTTGAGGCTATTCTGAGTAATAGAGCTACTTCGTATCAATTGCATCATACGAGTAAAAATAAGATCAATCTGAGCCTGATAAGGAGTAATGAGGATGATTTCAAAACCTTCAGTTTTTGGAATAGAAGGCTTTGTAAACATTGCATAAAGCATCGAGACAACAAGACATTCTGTTTTGCCTGCCTGTCGTCCTATCCGGAAAACTTTCCGCAATGCTTGACATCGAAGCATCTCTGCCTGATAGGGACGATGATATCTTGAGTTCCCTTCTATACTCTTAGTTGGATTCTTTTGTAGCCAAGAATAGTATTCTTCTGGATTCTTTCTCTTCCATATTTCACCATCTGGATCTAAACAATGCCAGTCTAAGGTCTGTGCAGCCCAAGCTACAGGATCAACCATTGCTTGAGCTACTAAACGTTCTTCTTCTGGTAAGTCTTTTAATATTTCAAGAGGAACGTATTCAGAAGGAATACCCCCACACTTTATATCAAAAGGTTGCCCTTGGATTAAGGAGTGCTTCTTTTTATAACCTCGAATGCATTTAAAGCATTCTTCTGCACATGCGCTCAGGTCTCTCATTGATTACCCTTTATTGCCATACTTCTTTATCCATTCTCCAACTTCTGCAGATAATGGCTCAAAACTTTTCTGCATCTCCCTGATCTGACTTAGCCCTTTACTTTTTGCTGGAAATTCCTGTGAAAAATCCTGAAGAGCCTCCTTCATCCCTCTTGTATTTGGCAGATTCGAATATGCCTCCTCTAAACGAGAAGCTCTACCTGAATATTTAGATGTTGCAGATGAAGGTCGCCCCACCAAGAGATTCTCCATAATAGGCTCTACTGAATCTTCCCAATCAAGTATTTTATCTTCAAGCTTATTCCAGGATACAGCCTTTGGTGTTAATGCTTGATTTACAGATTTTGCAGGCTTAGTGCTTCCTGCCCCTTGATTTCTATTCGGAGGTCTTGATGGTTGGCTTAATCTTGTTTGTGCACTGCGTCTTGCTCTTGCAATAGACTCTGCTCTCTTAACGTCTGGAGTAGCCATTGGTCTCTTTGCCGCCTTTCTGCTCCCTACAGCTCGATTTCTTTTCGGAATCCCTGAACCCCCTTTTATAATCCTGGCCCCAGAAGGCCTAGCCGGATAAGGTGTACCAAGGCTTCTCTTTCCAACTGGAGCTCTTGGATTTGCCTTTATTATTCTTGGTCCGCCTCTTCGACCACCTCCACCACCCCTTGCTCCACCACCCCTTGCTCCACCTGTGCCTCCTGCTCTTGCTCTTCTTGCAGATTCAGCTCTTGCAGCACTAAGTTGAGAGGCAGGAAGCATGAGAGGAGAAGCAGGCTTTGCTGCCTGTGACGCAGATCTCGCTGCCTGTGAAGCCGCTCCACTTGCTGCAGCGCTCCCTGATCCAAACCCAACATCCATCATTATAGAATCAAGCATAGATCCAAATCCAGCTTTAACCCCTCCCGCATCATAACCTAATTTACCAGCAGCCCCATGTCTCATCATGGCTCCTGCACCAGCCCCCATAAAAGCTCCAGTCATAATACTCGTATCGTTAGACATCATCCCATAAATACCACCAACAGCAGCTCCAGCGACACCCAATCCGGATAAGCCATGCCTTGTCATCTGGGCCCCAGCAAAAGCTCCCTGTGCCGCTCCAGTGTACCAATGCATATCTCTGTCATTAGATAGAACCCCGCCTGCACCACCAGCTAAACCACCGTAGAAAGCTCCAGCAGCAACAGGACTTTTTGCAGGAAGACTAGCAATAGATTCAAGGACATCTTTCCCCCATCCCTCATCCATTCCCCCGACCTTAGGATTAGCGTACTTACCAACCCAATCCCTTACCCCTGTAAATACGCCCCCTACCTGCTTGCCAGTAATCATAATTCCCTCCTGTTATTAATGAAGCAGTGCCGCTTCATTCCCTAATGCCATTCTACCATTAACATGGCTATTTTGTAGTGCCGACAAGCTTCTCTGCCTTAAAGTCGAAATAGTTCCAAACTGATCAGTTATCGGGCGTCCCATATCGAGCGCTTCAATTTGTCTAAGTTTTGCATTTCCTCTATTTGAATCTTCTATAACTTCAAGCATAGAATCCATAGCATATAAGCCCCCACCAGCAACCCAGGCCCATGGGCTCATAAGAAGCCCTGCAGCAGCACCACCAAGTCCGAATGAAACTCCTTTCACAGCTGCAGCCCCTAATTTTCCAGCCTTTCCAGCCCAACTCGCAGCTTTAAATCCTGCAAGCATTCCCCTACCTGCACTTGCACCTGCTTTAACTCCTGCCCAAGATTTTCCAAGAACAGGGGGAACGGCCTTTCTAAATATAAAAGCATCTATAGTAGCTTGTGCAACACCCCCAGCTGCCCCTACTATCCCATTTTCTTGCCATCCATCATAAGCGTAGTCTGCAGTAAAAGCCAAAGTTGTAGCACCTACCAGAACACCTGTAAAAGATATACCCTTAAGCCCTTTTTCTGCTACAGACTTAGCCCCCATAAAGCCACGATTCTCACCCATGCGACTCCAGCTTTTTACCCCTTTAGCTGCACCAGGAACTTGTCCATCCTCAATAAAGTAACCAAAAGATTCCGCTACGTACTTCCCAGCAGACTGTGTAAATTTATTGCCAGAAGCAAAAAAATTATAAACTTTAGGAGGAAGATACTGTTCTGTATAAGCGAGCATATGCACTGCTCGCTGTCCTGCTGTTAAATTATATAAAGGATATTGATGAACATATGGACCTAGAGCAATGGCTGTATTAGCGCCTTTACCCAATAATCTTGCTGGATTCGTAATTGGAGCTGTATGGAAACCCTGTGGTCTTGGAATTGGATCAGCTGGATTAATCCCTATCATTAGTAACCCCCATGTCTGCCATTATGCAAACCAAATGCCAGCCCCTCTGTGCTGTTCCTGAGAGCTGCACTGGCTCTCCTCTGTCTCATAGGAGCGATATTAAAAGAATATTGAGGAGCTATCTGATTCGAGCTGAGAGCCTGTAGGCCCATCATCTGAGCTTGATAGTTCATATTGGTCCTTGCCCCTTGAAGAGCGTTCCTTTCGCTGTGGTGGCCCTCTCCGTAGCCTATATAGCCCCCATAGCCAGGGCCCCCATAAAGAAGCCCAGCATATTTATCAACTCTGTTGATACCCCAGACACTCGCTCCACCGACCAGTGCTTTCCCATAATTTCTACCAGCAAATTCTCTTGCCTCATGCATCCTGCCTGTATTGGGTACCCATTTATCGTTTGTCCAGGATACGCCCTTGCTTCTGTTAGGCCCACGATCCACAGTTCGTGGACCCATCATCTTTTTTCCAAAAATCCTAGTGTTAACCCAGTTATGTATATTCTCTGGATTAAGATTATCGGCACTAACCTGCCCTTGCCTCACATCATCAAAAATACTTTTGATCTTGCTGGTTTCAACAATGTCAGCAATACCCCCTCGAAAGAAGTTTTTTATAGAGGAAAAGCTCATTGCCATTGATAGATCCTTTTACTTAATAAGTTTATTACTTTTAATAAATTCACTAATTGATGACTTATTAAAAACTTATCACTTTTATTAATTTTCATATATTAACATACTATCTTAATAGTTCTTTTTATTATTAATAATTTTTATTTTTATAAAGAGAAGATTGGAATAAAGAAGAAGAATCATTAAGATATTACATACTTACTTACCTTTATTCCTTATATAAAAATAAAGAATTAATTAAGTATGTAATATTAATACTTATTAAGTATTAATAAGAAATTGTTTAACATTAATAAATTTTAATAAGTTAATTTATTAATAATCAAACAATTTTCATCATACAAAACTTATGAAATTTATTAATAATCAATAAGTTTTAAGTACGATAAAGAGTCCCTGCTGGATGATTTGAAGCTCCACCAGAGTTTCTTTTTGATCTATTTCCAGCATTTCTTGCATGAACAGATCTTAAAATCGGAGCCTCTTTGGCTCCCCTAACAAAATTTTCTCTTCTTTTTGCTGCTGCTACAGAAGCTTCTCTTCTTAAAGTTCTTATCTCATCGTCTATATGATTTTTGCTGCTAAAACTATCTTTCGTAGCGAAATCAGGAGCTTGCATGTGCTGCCTGTTTCTAACAGGTTCAGTATATTCCGAAAACTCCTTCATTGCCAGAGTTTTTTCTGAATGAACTCTTTTCCCTCCAGGTAAATTATTTGCTTGCGCTACTCTTTCAGTTGCTATATGACTCTGTCGAATTCCTCTGTTTGCTGCTGAGGCTTCTGCGGAGAGCTCTTCAAGGGCTCCCCTTTTTGTGTGAGTTGATACTGGGGTGTCTGAGATAAAGGACCTCAAGCTGGTATTCGTATAAGTAGATTTTGTTCTACCAAAAACGAATTTTTTCTTAAGGTTTTTAGCACCTTTCCAGCCTGAGCCAAAATCAGTTTTGCTTCTACCTGCTGCAGCTGATCCTCCATGTCTCAGACCCTCAGTGTTAACATAAGCATCATCATTTGAGGTGAGAGGGATATCCGGGGTAAATAATTTATAATTAATAGATTTTGAGGCTGGTTCTCTTGCTCTTAAACCAAATGTAGTCCCTTCTTTGTTGTACCCACTTTGCCATGGGGGTCTTCTTCTACCACTAAACCCTAATCTTCTTAGATTACCTCCAACCTTTCCGATCCCAGATCTCTCTTGACTTGATAATGGCCTATATTGGGTAGGACCCATTTCCAGATAGGAAGCCCATCCAGCAAAATCAGGTTTAGCAGCTAATTTAGTTATATCGGTATATTGATTATAGGTGATGTCTGTTCCAAGAATCTTACCCATCTCTCTTGTGGCTTTGTATCTGGTATGTCTCCACATACCGACATCATCCTCAAAAGCTTTAGTCTCTGCTTCTTCAGCAAGGGTCCTGTCTACGATGTCTCCTGTACGACTTCCCCATGGAAGCGCAGAAACGGCTCCTAAGCGTAATAGCTCAAGATTGATGTTCAACCCTTCATCCCCAGCCAACATCCCTACATGACGACCATACGTCGTCTGAGAAGGATCTATAAGTAAGCTTACATCTTCTTGCTCAGCTAATAGGTTCTTAAGAACTTCCGTGGCTTCTCTACCATGAGGTTGTTCTTGATTAATCCTCCATTTTGCCATAGGGTCATGTTCGTGACCTCCTACCTCAGGAGCATCAATACCAGCTAATCGAACATAGACAGGCTTATCGAAGACATTCATCATCCCCTTTCTTCTAAGGACAAGAGTGTCTGCATCCTCAACTTCCATATTGAAGTCTTTAAGGGAGACTGCTCTTAAATTTGAAGCATGAAGGCTTATCCCTTTAAGATCAGAAAGGTTATCTTCAAATAATTCACTTCTTTCAAACTTACCTATCTGCTCTCTACCTCTACGTTGAGCAGCTTTATATTCTGTGCGATGATCTTCATAGGCATCTGGATCCTCAAGAACATTCTTTCTAAAGGCCAAAACTCTGGGATCTATGTTGACACCATACATAGAATCAGAGTATTGACTTCCAGGAGGAGGCATAAGCGATTCCCCAATAGAAGTAATAGCTCCTCCTAGACCAAATCTGCTTACAGGGACACCCTTAGACATATCAACTAAGAATTGATTAAGAGAGACATCGTGTTCATACTGATAAGCACGTTGAAATCGAAAGAGGTCCCGTTCAGAGACCTTGTCTTTCCCACGCATTGACTCTACACGTCTACGTGTTTCAATTGTAGGATCAAGAGAAAAGTCAGGATCAGACAGTTGTTGAGCTACTCCTCTTTCAGGAGCCCATCCAGAACCAAAGTCAGCGAGGGTCCTGCGCATACTTTCAGCTGATCCACCATGCCTTATCCCCTCAATGGTATTGAAATTATCATCCTTGCCAGAGATTTTAGGGGCACCAAGAAGGGTATGTTGCCAATAAGGGTCTACCCCTTTTACAAAATCTTCAGCTGGATCTGAAATACCAGAGAGTAGATCAATATCAGGAGCGAGAGTCTTGACGACTCCCGCCGCGAGTATACTAGCCCCTATCCCGATTCCTCCGAGCTTTCCTGCCCCTTTCTCGAATAGACCCCCTACGAGATGTCCTAAGGCATTTAATTTTCCAGTGGGAACAGCCCAGTCAACGAAGTCACCTAAACTCCTCTTTGTACTCCCTTCTAGACCAAATTTACTTCTGAGGCTCTCTCCCTTCTTGAGAGCCAGGATCTCTGCTTTCCAATCTCTTGCATCTCCGAATTCCGATTTAGCGACTTCCGCTAATTCATCAACAAATGCAGCTTTATCCTTAAAAATACCTCCAAGGGAGGTCGAGCCATCTTCAGGATTAACAAGTTGATTGAGAACATCCCAGGAGAAGCCATGAGCGACCATGGAAGAGAACATCTTTTTCTTCTGAGAGTGTCTTCCCCAGATACCGAGGAATCTGAGTGTCTCCTTATCGTCACGGAAAATCTCATCCATGTGATTATCGATGACATTTGCCAGACCGAGAGCGATTCGTGCATCTTCTTTTGCGAGGTGAGCCTGTTTCCCAGAGAGAATATCGCGAGCTTCTTTCTCTGTTATGTCAAGTCCAAGGGACCCGAGATGGACCATGTAATCTCTGACGAGGGGATTCTTCTTAGCATCTCCTCCATAGAACTCCATGAAGCTTTTTTGAACTGTTTCTTGTGCCCAACCAGCTAATCGGAATCTTTGAGTAGCCATAGATTTTGCGAGCTTCTGGGTATCTCCTCCGATAAAACTTTCTGCCCCTAATATTTGATGGTAGTAGCCGAATACTTGTCTTCTTAGTTTCTTTTCTACTGTTTCTTTGCCTCCAGATAGGTCATCGAGGCCGGAGACTTCCTTTATTTTTCTGACTGCTTCTTCAATTGTATTGCTGGGGGTGATCTTTGCTTTTTGTTCATCTGTGAGGTTTTTGAATGCAGCGGATAGATCTATGTCATCAGTTAGTCTTAAATTTAGGAAATCATCTATAAGCTGGAGGGAATTACCGCTGACTGCTGTTGAATCCAGAAGACCATGCTTAACTAATTCCCTGACACCCCTGCCGCCGAACTCCTTGTGCATTCCTTTGGAGAGTTTGATTGCAAATTCTTGTCCGATGTCCCTTACTTTTAGTCGAGCAACTTCTTCCTGAATTTCTTTGTCCATGCCATAGCTGGCACCTCTTGTTGCTAATCCGGGTAGGTCGTATCCGAGAGTTAGAGGATCTCTTGCTCCCATTACTCGGGGGGAGTATCCAATATTCCAACCAATTAATTCAGAACCGTCAGGGAGTGTCTGTAGATGAGTAAGGAATTTGCGCAGAATCTGTTGTTCTGTTTGATGGGCTCTTTGAGCCCCTGCTAATCTTTTTTCCTTTAGAGGTTTCCAGACAGTTTCGTAAGCCCAGGTGGACATTCTTCTGGAGGCAGGATCTGCAACGAGACTTCCCTCTCTTCCCTTAGAGGCAAATCCAATTTCGAGAATTGAGGATTGGAGAAAATGGGAGCCGAATCTTGGTTTTCCGACGCCTGTAGTCTCAATATCGAATGCTGTTTGTACTGGAGTTCCGTGAACCTTTTTAGCCACTATTCATCATTGACAGCATCAATTAAATCTTGAGGAGTTAGGGTATTCTCTTCCGATTTTCCTGATTCAAGGGTGAGACTTCTCTGGAGACCTTCTAACTTGCCTCGCATTTCTGCCATTTGAGAAGATGGGTCCTGATCTATCTTAACCTTGAGGGCTGCTTCCTTTTTGTAACGTTCTTGTCTGTCCCCTACCATTAATTTAATTACCTTAGAACGCCTATTTTGCAGGCGTTCTTTCTGGTCCATAAAAGGAGATAATTGTTTTTGAACAACAGGGACACCCTGGGCAACTCCGACGACCTGGTCTGTGACCAGCTCTGCATGTTCCGGTTTGGCCAGATTCATATTTAATCTAGTGAGTAGGATTTCTATTTCTGCTAATTCATTGATGTATCCAATTTCAGTAAAATTATTAGGGTCTATATCGTACTCTTCGAAATAGCGGAGCGTCCATTCTTTAATTAATTGAGTCTCAATAATGCATTGCTTACCTA
>Ga0310345_10006145_pt1 | contig 10519 bp, 14 predicted proteins | sample HC15DNA20500_MG_FD_204667 | JGI IMG/M metagenome (GOLD analysis project Ga0310345, IMG submission 204667) | Marine microbial communities from station ALOHA, North Pacific Subtropical Gyre - HC15-DNA-20-500_MG | ecosystem: Environmental > Aquatic > Marine > Oceanic | place: Pacific Ocean: North... | reverse complement strand
CTGACGGAGGCCATGGGCATGCTCAACCACCATTTCGCAGCAGCCGCCTGATCGGCGCAGAGCGACAGCCTACCTCTGACTGCCGCCAATCTTTGCAACAGAGCCGGAGCCGGAATAATGGGAAAAGGATCGGACGGCGCGGCCGTGCTGGTTGTCGAGGATGAACCCCTTGTTAGGACGATGGCGGCGGACATTCTCATGGACGCCGGTTATCGCGTCTTTGAGGCGTGCGAGGCGGCCGATGCTCTGGCGATCCTTGACGGCCGCGATGATATTGGCGCGGTGTTCACCGATATTGAAATGCCCGGAATGACGGGCCTCGCCCTAGCCGCTGCTGTCCGCGACCGTTGGCCATCCATGCCGGTCCTCGTTACCTCTGGCCGCGTGCGACCAGGTTCGAGCGAATTGCCGAACGGAGCTGCCTATATCGCCAAGCCCTACATGCCCGGTGAATTGGTCGCCACGCTCGGCAAGATGCTCCCTGCCCCTGATTCCGGCGATTAGTGTTCCGCCACGCTGAATGAGCCGCGAACAAGGGCCAGCCCTTCCGAAAGCCGTTCGGCCGCCTCTTTCTGCTCGATGCCTAGTCGCTTGGCGATTTGCTCGATTGAAAGCCCGTTCTGGCGATGCAGGAACAAGGCCCGGTCAGTCAAATGCGGCAATTCATCCACGCAGTCCCAAAACTCGTTTTCGGGAAATGTCATGCGTGGTGACGCCATGCACGTATCTATTGATTGTTGAAGATAACAATCTGCCGGGGAATCATCGACCTCAACGAGTATCGCTAGAGCTTTTTCCATGAACTCTAGGGCAACCGCTTTTTGCTGCTCCCGGTAGATATTGGAAGAATCAACCATAGCGTAGTCCTCCTTGCGATCGTTGTAGGGGGACGATGACTCAACAATACGCCGATTGCACGCGGAACTAGGGTCAGATTGAACAGTAATTTTATTACAACGGCAAGCAACACTCGCCTGCCCGGACAGAGGGCAGCAAGGGCTAGATTGTTGGCTGGTCTTCCGACGATGGCGCAGTCCTTGCGGGCCATCGTCGGAAGTGGACGGCCGCACAAAATGGGGGGCGTGCAGCCGCGCCGGGGCCTCTAGCATAAAATTACCGTCCTGCATCCCCGGCGTTGATACATTCGTCGCGCAGGGCGCTCGATTGAACCGCTGATCCCGGTGGACCACAATCGTTCCGCTGATAACATCGGGTCGCGCGCAGTATGCACATACGCGCATAATTTCCGCTTGCGAGCTATGTATATTTGTGCATAATAGCCGCGATGGATACGGAACGGCCGGTTCGATGGGTGGCGTCGTCAAAGCGCGATTTTCGGGAGTTCCCGGACGATGTGCAGGACGTAATGGGCTATGCCCTGCACCTCGCGCAGCAAGGCGGGCAGCACGCCAGCACTAAGCCGTTGAAGGGCTTTGGCGGCGCTGGCGTGGTCGAGATCATAGACGACCACCAAGGCGATACGTTCCGCACGGTCTATACGGTCAAATTTGCGGAGGCGGTCTATGTCCTGCACGCCTTCCAGAAGAAATCCAAGCAGGGCAAGGCCACGCCGCAGGCCGATATGGATTTGATCCGAACGCGGCTGAAATCCGCCGAGGAGCATCACCGGCAACACCAGACCCCGCGAGGCACAGCATGAGCGCACAGGACGAAATCATTGAGGAAGGCAGCGGCAATGTCTTTGCCGATCTAGGCTTTGCCGATCCCGACACCCACCTTTTGAAAGCCCAGCTCGTTACCCGTGTGGCCGAGGCCATGCAGGAGCGGAAATTGACGCAGATCGCCGCTGCCAAGGTTACGGGATCTACTCAACCGGAATTGTCGCGCATCCTGCGAGGCCAGTTCCGCAGCGTCTCGGTTGAGCGGCTTCTAGCCATGCTCACCCGGCTTGGCTGCAAGGTCGATATTGTGGTGCGTCCGCAGGGGCGGACCACTGAATCGGCCGTGATCCACTTCGCCTAATGCGCGATGATTTCGCGCAAGCCCGGCTCGATATGTTCGAGGCCGGGCTATTCGGCCGAGGGCCTGCCTTCTGGCGCTGGATCGAAACCGACGCGGCGCAACCCTATCTTGCCGCTTTTGCCGCCGATCGACGGCCGCCCGAACCCGGCGAACCCTTCGCTATCGACCTAGCGGCCGACGACTTGCTTGCTCCCGATCGCCTCGCCCAGCTCGCCCTACAGATCGAGGCCGACCATGCTTGACCCCGATCCATCCATAGCCGACCTTGACGCATTGCTAGATCGCCACCGCAATGACGATGCGGCTATGGAAAAGATCATTCGCGGGTATCTCCGCTGCGCGATTTATAGCTATCAGAAACATTGCGTCAGGCGCGCCTTGCGGCACATCGGCAAGGACGATTGGAGTTTCAAAGAGGAAGACGTTGCCGCCTTGAGGGCCGAAGGCGCGAAATCCATTTCGGACTTTCGAGACTGGCTCATTGAGGAGCTGGCCGGGATGGGGATGAGCGCCCACACCGGCTTGCCGAATTGAGCGCCTAGCGCGCCGTCGCTTCAATTGCTGGCGGTGATTGTGCGCGGAATAAACCGTTCGTCGGCCGCAGGATCGCCGGGCACCGGATGCAGCATGTCGCGCCGGAAATTCACCGCAACGGAAATAGGCGCGGCGTTCGGCCGAGCCGCTATGATGCGGGCTTGTGGAGCTGGCGCAGCCTGATAGCTGGCCATCGGCTGCACGGCCGCCGAGGTTAGGCCCCCTACCCCGCGTTCCGCTCTGGCGACGACAATTTGAGCGCGATCGAGCGGCCGAGTCTGATCGCCGGTATAGAACGCCAGATGCCAATGATCGGAATGGCCCCTGTCCCCCGGTCCCAGCAGCTCCGCCACGCGAATACCATGTTGCGCCATCACGGCGCGGATTTGCTCGCGCGTGATCGTGTGCAGCCCGGCACGCGGCACGAAATCCACCGCCTGCCCATATTTGTGAAAGCTGTTGGCGGCCCCGTAATTGGCTTCCAGCGCCCGCCACGTATCCGTTATGCGTGCATTGAAGGCAGCGGCCAAGATCGAGGCGACATAGCCCGCCGAGGCGCTGGCTTGAGGCTGGACGATCGCCGGTTGCGCCACGGCCGCGAGCTGGCCCCTGTCCCCGGCGTCGGCCGCCGTGATCGTGAGCGGGCTTGACGCCGATCGCGCAGCAGGACCGCCGCCGCTAATCGGCACGCCGTTCACGCTATAGGTGTTGTAGCGCGAGGAAAGCCAAGCCTCCCAGCGTGCCGCCTTTGCCATGATCGCCGCACGATACCGGGCATTATGGACCGGCGTTCGGGAGTGATAATTGGCAACCCGCGTCCACAGGTCGCCGTTGTCGTCGCGGATATGGTTTCTGATACGCCAAGCGGCGAGATTGTAGGAGTAGCACCCCGGCGCAAGCACATATTCAGGCCGGATGCCGTAGCGCGCCAGCGATTGAATATAGCTCGAATTGAGCTGCATCGAGCCAAGATCAGCGGTGTTGTTGGTGTTCTGGACACGCGCACCGGGCCGCCCGTTCTCTTGCTCCGCGACGGCCAGCATCACATTCGCCGGAATGTTGTAGCGAAGCGCGGCACCGATCGAGCATTGAACCCGCTCCTCAATGACGGTTGGTGGCAGATCGACGGCCATATTTAGCTGTCCCCCCTTCTCTGGACGAAGGCCGCAACTTCATCCTCTGGCGTCTCATTGCCGCCTGCATCGCGGGCGGCTGAAATAGTATCGCCCGCGAATTGCGCCGGGGGCGGCGGGGAGGAATCGGCCGCGCTGGCGGTATTGCCCGCGCCGGTTGCGGGCGTGAGCGTTTCACTTCCCGATGATGCCGAGGCGGCCGAGGCGCGGATATTCGCCGCCAGTCGGCCCCCCACGGTTTGACCGACCCGGCTTTTCAGCCCGTCAAGAGCCATCCCAGCGGCAGCACCGCCGAGGATGGAGGCCGCTTTCGTCGCCCGGCTAAGGCCGGTGCGTTGCGTGCCGCCGCTGTCCCCGCTTGCGGCAGCGCCTTCACCTTCCGGGCTGGACGAGCTGGCCCCGCCCTCCGCCGTGGCCGATCCACCGGCAGCGCCGCCGCCCTCGCCTGCGCCATCGGCCGCACCGTCGCCAGTAGCGGCGCTTGCCGCCGTGCCACCGCCTGCGCTGGCGGCTTCCGAGCCATCTTGGAGGCCCCTATTGTCATTCGCCGGGGTTGAGCCGCCATCACCGCCCATAGCGACGCTAAGGGGCGTTCCGCCGCCCCCTCCCCCGCCACCGCCATTGCCGCCGCCGCCGCCCGGCAGATCGCCCGCCGACGACAGCGGTTGCCCGCCACCGGCAGCGCCGCTTTGGCCGCCTTCGCCGCCGCCCCCACCGGCAGCAGCAAAGGCGGCCTTGATCGCGCTGGCACCCCCCGCAGCGTTCATAGCGCCAGCGGCGATCATCGCGCCCCCCGTGGCAGCAGCACCAGCGGCCATACCGGCAGCGCCCAGCGCGGCCCCTGCCCCAAAGGCCCCGATGCCGCCCGCCGCGTGGATCGAGCCGCCACTAATGACGCCCCCAACCATCGCGGGAACCTTGTTTACGAGCGCCAGAAGGACGACCGCGAAGACAAGCATTGTCCCTAAATCTTGAAGGCTCGAACCCTCGCCCGTGGCCGCATAATATTGGTCGAGAAAGGTTTTTCCGACGCCGACGATAAGAACCATTGTCATCAGGGACGCGCCAACCGCGACCACCGTTTTGAAATAGTTCAACGCAATGTCGGAGGTCCACCGGGAGCCGCCGAAGCCCAAGAAGATAACCCCACCGTAGGCGAGGATATAACCAGAAGCCAAAAGCAGCAGCATGTTCACGCCGACGAGGGCCAAAACGATCAGGATGGCCAGCGAAATCAAAATGGAAAGAGCGGAATCGACCGGAGTTAATACGCTGGAAGATTCGAGGGTCTGGCGGAAAATATCAAAACCAATATCGACAATGCCGGATGGGGCCAAGTTGTTGGGCAGGCCGGATGCTTGCGCGCCGAGCGAGCGCAACCCTTCAATAATGGCCGTGCCGATCGCAGGGCCGTTGATGAGGAGCCACCAGAAGAAACCGCAAAAAAGTGCGAAGCGAATAGCTTCCGAGGCAAATTCGCCAAGATCGGCGCGACGTAGCGCCATCTGCCCGAACGTCCAAATGAGGCTGACAGCCGCGAGCGTGAAAAACAGGATTGTCGCGTGCGTTGTGAAGACGCTCGCCCACGCTGCCGCCATGCTCTTATATTTGTTCAGAACATTATCGAGCATACCTTGCGATTGCGCATAGGCAGGGGTTGCGGCGAGCGTGAGCGCCAACCCCAAGGCGGACAGGTGCAGGCGAGGCAAAGCCTTCATAGTGCTATCCTCAATTCTGATAGGTTCCGATCGTCGTCGGCTTGGTTTCGTGGGCTAATGCGCTACCCGCCTCTTGGCACTCCGCATCGGTATCGACGCCGGATTTGCAGCGGGCAACTTTCTCGCGGGCTTCATCTAGGTGTTGCGAGTAATAAAGCATTGTCTTCGGTTCGGACCCGGATTTGCCGCAAGCAGCGAGAAGAAGCGTTGCGGTGACGCAGGCAGCTACATGACGTAATTTCGGCATGGATTTCCTCAATTCTGATAGGTTCCAATTGGCGTTGGCTTGGTCTTCCGCATCGCCGCCGATGCTTCGGTAGCCGCAGCATCCCGATCGAGCTGATATTGCGATTGGGCCGTGAGCGCCGCTTGCTGGGCGAGCAGCACGCCACGGATTTTCTGCAACTCGCTGGCCTGTTGAGCCGCGAATTGATTGGCATAGGACAAGGCTTGCATCTGCCCGCTGGCACCCGTGGCGTTCGATTGCAACTGATCGAGGCGCTGGCCGTCAGACGCGAGCGACTTCATGGCGCTGTTGATCCCGTTCATCGCGTCGGCATTGGCGGCCATCTGGCTTGTCGTGCGCGCGCGAGTAGCGGACAGGGCCGCCGCTCGTTGCGCCGCCGTGCAATTCCCGAACGTGCAAGCGTTGGTCTGGTAGTAGGACGGATTTTTGAATTGGTTCATGTAGGTGTTCACGTCGCCCGCTTGGCGCGCGAATGAGCTGATTTGATTGACCTGACCTTGAAGGCTGTCGATCGTCTGCGTTGCCTGCTGCCAGAGCTGGACCGGCGCGCCGACCGTATTTTGAATCATGTTCTCGTATTGCTGTAGCTGCGTCTGATATTGCTGGATTTGCTTCGCCACGTTGGCGACATTTTGCAGCGCGGAAATCGTCGTCTGGCGGACGTTCGCAACGTCCACCACCGCAATTTGAGCCTGCGCAGCCGGGACCGCCAGCGCGAGCGCGACCACCAAAGAGATTTTAGCCGCTAAAATCCTAGACTTCATCTTGCTTACTCCCTTTCATTTGGCGTCAATAATCGAACGAGCGATAAGGCTCTGAAAATGTTAGGTCTTTCACGACCACAACATTGAAACGAAAGCCGGGCCGGATAATCAGCGTGGGCGATATGTTCAGATTGCGCTCAATCATCATCGCCGTGGTCTGTCCGAGCTGCTGGCCGAGAGCTTGGCTAAGGGCTTGGCTGGCGGACATGGTGCCATTGGCGTTGAGGCCCGTTTGGGGCTGACTTAGCGTGACGCCAGCGGTTACGCCCGACATGAGCAGCGCAGAACCGAAAATGCGGAACCAATGCGCGTTCACTTGGTCATGGAACCCGGCATAGCCCGCGCTGTCCGAACCGGGCATTGCGCCGAGGTCGATCGCCTTCCCGTCTGGAAAGACAATTCGTTGCCACGCTATGAGCGCGCGCGTCTGCCCAAAGACGGGGTTGGAGTCATACGCGCCGACGAGGCGGGAGCCTTGCGGGATCAGGAGATAGCGGCCCGTCGCGGTGTCGAACACATTTTGAGAAACTTGTGCGACTATCTGGCCGGGGATTTGCGAGTTGATGCCGGAAATCAGCGTGCCGGGAATGACGAAGCCCGCGCGGAGCTGATAGCGCGACGGCGCTTCTACTTGTGAGTTGGAGGCCCAGCGGTTGCCGCCCGCATTGTTGCCGAACTGGCCATAGTTGGCCGGGGGGCGGGCGTTGGAGGCTCCCGCCGTTCCCGCGCCCCCTCCCCCGCCGAGTTGGTTCGACAGGGCCGTTAGGGTGGCAACATCGGCGGCCGAAGGCTGGCGACCTTGCGCCATGTTGGCGGCCATTTGCTGTTGCAGGGCGAGGAGCTGGCTTGCCGGATCAGCGCCGCCACCCATGCCGGAACCGCCAGAGGACGCGCCATCGCGGCCGTTCTGCCATTTCACGGCCGTAGGCGAGCGCACGGCGCTGCCAAATTGGGCAAGGCGGGCTTCCCTGATCGCTTCTAGGCGTGCCCGGCGCAGATCGGCCGCCGTGGGGCCGCTAGGTTGCGAGGCGGTCACGGTTGGCGGGGCGTTGGGATCGACCGGCGCAACGGGGATACCATCGGCAGGCGGCACCGGGGGCGCGTTCGCCACCACTTCCGCAGCACCCGCTGGCGCTGTCCCGGCAACCTTTTTCGCCACGTCAGCCGAGCTTTGCCCGACAGCCGGTTGAACCTTGGAGGCCGCATCGTCGCGGGAGCGATCAATCATAATCGACACGACGATGGCGATGAAAACCGCGACCACGGCAAGGACGATCACCAGCGGCCAATTGTTGACCCTGCGAACACCCGTCACGAAACGGCCGTTCTTCGCGTCTGCTGCGCCGCCCGGCGAGGCTTCCGGCGACATGCTATCAGCATCAGACATAAACCTACCCCCTTACACGGCCTTGGCGGCACCACAGCGCACGGCACGGATGCCCTTGCACTTGGCACGCGCCGCCGCGCTGGATTGAAACAGTCCGAATTGGATGCCGTGAGAGCTTCCGGTTTGGACAAAGCGCGGCGTTATGCTGGCCCATGACGGCCGCACGCGCGCGGTAGCGCGCCAGTAGGCACGCGCGGCGTTCTCGGAGGGGAAGCCCGTCAGGCTGACAACCCATCCCCCGGCCCCCGGCGATCCATTATCCCCGAAGCTGGCTTGAGTGCTGGCGACAGGCGGCGGTGCGGCAGGAGGCGCAGCGGGCGCTACAGGCCGGTTCGCGCGCTCGATTAGCTCCGGCGTTGCGCCGGTCAGATCGAGCGCCCACCCGGCAGAGGGGAAAACCCCCTGTTCATCCACGCCATAGATGCGGGAGAATGTTTGCGCGCCTACCCGCAGCGTCACGCGGTAGGAATTGGCAATTGGCTGATCGACATAATAGCGCAGAGGCGTTGCCGCAGGATCGGGCTTCTCGCCCTTGCCAGTCTCAATCACCGCATAGCCCGCTTGCCGCATCGAGGAGCGCAGGCCCTCACCGTAGGCCCCTCCTCCACCAGTCGGGACCAGCACCCGGCTTATGGCGGGCGGGTAGAGCTTCACCAGCTCCGCCACGGAATCGTCAACGAGGGCCTTGGTCTGATCGGGAGGAGCCGGAACGGCAAAGCTATCCCGGTGCGAAACGCCCGCGCAGCTTGTGACCAAGAAGGCCGCTGATACAAAGAACGCGCCGCGCACGATCAGCCTCCCCTTGTGATGGTGACGCGCTCTTGGCGCTTGCCGACACCGGCAATCAGGACCGCTTGGTCAAAAATTTGATCGACAATGTAGCGGCCATCTTGGAGCCGGTAATTGACGATGGAGGTATCAGCCGCCTTGGACGCGCTGCCCCCTGCCCGCACGATCAGCAGCGACGGCGCTTCCGTCTGTTCCATCGCGCGGGGCATTTCGATGATGGTTTTGACGCCATCATTGTAAACCCGGACGGGCTTCCAGCGGGCGCGGCCGTCCACGCTATAGTGGAAATCCAGATTGGAGAGATATTCGCTCCCGCCCCTGCCAGCGCCGCGAGCGCCATCGGGCACCGCCAGCGTGTTTTCAGCGCGGGCCGTATCCGAGCGGGCGCGGAAGGCGGCCCACTTGGCTTGCGCCTCGTCGGGATAGGTGAAGGCAACCCGCGACATGAATTGCGTGCGGTGCGACACCAACCGCATATGGTAGGTGCGGCGATCGGTTGTGACGATCAGCGTTGTATTCAAGTTCGCGTCGAGGGGCTTGATGATAAGATGCTGGGTTTCATCCGGCCCCGAATTGGATACGGCCGGTTCGATCAGCCAGCGGGCGCTATCGCCCACGTTCACCGAATTGATGTTCTCCCCCGGCTGCAACTGCACATCGCAGATTTGCAGCGGCGCACAGACTAGCGAAGGTTCGGACGTGCCGAACGCGAACATTACCGCGCCTTCGGTTCCCGGCACCGGCTTGATGCCTTCGGCACTTTCCGCCTGCCAGCGCCGCGAGATTGAAAGCCCCTCGCGCTGGGTGCGCGTCAGAACCGGATTACGCGGGTTGAGATAGGCATTGGGATCTACTTGCCCGCCCCCGGCAGGCACAGGCGCGTTTGAGGCTGGCGGCGTATAGTCGTCGGGCAGCGGCGGGCCGTCTTGCGCGGCGGCGATCGAAGGCAGCGCCGCGAGGGCGGCGGCGAAATAGACCATCTGTTTCATGTTGATTGTCCCTCCCATCAGAGTGTGCGCGACCAAGAGAAATCTTGGACGAACACGCCCAAGGGGTTCTGGTGAATTTGTTCTTCGGTGGTGGCCGAGCTGGGCGGCGCAACGCGGATCGTGACGAGCGCCCGCATTTTGGCCGGAGGCTGGATAGGCTGGCCTTGCCGATCGCGCTCCGTCTCTGTCCAATCGACCTGCCAAGAGGTCTTTGTTTGCTGAATCACCGACGCGATTTCGACCGACACAGTTTCCCGCGCCGCACGGGCGAAGGGCGTATTGTCGGGGTCGCCGTTGAGATAATCGGTCATCTTCGCCAATGCCGGGTCATTGGGCGCGAGCATCCCATACACCCGGAAAATGGCTTGCTTTTGGAGGTCAACGTCAGCCGTCACCATGCGGGCCGACTGGATGAAGGAACCGACTTGCGCTTGCACTACGCGCGCATCGACCGGCGAAGCCATATCGGCCCGCTGGGCGGCCACCGCGTCCCCTAGCGAGTCCACGCGGACCACGTAGGGAATGAATTTCGATTGACTGCCAATCGCTATGATGCCGCCGACAGCGGCGAGGACGATCAACATCGAGAGGATCGCCATAGTCTGCCACAAGCGCCGCGAGGCAGCGATGCCGCCGACATGCTCATTCCATTGACGCCGCGCGTTCAGATAGGGGTTGGGATCAACCGGGGCGCTTTCAGCAGATCGCCCCCGCAGCTTGTCAAACAGACTCATGCAGCTTCTCCGAGGTATTGGGGGCCGCCGCCGTGCGGCCGACATTGATGCTGGTTGGAACGCCACGGATGGACAGCCATTCGTTGACCCATGCCGGGCCGTAGGACGCTTCAAGGGCTCTGTTGCAAAGATTGGCGGCAGTCAGAGGTAGGCTGTCGCTCTGCGCCGATCAGGCGGCTGCTGCGAAATGGTGGTTGAGCATGCCCATGGCCTCCGTCAGCGCCGAGGGCCCAATGCCAAA